>Ga0255338_1002142_pt1 | contig 31332 bp, 29 predicted proteins | sample MeOH1_35cm_T4_19_FD_203715 | JGI IMG/M metagenome (GOLD analysis project Ga0255338, IMG submission 203715) | Sandy soil microbial communities from University of British Columbia, Vancouver, Canada - MeOH1_35cm_T4_195 | ecosystem: Engineered > Artificial ecosystem > Sand microcosm > Unclassified ... | reverse complement strand
CGTTTACGATCCTCATCGGTGTGTACGTGGCCGCGATGAGTGGGAATTTGACCTCTGTCGACACGCTCTTGATAGAGATTCAAAAGTTTTTCGTTCTGATGGAAGCTCCAAGGAGTTTCTGAAATCGCACTCACGCCTAGGCCCAACAGAACTTCACTTTTTTGATCTGTATAGCCCATAAAGTTTCTGTGGAGTTGTTTGTTTTTGGCAGCAAGGCTCAAAGCTTCGGATGGAAGCGCAAAGTGATCCATGCCGATCTCGACATAACCGGCTTGTATGAGGATCTCGCGCGCAATTTCATACAGACGGCGCTTTTCCGGGCCCACTGGCAGATCTTCATCTTTAAAAAGTCTTTGCGCAGGCTTAATCCAAGGAACAAGAGCAAAGCTGTACAAAGCGATACGATCAGGTCGCAACGCCACTGTGAGTTTTGCGGTCTCGGCAAAAGATTCTGGCGTTTGCTTCGCAAGGCCATAGATCAAATCATAATTCACAGAGCGGAAGCCCAAGGCTCGTGCCTGCCCTGTCAATTTTGCGGTAATATCGTAAGGCTGAATGCGATTTACAAGACGTTGTACTTCGGGATTGAAATCCTGAACACCCATACTGACGCGATCAAAACCAAGCTCTTTGAGAACTTTGAGATGCTCTACCGTGGTCCTGCGGGGATCCACCTCGATGGACGCTTCAAAATGCTGAGGGTCTTTCTTGATGTCCTGCCAAATCGTCGAAATTAAAGTTTTCAAACTCTCGGGTGAAAAGAATGTCGGAGTGCCGCCACCCAAATGCAAATGCGTCAGAGGACTTTGCAAAAGCTCAGGGACTTGTGTTTTGTAGGCCTGCCACTCTTTCAAAATGGAATCGATGTAAGGGCCTTCCTTTTTGTGATCTTTGGTAATGCTGGTATTGCAACCGCAGAAAGTGCAAAGAGACTCACAAAACGGCAGATGCATATACATCGACCAGCGACTCTTCGAATCTTGCAAGGTATGACGAAGATGATCGATCCACTGATCTTGCTTGGGAGCCTCTTCCCAGTAGGGCACTGTCGGGTAACTCGTGTAACGAGGCACCTGAACATCATATTTAGCAATGAGCTTTGAAATATCAGAGCTTGAACTCATGCAAACACCTTTCGTACAGTTTCAACAAAGAGGCGAACATTGTCTTCAGGAGTTTTTGGCAAAACTCCGTGACCGAGACCGCTGACCCATCCCGCTCTTTCGTCGACAGAGAGGGATTTCATATTTTCTAAGTAGATTCCCAACTCTTCTTGGAACTGGGGTTTTTCTAAAAACAATAAACTTTGATCGAAATTTCCTTGAACAAAACCGTGTTTTGCCAAGCCAAAGCACTCGGTTAAATTCCAGCGATGGTCGAATCCCATTCCCGCCCATGGCAAACTTAAGAACTCTTGATTGAAGTATGTTGCTTGTGTGCTCTTGGAATAGTAACCAATCTTTCCGGGAGCCAAAGCATTGAGCTCTTTCAACACAGGCTGAATCCACTTTTGGAAATCCAAAGGTGAAAGCTCTCCCGCCGCCGTATCAAAGATCATGACCACTTCTGCTCCGCCTGCCAATTGCAGCCGGATGTTTTCTTTAAGAAGAGGCAGCATCTTTTTCAGAAACTCTGGGAAGAAACTCAGCAACTTCTTAGATTGTGTCAAACTGCCAGTATGAGAGCCCTCAACAGCGTAGACAAATAAAGTCCATGGACCGCCGATAAAACCAATCAGGCTTTTATCTTTTGGTAAAACCGCACGCGTTTGCTGAAGAGCTTCCTTCTGGAAACTCATGAAAGAAACGACATCTTCACCACGCTTCAGATTTTGAATATTGTCAGGAGTCAAAGAAAAGCCGAGTCTCGGGCCATGATCTGTGTATTCAAGTCCCATTCCGAGGGCTTGCAACGGGTAGAGAATATCACTAAAGAGAATCGCCACATCGAAATCGAAATCCTCTACAGGCCCCAGAGCCACTTGCGCCGCTAACTCAGGCTTTTTGCAAAGGTCATCAAAGCTGTGATCCTTGCGCAGGTTTTGATAGTGCTTGTGATAACGTCCCGCTTGACGCATGAACCAGATCGGCGGAGTTTTTTGCACTTTACGTTGAAGAGCATTTTGAAAAAGAATATTCGACATAAAACTTCCTTAGTTCTCTTTAAACCATTGATAACCAACACCGCGAACAGAACGAATATAGTTTTCACCATTTTCGCCAAACAACTGGCGTAGACGTACGATCGTATTATCGATCGTACGGTGACTTGGATTTTTATCCGGCCCCCACACTTCGTTGATAATTTCATCGCGGCTTACGACCCGAGGGGCGCGCTCAATTAATAACTGTAAAATCTTTAGATCCGTCAAAGGAGGATACTCGATCGGACCATGAGCCTTCTTCACCGACATCGTCGTGAAATTAATCACTGTATCTTCGACCTGAATCTCGGACTGAGGTGCGTGAAGTTCTAAAACATGTTTCACACGGATCAAAAGTTCTTTTAGGTGAAATGGCTTTGGAATAAATTCTTCAGCACCTAACTCAAAGCCTTTCAGGCGGGCTTCAGCATCCGCTTGTGCTGTGAGGAAAATAAAGAGCGGATGTAAGCTCTGCGCGCGAATGAACTCCGCGACGTCAAATCCTGTTCCGTCTGGCAAGCCCACGTCTAAAATCACAAGATCCAAGTTCGGTTCACTGCCAAGAATGTCTTTGGCTGAATGATACGTTTGGGCCCAAAAGACTTCATACTCCTTAGACAGGCGTTCCTTGAGGGTTTCTCCAAGAGAAACATCATCTTCTACAAGAAGTATTTTTCTCATAGAAGCCTCCCGGGAAGCAGAATCACGGCACTTAATCCTGGGGTCGATTTTTCAAAGTGAAGTTCGCCGCCCATGCGATTGATTAGGCGACGGCACAAATAAAGACCAATACCATTGCCCTTTTCATTCTTAGAAGGGAGCATCTCAGCCCCTAGTTGCTTGACGTCGCCAGCGAAGCCTCTGCCGTTATCTTGTATATGAATTTCAACTTGAGAGCCCGTCGATTTCGCGGAGATCTCAATCGCCGTAGCTTGCCCGTGCAAAACCGCATTGTGGATAAGATTGCGGAGAACGCTGACCATCGCGCGTTTGTCTGCTAGAATCTCGGCGTCTTGATTCAATTTAAAATCCAAATCACTCCATTGAATACGCAGAGATTCAATGAGCTTTGACATCGACATCTTCTCGACCAGCAGACTCTGTGCGCCTGGAGTCGACAGCAGCAAAGAGTTTTCCAGCTGTAAATCCAAACGTGAGATATCTTTGATGAGTCTTTGTAAAACCGGACTCTGCTGAGAAGAGCTGTCCTCTTCCAAAACTTCAGCCTGCAGACGCAATCGTGTGATAGATGTTTTAATATCGTGACTGAAAGTCGCAAAGAAAGTTCTCAGCTGTTCGTGGCGCTTTTCATCACGATAAGTAAGAAAAATTAAAGCCGCGCCGCCGATCACTAGCGCCGCTAAAAGGATACTCCCTTCCCACAAAAACATCCTGTGCTTACGAGCCGTCTCTTCGGTGCTCGCAACCATGATGTTCATAAAGTAAATCCACCACCAGCCGACGAGTGAGACGACAAAGAAGAACCAAGCGGTGGCGAGAAGGGTTTTAACTTTACTCACCCAAAGACCTCGCGAGAAGCCTGCAGAATTTTACCCGCGGCTTCGTCTAAAATCGTCTCAGTGTGAGCCATCGAGAGGAAACCGACTTCATAAGCATTCGGTGCCAAGTAAATGCCTTTATCCAAGCAGCTCAAAAATAACTTTTTAAAATTTTCACCTTGGCCTTGTGGTATTTGTTCAATCGTACGAATCGGTTCGTTCACACGGCCATGAATCCAGAATAAAGAACTATGCGACGAAACTTGCACCGGAGCTTCGATTTCATCAAAGCCTTTTTGCAATTTCTGACAGAAGCTCGCGGTTCTTTGATTGAGAACTTTCCAGCCATCTAATGATTTCATTTTTTGCAACGTCTTGAGACCCGCGCGCATTCCAACAGGATTGGCACTCAAAGTCCCTGCTTGATAGACATTTCCATTTGGCGCCACAAGATCCATCAAGTCTTTGCGGCCACCATAGCAGCCCACAGGGAAGCCACCACCGATGACTTTACCGTAAGTCACAAGATCCGGTTGAATACCAGTGAATTCCACCATGCCGCCGAAAGAGGTTCTAAAGCCAGAAATGACTTCATCGAAGATCAACAAACTGCCGTTGGCTTTACAAAGATTTTTAAGTTCATTCAAAAACTCTTGGCGCTGAACAAGCAAGCCATAGTTTGCCGGCAATGGTTCAATAATCACAGCCGCAATGTCCTTGCCCTTTGCTGTGAACACCTCCCGCAACTTCGCGATATCATCTAACGGAGTTACCAGAGTCGTTGAGGCGATTTCGGGCGAAATTCCCGCGCTGCTCGAGGCGGCAGTCCCGGCGAGGCCACTGCCCGCTTTGACAAGTAACTGATCCGCATGACCATGATAGCATCCTTCAAATTTTAAGATCTTCGCGCGATTCGTTGCCGCACGAGCGACCCGCAGTGCGCTCATCACCGCTTCCGTTCCCGAAGAAACAAAACGCAGTTTCTCAACCCATGGAAGATTTTGAGTCATCCACTCCGCCAACTCGAGAGAATAAATTTCGCAAGCTCCGAACGTCCATGCCGTATCAATCATACGATGCACCTCTTCAGCAACGTCAGCATCACGATGGCCCAAAATCAGTGGACCGAAACTTTGGCAAAAATCGATATACTGTTTATCTTCGACACTCGTAAGGTACGCACCTTGAGCTTTTTTGAAGAAGATCGGATGATGATCCAAACCTTTGAAAGAACGGACCGGAGAATGCACTCCCCCTGGGGCTACTTTTTTTGCACGTTCAAAAAGTTCTAAAGACTGCATGATTTTCTCCAATCCTCTTCATCCAAATAAATTTCAATCGGGGCCTGAGGTCCCAATTGGTCGCGTAATATTTTATACGTATTTCCTGGCCCGCAGGCATGTCTTTTGTGCCGCAGCTCAGGCTCTTTTGCGAGGGCCGCCAAAAACTGAGACCCGCTATTCCAATAAAACGCTTCTCGAGCACCCATTTTCCAATCGGTGGCGTTGACCACGACTTGATAAGTGGCAATGACGTCCTTGCCGGCCTCTTGGGGTGCGTCTTTGTGGGTTAGCTTCGCCCAACGAATCACCGAGCCAAACAAAGTTTCAATTTGCGGATTTTCATCTTCGCCCAAGCCCTCACTCGACCCGTTCACCCAAACGCCCTGCATGGCAAGCTTCTTCCAGGTTTGTAAACCGGCGGTCCATACCAGGCCGCTAAATTTCAATCCTTCTGGAAAGGCTTCCGCTTTCGCCACCCAAAGTCCTTGAGTGCCGGATGAGATTTTATATTCTAGAGAATGCGTGCGCTCCACTTTGAGTTCTTTGGAACTAGCAAGTTTTTCGGCAGAAAATTTTGGCGCTTGATATTCGCGTAGCAAAGATTTTTCATTCAGAATCAGTCCCGCATCGGTGAGGCCCTTTAAGAAAAACACATCGCCATAGGAACGCTTCAAAACGGTGACGCCGATTTTTTGATGGCAACCACCACCAAAACTTGCTAGCACATCACGCTCTTTCTGAGCGGCCGCAAAAGTTTCACGGCAATCGATTTGCGCCAATACTTTTTCAAGGTCCGTACGGCCTTCTTTGATTTCAATCGCCAGCGCGCCTTGAGCCGCCGCATTCGGATTCACTGAAAGCGGCAGCGCAACCCAGTTCAATTCTTTCAATGTTTCTCGCAAGAACTGGCGTGTTTCATTAAACTCCGCCGCCTTCACTGATAATAATCTATCAATGGCGGCTTTTGCAACGATCAAGCCGTCGACTGAAGAGTCCTCGAGCATTTTACGTACGCGAGTTTGAATATTGCCGCGGACGTTGTGGAATTGAACTCTCTTTAGGTCATAGGGCAAATGGTCTTGCAGAAAATTTTCTAAATTGTAAGCCCGGCGCGGAGAAGAACTGAGCACGTGCAGTTCGCTATTCTTGCGCACGAGTTCTTCCGAAGATTTTTTAAATAAAAATAAATCACGTTGATCGGCACGGGGTAAAGTTGCAATGATCTTCGTGCCTACACGTGGTGCCGTCGGCAGATCTTTCCACGAATGCACGACCATATCGGTCTTGCCATCTAAGAGATCCTGAACGAAGTCCTCGGTGAACACACCTTTCTCGGGCATGCGCCAGAGAGGATCATTGAGGTTTTTATCTCCTAAGGACTCGCGGAAGCTATACTGGATTTCTGTTCCGGGGATTTTCTTTTGAAGGGCTTCGCCGACTTGATACGCTTGCAACCGCGCGAGATCACTTTTCCGCGCAGAAATTTTTAGATGCACAAATCCTCCCAGCCATAGGGTCGATGAAGAGTGCGCTCGAAATACTCTTGCGCGCGTCTCTGCACCAATTCCTTGAGAGCCACGACTCTCTGGCTGAGATCTTTCTTGTTTTCTTCGATGTTCTTGAATACGTCCTTGAGCCCGATGAATTGATAATCTTTGAAAAGTTCGGGTCTTTCAAGTTCGCCTCGCAGATCGAGGATCTTTTGAACTTTGTAAGACTTCAGCCAATGAAGCAACTCTTCATCTTTCAACGGCGCCGCCACCACTAAGCAAGAATAAACTTCCTGGGCACTCGCCAAGGAATCCATTTTCAATGCAGGATATTTTTCAACAAAACGTCGAGCCTTCTGAGGCTCGCGACAAACGACTTGCAATGATTTTTCTTTCGTCAGCCACGGCAAAATCTCTTCCACCAATTGGCCAGAGCCCAAAAGACTCACGGCTTTGTCGTGCTTGCTCAATTTACGAACGAGGCTTCCGTAACCTTGCGAGCCCAAGCCCACCAAGTATTCTGCGCGCAGACTCTTCGCCGTTTGAATCAACGACTGAAAGAAGCCACGCAATTGCAAGGTCAGAGAGTTTTGCGTTTCTAAAGCGGTGCCAACGAAAGTTTTAAACTGGCCGAAGATTTCAGTCTCGCCGACGATCGGAGATTGCAGACCGCAGATGATTTCCAATAAAAAAGCAAAAGCCTCTTTACCGGAATAGATTTCATCGCCTTCCTCGGCAGGGATAGCTTCGCCTTCGGCAATGAAGGCGATTTGGCGCAAACAAGTCTTCCAAACAAGGCTTTGTTCAGCCAAGTCTGGCAAGGCTTTCAGGCCACGGCGATGCAAAATAGAGACGTCTTCCATATACTCTATGTACTGTATTTTCAGAGGTGAATTGTCATTTAATTGTCATCTAGGATGAAAATTTCTCCAAAACGACTCAACGCGATACGCGTGTCTGGAGAAGACTTTACTTTCGGCTGGGATCTGCGAAAACCAGGTCATGGACATATTTCATCGCCCCCGTCGCAATCGTCGCACGCCTGTTATCCGAAACATGATCGCTGAAACTTCTTTAAGCACTGACAACCTCATCTATCCTTTGTTTTTATGCGAGGGACAGGACCAAAAAATCGCGATTAAATCGATGCCGGGGCAGTTTCGTCTGAGTGCTGACAATTTGCTGAAAGAAATAGCAGAGTGCCAAACTTTGGGAGTCCACTCGTTTGCACTTTTCCCTGCGGTCAATGACTCACTTAAAAATTCCACAGCTGATGAGGCCCATAACCCGAGCGGCCTTTTACCCACAGCTGTGAAAAAAATTAAAGACAAGTTTCCTGATTCTTGCGTGATCACGGATGTGGCACTGGACCCCTACTCCAGCGATGGCCACGATGGCATCGTTCGCGAAGGCCAGATTCTGAATGATGAAACTATCGAAGTTTTGGTGAAGATGGCTTTGATGCAGGCCAAAGCTGGCGCCGACATGGTCGCCCCTTCTGACATGATGGACGGCCGCGTGGGAGAAATCCGCCGCGCTCTCGATGCCGAAGGTTTTGAAAACACCGGCATCCTCGCTTACTCCGCGAAATATGCTTCAAGTTTTTATGGGCCTTTCCGTGACGCTCTCGATTCCGCTCCGAAATTTGGCGACAAAAAAACTTATCAAATGGATCCGCGCAATTCGCGCGAAGCTCTGCTCGAAGCGGGGCTCGATGTACAAGAAGGCGCCGACATGATCATGGTCAAACCGGCGCTGGCATACCTCGATGTCATTCAATTGCTGAAACAGAATTTCACAACACCGGTTGCTGCCTATAACGTGAGTGGCGAATACGCGATGATCAAAGCCGCGGCCGCCAACGGCTGGCTCGACGGCGAAAAAGCGATGATGGAAAGCTTGATGGCGATCCGCCGCGCGGGCGCTGATGTGATTCTGACTTACTTTGCAAAAGAAGCGGCTCAGGTTCTTGCACAGAAGAAATAGTGGGATCATTTAAAGGGAATCAAAACTTTGACTCAGGCACGATCTCATTCTTGGATAAGAACGGTCATAACTACGAAATGCGTGTCGTGGCGGAACGGCTGGATAAAGTTGAATAATAGGACTTAAGCCCGGTTCTCCTTGAGGCTCTTATCTACCATGCCGATAAGAGCTCATGATTGAAAAATACTTCTCGGGATATAAAAACAACGAAGTTGAACTCAGCGTAGAAATCAAACGCTGCCTTATAGACTACATTTTGAAAAAGTCAGAAAATATTTTTTACCTTATTGAGTTCCATGATTTTGAACTGACCCCAAAAAAGGTTTTTGAGTTTACGGACTTCGATTTGTATTGTGCCTTTGTGGGTTCCAGATGGACCTTCAGACCACGCCTGTTAATTGAAAAAAATGAAAATTTTTTTGTGGAATTCAATGGCAATGAAATTCAAGCTGGTTTTGAACTTGTTAATCAAGAAATCAAAATCGATATCTGGCATATCATGCCTCTAGGTCGTGCATCCTAAAATAAATCTAAACGGAACCTAAAAGCCTTCGCAAACTCCTCTGGTTGCATATGTACCGGGATATTAGATCGCTTGATTTCTTCGAGAATTTCACGAATCAGATTAACTTCAAAAGGGCCGTAAATATCTGGATCTTCTTCAAGACAGCTTTTCCAGTGTATTGTCCGAGTAGTTACCACTTCGCGTTCAGAATTTGATTATACCAAAAAAGTCCGACCATGGTTTTCACGTCGGTGATTTCGCCCGCGCGCATCTTTTCCATGGCGTCGTTGAAGGGAATTTCGAAAACGTCTAAGAATTCTTCGTGGTCTAAGCGTTGTTTAGTAGCACTTAGACCGCGAGCTAAATAGAGTTCAATTTTTTCATTCGAGTAGCCAATCACGGGATGAATCGTTGTGAGGAATTTGTACTCTTTGGCGATGAGTCCCGTTTCTTCTTCAAGTTCACGCTTCGCAGTTTGAAGCGTATCTTCACCCGGATCGATTTTACCCGCGGGGAATTCGATAAAAGTTTTTTGAACTGCGTAGCGATATTGTTTGATCATAACGAGCTGACCTTGGTCAGTGATCGGAATAATCATCGCCGCTCCAGGATGAGGAATATACTCGCGTGTCCCGGTTTTTCCGTCAGGGAGCTCGACTTGGTCGCGTAGAACTTTTAAGAAAGACCCTTGATAGACGACGTCTGATTTCAGCTTCTTTTCTTCCAATTTTCCGGTCAATTTTTTCATGCTGGTCCTTCGTCTAAAAGAGGGACAAGGACTTGCTCGCCGAAGTCTCCTCTTAGACTCTATTATAGATCGAAATTATATTCTGGGAGGATATTGAAATGTCTTTAATTAGAAAATCTATGCTTTCTGCCGTAGTCGGCGCATTGGTTTTGGCATTCTCGGCACAAAATGCCTTGGCTCGCGGTGGTGGCGGAGGCGACGGCCACTCCATGGAGTTCGGCTTGGGCCTATTGACTGCTGGCCAAGATGATATGAACACTTTGATTAAAACGGCGCGTGCTTCTGGGGCGGATACAGGTGATATGGGTTCTGCTTACGAACTCTTCGCGCAATATCAGTATCGCTTTAGTGGATCCATTTTTGCTTTGGCCTTCCGTCCTTCTTACGTAATGCAAAATGCGACGGGCTCTGGCACTGGTGGTTCCTATGACTACAAATTGACGGGCATGACGTTCTTCCCGATCTTCCGCTTCTACCCGCTTGAAAATGGTTTCATCAAGTTCTATATGCAAACGGGTCTCGGCTACGGCCGTGTGAGTGGCGATGTCAGTGCGGGCGGAACTTCCATCTCCTTCAACGGCAGTGCTTTTGGTGCGATGGGTGGCTTGGGTGTTGATTTCTGCTTCACTCCAGAACATTGCTTGAGCATCGAAGGCAATTTGCGCTACTTGCCTATCGAGAGAAATTTGGCCTCTTCTGCAACGGGCACGGTCCCCGGTCTGTCGCAAGCGGGCAGCAACCAAGAGGTTGAAATCAACGGCAGCGACTTGAAGACAACTCTGTCGGGCATTCAAGGCAGCGTCGCCTACACCCTGAATTTCTAGTTCATTCCAAGACACTTCTTACGAGCCCCACTTCTTTGACTGGAAGTGGGGTTTTGTTTTTTGTCCGTTATTACTCGGCTTTGAATGTTTCGATTGGTTCTGGCTTCGGGGCCGCCGCAGAGGCTGCTTGGATTTTTGCTGATCGGGCTTCCACAGCTCGGCGGTATTGAATACGCCAGTGGAAAACTCTTGTCGCGCAGAAGAGCAAAATCACACCGCTCGCCACGCCGATCTTTGAAGCATTCAGAAATGCCAACGCATACACACCGACAGCAAGATATAAAAACGGCAGACTTTCGTAGTACAGAGATGGCAGACTCGCGCCTTTACGAGCGGCAAAACGCATGCGCAAAACAAGAATCCCGAGGTACAACAGAAGCGCCGCAAATCCCAACACTATAATATCTGGTTGATCCACAGAAACCGCATAGACGCCCAAAGCAACATATGCGAAAGGTCGCGATTCATATAGAAAACTATCCCAATCAGTCAGCTTTAGTTCCATGTGTTTATCTAAACACGCCTGACTGTCATAAAGCAAAGACTATCGAATGATCACCCACTCTAACTGTTGACCCGAAAGCTTCAGCACTTTCACTTCAGGACCGTACCAGCTACCGAGATTTATCGATCGCGCTTTTCTTGAACCAATTTTGAATTCATAGTCGTCGTAGACATGCATGTGTCCCGAAATAATAACATCGTAAGGGTGCTCCTCAAAGACTCGATGAGCGTGAGTGCGAATCATCTGCGACAGCTTTTCCTCATTCCGTGCTCTGTACGTGTGACTGCGGGCACGGCTCTTACGAGCGGCATAGTTGCCAACCTCGTCCCAGAATTTGCCGGGAATGATCCAGCTTAGAGGCTTCACCCACGGATTGCGGATGAAAGAACGATATTTTAAGTAAGTCTCGTCATCGAGATTGATCAGATCACCATGCTCAACCCGAACTTCAAGGCCGTTAATATTATAAAACTGAGCCTCGACGAAAACCTCGACGCCCAATTTTTTTTGCCAGAAAGAATCGATGTGGACATCGTGATTGCCTTCGATGTAGGTAATCCGTGCGCCGGCATTTTTCAAATCGCGAATGGCATCAACAAGCGGCTGAAATTTTTTTGCAAAGATGCTGCTGCCACCCACCCAGAGATCAAAAATATCGCCGAGTAAAAACAAATGAAGTTCTTTTGTGTTTCGCTCACGCAAAGAATGCAAAAAGCGCAACAGAATGTCACTGTTGCGCTCTTGCATTGTTTTTATGTGAATGTCAGATAAAAACCAAGCTTCCAAATTCTATTCTTTATTGTTCAAGTCAAAACCTTGTTTCTTGCGGATGAAAGCAGGAACTTCGAGGTTCTGTCCAGAAAATGGAGAGCTGAGGACCTCCCGGGCCATCTTACGAGCTTCTTCGAGAGATTGCTGTTCGTGGTCCACATTCATAGACAATTGTTCTGGTTGCTGGTGACGAGCTTTCAAATCTTGGCTCTCTTTAAATGCGCGCGCTTTTGCCATCAACATATCACGCGGAGACATTGTCGCCTCTGCAGGATTTGGCATCTGTGGCTGAGCCTGCTGCATTTGCTGTGGAACCGCCATAGCCGAAGGCGTAGGTGGTTGAGGAGCAATCGGCGCAATGGGCGTTGCAACTTGCTCTTGTACAGGAGCTTGTGCCATTTGCTGCATTGGTGGAGCTACAGTTGGCGCTGGCTGAACCGGTTGCTGCTGCATCTGTTGCATTTGCTGAACATAAGCAGGAACAGGCGCAGGCGCCGTAGCCATAGGCGGAAGCGGCTCTACCACTTGTTGATGAGTGTAGTTCATCACAGAAGTTTGCACAGTTTGAATCGGTGGCAACTCAGCGGGCATCACTGGAGCTTGCTGATATTGCGGCATCGCCGGCATTTGTGGCATCTGAGGCATAGATGGCATTTGTGGCATCATGCTCGGCATGCTTGGAATTGCTGGAATTGGCGGAAGCATATTCATTGAAGAAGAAGCGCCCATGCCTGGAAATTGAATCCCAGTGCCGTTCAAGAACTGTTGCATTTGGTTGAGTGTATCAGAAGCCATTTGACGATCTTCTTGAGCAAAACCAGTTGCGATCACAGTCACACGAACTTCGTCACCCAAGTTATCATCGATCACCGCACCGAAGATGATCTCTGCATCTTCATGCGCAGCTTCAGTGATCAACATAGTTGCTTCGTTCACTTCGAGGAGGCTCAAGTCAGAACCACCCGTGATGTTGACGATGATGCCGGTCGCACCATCGATACGGATGTTTTCAAGCAACGGAGAGGAAATCGCCGCAGTTGCAGCTTCCACAGCGCGGTTTTGACCTTTCGCTGTACCAGTCCCCATAATCGCGATGCCTTTTGAGTTCATCACTGTGCGGATATCGGCGAAGTCCAAGTTGATCAAACCACGAATGTTGATCAAATCAGAGATTCCTTTCACAGCTTGCAAAAGAACTTCATCGGCCTTTTTAAATGTCTCAAGGAGCGGAGTTTTTTCAGTCGCAATCGACAAGAGCTTTTGGTTTGGAATCACGATGAGGGTATCAACGTTCTCTTTGAGTTCTGCCAAGCCGCCATCAGCGTGCTTAGAACGTTTTTTACCTTCGAAGAAGAAAGGCTTCGTAACTACACCGATCGTCAAAGCGCCCAACTCACGAGCGATTTTTGCTACGATCGGAGCACCCCCGGTACCAGTACCGCCGCCCATGCCGGCAGTGACGAAAACCATGTCAGCGCCTTCAAGTTTTTCGACGATTTCATTGTAAGATTCAATCGCCGCGCGACGACCGATATCGGGGTTGGCTCCTGCACCAAGACCTTTTGTTAAATCAAGACCCAATTGAATTTTAGAAGGTGCCTTATTGGCGTTCAACGCCTGGATATCAGTATTGGCTACGATGAATTCGACGCCATTCATTTTTGACTCGATCATTGTGGAAACAGCATTGCTACCGCCGCCACCAACACCAACAACTTTAATGTTGGCCCCTATACTGATGTTCTCTTCTAATTCAAACATTCGCTCCTCCTAAAACTTTTATGCGCATCCCTGCGCTGATAACTATTAAACATCTGAGAGATAAAATTTTTAAAAAATCTGTCCAAAAAAATCTTTTACTTTTTGAGCCAAGCCATCAATGGATTCGCCCAAGTTAATCATTTCATTTTGTCCTTGTTGGCTCTGCGTAATCAAATCTTTACGCTGACTGAGGCCATACAATAACAAACCCACCGCTGCAGAGTATTCACCGGACTTCACCACATCGATGAGTCCACCAACCTTTGTTGGTCCACCACGACGAACAGGGATATCAAAAATAAACTCACCCATTTCAACAAGGCCATCGAGTTGGCTCGCGCCACCTGTCAGCACCAAGCCGGAACCCATCATCGGCAGCAAGCTGCTCATGCGCATGTCGTTGGCGATCAAGTTCAAATTCTCTTCTGCACGCGCTTCGAGAACATCTGCCAAATCTTTGCGTGGGATCAAACGGGATTTACGGCCGCCAACACCTTCTACTTCGATGGTTTCATTTTCGTTCACCATAGAAGCCATTGCACAACCGTATTTTTTCTTAAGGTCTTCAGCAGAAACTTGAGGAGTTCTCAAGCCGACTGCGACGTCATGAGTAAAGTGATGACCGCCGATAGGAATGATCGAAGTGTGAGCCACACTGCCATTCACAAAATAAACACCGTCACAAGTTCCGCCACCCATATCAACAACGCAGACACCGAGGTTTTTTTCGTCTTCACTCAAGACGGCTTCAGCAGCCGCAAGCTGATTTAAAACAAGACCTGCTACTCGCAGGCCGGCTTTTTCAACACATTTAACTGAATTTTGCAAAGCTGTGTGACCACCAGTCACGATGTGCACTGAAGCTTCGAGGCGCACACCCGACATGCCGATAGGATCCGTGATCCCATCCTGCCCGTCGACTTTATATTCGCGCGGAAGAACGTGCAGAACATTGCGATCCGCGGGAACCGCCACTGCTTTCGCAGCTTCGATCACGCGTTCAATGTCTTGATTGGTGACTTCTTTATTCTTGATCGCCACCATCCCTTTAGAATCAAAAGAAGTAATGTGAGTACCGGAAACTCCGACCCACACATCCGTCACAGCGTATCCGCTCATGAGTTCTGCTTCTTCTTTTGCTTTTTTTATGGATTCTGTTGTCGCTTCGATATTAACGACAACGCCTTGTCGGATGCCAGTATTGGGAGCTGTTCCGACTCCCGCGACATCAATCTTACCTTCAGGATTCACCGTGCCGATGACAAAACAAACTTTCGTGGAACCAATATCAAGGCCAGCCAGCACCGGTGCTTTCGGTTTTATGTTGCTCATCCTTAAGTCCTAACAATAAAGTCCGACCAAATGGTCCTCATTAATTCCCTAATTCTTCAGGGAATTCAGACAGACAAAAGTCTCTGGACTTCAGTTTGCCTTGACTTTAGCTTAGGGATCGTTGCGCAACCTGACAAGAACTTTCTTTGACAGATTGGCGTCTATGACGCGCGCGTCAAACTGACGAGTCTGAAGATAATCAACAACTTGTGAGACTCGAGCACTTTTAATTCCGACCTGTTCTTCACCCATCTTGACCTTGATTCCGGTCTTCATCAACGTCATCGAAAATCCATCTTTCGTATCGTATCTCATCTCAGAAATTGTTTTTTTACTAAACGAACCTTCGGTGGGAATTTCTTTAAGAACCTTCACCGCTTTTTGGCGTAGTTGCTTTTGTTGTAAAAAATTTTCGCCTTCCACCAACATCACATCTGGAGCTTGGCGCGAATCCACAGTGTCCAAAAAACTGCCATCAGAAATGATCGGCATGTATTTTCCGTTCTTACCCAAGTACACCAATTTGATATCATGAGGTTTGATTTTCACGGTGAGCACGCTCGGCCAACTGCGACTAATACTGTGATGCTCAATCCAATTTTGTGAATTCAAAATCCCCACGACTTGTGAAAGTTTCACGGACCACAACGACTGACCTTTGAAGCTGAGCATCTGCTTTTCAAGCTTATCCGCCATCGGTGAATAGAAATTCGCTTGCGACTCCGGCGAATCCACCAACACGATCTCAACTTGATTGATATTAAAGAAACCGTTCTCGTTAAGCCAATACATCGAGCCCGCAATGACCGCTGGAAGAACCACAAATGCCACGAACAATTTCAGGATGAGCTTTTTCAATCAGAGAACCTCACAAGTGGTCCCAGTATAACAAAGGCCGTTCCCACTGTGGATTCCATTTGCTCCACCTGGACTAAGGCAGTGGCTGTCCCACCTCTCGACAGTCAGGAGTATTTTACATACTCCGTCTCTAGGCATGGCGAACCAATAGTTTTTAAGCTTCTTCCCCCCTTGGCCCCGTTCTTGTATGACATGGCCTCGGTGGGAGGATCAGTGCCATGAAGACACTTGCATTGTTTGCTTTGTTTTTGAGTCCTTTAGTGAGTTTCGCAGCCCCTGTTCCAGCAGGAGTCTGGCAGTTGCGAGGTATTAATAGCCAGCACGGTGCTTACAGTGGACAAATTGAGTTTCGCCCTTATGATGGCGGAGTTCTCGTTACCCGCGTAATCACTTATCAGGAATACAAGCACAAGGGCCTGCGCGTTCAGGAAGTATGGCAAGGTGATGCCGATGCTCAAGGCAATCCAAAATTCCAGTTGCGTAATAGCGATTACATGACGTCTGTCGACGGCTTTGTTCGCGATCCGAAACTTTACAATACAACGACAGATATCTCCGTCGACTATCAAAATAGAGACGGCGAATACCAAGCTCAGTTCAACACGCCCACCGGTGGCTCTTACTTTGATAAAATCAGCGAACCGAAATCTGTTGGCCCTCAAGCTTTGTGGCAAAATCAGCGTCAGTATTTGAGTGCGAAAGGCGAAAAGGGAGTTCCCGCAGTCATCCGCCTTGGAATGAAAATCGCGAAGGAGCGTATTGATTTCGATCAACACCCGACGATTCAAAAATACAAAGACCGCCCTGAATTTAAAAATGAAAACCCGTACATGGTTTTCGATCCGACAGACTTTGATTTCTATCGCGCGAATCGCGACATTCTTCGCGTGGCAAATAAGCCTCTGGACCCGATCAGCTTAACGGAGTCCTTGGTGCGCAGAAATTCGTACGCTACAAACCTTAACGACAAGGCCGCAGGTTTTGACGTTGATATGCAACAGTACCGCCTCAATCAGTACGGAATCGCAAGCTACGCCTCGTTCAATACTGCGGACCAAAAAGTTGGCGACGTTATGGATTACGATGCCTGCCTCTGGACGGGTATGTATGTGGCGTCTCAAGCAATGCGCTATCAAGTGACCAAAGAGCCCACTGCGATCGAAAACATGAAGCGTTCTCTGCGCGGCATGTTCATCCTGTTGAATATTACAGACGACAAAAAACAGTTTGCTCGTTCTATCATGCCTTACAAAGGCAATGAAAACTTAGGCGAGCGTTGGCACCGCGGGACTGGTGAATATTCTGAAATCACTTGGCTCGACGGCGGCAACAACGACATGGTCCGCGGCATCACCCATGCTTTGATGTGGGCTCATATTGTCATTCCTGAGAATGATCCTTTCCGCGCTGAAATGATTCAAGCGACAAAGCGCGTTTTGGAATTGAACATTCTTGAAGAGAAGGAAGGCAATAAGCCAGCTGCTTATGGCGTTGCCGCTTTGATTTTAAAAGATCCGGTTTACAAAACTCACTTTCATAAGATGTATAACGATAAAGATATCGCGCTTGGTGGATATCTTTTCAATACAACCTTCTATTGGAACGGGATCGCGGATTGGAGTGGCGTGAACTTGAACATTCTTAATTTCATCAATGAAATCACTCTGGCGGATATGCTTGGCGAAAATAAAATTCGCGATCGTCTGCGTGAACGTTTGATGGATGCATGGGTGACTTACGCACCGACTCGCCATGCTTACTATACATTGGCCGCATATAAGTTCGCCTACTCTCAAGGGACTCGCGGCGATCAGTTTAAAAAATACTACAACGACATTTACTTTAATGGCGCTGTGGACTTCTCGCAGTGGACGTTGCGTGAGTATCCTTACCCGCGCGCACGTATGGATATTTCCTACGATCACTCTTTCGGTCCCGAGTATTGCGTAAATCCACTGCCAGGTATGTTCTGGAAGGCTGCCAATAAAAAACACGGTCCAACAGAATGGTTCTTCAAAAGCCTCTACTCTTACCCGGCGTTTGAAAGCGGCGGTCTGAGTGGTAACTTTATGTGGAAGGACTTGTACTTTACGGCCTCTGGCGCTACGTCGCGCGGACAAACGAATAACGCCGTCGACTATTTGTATGTCTATTGGATGGCGCGCTCTTCGGGCTTAACTTTGAACTAAAAACGATCTTTGGAGATCGCTTATGAAGATGCTTCTTTTTTGCCTTCTATTAATCCCGTTTCAAAGTTTCGCCGGCTTCGTTCCTGCGGGCGTCTGGCAATTGCGAGGGATTAATAGCCAGCATGGCGCTTACAGCGGACAAATTGAATTCCGTCCTTATGATGGAGGCTCTCTCGTCACGCGTGTGATCACTTACGACAATTACCAGTTTCAAGGCCTTCGCATCCAGGAGGTTTGGCAAGGGGATCTTGATTCTCAAGGCAATCCAAAATTCCAATTACGCAACAGTGACTTTATCACCAAGTTAGATGGCGTCGCTCGCGATCCTAATCTCTATGGGAAGACAACCGATATCTCCATCGACTATCAAAACCGCGGCGATGAGTATCAAGCTCAGTTCAATACACCGAGCGGTGGTTCGTTCTTTGAAAAGATCAGTGCGCCTAAACCTAGCGGCCCGCAAGCTCTTTGGCAAAATCAGCGTCAATACTTAGATGCCAAAGGAGATAAAGGCGTCCCGTTGGTTATCCGCGCGGGAATGAAGTTTGCGAAAGAACGATTGAATTTCGACGAACATCCAACGGTTCAGAAGTACAAAGACCGCCCCGAGTTTAAAAATGAAAATCCTTTTATTGTCTATGATCCGACAGATTTTCGTTTCTATCGCGCGAATCGTGACATTCTTCGCGTGGCAAATAAAACCATCGATACGATCAGTTTAACAGAATCCCTCATGCGCCGAAATGCTTACGCTTCGGACCTCAATGAAAAGGCGAAGGGCTTCGATTTAGACATGCAAAAATATCGCCTGAATGACTTTGGCATGGTCACCTATGCATGGTTCAACACAGAGGACAAAGTCATCGGCAGCGTGTATGACTATGACTCCTGTTTGTGGACAGGTATGTATGTGGCGTCTCAGGCGATGCGCTATCAAGTAACCAAAGAGCCCGTCGCGATTGAAAACATGAAGCGCTCTTTGCGTGGCATGTTTATCTTATTGAATATCACTGACGACAAGAAACAATTCGCCCGTACGATCATGCCCTATAAAGGCAACGAACATATCGATGATCGCTGGCGCCGCGGAACGGGCCCTTACTCCGATATCACCTGGTTGAGTGGCGGCAACAACGACATGGTTCGTGGTATCACTCATGCCTTGTTGTGGGCTCATCTTGTGATTCCTGAGAATGATCCCTTCCGCGCAGAAATGGTTCAAGCAACGAAACGCGTTTTGGAATTGGACATTCTCGAAGAAAAGGAAGGCAACAAGCCTGCCGCTTATGGTCTTGCTGCTTTGATTTTAAAAGATCCGGTTTACAAAACTCACTTCCATAACATCTACCACGACAAAGACATCGCATTGGGTGGCTACCTATTCAATACAACCTTCTATTGGAACGGAATCGCGGATTGGAGTGGCGTCAATTTAAATATTTTGAATTTTATTAACGAAATCACTTTGGCGGATATGCTTGGAGAAAACAAAATTCGCGATCGTCTCCGTGAACGCTTGATGGACGCGTGGGTGACTTATGCGCCGACTCGTCATGCCTATTACACGCTTGCTGCTTATAAGTATGCTTACTCTGCGGGCATGCGTGGTGACCAATTTGAAAAACACTATACAGATGTCTATTTTAATGGCGCTGCGGATTTCGCGCAATGGTCTCTGCGTGAATACCCTTACCCGCGCGTGAAATTGGATCTGGCTTACGATCACTCTATTGGATCCGAGTTTTGCATTAATCCTCTTCCGGGCATGTTCTGGAAGACGGCTAATAAGAAATTCGGACCGACAGAATCTTTCTTCCGAGGACTCTATTCTTATCCGGCATTTGAAGGTGCTGGAGTGAATAGTAATTTCATCTGGAAAGATCTTTATTTTGTCTATGAAGGATCAACATCCCGCTGGAATACCAACGGCGCGGTTGATTATCTTTACGTCTATTGGATGGCAAAATCTGCTGGTATTGATTTGAATTAAGCCCAGTCCCCCAGACGGATGACTTCCGTCTGAAGCTCTACGCTTCGAAGACTTCGAACTGTGCTACGGACATGTTCAATCACTTGCCACATGTCCGTGGCTTTGGCTTCTCCGAGATTCACAATAAAATTAGCATGCTTCAAAGAAACTTGAGCACCACCGACGGTGAACCCCTTTAATCCACAACCATCAATCAATTGCGCTGCCTTATGCCCTGAGGGATTTCGGAAAACGGATCCACAGCTCGGCATATCTAGCGGTTGTTTTGTAAGGCGCACTTTATTCGCATTACGAACTTGATCTAAAATCGTGGCATCGGGCTGCATCGGCCAACTGATTCCCACCCGTGTGATCACACCAGGCTGCCAGCCTTTGGAATGTCTATATTCCCATTGAATTTGTTCTTTGGTGAACTTGTGAGTGGAAAAGTGTCCGTCTTGCAAACGAAGAATCTCCACCCAGTCGATGATTTCGACAAACTCGCGCGGCACGAAGCTTTCAGCCACGCCCGCGTTCATCACGACACCACCGCCGATGTCTCCGGGAAGACCCGCCAGAAAAAGTGCGGGAGGTAATTTATTTTTTAAGAAGATCTTCAAGAGCTCTGACTTTGCAGTCCCTGCCATTGCGGTGATTTCCAAGCGACCGTTGACCTCTTTACTACCAACACCCGAGAAACGGCGAAGACACATCACAAGACCGCGAATACCCCTATCGGAAATGAGAATATTTGTGCCGCCCCCGAAAAGCGTGATCGGCCGATTATTATCGCGCGCCCAGAGCAAGGCCTCTTTAACGTCGGCTTCGCTTTCGGGCAGACAGAAGTATTCCGCCGGCCCACCGACCAACCAAGATGTGTATTCTGCTAAGGAGACGTTCTTCTTAATTTCCATGCATCGCATCCGAAAAAGGTACGGCGTACCCTAAAGTTTGTTTAAAACCTCGAGGCCGAGCTTCCAGCCATCGCCGGCGCCCAAAGTGATGAACACATCGCCTGGTTGCAAGCGTCTGCGGATTTTATCCGAAGATAGCGGATCGCGCACAAAATATTCCGCGTTTTTGTGCTTCATCTCTTCCACCAGTTTTTCGGAATGAATTCCTGGAATCGGAGTTTCCCCTGCAGGATAAATATCGGTGATGAGCAATTGATCAGCTTGGGAGAAGCAAGTTGTGAAATCATGCCAGCAGTGTTGGGTGCGAGAGTAACGATGCGGCTGAAAATAGACCACGAGACGCTTATCCGGATATTTTTCGCGGAAGGCTTGAAGAACTGCGCGGACTTCTGTGGGATGGTGTCCGTAATCGTCGTAAACACGAATGCGGTTCTTTTCGCCTTTGAAGTGAAAGCGACGATCCACACCTTCAAAGCGCTGAAGTCCCTTCGCGCATGTTGCAAAATCAACACCCGCAGTGATACCCGCAAGAATCGCTGCTGTGGCATTGAGTGCATTGTGACGGCCAGGAACCTTCAGGGCGAAATCGCCCAATTTAGTTTTCTGGCCTGTTTTGTAATCGCGGCGGAAAAGAGAGTAGTTGCCCTGCTCACCTTGCAAAATAAAATCATTCTTTTCATCGAAGCCATAGAACAAAGCACGCTTCGGAAAGTTTTCAAAAAGTGTGTGCACTTTCGGATCATCGCCACAAATAATCGTTGCACCATAGAACGGCACACGCAGAGCAAAGTCATAAAAAGATTTTTGTAGGTTTTCGAAAGTTTTAAAATGATCCAAGTGATCGGAATCAATGTTTGTGATGATTGCGATCTCAGGGCTGAGCTTATGGAAACTGCCGTCACTCTCGTCGGCTTCTGCAACCATCCATTCGCCATTTCCGAGCAGCGCCGTTGACTTGATCAACTCAAAACGGCCTCCTACAAAAATGGTTGGCTTCAAATTCGCTTCCATGAAAATCGCTGAAGTCATACTGGTCGTTGTCGTTTTACCGTGTGTTCCCGCCACCGCAACGCCGCGTTTGATTCGCATGATCTCCGCAAGAGCTTCCGCTCTTGGAATCAGGGGAATTTGCTTTGCGCGGGCATCAGCGATTTCTGGATTGGAGTTCTGAACCGCGCTCGAGTATACGACCACGTCGGCATCGCCGACATTTGTAGCCGCATGGCCCTTAAAGATTTTTACACCGAGTTCTTTAAGACGTTCGGTATTTGCATTTTCAGCAAGATCACTGCCGGAAACAATTGCTCCCATATTGTGGAGCAACTCCGCAAGACCACACATACCGATCCCGCCCACTCCGACAAAATGGAATTTAGTTTTTTCTAAACGCATGGATATATCCTAATCTTAAGCTAAAAGAAGTTCGGCCATCTTTTCAGCGGCCTGAGGTTTGTAGAACTTCGTTAAGTTTTTTCTCATTTCTTCACGAGCTTGTGTATTGTTTTTCAATACTTCGATTTGCTGTATCAGAGTTTCAGGAGTGAGATCCTTTTGCAGAATCATGGCGGCGGCTTTTTGCTCGAAGAGAGTTTCAGCGTTTTTACGCTGATGATCATCGGCAGCCCATGGCAATGGAATGAAAATAGCAGGCTTTCCGCATGCTGCCACCTCCGCCACAGTGCTCGCACCGGCGCGGCAAATAACGATATCCGCCCACTCGTAATTCTTCTCCATTTGATAGAGATACTCGTGAGTTTCAATCTGAGGATGTCCCTTATAAGCTTCAGAGACATTGGCGTAATCCGTGGGACCCGTCTGATGAATAATCTTTGTGTTGCTGAGCCACGATCCCCCCTTCAATACAGCCTCTTGCACGGCCATATTGATACTACGGGCCCCTTGGCTTCCGCCAAAGACAAGGATGTGAAATTCCTGTGCCTCTTTCCCGACGTTTTGGGCAGGATCCTTCTTGGCGAGAGCTTCGACTTCTTTTCTGATAGGCAGACCGACCTGCGAGATCGCTTGGCTTTTCAAAAATTTCGCGGCCTCTTCAAAGACCACAAAACTTTTGCCAACAACACGTGACAACCAGCGGTTGGTCATTCCAGGAAAAGCATTGGGTTCCCAAATCGCTGTACGAAAACCCAATAGACTTGCCACCAACACGAAGGGCCCCGAAGCATAACCGCCAACACCCAAAACCGCTTGCGGCTTTAATTCCATCAAAAGCGCAATAGATTGAACAAATGCACGAGGCATTCCCAGAATCGTCATGATTTTACTTTTGAGACTACCCGCGTGGTTCAGTTTGCCGATGCTGATGTGATGCAAGGGAAAGCCTTCGCGAGGCACGATTTTATTTTCAAGACCCGCTGGAGTTCCCACGAAGTGAATTTCAAAATCGGGATGCTGAGCTTTGATGGCGCGGGCGATGGCGATTCCAGGATAAATGTGACCACCAGTTCCGCCCCCGGCAATCACCACATTTTTTCTACTCATTCTTTCCGCTACCTTTTTACCTTTGATTGGTCCCATCGAGCTTTTCCAAACTTCTTAGAAAAGTCCCCCGATTCCAGTGAATTTTCAACATTTAAAATCAGACCGAACGTGAAGCACAAAACCACCAGCGAGCTGCCGCCGTAACTCAAAAATGGCAACGTCAAACCTTTCGTCGGCAGAAGACCCATCACAACTCCGGCATTAATAAATACCGACAACGCAAACGACAGCGTGAGTCCCAGCACCATGGATTTTTTGAAAGGCTCTTCTGCTTTGACAGCAATCTGAATTCCGCGCATCACGACGAAACCATAAAGACTCAAGATAGTCAGAAAACCAACGAAGCCCATCTCTTCCCCGAAAACCGCGAGAGTGAAATCGGTATGAGCTTCCGGCAAGAAGAACAACTTCCCCTGCCCTTGACCAATCCCTGCGCCCATTAACCCGCCCGAGTGAAAACTCAACATACTTTGAATGACTTGAAAACCACGAGACGCCGGATCAGACCAGGGATCCAAAAATGCCAAAACACGAGCGCGACGATAAGGAACCGCCATCACTAAAAAATACACGGCAGGCAAGACCGCCGTCGCGGCGGCAACGATGTAGCGCCAACGCAAACCGAAAGCGAACAACAAGCCCGCACCCACCATGAGGATAATGGCGAAGCTACCGAAATCGGGCTGTTTCAAGAGCAACGCCATCGGCGCCAGAACGAGCACCATCAACATCGGCCACTTAAATTTCGCAAGAAAGTTTTGCTGACGGCAAATGAGGCTCGCAAACAAAAGACTAAAAGAAATTTTTAAAAGCTCTGCGGGCTCAAAGCGTACGCCAAACGGAAGTTGAATCCAGCGAATCGCACCACCGACTCGAACACCGACTCCTGGAATAAAAGTGGCCATCACTAAAAATGCAGCTAGGACCCACATCAACCAGCCGAACTTTTCAATGTACTTAAACGGAATATGAATTGCGCCGATCAAAGCGACAAAAGCGATCAACGCAAATACCAATTGTTTTTTAAAAAAGAAAAGTCCGTCGCCGTAGGATTCGATCGCAAAGATGAAACTCGAACTATAGACTTGAACCAGGCCGATGCCGATCAAAGCAATAACTGACAGAAAGAGACTACTGGAAAGATAGCGAAGCATGCGAAACTCCTCTGCTTTATTCTAAGCAAGGAGTTCGCAGGTCGTCTTCCAGTCAAAATAAAACTAGACTATTTGTCTTCGACGATATCTTCGGACTGAGGTCCAGCTTCCTTCGCCGCTGGCGCGGCTACGGCGGCCGCGGCCGATTCTTTTGGCGAAGATTTACGAGCGGCGACCTTGGATTCAGAGCCTGCTATGGCACAGCAATACATGATTCCGTTTTGATCCGATGAGTTTTTGTATGGAGTTAGGGTGAACGGCTTTGCAGAGTCACAGCGTTTTGCCATCTGCAAGTTGAGCTCAACGTCGACATCCGTGTGTTTATCACCGTTGATCCATTCGCAATAAAGGCCCGAAGAGCCTGCGAGTTTTTCGCGTTGGTCTTGGCGGGCTTTGTAAGCGCTGGAAGCGCAGCCGCTCAAGAACAACATTCCTAAGATACCGAATACAGATACCATCTTCTTCATCACAGATACCACCTTAAAGCCGGCCTTGGCGCCGGCCATCGGTGATCCTGTTTAATGAAACTTACGAACGATTTCCTTGAAGTAGTCACCGCGCTCTTCAAAGCTATCAAACATATCAAAGCTCGAGCAGCTTGGAGAGAGCAAGACGATGTCACCAATTCTGGACTTCTGATAAGCGATCAAGACCGCTTCTTCGAAGGTACCGATCAAGAAAGTTTCGCTGTAGTCACCAAGATCACGGTTGATGCGCTCTTTGGCCTCACCGACCAGGATCAAAGTCTTAACTTTGCGCTTCACGATGTTGCGCAAAGGCTCGTAGTTCAGATTGGTGTCTTTACCACCGGCAATCAGAATGACATTTTCATCGAAAGTATCCAAAGCACGCAAAACCGCGTGAACGTTAGTTGCCTTCGAATCATTGAAGAACTGCACGCCGCCTACTTTGCGAACATACTCGATACGATGTGGCAAATTGCTGAAGCCGTTGATCACCGCTTGAATCGCATCGTGCTTAGCACCGTGTTCACGAGCCGCAAGGATTGCCGCCATCAAATTCTCGATGTTGTGCTTACCCTTCATCTTCATCGTCTTAATTGTGTAGTATTCGATATCGGGACCAGTGCGAACGCGGATCTCATCACCGATATTCACGGCGCCACCGATATTCATAATTTGTGGCTCCAAAGCCGGTTTGCGCGAGAAGTAGAAAATTCTTCCGCGCTGAACTTGAGGATCCCGCGCCAACTCCACCACTGCATTGTCGTCTGCATTCAAAATGCTCGTCGTTGCTTGGTTGGTGTTTTTGAAAATACGGCGTTTTGCATTCACGTATTCTTCCATGGAGCGATAACGATCCAAGTGATTTTCCGCCAGATTTGTAAATACCACGTTCATAGGATTGAAGTTCTCGCTGTGCTCAAGCATGAAGCTTGAAACTTCGGCGATCACAACCTGAGCTTTGTCTTCCAACCGCAAGTAATCGACGAGAGGTTTTTCACTGGCTCCGCCCACCCATGATTTGATATCTGACTTCGTCAAGAAGGACTCGATCAAACGAGCGACCGTCGTCTTGCCATTGGTACCCGTGATGCCCACGATGGGTTCTTTAATGAAACCCGCGCTGAACTCAAACTCGCCGGTGATTTTGATTCCTTGGCTGCGAGCATAGTCGAAGATTTTCAGATTCGAAGGAACGCCGGGGCTCAAGATCACAAGATCTTGCTGCAAGAAAGTCTTCGGACTATGTCCGCCGAGGTCGAACTTAATCGGCAAGCCTTCACACTGCTCGAGTTGTGCTGACAACTCTGGTTTTGATTTGTGGTCCGTCACGGTGACTTGTGCTTGGTGCTTGCACAAAAAGTGCGCCAGGCTAACGCCAGTTTTTCCTAAACCGACTACAAGAATTCTTTTATCTTTTAACTCACTCACTTCTCTGAACATGAATCCTACCTTAATTTCAAAGTCGCCAAACTGAGAACTGCCAACAGAATGGAGATAATCCAAAAACGAACAATAATCTTGGTCTCGGTGAGACCTTTTAACTCAAAGTGATGATGGATCGGTGCCATCTTAAAAATTCTTTTGCCAGTCAGCTTAAATGAAATCACTTGCGTAATTACAGATAGAGCTTCGACAACGAACACTCCGCCAAGTAAAACCATCAAGAGCTCATTGCGGGTGATGACCGCCATAATTCCAAGGAAGCCGCCGATACTCAGGCTTCCCACGTCGCCCATGAAAACCTGAGCGGGATAAGTATTAAACCAAAGGAAACCAAGCCCCGCAGCAACCATCGCCGCGGCAACAGGAGTCAGCTCCCCGGCCCCTACGACGTGCGGAATTTGCAAATAAGTAGCAATGGAATAGTGACCGACCACATAGGCGAACAAACCTAAAGTGCTGGCGGAAATAATCACAGGCACGATCGCCAAGCCATCAAGACCATCGGTCAAATTCACAGCATTGGCCGTGCCAACAATAACCAAGGCGGCAAACACAACATAAAAATATCCAAGATCAATATTCAAAGTCTTAGCAAAGGGCACTGCAACCACAGTGGAAAGGTCAAAAAAGTGAACCAATATAAAAACCGACAGAACTGAAATCAAAAATTCTCCGAGCAAACGGATTTTACCCGACAAGCCTTTTGAATTCTTCTTACTCACCTTTAAATAGTCGTCAGCATAACCAATGAGACCAAAACCGACAGTGACCGCGATGACTGCCAGAACAAGCGGGCTCAAAAGATCGACCCACAAAAGGCACGGCACCATCGCACTTAATAAAATCAAACCGCCACCCATAGTTGGTGTTCCGGCTTTCTTCTTGTGACTTTGCGGTCCATCGTCACGAATGCTTTGCCCGAAATGTTTTTCTTTTAACCGGTTGATGAAGTAGGGACCCCACATCCAAGCCATGAAGAACGACGTAAAAAATGAAATAAAAGTGCGAACGGTGATGTAGCGGAAGATGTTCAACGGAGAAAACTGGTCCGCCAAGGAATAGAGCCACTGATAAAGCATCTTAATGCAAATCCTTCTGATCGAAAAAATTTTAGTTTATGCCTGGACCTTCGTTGTGTATCACAAAGCGCAAACAAATTGCAAGAAAATGTTTGCAAGATATTGAAATCACTTGTATTTACTTAGACTATGAAACTGCTATCGCTGCGCAATTGTGTGCTTCTTTCTTTCTTCGTTTACGTTCTCGTCGTGATTTTTAATACCGGCTTCATCGCGACGGATGAATATTGGGATGGCATCACTCGTTATCTTCCTGCTCAGAAAGCAACCATTGCCACTTTGATCAAACCTGACGATGTGAAATCTCCTTTGCAGATTCTGCCGATGCATATCGCGGCCCAACTGGCTTACAAGTTGGGCGCAGAAGCGCCCTTCAATCAATATCATTTTGTCATTATCTTTTGGGGCCTGATCGGCTTTGCGCTCAGTGCCTGGGCGACCTTTCTTCTCTTTAGCAATAAGGAGGACAATCTGACAAAGATCGCCGTCTTGATGCTGGCATTTCATTTTGCAGCTCCGGGCCTCCTCACGCGTCCCATGTTTGAGTCGCTGGCAGCACCGTGGATGGCCCTTGCGTGTGCGTTTGCGGTTCTCTACGACGAAAAGAAAACGTGGCAGACGCTGATCGCCGGCGTCTTTTGCGCTTCGATGGCGTTTACGCTTCGTCAGCAAACAGGTTTTTGTGCCTTGGTATTTGTCTTCCTGCCTTTGATGCACAAGCAATGGAAGCACTTCTTTCTTGCTAGCATCAGTGGAGTTGGTTTTTTCGTTCTGATCGGCATTCCAGATATTTTCTTGCGCGGCCGTTTTCATCACTCTCTGCGCTCTCTGGCGGAGTATAACTTTAAGTACGGGTCCGACTACGGCACTCGTCCTTGGTATTTCTTTTTCCCGCTTATTTTTGTCTTTATGCTCGTTCCATGGCTGATTGCAAAGTATCCGCCGGGGTTTCTTAAGAATTATTTTAGACGTTATCGTTCGCTTTACATCATTCTGGCGCTCTTTTTAGTTTTGCACTCCATGTTTGCCAATAAGTTTGAGCGTTTCTTGATCTCCATGATTCCCGTGATGATCTTTATGATGGTGCCTTTTGTAACTTACTTCGTGGAGAACTGGTCTCAGCGAAAGTATCGTCTGCTCTCCATGTTGATTTTTAATTTTATTTTGTGGGTGCCAGCTTCCTTTTTTCCCGCTCAGAAAAATATTACCGATCTGGCTCGCTACATTGATGAACATCCCGAAATTCACTATGTCATCAACCTCGACATTTCTCTGGAGTGGATTCCAGATGCGTTCATGCGCACGGTTTATTACAACGTGTCCCATGTCTATTCGAAAGATTTCCAAAAACTCAATATGGGGCCTAAATGCGATTACATCATCGCCGTGAATGAAAAAGCGTATGAAACGAACGCGGAGTTTTTGGAAGCACACTACACTTTCTTGGAAAAATTTGACGTTAACGTCATTGAGTCCATTGCGTACAAGCTAAATCCCGAAAACAATGTGCGCCGCTCTCCTCTGAGAATTTACGGTTGCAAGAAGTAGGCACCGCCGAGCAACAGAAAGCTGTTGGCCGAAAGCATTATCCAGAATTTTTCACGGGCTTCTTTGCGCACAATCACTATCGTAATGACAAAGAAACCCAAACCATGGAGGACTGAATGTCTAAGTTCTTTTCTGCTTTGTTATTAACCACATTTGTTTTCGCTTCAGGCGCAATGGCTCACGGCAATTGCGGTGACGACGGCGCACCCGTTCCGACGGCTGCAGATATTTTGAACAAATTGGCTCCGCAATCTTACGAACCAGCAGACAACTGCTGCCGTACTGGTTACAAGCCAGAGCCAAAATACTGCTGGAAAAAAGGCGGCGGCTGGGAAAAATGCGGCTGGCACTGTGTCTACGACACTTTCACTGGCGGCGCTTAGTCGTTAGTGACTTCGAAAAAAGCCTGCGGCAACGCGGGCTTTTTTTTGCACCCAATCTCCCTGGCATTCTTTTTGCTCGCTCGACTCTCGCAGAGTCAATTTAACACCAGGGGGAATTTTTATGATGAAACAGCTTTCATCTTTATTTTTAATTTTCGCATTTTGTCACCAAGCAAGCGCCTACTCTGAGAGTGAAAAAGCGGCGCTTTGCGCAGCAGATCCAAATTCTCAGTATTGCGATGGCCACAACAACTTGGGCTATAACGAAGGGGAACGCGCGGCTCTTTGCGCTGCAAATCCCAACTTGCGAACTTGCATTCCAAAATGGAAAACGAATCCATCGAGTGAAACCTATTGTCGCACTCACTCTTCCGATGAATCTTGCAAATCAAGTGAAGCGTATTGTAAATACCACAGTACAGAGGAGTCTTGCAGAAGCAGTGACTCTTACTGCACCAACCACTCGACAGAACCCTCCTGCCGCTCCAGCGAAACTTATTGCCAATATCATTCCTACGAAGAATCTTGCCGAAGTAGTGAAGCTTACTGCGATGGACATGCCTATGAAGAGTCATGCAAAAGCAGCGAGGCCTACTGCAAAGACCACTCAACCGAAACGAGCTGTGCAAATCCTACCGGCGGTGAAACAAAAGTAAAGAAGAGAAAGTTCTTATGCCGCTTCTTCGGAGTGCGATGCTGATAGACTGACTTGCACGCCGTCAAGAACACCATTACTATATTGATTCATGGGAAAAGGCAGACTTGAAGCTTTCAGCGACGGCGTGCTCGCAATCATTATTACGATTATGGTTTTGGAACTCAAAGTTCCTCACGGCGGAGATCTTGAGGCCCTTCGCCCGCTGCTTCCCGTGTTCTGCAGTTACGTTTTAAGTTTTATTTACGTCGGCATCTATTGGAATAATCACCATCACATGTTGCACGTGATCCAAAAAGTAAATGGCAAGACCCTCTGGGCGAACTTGTTTTTACTCTTCTGGCTCTCTCTAGTTCCCGCCACGACGGCTTGGATGGGCGAAAATCCGACGAAGCCTTGGCCGCTGGCCCTCTATGGCTTTGTTTTGATGTGCGCGGGGATCGCGTATTTTATTCTGACAAAAACACTCATCCATCTTCACGGCAAAGAATCGACGCTGGCGAAAGCACTCGGTTCCGACTTTAAAGGAAAAATCTCCGTTGTTATTTATGCCGCGGCTATCGCTTGTGCTTTTGTCCACGTTGGAATTTCTTACGCTTGTTATATTGGTGTCGCCATCATGTGGCTTGTTCCAGACACGCGCATCGAAAAAATCGCGGAGAAAAAGTAAAATTCTATGCAAGCCCAAACAACGACAATTCCCTATCACGACAAATCCCAATTCTATAAAGAACTTCACAGCGAACTGCTCGGCATCGCCGAGAAGGAGTGGTTCGTAAACCTCGCCAATGCGGCAGCCTTGCTGAAACAACACCTACCGCAAATAAATTGGTCGGGCTTTTATTTGAATCGCAATAGCGAGTTGCTGCTGGCCTCATTTCAAGGACTGCCAGCATGCACGCGGATCGCTTTTGGCAAAGGTGTCTGCGGAACGGCCGCTCAGCAGAAAAAAACATTGCTGGTGGATGATGTGGATCAGTTTCCAGGGCACATCGTTTGCGATGGCGCCTCACGTTCTGAAATTGTCGTGCCGATGATCTTAGGCAACCGCGTTCTCGGAGTTTTGGATATCGACGCCCCCGTCTTGGCACGCTTCACGCGCGAAGATCAGGAGGGCTTGGAATTGTTTGTTCAGATTCTCCTCGAAGTGACAGACTGGCCCTATAGGTTTTAACAAAGCGGCCCCAGAGAGAGTCTTCCATGCAAATCTCCCGGGTTTTGAGCCCGGTCAAGCCCACTTTGACCTAGACCATTGTTTAAAAATTCAAAGCCCTTTTAAGTTCTTCCCTACTTGTCTTTCAGAACTACCCGCAGCAAGTCAACAACA
>Ga0255338_1002141_pt1 | contig 31346 bp, 28 predicted proteins | sample MeOH1_35cm_T4_19_FD_203715 | JGI IMG/M metagenome (GOLD analysis project Ga0255338, IMG submission 203715) | Sandy soil microbial communities from University of British Columbia, Vancouver, Canada - MeOH1_35cm_T4_195 | ecosystem: Engineered > Artificial ecosystem > Sand microcosm > Unclassified ... | reverse complement strand
TGGAGGGCAATGGCTACCAGGTTCGCAGCTTTACCAGCGCCGAACAGTTCCTCTCCGCCTACGACGCGGGCCAGGTTTCCTGCCTGATCCTCGACGTGCGGATGCCGGGCATGAGCGGACCCGAGCTGCAGGAACGCATGATCGCGGAGAACATCAATATCCCGATCGTCTTCATCACCGGCCACGGCGACGTGCCGATGGCGGTCTCCACCATGAAAAAGGGCGCGATCGACTTTATCGAGAAGCCGTTCGACGAGTCCGAACTGCGCTCGCTGGTGGAGCGCATGCTGCAAAAGGCCCGCACCGACCACTCCGCCGCCCGCGAGCAGCGCGCCGCCAAAGACCTGCTGGGCAAGCTCACCACGCGGGAACAGCAGGTGCTGGAGCGCATCGTGGCAGGCCGGCTGAACAAGCAGATCGCCGACGACCTGGGCATTTCCATCAAGACCGTGGAAGCGCATCGCGCCAACATCATGGAAAAGCTCAACGTCAACACCGTGGCCGACCTGCTGCGCCTGGCCCTGTCCAAGAGCAGCTGAGCCCGCGCCAGAAAGAAGAACGGCAGTCCGGCCCCGCTGGCCGGCGGACGGGCTGCCTGCTCAACGCCTGAGATATTCCTCGTCGCGGAAGGTCACAACCCATTGCGGTTTGTAGACCACGAACACCGCCACCAGCATGCCCGTGAGAAACGCCTCGCCAAACGCCAGGATCAGCACCGCAGTCAGCGTATCCGGCAGCGACAGAACACCATCGCCCACGCTGTAGCTACGCCAGATCGCCCTGGCCGCGCCGGCGCCCAGCGCGGCCAGGCCGGCGGCAAAGTAGCCGTGGCCAAGGATGAAGACAAAGGGATGGCGCGGCAACAGCCGGCGCATGGCACCCTGCAGCGCAGCCGACAGCAAGGCCGGCAACAACCCCATCCAGACATAGCGCGGCCAGAGCGCGGCCCAATCCAGCTGAGCCCAGCCGTGCCCGGCCAGGTACCCGAGGCCGAGCAAAGACACCAGGTCGACCACGAACAGCGACAGCAGGGCCAGCGGCAGCCCGAACAGCGTCACCATCAGGGTGGCGCCAAACAACTGGATCACCATGCCGCCCGGCAGTGTCGCCCTTAACGTCCACAACAGCGCCAGCAATACCAGCGCGCCCAGCCAGCCATTCTGCAAGGCGTCGCGGCGCAGCAGTTGCCAGGGGCGCCGGCTCAGCGCCCAGGCCAGTCCGGCCAGGCTGAATGTCAGCAGCACGGCATGTTCGGCCGGCGTGCCAGGGGTAACGAGGGGAGTCAGGGCAGGCATTCGGACATGCTACCAGCGCCCCAAGCTAGTTCGCCCCGGGTTGCGTCAACCTTTATAATTCCGCTTTGACCACCTCCCGCCCTCCCGCGCCCATCCCATGCCCGCCCAATTGATCGACGGCAACGCCCTTGCCAAGCAACTCCGTACCGAAGCCGCCCGACGCGCCGCCAGCCTCACCGAACGCGGCCACCGGCCCGGCCTGGCCGTGGTCCTGGTGGGCGAAGACCCGGCCAGCCAGGTTTATGTGCGCAACAAGGTGAAAGCGTGCGACGACAATGGCTTCCACTCCTCGCTCGACCGCTATCCGGCCGACCTGTCCGAGGCCGACCTGCTGGACCGCATCGACACCCTGAACCGCGACCCGCATATCCACGGCATTCTGGTGCAGTTGCCGCTGCCCAAGCATATTGACAGCCACAAAGTGCTGGAAGCGATCGCCCCGGAAAAAGACGTGGACGGCTTCCACGTGGCCAATGCCGGCGCCCTGATGACCGGCGCCCCGCTGTTCCGCCCATGCACGCCTTATGGCTGCATGAAAATGCTGGAATCGGTGCAATTCCCGCTGCGCGGCGCCCGTGCGGTGGTGGTTGGCGCGTCCAATATCGTCGGCAAGCCGATGGCGATGCTGTTGCTGCAGGCCGGCGCCACCGTCACCATCTGCAATAGCAAGACGCGCGACCTGGCCGCGCATACCCGGGATGCCGACGTGATCGTGGCCGCCGTGGGCAGGCGCAACATCATCACCGCCGATATGGTCAAGCCGGGCGCAGCCGTGATCGACGTGGGCATGAACCGCGACGACAACGGCAAGCTGTGCGGCGATGTCGACTTCAACGGCGTCAAGGAAGTGGCCGGCTATATCACGCCGGTACCCGGCGGCGTAGGCCCGATGACGATTACGATGCTGCTTATCAATACGCTGGAAGCCGCCGAGCGCGCGGCCGGCTGAAGACCGCCCGCCTTGCGGCGCGCGTCATGCGCGCCCGCACGGCATGGCACTGGAAATCCTGCCACCCCGCCCCAATGTGCGGGGTATTGCCCTTACTGGCCCCGCCAAGAGAGACGCCATGGACCAAGCCGCCAACCAGGCCAACGAAGCCAACGCCGCAACCGGTGCCAATCCTCTGCTGGATTTCACCGACCTGCCGCGTTTCGCCGAGATACGCCCCGAACACATCGGGCCGGCGCTCGACGTGCTGCTGGCTACCGCGCAGGCCGCGGTCGACCGCGCCGAGGATCCCGCCACCCCTGCCACCTGGGCCAACGCCGTGGAAGCGCTGGAAGCCGCCACCGAGCCGCTCGGACGCGCCTGGGGCGTGGTCGGCCACCTGAGCGCCGTGGCGGATACGCCGCCGTTGCGCCAGGCGCACGCCGACAACCTGCCGCGCATGACCGAATTCTGGTCCTCGCTCGGCCAGAGCCTCGCGCTTTACGACAAGTACAAGGCGCTCGCCGCCAGCCCGGAATTCGCCACCATGAGCGCGGCCCGCCGCCAGTTGATGGAAAACGAATTGCGCGGTTTCCGCCTGGGCGGCGCCGAACTGCCCGAAGACAAGAAGCCCCGCTTCGCCGCGATCCAGGAACAGCAGGCCCAGCTGTCCAAGGCTTTCTCCGATCACGTGCTCGACGCCACCAACGCCTACGCGCTGCTGATCGAGGACGAAAGCCGGCTCAGCGGCGTGCCTGAGGACGCGCTCGAGGCCGCCCGCGCCGCCGCCGAGAAGGACGGCAAGCCGGGCTGGAAATTCACCCTGCACTTCCCGTCCTATTTCCCGGTGCTGCAATACGCGGACGACCGCTCGCTGCGCCAGACCATGTACGAGGCCAGCGTCACCCGCGCCTCCGAGCTGGCTCAGCAATACGGTCAGGGCAAGGCCGAATGGGACAACACAGCCAATATGCGCGAGCAACTGGCGCTGCGCCGCGAGGAAGCCCAGCTGCTCGGCTACGCCTCCTTCGGCGAGGTTTCGCTGGTGCCCAAGATGGCGGAATCGCCGGCGGAAGTGCTGCGCTTCCTGGACGAACTGGCCGCCAAGGCGCGCCCGTACGCCGAGAAGGACTGGACCGAACTCAAGGCCTTCGCCGCCGCCGAACTCGGGCTGACCGAACTGGCGCCGTGGGACGTGGCCTACGCCTCGGAAAAGCTGCGCGAACAGCGCTACGCGTTCTCCGAGCAGGAAGTGAAGCAATATTTCCCGGAACCCCAGGTGCTCAAGGGCTTGTTCGGCGTGGTGGAGAAGCTGTTCTCCGTGCGCATCGAGCCCGACCAGGCCCAGACCTGGCACGAGGATGTGCGCTTCTTCCGCGTGGTATCGCCTGAAGGCGAACTGCTGGCGCAGTTCTACATCGACCTGTACGCCCGCGAAGGCAAGCGCGGCGGCGCGTGGATGGACGACGCCCGTGGCCGCAAGCAGCTCGATGCTGGCCGCGTGCAGACCCCTGTGGCCTATCTGACCTGCAACTTCACAGCCCCCGTGGGCGGCAAGCCGGCGCTGTTCACCCACGACGAAGTGATCACGCTGTTCCATGAGTTCGGCCACGGCCTGCACCATATGCTCACCCAGGTGGGCGAACTGGGCGTGTCCGGCATCAACGGCGTGGAATGGGATGCGGTGGAGCTGCCCTCGCAGTTCATGGAGAACTTCTGCTGGGAATATGAGGTGCTGGCGGACATGACCGCGCAGGTCGACAGCGGTGAGCCGCTGCCGCGCGACCTGTTCGAGCGCATGCTGGCTGCCAAGAATTTCCAGAACGGCATGATGACGCTGCGCCAGATCGTGTTCTCGTCGTTCGACATGCACCTGCACACGGACTTCGAGCCCGCGGGCGAGAAGTCCGTGCTCGCGCTGTCCAGGGAAATCAACGATCGCGCCCACGTGGTGCCGCAGCACCCGCTTTCGCGCTGGCCGAATACCTTCAGCCATATCTTCGCCGGCGGCTACGCGGCGGGCTACTACAGCTACAAGTGGGCCGAAGTCCTGTCCGCCGACGTGTACGCCGCGTTCGAGGAGGCCGCAAAGCTCTCCGGCACCGTGCTGGACGCCGAGACCGGCGCGCGCTACCGCCGCGAGATCCTGTCGGTGGGCGGCAGCCGCCCGGCCATGGAATCCTTCACCGCGTTCCGCGGCCGCGCTCCGCAGATCGACGCCTTGCTACGGCACGGCGGCATGGCGGTGGCATAAGGCAGGGTAAGAAAAGGCAAGGGAGAAAGCGGCTCATATCGAGCCGCTTTTTTCATGGCGGCCGGCTCGGGCAATACATGCCACCGACGCCAACGCGCAGCATCCGCTCGCCGCGATCGCAGCCGAATAGTTGCCGCAGGTATCGAAAAGCCAGCCGGCAAGGCTACCGCCAGCCATCGCGGCAACCCCGACCGCGATATACAGCGCCCCGAGGATCGCCCCGAGGTTGGCCGTGCCGAACCAGGTCGCGGCGAGCGCCGGATATAGGGAGATGCAGCCGCCGTTTGCCGCGCCGAACAGAATGGCAAACAGCGCCAGCGCCTGAAAGCTCGTGGCACCGAACCACACGCCGTTGAGTACGGCCAGCATCAGTGTCAGGCACATCAGCAGCCGCCCTGGGCCGAGCCTGTCGCCCAGCCCGCCCAATGACAGGCGGCCCAGGATATTGCCGACGCCCACCAGCCCGATCAGCAGATTCCCGCCAGCGGAAGAAATGCCATGCAGCCGCGCGTAGGGGTGGATATGAACCAGTGCGGCGAACAAGCCGACCGAACCGAACAGGATGGCGGCGAAGTACCACCAGAATCGCCCGCCGCGCACCGCCCGCGCCAGGCTGTGCCCCGCGTGTGGGCTGGTCTGGACGGCGCCGGGCAGCGAAGCAGCGCCATCCGGATGCAGGCCGGCCTCCTCCGGCCGGCCCCTCATCAGCCATGCCATCGCCAGTCCGACCACCGCGATGGCCAGCGCGAAGCACCGCATCGTTGCCTGCCAGGACATATGCTCCATCAGCAGCCCGGCCGCTACCGGTCCGGCAAACGTGCCAAGCCCGGTGCCCGCCAGCGCCAGGCCCGAGGCTTTGCTGCGGTGCCTGACGAACCAGCGCTGGACCGCCGTCACCGCCGGTACGTAGACCAGGCCCACGCCCAGTCCCACCAGCGTGCAGAAGGCAACCAGGAACCTCGCCAGCGAATCGGTGGCAATACTGGCAACGGCAAAGCCTAGCGCCAGCAGCACGATCCCCAGGGCAATCACCCGGCGCGTCGAGATCCGATCGGCCACAGAGCCGGAGAAAACGCCCACCGCATAATAAATCAGCGCGGTGAAGGAAAACACGGAAGCCGCGGATGAGCTCCCCACCCGGAATTCCTCCTGGATACTCGTAAAAAAGGCGCCGAACGAATACGCGGCGCCGAATATCAGCGCCAGCAGTACATGCGTCGCGCCGACCACATACCAACCCGGGAAAACGTTCACCTTTGCCATGCCGCCTCCGATAGCGCCTTCAGCGCAGCGCCCTTCTTGTTCCACCCGGGAGTCACTTCCCGGTTGCCTGCTCTTGTATATACAAGAACGGACAATAAATCAACAAGTCGGGACTAGCCTGACCCGGGCCAGGCCGTGCCGGCCTACTCACCGGGAACCTTCGAAAATGGAAATTGGCTAGACAAGCCCGGTCAAGTAATATGCGTGCCATGACCTACCTGCCACCCGCCGCCGCCTACGCGCACATCAAGAATTACCTCAAGGAAGGACTCAGCGCCGGGCGCTGGCCGCCGGGCACGCTGATGCCATCGGAGTCCGAACTGGTCACGCAGTTCCGCGTCAGCCGCATGACGGCCAACCGGGCGGTGCGCGAACTGCAGGCCGAAGGGCTGGTGGAGCGCGTACAGGGCGTGGGCACGTTCGCCACCCAACCCTACCGCGCGTCATCTACCCTGACCATCCGCGACTTGCACGACGAGATCACCGAACGCGGCCACCGTCATCGCTCGGACGTCCATATGGCGCGCGCCGAGGTGGTCAGCGAGGCCCTGGCTCAGCGCATGGGACTGCCCGTCGGCAGCCCGGTCTTCCACACCCTGATCGTCCATAGCGAGAACGGCGTGCCACTGCTGTGCGAGGACCGCTACGTCAATCCCGCCCGCGCGCCCGATTACCTTGACGTGGACTTCACCAAGACCACGCCCACCAATTACCTGCTGACCGTGGCACCGCTATGGGAGGCCCAGTACTCGATCGAGGCGCAACTGCCCACCGAGCAGGAGGCCGAGTTGCTGGGCATCAAGCCGGCCGAGCCCTGCCTGATCGTGGTCCGGCGCACCGAAAGCCAGGGCTCGCCGATTACGCTGGCGCGCCTGGTGCATCCGGGCTCGCGCTATGCCATCGAGGGCTCCTTCAAGCCTTGAGGCAGCGCCGGCGCACGTCCGGCCAGCAACGTGCCAATCAACTGCCGCGCGCGACGGAATCGCGCAGATGGTCGATGAACCCGCGGACCTTGGCGCTGACGTGGCGGGTATCGGGATACACAGCGAAGACCTCGGTCCCTGGCAGGGCATATTCAGGCATCAGGATATGGAGCCGTCCGCTTTTGATGTGCTCATCCAGCAGCCAGTCGGGCAGCGCCGCGACCCCGCAACCGGCCAGCACGAACGCTAGCAGCGCCGAGGCCGTATCCGCGTGCGCCACATTCCTTACCCGTATCGTGTGCGGCTTGCCCTCTGGATCGAGCAGTGACCATTGCGTGGTCTGGCCGGACCGATTCGCCAGCCACGGCAGCGCCGCCATCGCCTGCAGCGAAGCGGGCGTGCCCGTTGCCATCAGCAGCGAGGAACTCGCGACGATTGCCAGCTTGAAGTGCCCGATCGGGTTCGCGCGGTGACGCGAGTCCTCCAGCGGGCCGACCCGGATTGCGACGTCCAGCCGTTCGGCGATCAAGTCGGCGTGCGCCGAACTGGCCTGATAGCTCACCCGTAGCGCCGGATGCAGGCGTGCAAACTCTGCAAGTGCGGGCGCAACGACCAGGTTGCCGTAATCCACCGATGCAGTCACGCGCAGGCTGCCAGAGAACGTCGAGTGGCCCGACCGGACCTGCTCGACCGCCATTTCGGCCTGGCGTAGCAGCTGGGCGCAATCCTGGAAAAACCGCTCGCCAGCCTCCGTCAGTGCGAGACGCCGCGTGCTGCGCGTCAGCAACGCGACCGAGAGTTCCTCCTCAAGCTGCCTGACGTTGAAGCTGACCACCGCCTTGGTGGTCCCCAGCGTGTCGGCTGCCGCCGTGAACGAGCCGCATTCCACCACGGCCACGAACATGGCCAAGCGGTTCAGGTTGATCACCGCATCGTCCTATTGTCAAAAACAAGAGAACAGTATATCGCCCGCCAGGCTGTTTTTTTTATACCTCCGCGCCTCCTAGAATGCCGCTTTCCTGACTGGACATTCGCGGTGTGCCACGCCGCCCATCGGCTCTCCATGACCCACATATACAAGTCACGCGTCGCAACGGTCTACCTGCTCGGACTCTTCATCGACCTGATCAACATGTTCATGGCGTCTGTCGCGTTTCCCGAGATCGGGCAGTCGCTGCAAGCGTCCGTGGGTTCCGTGGCGTGGGTGGCCAACGTATACACGCTGGGCCTGACCTTAGTGATTCCGGCCAGTACGTGGCTTGCCGGCCGCCATGGCGACAGAGCGGTTTTCGTGGCATCCCTGGGTATTTTTTCCGTGGCCGCGACCGGCGCCGGATTCGCCGGCAGCATTGAAGCCCTGATCGCCTGGCGTCTGCTGCAGGGCTTGGGGGGCGGACTCCTGATCCCCGTCGGCCAAGCCATGACATACCGGCTCTACCCCCAGGCCGAGCGGGCACGGCTGTCAGTGATCGTGATGGCCTGCGCCCTGCTCGCACCGGCGCTGTCACCACTGCTGGGGGGATATGTCGTGGACAGACTGGGTTGGCATTGGGTCTTCTGGCTCAACATTCCTTTGGCTTTGATCGCCCTGGCACTTGCGGTGCTCTGGCTGCCGCCCGGTGAAAGCGGCGAAGGCCAAGAGCCGGATATCACCGGCATCGGTCTGGTCAGCTTGTCGCTGGCGCTGCTGCTGATTGGCTTGTCGCGTTTCGAGCATGCAGGCGACCCTGCCGTGGGGGCCGCCTTCGTCGCGGGAGGCGTTGCTGCAGGTTGGCTTTTGTCGCGGCACGCACGCCGGCGCCGGCACCCGGTGTTGGATTTTCGCGTCCTGCGCGATCCGTTGCTGCGCGCCGCCATGCTCGTCTACCTGTTCGTACCGGGCGTATTTACCGGTGTCAGCCTGCTCAATATGTTCTTCCTGCAAAGCGCGCTTGGGTTGCGCGCCGTCGATGCGGGCGCGCTGATGATTCCCTACGCCTTGGCTGCCGCCGTGGGCATGGTGCTTGCCGGGCGCCTGTTTAACCGGATCGGACCGCGCGCCCTGCTGTTGCCGGCCACCAGCGCGCACGCGATCGGCATTGCCCTGCTGGCGACAGTCAGCCGACCCGGCGACGGCCTGCGCATGGTGGCCGCATTTCTATTGATGGGGGCGGGAGGCGGCATCTGCTCCAGCGTCGCGCAAACCCTGGCGCTGCTGAACGTGCCGCCAGCGTGGATGAACCGTGCCAGCGCGGTCTGGAACCTCAATCGTCAACTATCGTTTTGCTTCGGGGTCGCGCTGGCCAGCCTGCTGTTGGGACAACTACTCATCCACCACCACATCGCCGACCTCGTTTCCGCACGCGGCAACGCCTTGCTGACGCAGGTGTTCCACCTGTGTTTTCTCATCGCCAGCCTATGCAGCCTGATACCGTTGCTCCTCATCTGGCGCCTGGACGATGGGCATGGCCGCCAATTGGCAAAGCCATCGACGCCCCGATAACCTCAGGCCGTCAACCCGGCATCTTTTCTCAAAGGAGAACCATCCATGCCTAGCCTCGCCGCCCTTTGTCTGCGTGAAGTCGCGGACACCCACACGCTGATCGAGGAATGGCTGTCCAACGCCGAATGCCCCGACCCGGTACTCCACAAGCTGCTTCAACGATTCGAGCCAGGCTTCAGCATGATCTCGCCGAACGGAACTCGGCTGGAAGAGCGCGGCTTCCCCTCGCTCTTCACACGCCTGCGTGGGGCCAGGGCCGGACTGCGGATCGATATCGATGAGTTGACGCTCGTGTACGAGGATGCGGGCTCGGCCACGGTCACCTACCGCGAAACGCAGACCTGGAACGAGGGCGCGTCCGAACGGCGCGCCACGGCGCTGTTCGTGCTTGCGGGCGACGCCCGCGTTGCCTGGCGCCATTTGCATGAGACTTGGGCCTGAATCAGGCCGGTGTCCACGCAGCGCAGCGGCCAGGCGATGCGGCCGGTGGCCAGATCCGGACCGGGAGCGTGATCCACGAGGTGTTCGTTGGTGAAAGGTCGGGCGGGGCCAAAGGGTTCCAGCCCTGTAAAATGCGTTTCAGATCTTGAGATCAATAGGACAAACAAAGATGAGAATCGCCACCTGGAACGTCAACTCGCTCAAGGTCCGGCTACCGCAAGTGCTGGACTGGCTGATCGAGCAGGAAAAAGCCGACACGCCGATCGACGCCCTGTGCCTGCAGGAACTGAAGATGCCGGACGACAAGTACCCGCTGGCCGAACTGGAGAGCGCGGGCTTCCACAGCGTGTTCACCGGCCAGAAGACTTACAACGGCGTGGCGATCCTGGCACGCAACGCCAGCATGGCGGCGCCCACCGACGTGGTGCGCAATATCCCGGGCTACGACGACGCCCAGCAGCGCGTGGTGGCGGCCACCTACGGCGACGTGCGCCTGGTGTGCGCGTATTTCCCCAATGGCCAGGCGCCGGACTCCGACAAGTTCACCTACAAGCTGGGCTGGCTGCAGGCGATGACGGCGTGGCTGCAAGAGGAGATGGCGAAGTACCCGAAGCTCGCGCTGCTGGGCGACTTCAATATCGCGCCCGAAGACCGCGACGTGCACGACCCCAAGAAGTGGGAAGGCCAGAACCTGGTATCCCCCCCGGAGCGCGACGCCTTCAAGGCGCTGGAGGCGCTCGGCCTGACCGATGCCTTCCGCATGTTCGAGCAGCCCGAGAAGAGCTTCTCCTGGTGGGACTACCGCATGTTCGCCTTCCGCCGCAATGCCGGCCTGCGCATCGACCACATCCTGCTGTCGCCGGCCTTGCGCGATGTGTGCAGCGCCTGCGTGATCGATCGCGTGCCGCGCACCTGGGAGCAGCCGTCGGACCACACGCCGGTGGTTGCGACGCTCGCCCTGGGTTAAAGCGGTATGCGCAAGCCCGCGTTCGGGATATCCGGGAAGCCACCGTCTCGCTTCCGGGCCGCCGCACAGCTACACTTGCGGGCATGAAACCGGCCACCTTCCGCCACCGCAACCTTCCCCACCTGCTGCTGCAAGCCCGCGAAACACTGATGGCGGGCTTTAGGCCCATCCTGCGCCAGCACGGCATGACCGAGCAGCAATGGCGCGTGGTGCGCACCCTCAACGAGCAGGGCGAGATGGAGCCGAACCAGGTCGCCGACGCCTGCCTCATCCTGAGCCCGAGCCTGACCCGCATGCTGTCGAGCATGGAGGAAGCGGGCCTGATCCTTCGCTCCCGCTCCACCACGGACCAGCGCCGCCAGCTGATCTCGCTCACCGACAAGTGCCGCGCCATGATCGCCGAGATGGAGCCGCTGATCGACCGGCGCTATGAGGAGCTCGAGCAGATGATCGGCGCCGAGCGGCTCGGCAAGGTCTATGGCGCGCTCGACGAACTGCTGGAAACCTTCACCGAGCGAGACCCGCGCGCATGACCGTGCCTGCAGCGCAAGGCGGAACAGGCGGCGTGCTTGGGCGCCTGCTGCCGGCATGGCGGCACCGCGTGAGCCCGGCCTCCTTGCGCGCCGACCTGATCGCGGGCCTGCTTGGCGCCGTGCTGGTGCTGCCGCAGGGGGTCGCCTTCGCCACCCTCGCCGGCCTGCCTCCACAGTACGGCATCTATGCAGCCGTCATCCCCTGCATCGTGGCGGCCTTGTTCGGGTCGAGCTGGCACGTGATGTCCGGGCCAACCAATGCCAACTCGCTGGCGCTGTTCGCCATGCTGAGTCCGGTGGCGTTTGCCGGCAGCCCGGAGTACATCAATCTCGCGCTCGCCGTCACCGTCATGGTCGGCTTGCTGCAGCTTGCCGTGGGCACCCTGCGCCTCGGTTCGCTCGCCAACTTTATCTCGCCCTCGGTGCTGCTTGGCTTCACCTGCGGCGCGGCGACGCTGATCGGGCTCTATGCGCTCAAGGACCTGTTCGGGCTGGCCGTGCCCACGGGCACGAGCGCCTTCGGCGTAGTGCGCTTCCTGCTCGACAACGCCGACACCATCAACTGGAGCGCGTTCACCGTGGCCGCGGTCACTCTGGCGGCCACGCTCGCCGTCAAGCGCGTCTCGCGCCGGCTGCCCTTCATGCTGATCGGCCTGCTGGCAGGCTACGGCATCGCCCTGCTGCTCAATGCGCCGGGCTGGAGCGAAGGCGCGCGCCACGTCAACGTGGTCGGCCCGATACCGTCGGCCATTCCGCCCTTGCACGTGCCCGACATCTCCTGGCAGGCCATCCCCGACCTGCTGGGCATCGCCGCCGCGCTCACCATCGTGGCGCTCGGCCAGTCGATTTCGATCGCCAAGGCGGTTGCCCTGCGCTCAGGCCAGCACATCGACGCCAACCGCGAGTTCATCGGCCAGGGCTTGTCCAATATCGCGGGTGGCTTCTTCTCCGCCTATATCTCCTGCGGCTCGCTGAACCGCTCGATGCCCAACTATGAAGCGGGCGCGCAGACGCCGCTGGCCAGCATCTTCTCGGCCGTGCTGCTGGTCGTGCTGGTCACCGCAAGCGCGCCGCTGCTGGCCAGGATCCCGCTCGCGGCAATCGCCGCGATGCTGATGCTGGTGGCCTGGGGCCTGTTCGATTTCGCCCGGCTGCGCCGCATCGCCAGCCTGAGCCGGACCGAATTCGCCATCGCCATCACCACCTTTGCCGCCACGCTGGCCATCCGCCTGGAAATGGCGGTTCTGCTCGGCACCATCTTGTCGCTGGTTGCCTATCTCTATCGCACGTCGCGGCCGGCTGTGCGCAGCCTGGTGCCCGACGCGGACGATCCCGACCGCCGCTTTACGCCGCTGGACGAGTTGCACCGCCCGCAGCCGGAATGTCCTCAACTCAAGCTGCTGCGCATGGAAGGCGCAATCTACTTCGGCGCTGTCCAGTACGTCACCGACCGGCTGCACGAAGCACGCAGCGCCCATCCTGGACAGATCCATCTGCTGGCCATGACCAAGAGCATGAACTTCATCGACCTGGCCGGCGCCGAAATGTGGGAAAGCGAGCTGGCCGAACGGCGTGCCACCGGCGGCGACCTGTATTTCCACCGTCCGCGCACGCAGGTTCTGCAGACATGGGATCAGACCGGCTTTGCGCTAAAGCTGGGCGAGGGGCATATCTTCTCCACCAAGCGGCAGGCGCTGCACACCATCATTGCCCGCCTGGATCCCACCGGGTGCGCGCAATGCCAGGCGCGAATCTTCGAGGAATGCGCAAGCCGCCCGGGCGGAGCGCTCCATGGCACGGCGTAAGAAGCAGTACGACTAGATCTGGAACGTGACCTGAACCCGGCAAGGCATGACCGCGGGAACGGAAAAGAGAAACGCCGGCGTGGTACCGGCGTCAGGCGGCGAGAAACCGCAACAACATGAAACGTTAGCCCGGGATCGGACCGATGACCGACCCGGCCTGAGACCCGTTTCAGAGCGGCGCCACATGGGCGCGCTTGACCACCACCGGCTGGGCTGCGCCCTGCTCGATCAACACCACGGCGGCACGCTCGATTGTCTCGCGTCCGGCGCGGAAAGCCTCTTCCAGCGACAAGACCTGGTCGGCACTGAAGCCTTCCCACAGCGCTTCGCGCGTCACCACGCAGGTGACTTGTTCGCCGTTGACAACAGCGTGGAATAGCAAGCCTTCATTATTGATATCGTAGCGATCTTGCTCTTGGAATTTGATATCCATCGGTACAGCCCTCCATTGCAAGTGAAGATTCATCCTAACATGGGTCGGCCCGACTCGTCCGCAAAGGCCTACGCCTCGCTCGCCTCCAAGCATGACTACCGATGCACCAGGCGAGTTCCCATGGCATGAATGCATGGATCCGGTGCATGAAAAAGCCCCTGCGCCTTCGCATCGCCGCAGGAGCCGGGGCAATTCGCACATGCCATGCGTGGTCCTGCTCGCACAGGAAAGATTTCGCAGGGAGGGGGTTTGACAAACGCAAAAACGATGATACAATCTTTTTCTTCGTTGGGGCGTTAGCTCAGTTGGTAGAGCAGCGGACTCTTAATCCGTAGGTCGAGTGTTCGAGTCACTCACGCCCCACCAGCGAATTCTAAAAGCCGGAAGCAGCAATGCTTCCGGCTTTTTTCATTGGCGCATCTCCCTGCCCCGTCCCGCCAAAAAAATCTCCTCAAAAAACATGCAAAAAAAAACCCGCGACAATTGTGTTGTGGCGGGCTGAGAAGGGTCAGGGGCGTTCGGAGAACGTCCCGTCACCTAGTGTGAATACATTGGAGACATGACGCAGCCCCACTCGAGTGGGGTCATGCGCGCGTCGCATCCGGAACTCGCGTCAACCTGCGCTTGCGCGCTCGAACAATTCGCGCGCGAGCCCGCGGTGCCGCGCCAGCACGCGCGGCAATTCCACCGTGCGCAGCTCGCCGTCTCGCACCACCACCTTGCCGTTGATCACACTGGTGGCGACATTGCCCGGCGTACAGAACACCAGCGCCGCCACCGGATCGTGGCCCGCGCCGGCATAAGCCACCTGCCCCATGTCGAAGGCCACGAAGTCAGCCGACATGCCCGGCGCCAGGGCACCGATATCGTCGCGGCCCAGTACGCGCGCGCCGCCCAGGGTGGCAATCTCCAGTGCCTCGCGCGCGCTCATGGCGGCGGGCCCGTATCCTACCCGCTGCAACAGCATCGCCTGGCGCACCTCGCCCAGCATATGAGCACCATCGTTCGAAGCGCTGCCGTCCACCCCCAGGCCGACCGGCACACCGGCATCGCGCATCGCGCGCACCGGCGCAATGCCGGAAGCCAGCCGCATATTGGAGCAAGGGCAATGGGCCACGCCCGTGCCGGTGCGGGCGAACAGAGCGATGCCTTCGTCGTCCAGCTTGACGCAGTGCGCGTGCCACACATCGGGTCCGACCCAGCCGAGTTCCTCGGCGTACTGCGCGGGCGTCAGGCCGAACTTCTCGCGCGAGTAGGCGATGTCGTTATCGTTCTCGGCAAGGTGGGTGTGCAGCGACACGCCATAGTTGCGCGCCAGCAGCGCCGACTCCCGCATCAGGTCGCGCGACACGGAAAACGGCGAGCATGGCGCCACCACCACGCGCAGCATGGCATGGCGCGAAGCGTCGTGGTATTGCTCGATCAGTCGCTGGCTGTCGCTCAGGATCGCGTGCTCCTCCTCCACCACCGAGTCGGGTGGCAGGCCGCCCTTGCTGCGGCCCACGCTCATCGATCCGCGCGCGGCATGGAAACGCATGCCCATTTGCGCCGCCGCCGCAATCGAATCGTCCAGGCGCGAGCCGTTGGGGTAAAGATAAAGATGGTCACTGGTGGTGGTGCAGCCGGATAGCATCAATTCCGCCATCGCGGTCCGGGTCGACACATCGATCATCTCCGGCGTCAGGTGCGACCACAACATATAGAGATTGCTCAGCCAGGAGAACAGCTCCGCGTCCTGCGCGGCCGGCACGGCGCGGGTCAGGCTCTGGTACATGTGGTGGTGCGTATTGACCAGACCCGGAATCACCACCTGGCCACGCATGTCGAGCACCTCAGCGCGGCCTTCGTCGATCAGCCGGCGGTATTCCTGCGGCAACTCGGCGCTGGCGCCCACCCATTCGATCGACGGGCCTTGGGCTACCAGCGCGCCGCCAGGAATCTCGCGGCGCTGCGCATCCATGGTGACCAGGATGTCTGCATTGATAAGGATGAGGGTCATGACGGGATCTTCGGATCAGGGGTGGATAGCGATGCTGCGCCGGGGCTGGCCAGCCGGCGTCGTATTGACCGGCCCAGACAGTCTAAGACGGCGGCGGCCAGCCGCAAAGCATCGAATTCCACCGACGGTGTACGCAAAAACAGCACAGCCACCGTGTTGCGCCAGGGCCTGGTCCAGCGGGCCGCTAGCGCAGGCTCCCGAACAGTTCCGCCAGGCCTGCGCCGATCCGCTCCGCCATCAGACTCGCCGCCGGGCTCAGCGGGTTGCGCGCGCGCGCCACCAGCCGCAACGTCTGGCACGGCAGCTTGCCGTCGCGCAAGGGCACCCATGCGAGCGCGCCGCGCGCGCGCTCCTCCAGCACATCGAGGGGGTTCAGGAAAGCGACGCCTGACCCAAGCATGACCAGGCGCCGCATCAATGCCGTCGAAGTGGTCTCGGTCACCGGCGACACCTCCATGGCTGCGCGCGCGAAGGCCTCGTCCAGGATGGCGCGGATCGACAGCGACGGCGCGGGGAGGATCACGGGGTAAGCCAGGCATTCACCTAGCAGCGCCGAAGGCTGCGCAGCCAACGCGTGCGAGGGCGCAACCACCGCGCCGATATGCCAGTCACTGCTGGCCAGGATGCGAAAGGCGGCGATGTCGGGCAGTTCGTAGGCAAGGCCGAGGTCGGCATCGCCGCGCTCGACGGTGCTGACGATGTCCGCCACGGGCAGATCCAGCAGGCGCACCAGGATGCCCGCATATTGCTGGCGAAAGCCGTGCACCAGCGAAGGCATCAGCGACCCGGCCAGCCCCGCGGTCGTGGCGACTGTCACTTCGCCCTGGCGCACACCTTTGACGGCCGCGATCCGGCTGCGCAAGAGCTCGTGCTCGCGCAGCGTCTGCCGCACGTGCGCCAGCACCATCTCGCCCAGCGGAGTCAGCCGGAGGCGTTTGTTGATGCGCTCGAACAGCGGTGCGCCCAGTTCAGTCTCCAGGTCCAGTATCTGCCGGTTGATCGCGCTCGGCGCCACGTGCAGATGCAGCGCGGCCTGGCGGATCGAACCGCGGTTCACCACCTCATCGAGGTAGCGCAGGACTCTGGCATGCATGACGGGCTCCGGATTCTGGCTCGACGCGGCAGCGGCGGCCGCGGACATGGAAGACGAGCGCATTGTAGCCGCTGGCCATGCGCGCCGGCCGCCCGCGGGCGCGTGACAATGGCAGCGAGCCGGCATGGCATGGAGTACGCTGACATCAGTTCGCCGGACGGCCGACGCTGCCAGACCGGCCCTTTCCTCTTGCCAGCGCGCGACGCCCCCGACACCATGACATCCAAGACAAGCAGCAAGAAGCCCGTTGCGAAGTCCGACAGGAAGACGCACGCGAAAGCCTCAGGCGGAGCCGCCGGCAAAGCCACCGGCAAGCGCATCGGCAAACCTGGCCTGCCCGGCCCGGCAAAGCGCGAGGACGAACTGATGCGGTGCCGGAACCTGAAGATGGCGCGCTCCGCCCACGCCTACGTGCGCGGCAATACGCGCAAGTTCTACGAGTGGCTGGCGGCCAGGCAGCCGCACACGCTGCCCGAGGGCCCGGCGATCTGGATCTGCGGCGACTGCCATGTGGGCAATCTCGGGCCGATCGCGGATATCCAGGGCCATGTCGACATCCAGATCCGCGACCTCGACCAGACCGTGATCGGCAACCCCGCGCACGACCTGATCCGCCTGGCGCTGTCATTGGCCACGGCCGCGCGCGGCTCCGACCTGCCCGGGGTCGTCACCGCCCGCATGCTTGAAAGCCTGGTCGTCGGATACGAAAGCGCCTTCGACAATCCAGATGCCGCGGCAGGCCTGACTTCGCGCCGGCCCGCCGCGGTACGTACCGTGATGCGCCTGGCGCTGGGACGCCAATGGAAGCATCTGGCCTGTGAACGCCTGCGGGACACCACGCCTTCCATTCCGCTCGGCAAACGGTTCTGGCGGCTGGCCCCCACCGAGCGGCGCGCCATCGGTGCCCTCTTCGAGCGGCGCGAGATCGCCCACCTTGCCACGCTGCTGACCTCTCGCGACGAAGGCGCGCGCGTGGAGGTGATAGATGCCGCTTACTGGGTCAAGGGTTGCAGTTCCCTGGGCCGCCTGCGCTTCGCCGTGCTGCTGTCCGTTGACAGCAATGACAGCCCCAGCCCAGAAATCTGCCTGATCGACATCAAGGAGGCGGTGAAGGCAGCCGCACCGAGCTACCCCAAGGCCAGCATGCCGCACGACAACGGCGCGCGGGTGGCCGAAGGCGCCCGCCATCTCTCGCCGGCGCTGGGCGATCGCATTCTTTCCGCGCAGTTGCTCGACAAGGCGGTCTTCATCCGTGAACTGCTGCCGCAGGACCTGAAGCTGGAGATCGATACGCTGCCCCAGGAGGAGGCCAGCCGCGTCGCGATGTACCTCGGCGAGGTGGTCGGCAACGCCCACGCGCGCCAGATGGATCTCGCCACCCAACGCGGCTGGCTAGCCGAACTGGCCCGCAACCGGTCAAAGCAACTCGATGCCCCGTCCTGGCTCTGGTCAAGCGTGCTGGACCTGATAGCCAGCCACGAGGTCGGCTATCTCGAACACTGCCGCAAGTTCGCACTGGGCCAGACAGGGGGTCTTTGAAAAAACAGCAAAATAGCTATTGCGCAGTCACAATCGGCTAGCTATAATCTTGGACTTCGTTGGGGCGTTAGCTCAGTTGGTAGAGCAGCGGACTCTTAATCCGTAGGTCGAGTGTTCGAGTCACTCACGCCCCACCAGCGAATTCCAAAAAGCCGGAAGCAGCAATGCTTCCGGCTTTTTTCATTTCCATTTGGCCATTTGGCTCATCGGCGCCCAAGCCGCGCAAAGCAAGTTTCCGCGGCTGCCGATACGTTCGCCCTACCCGCTCCGCGCCGCGATCCATACGCGGGTTGATACCAATTCCGCCGGCCAAGCTTTCACGGTTGAATTGCGCCTGGAGCATATTGCGGAACATGGTTCCGCATCACGGAACCAACCCGAAAACTCCAGCGTTTCGCGGCAGCCCTTGCCGCGGCAACGCTGCGGCGCGTCGGCGGGATAAACAGGGCAACGTCGACACAGATCGCCGCATCCCGCGCCCGGCCGAGCAGTCCGCTCACATACTTAGAACCCTCGGGAGCCTCTCTTGAAAGCAGTACTGAATGTTGGCAGCGCAGCCTGCCTGGCCCTCCTTGGCCTGTGCCACAGCGCCATGGCGCAAACCTATCCGAACAAGCCGATCCGCCTGATCGTGCCGTTCGCCGCTGGCGGCACCACGGATATCGTTGCCCGCGCGGTCTCCGACGGCATTGGCCGCGAACTTGGCCAGGTGGTGGTGGTGGAAAACCGCGGCGGCGGCGGCGGTGCGATCGGCGCCGATGCCCTCGCCAAGTCCGCGCCCGACGGCTACACGCTGGGTATCGCCACGGTGAGCACCATGGCGACCAACCCGGCTACCAACGCCCGCAACCCCTACGACCCGATCAAGGATTTCGCGCCCATTACCAACCTGGTCAATGTGCCGAACGTGCTGACGATCAACCCCAAGGTACCGGCCAAGAACCTGCAAGAGTTCATCGCACTGGTCAAGGCCAACCCCGGCAAGTACAGCTACGCGTCGGCCGGCAAGGGCAGCATCTCCCATCTCGACGGCGAACTGTTCAAGTTCCTGACCAAGACGGATATGGTCCACATCCCCTATCGGGGATCGGGTCCAGCCCTGAACGACACGCTGGCGGGCCAGGTCAGCGGCCAGTTCGACAACCTGCCGTCGTCCATGCCGCATATCCAGGCCGGCAAGTTGCGCGCCCTCGCCGTGGCGGCGCCGAAGCGCGTGGAGGGCTTGCCTGACGTGCCGACGTTCGCCGAGGCCGGCATGAAGGACATGAACAACATGGCCTGGTATGGCCTGGTAGCGCCTGCCGGCACGCCTGCCGCGATCATCACCAAGGTCCACGACGCTGCCGTGAAGACGTTGCAGGATCCGAACGTGAAACGGCGCCTGGCCGAAAGCGGCGCCTATCCCGACGGCAACACGCCGCAGCAATACGCCGCGCAGATCAAGCGCGAACTGGACCTGCGCAAGAAGATCGCGCACGACCAGAACATTACGCTGGAGTAAGGACCGGAGGGCCCGGCCGCCTGCGGCCGGGCCTTGCCGGGGCAAGTGCCTGCGGCTGTACTGCCACCCCCCCGTTCTCCCCTCCACCACTTTCCCCAGGAAGATGCCGCCTGACTTGATCTGGCTCAGAAGCCGCGCGGGCGCAAAGTGGTTCAATACAGTGGGAAGAAAGATTGACTTCGCAGGGTCATCCCAAGTCGGTAAAGTCTTCCGGTCAAACGACCACTTATGCGGCCATGCCCCCTGCCCGTGGCCATTACTCATTACTCACGAGGATGAATATGCGCAACAAGACCGTAGCCGCCCTGACGATCGCCGCCCTGACAGCCCTTGGCGGCACGCAGCTGGCGCACGCCCAGAAGAACTACACGGAAGGCGGCGACCTTTACGGCGGCGCCCATGCGAACAAGACGGACCCCAACAAAAACGCCGCCAAGTCAGGCAAGTTCGATCCGTACACCGATGGCGCGAAGAAATCGACCAAGTCGAACCTGAACGCTTCCGGCACCAAGAAGAAGGCCGATCCCTATACGGACGGCGCCAAGGCCGGCAAGTTCGACCCGTACACCGACGGAGCAAAGGCTGGCAAACCCGACCCGTACACCGACGGCGCCAAGGCCGGCTCGTTCGATCCCTATACCGACGGTGCCAAGGCCAAGCAGTAAGCCGCAGGCATAGGCGGGCAGGCCGTCCCGCCGGACGGTGCGCCAGCGCACTGTCCGGCCTGCGGGAGGCAGGCAGGATCAGGCCAGCATCGCTTGCCGCATGCACTGGTTTCCCCGCTGCGTGGCGTGGCAGGCCTTCTCCTTATCGGAGACCATCATGCTGGACGTGCTGATCCTCATGGCTTCCTCCCTGGTGCTGGCAGTGCTTATCTTCAAGGGATAGGGAGAACCAGGGATACCCGGGGAGGACGAGGCGCCGGAAGATCGCGCGCCGCTTACGCAGCCGCCAGGGCTGCCTGGGGACCGCCCATGGTGCCCTCCTCGCGGTAGCGCGCGTGCCAGGCCAGCGCTTCCTCGATAAGGTGCGGCGTATGGCCGCCGCGCCGCGCGGCGCGCGTCACGTAATCACGCAGCAGATCCCGATACAGCGGATCGGCGCAATTGGCAATGATCTGCTGCGCGCGCTCGCGCGGTGCCAGACCGCGCAGATCGGCCAGGCCATGCTCGGTCACGATGACATCGACATCATGCTCGGTGTGGTCCACATGCGAAACCATCGGCACGATGCTGGAAATGGCGCCGGCCTTGGCCACCGACTTCGTGACGAACACGGAGATGTGCGCATTGCGGGCAAAGTCGCCAGAGCCGCCGATGCCGTTCATCATGTGCGTACCGCCCACATGGGTGGAATTCACATTTCCATAGAGATCGCACTCGAGCGCCGTGTTGATGGTGATCAGGCCGAGCCGGCGCAATATCTCCGGGTGGTTGCTGATCTCCTGCGGGCGCAGGATCACGCGCGACTTGTAGCGCTCCAGGTCTGCCAGGAAGCGCGCGTAGACGGCGCTGGTCAAGGTGACGGATGAAGCCGAGGCAAAGGTCAGCCGCCCGGCATCGAGCAGTTCGATCGTGCTGTCCTGCAAGACTTCCGAATACATCGTGAGATCGCGGAACGGCGAATCGATCAGGCCATGCAGCACGGCGTTGGCGATCGTCCCGATGCCGGCCTGCAGGGGTTGCAGTGACGGCGCCAGCCGGCCTGCCCGGACCTCATGCAAAAGGAAATCGTTCAGGTGCCCCGCGATCTGCCGCGTTTCCCGGTCAGGCGGCTGCGCGGTGGATGGACTGTCATCCTTCTGCGTGATCACGATGGCCGCAATCTTCGCGGGATCGACCGGAATATAGGGCAAGCCGATGCGCTGATCCACCGAAACCAACGGGATCGGCTCGCGGTGGGGGCGCTGCGCAGGCAGGTAGATGTCGTGCAGGCCCTCGAGGCCGGCCGGCATATTGAGGTTGATCTCGACAATCACCTTGCTGGCCAGCATCGCAAAGCTCGCGGAATTGCCCACCGAGGTGGTTGGCACAATGCCGCCTTCCTCGGTGATCGCCACGGCTTCCACCACCGCCACGTCCACCGGCGCGATCTGCCGCCCGCGCAGTTGCTCCACGGTCTCCGACAAATGCTGGTCGATGAACATCACCTCGCCCGCATTGATCTTGCGCCGCAAGGTCGTGTCGACCTGGAACGGCAAGCGCCGCGCCAGCACATTGGCTTCGGCCAGGAGCTTGTCGGTGTCGTTGCCCAGCGAAGCGCCGGTCATCAGCGTAATGCGCAGCGGCTCGGTCGCCGCGCGCTGCGCCAGCGCCTCCGGCACCGCCTTGCAGTCGCCGGCGCGGGTGAACCCGCTCATGCCCACGGTCATGCCGTCCCGGATCATCGCCGCCGCGGCCTGGGCCGGCATCACCTTGTCGAGCAGACTGGCCAGCCGGATACGTTCCTTGTACATCTTTATGTCTCCATGATGCCTGTCCCGGCGGCTGGGGCTGTACCGCGCGCAGTGGCAGGACCCCGTGCCCCGCTCGGCTCGCGCGTCCTACCGGCCGGTAAGGCGCAGGTAAGCAGTGTAGCCACGGGAAAAGCATTCCTGCGGAGATATAAAATCATAAAACCCAGTCGTAAATTTCATAGCCACCCTTTCGCATGCCAGCGCCTCGCCATGCGGCAGCTCCCCACAGGCGTGCAGCGCACTTTGTGCGCGGTGCCCCCCTTTATGCTCTACAGTAGTTAGCACGGTCATGCTGCCACCGCGAGGACACCGCGCATCGGTGCCACGCCGGGTTATCGCCAGCATGAAACTGCCGAAACAAGCCGTCTGGGGGAGACACCATGCTGGCGGAAAGCGAAGCGCGACTGGCCCAGTTGCTGGCCGACCTCATCCAGTTTGCACAGGGCCGCCTGCCCGGCGACACGTTCGCCAAGGTCGAGCCTTTCCTGCGCCACTACTACGACCTGGCCGATGCCGAAGACCTGCTCAAGCGGGAGGTAGCGGATCTCTACGGTGCGGTCATGGCGCACTGGCAGACCGCCCAGCGCTTCGTCCCTGGCAACGCGCGGCTGCGTGTCTACAACCCCAATCTTGAACAGCACGGCTGGCACTCCGATCACTCGGTGGTGGAGATCGTCAACGATGACATGCCGTTCCTGGTCGACTCCGTCACCATGGAGGTCAACCGGCTTGGCCTGGCCTTGCACTCGGCGATTCACCCGGTCTTCCAGGTCTGGCGCGACGCGGACGGCACCATTGCGAAAGTGGGGCTAGGCAGTGAGGGCGACGCGGCAACGAACGAACCCGCCGGCGGCCCGCGCCTCGAATCCTTTATCCATTTCGAAGTGGATCGCTGTGGCGATGCTGCCACGCAAGAAGCCTTGCGCAGCGGCATTGCGCGCGTGCTGGGCGATGTGCGCGCCGCGGTGGAAGACTGGCCGCAGATGACGGCCATCACGCGCGCCACCATCGAGAAGCTGGCACAGGGTCCGGAGGGCGCCCGGCCCGATACGCAGGAAGCCTGCGCCTTCCTGGAATGGATGCTGGACGATCATTTCTGCTTCCTGGGCCAGCGCGACTACGAACTCGTGAACCAGGACGGTCGCTTCTACCTGCGTGGCGTGGCCGGCTCCGGTGCCGGCATCCTGCGCGAAAGCCTGCGCGCGCCCGACGCGGACACGCTCACCGAGTTGCCCGCGGCGGCCACCCCCGTCATCGAGGGCAGCTCGCCGATTTTCCTGACCAAGGCCAACTCGCGGGCCACCGTGCACCGGCCCGGCTACCTGGACTACATCGGCGTCAAGCTCATCGGCGCCGACGGCAAACTGTTCGGCGAGCGCCGCTTCGTGGGGCTCTACACTTCCACCGCCTACATGATGTCCAGCGCGGACATCCCTCTGGTACGCCGCAAGTTCGAGAATATCCTGACCCGCGCCGGGTTCCTGACCAAGGGCCATCTCTACAAGTCGCTGGTCACCATCCTCGAGCAATACCCGCGCGACGAACTGTTCCAGGCCGATGAAGATGAGTTGTTCGGCATTTCTCTGGGCATTCTGCGCCTGCAGGAGCACCAGCGCATTCGCCTGTTCGTGCGGCGCGACCGCTTCGACCGCTTCGTCTCCTGCCTGGTGTTCGTGCCGCGCGACAAGTACAACACCGACTTGCGCCAGCGCATCCAGAAGCTGATGATGACCGCCTTCCACGGCAATAGCTGCGAGTTCACGCCGCAACTCTCCGAGTCGCCGCTGGCGCGCATCCAGCTGATCGTGCGCGGCGAGCCCGGCACCATGCCCGATGTCAACGCCGCGGAACTGGAAGAGCGCATCGTGCAGGCCGCCCGCCGCTGGCAGGACGACCTTGCCGCCGCCCTGCTGGACAGCACCGGCGAAGAGCAAGGCAACCTCCTGCTGCGCCGCTACGGCGACGCCTTCCCCGCCGGCTATCGCGAGGACTACCCGGCCCGCACCGCGGTGCGGGATATCGAACTGATGGAAGCGGCGCAGGCCAGCGGCGGCATCGCCATGAACCTGTACCGGCCGATCGAAGCCGCGCCGGGTGCGTTCCGCTTCAAGGTCTACCGGGCACGCGAGCCGATCGCGCTGTCGCTCAGCCTGCCGATGCTCGAGCACCTCGGCGTGCGCGTGGACGAGGAGCGCCCCTACCTGGTCGAGCCCAACGGCGCGGCGCCGGTATGGGTCCACGATTTCGGGCTGGAAATGGCCGATGGCGTGGCTACCGGCATCGACCTCGGCGCCGATATCGCACGCATCAAGGCGCTGTTCGAAGATGCCTTCGCGCGCGCCTGGAACGGCGAGATCGAGAACGACGACTTCAACCGGCTGGTGCTGCGCGCCGAACTGGCCGCGCGCGACGTGACCATCCTGCGCGCCTATGCCCGCTATCTGCGCCAGGTCGGATCGACCTTCAGCGATGCTTATATCGAACGGGCCCTGACCGGCAACCCGGCCATCGCCTCGCGGCTGGTGGAACTGTTCGTGGCACGCTTCGATCCCGTCGCGGAAAGCGCCCGCGCGGCGCGCTGCGAGCGCCTGCTGCAAGCCATCGGCACCGCCCTGGACCAGGTGCCCAACCTGGACGAGGACCGCATCCTGCGCCTGTTCCTGGGCGTGATCAATGCCACGGTACGCACCAACTATTTCCGCCAGGGCCCCGACGGCGGGCCGCGCCCTTACCTCTCGTTCAAGTTCAACCCCGCGCTGGTGTCGGGCCTGCCCGAGCCGCGGCCAATGTTCGAGATCTGGGTCTATTCCCCCCGCGTGGAAGGCGTGCACCTGCGCGGCGGTCCGGTAGCGCGCGGCGGCCTGCGCTGGTCCGACCGGCGCGAGGACTTCCGCACCGAAGTGCTGGGGCTGATGAAGGCCCAGATGGTGAAGAACACGGTGATCGTGCCGGTGGGCAGCAAGGGGGGCTTCGTGGTCAAGCGGCCGCCGGCGGCAACCGACCGCGACGCCTTCCTGCAGGAAGGCATTGCCTGCTACCAGACCTTCCTGCGCGGCCTGCTGGACGTGACCGACAACCGTGTCGCCGGCACCCTGGTGCCTCCCCCGGAAGTGGTGCGCGAGGACGGCGACGACCCCTATCTGGTGGTCGCCGCGGACAAAGGCACGGCGAGCTTTTCGGATTACGCCAACGCGATCTCCGCCGAGTACGGCTTCTGGCTCGGCGACGCCTTCGCGTCAGGCGGCTCGGTAGGCTACGACCACAAGAAAATGGCCATCACGGCGCGTGGCGCGTGGGAATCGGTCAAGCGCCATTTCCGCGAGATGGGCATCGATATCCAGTCCACCGATTTCACCGTCGCCGGCGTTGGCGACATGTCCGGCGATGTCTTCGGCAACGGCATGCTGCTGTCGCCCCACATCCGCCTGGTGGCCGCGTTCGACCATCGCCACATCTTTCTCGACCCCAGCCCCGACCCGGCTTCCAGCCTGCGCGAACGCCAGCGCATCTTCGAGCTGCCGCGTTCCAGCTGGGCCGACTACGACATGAGCCTGGTCTCGGCCGGCGGCGGCGTGTTTCCACGCACCGCCAAGACCATCGCCATCACACCCGAGGTGCAAGCCTGCCTTGGCATCACAGCCACTACGCTGTCGCCCGCCGAACTGGTCCACGCCATCCTGCTGGCGCCGGTCGACCTGCTCTACAACGGCGGCATCGGCACGTACGTCAAATCCAGCCATGAGAGCCACCTGCAAGTGGGCGACCGCAGTAACGATGCGGTCCGCGTCAACGGCGCCGAGCTGCGCTGCAAGGTAGTCGGCGAAGGCGGCAACCTTGGCTTCACGCAACTTGGCCGCATCGAATTCGCGCTCAATGGCGGACGCATCAATACCGATGCCATCGACAACTCCGCCGGCGTGGATTGCTCGGATCACGAGGTCAATATCAAGATCCTGCTCGGGCTGGCGGTGGCGGATGGCGAGATGACTGAAAAGCAGCGCAACAAGCTGCTGGCGGAAATGACGGACGAGGTCGGCCTGCTGGTGCTGGAAGACAACTACTACCAGACCCAGGCGCTGTCCGTAGCGGGCCGCAACGCCGCCTCGCTGATCGATGCGGAAGGCAGGCTGATCCGCTGGCTGGAGCGCGCAGGCCGCCTCAAGCGCGCGCTGGAATTCCTGCCAACGGAGGACGAACTGGTAGAACGCAAGGCAGCCGGACTGGGGCTGACCTCGCCCGAGCGGGCGGTGCTGCTGGCCTACAGCAAGATGTGGCTGTATGACGAATTGCTTGCCTCGAGCTTGCCCGAGGACCCGCTGGTGGCTGGCCTGTTGCCCGCCTACTTCCCGCAGCCGCTGCGCGAGCGGCATGCCGACACCATGCTGCGCCACCCGCTGCGCCGCGAGATCCTTGCCACGCACCTGACCAATACACTGGTCAACCGTGTCGGTGCCACCTTTGTCCATCGCATGCTGGAAGAGACCGATGCGCGCCCCGCCGACATCGTGCGCGCCTGTCTGATCGCGCGCGACGTGTTCGGCCTGGAGCCGCTCTGGGCGGACATCGACGCGCTGGACAACCGTGTCGACGACGCGGTACAGGCACAAATGTTCGCCGCCGTGGGGCGGCTGCTGGAACATGCCAGCCTCTGGTTCCTGCGGCATCCTCAGGCAGGCGGACCGGCAGACAGCCACAGCGCACGCTACGCGGAGGCCGCGGAATGGCTCACGCCGCAATTGCCCGCGCTCCTGGCCGGCCCCGAAGCCACGGCGCTGGCAGAGCGGCGGCAGGCGCTGAGCCAGTCCGGCGTGGGCGATGGCCTGGCCCTGCGCGTGGCTGCGGGAGAAATCTCCGCCGCGGCGCTGGATATTGCCGAGGTAGCCGCCGCCACGCAGCGTAGCCTGGCGCTGGTGGCAGGTGTGTATTTCGCGCTCGACACGGAGTTCAGCTTCGGCTGGCTGCGCGAACGCGCGCTGGCACTGCCGGCCGACAGCCACTGGGACCTGCTGGCACGCACCACGACACTGGAAGATCTCGGCCGCCTCAAGCGCGCGCTGACGGTAAGCGTGCTGGCGCAACCGCAGGAACTGGACACCCCGGCCCAGCTCATCGAGGCATGGCGAGGTGGCCGGCAGGCGCAGATCGAGCGCTTCTCGCGCATGCTGGCGGATCAGCGTGCAACGGGCGCTGCCGGCTTGTCGATGCTGTCGGTAGCCGTGCGGGAAATCGGCTTGCTGGAGCGCAGCCAGCCGGGCGGGTAGACGCAGACGCTACCGATTGGAGACAATGGCGGAATGTTAGCCAGCAACGGTGCAGCCTCGCTGTACCGTTGCATGCGCTCCAACCGGGAACCCGATGAACAAACCTGCCAAAGCCGCCATCGCGGCTGTGATCGCCGTCGCTGCCAGCAGCTACGCCAGCCCGTACTGGGCGCTATACCAGATGCGCTCCGCCATCGAAGCACGGGATGCCGACAAGTTCTCCCGCTATGTCGACTATCCCGCCCTGCGCGAAAGCCTGAAGGCACAGCTGAACTTGTCCCTGCAGCAGAAGCTCGGCGGGACCGGATTGCAGAACATGCCCTTTGCCGGTATCGGGCAAGCGATCGGCCTGGCGGTCATCAACACCATGGTCGACACCATGGTGTCGCCCGCCGGCGTCATGGCGCTGATGGCCGGCGAGAAGCCCGGCACGCAGGCGCAGCCGAAGCCCGCACATCCCGCCCCGCCGGGCATAAATAGCGAGCCGGACGGGCAGGCAAAGCAGGAGGCCGCAAGGGATGCGCTCAAATACGGCCTGTCCTATCGTGGCTGGGGCAGCGTCGAAGCCTCCGCCACCAAGGACAACGGCGAACGCGTTGTCATCGGCCTGAAGCGAGAAGGCCTATGGACCTGGAAATGGAGCAGCATCGTGCTGCCTGAACTCTCCAGGCCCTAGCTTCACCGCCCCCATTTCGCCTCAAGCAATACCGCCGCCTTAATGGCGTCGACGGTCTCTTCTTCGGTCTTGAAATCCCCCAGCAGCCGCTTTGACTTGCCACCGAGCACTGCGGCCTGGAGTGCCTTGCCGGAGGCCTCGGAGGTGCCGGGGCTCCAGCAATAGCGCGCGGTCCATGTGCCGTCCTGCAAACGCTCGGCCACCCAGATGACGCGAAAATCCTCGAACACAACCCCGAAAGGTTCGTCTTCGTCCATAACATACCTCCACGACACGCGATCGCTCCCCTCGAACGCCACGGCCGTGCGCGCGCGGGCCGTGTCGGCATCATCGCCCGGCCGGGATCGGCATCGGACCGGGCGACACGTCGCCATCAGTGCGGCGATCTGGTTGTTCAGGACTGAAGGCCGCGTTGCGCCACAGATGGACCTGCATGCCATTGACCATGGCTGTCCGCTGTGACGGTGGATTGCTGCGTCAACGCCCCGTTTTCGCGAGATGCTAGCACGCAGCACGCCCGCCCTGCCAGCCGGGCCGCGTGCCCGTTAGTCGGAGGGAATCTCGTGATTGCCGTGCGCCAGGAGCCCGCCCTGGATATCGCCCAGCACGCGCGGCCTGCGGGGCTGCAGCTCCAGGCCCAGGCGGATCAGCAGCTCAAAGGCATCGGCCAGCAGATGCTGCTGGCGCGGGAGCAGGCTGGCGTAGGGCATATCGTAGATGGACTGGTGCGAGCCACGCGCGCCCTTGAAGCCGCGATCGCGCGCCATATCCGACAACAGCGCGGCGAAGCCGTCCAGATCTTCTGCTGCCAGGGCAGTATTGAGCACGGCGGCCAATACGTGGGGGGGCGAAGCCCCCCAGCCCATGACATCGGCATTGGCCGCGCCGTCTTCGCAAGCATCGAATGATTTCATATCGGGATTAACGACCGCCAGACCGCGCCATGTAGGCCCACCCTAAAAACTTCTGCCGAATACGAACAATGCTCCGGCTGGCGCATCCGGCGCAAGATAAACCAGCAGCCGATCGTGCCAGCGGGCACAGGCACGACGATCAATCAGCCCGCGGCATAAGCAACGTGGTCCACGGTCGCGTCGATCAGCCGGCATGCGCGCGCCTGAGCCCGATCGGCCACTTCCAGCAGTTCGCCCTGCTCATGCCCCTCCCAGGATTGCAAGGGCGAAGGATTGCGCACCGCCCCCTTGGCCTCCTGGACGATCGAGGCGTTCACCAGGCACCCCCGCTCCTGCTGCTGCACCGAGATCAAAATCACGTAGCCTCGGTAGTTCTGCGTTCTGGATTCATTCATGAGTAGCGTCTCCCTTTGCGGCCATCGTAGCATGCCGCAGCGCAGCGCCCGGCCAGGGAGAGCGGCGACGAACCCGCCGCCGGGTCTAAGTCCGGTCCTGAGGGCGATCCTGCGGGCGATCCTGCGGGCGGCGCCCCATGCGCCAGACGTTGGGTGGCTCGCCGTGGGCGGCATTCTGGAACATCCAGGCGCCGCAGACCGTGCAGCGCCATGGCCGGTCCACCCAACGTGAATTGATTTCCATGCCAAGCGCGCCCGCACCGGATGCAGCCAGATTCTCATGCGGCTGCACCGTGGCCGGTGCGCCAACGAGAAGGTGGCAGGGATCGCAAGCCTGCATGTCGTTACTCCAACGAAGCCCTCACTCCGGCGAAGAGGGAGTGCCGAAGGGATCAGCGCCTTGCTGGCCCGGCACCTCGGTCAGGTCGAATTCGTCGCGTGCCTCGTCCACCACGGCCCGGATACTCCTTTCGTAGCCTGCGGCGTTGCCGAAGACCTTCATATCCCAGTTACGCCCTCTCGCATCGCGTGCATGCGCTTGCGGCACGGGCACCCGGATCTTTGCCCCGTCCTCAATGATGTCATCGATGCGCTGGATGCGCCGGCTTACCTCGTCCTGCAAGGCGCGGGCGGCGCGCTCGCGTTTGGGCATCATGCACTCCTGTCGTTCGCAAAAGTCAGCACAAGCGGCATCCCGTGAGGTCTGCTGTCCGGCGCCGTGGGCAGCGAACTTCTGCCCGGCAAGACATGTATGCCGCGCCGTCGATGGATTGATTGTAGAAGCGGCCGGCCCTTCCCGACAAACCTGTTTGCGCGGCAAGACGGGCTCACCCGGCGCATGCCCGATTCTGGGTATGCGCACCCAGAGTCAAGTTATGGCAGGCGGATATCAAGAGCTCTCCAATATCATCGGCGACCGCGCTGATACAGAAACAGAAACAGAAATGAGAAAAGCCCACGTAACCGATTGATTACGTGGGCTCTAATTTGGTCGGGGCGAGAGGATTTGAACCTCCGACCACCTGCACCCCATGCAGGTACGCTACCAGGCTGCGCTACGCCCCGAAAGAAAAAGATTATATCAGACGCTTTTCAATATTGGCTAGTCCTTGCTGCACTTTTTATTCGTGCTTCGCGATCTGCTGAAGCTGCGCGAGCAAGTGCTGGATTTCCACGAGTTCGTTGCGCAGATTGTTCAGGTCGAGCGAGAAAACCGGTGCTTCATCCGCAGCCGCTGCAGCAAGCGCTTGCTCGTCCTCCGCGGACGCATGGCTGTGTTGGCGCCCTTCGTCGAGGCGATTGCGGGCGCCATTGATCGTAAAGCCCTGCTCATAAAGCAGGTCGCGGATGCGCCGGATCAGCAGGACTTCATGATGCTGGTAGTAGCGCCGGTTACCACGCCGCTTGACGGGCTTGAGTTGCGTGAACTCCTGCTCCCAGTAGCGCAGCACATGCGGCTTGACGGCGCAAAGCTCGCTGACTTCTCCAATGGTGAAGTAGCGTTTGGCGGGAATCGGCGGCAACAAGATGCGTTCGCTGGATCTTTCCGACATACGGTCAATGGGCGGGCTTCAGGCCGTACCGGGAGAGGTTGTGGTGTCCGCGCGGGATAGCGCGCGGACAAACGAGACAAGCAGGATAACGAGTGCTCGCGCTACTGGCAAACGATCAGCCGGCCACCGCCACCAGGCCGGCCCGCTCTTCCACCAGACCCTTTAGCTTCTGGCTGGCATGGAAGGTCACCACGCGTCGTGCCGTGATGGGAATGATCTCGCCGGTCTTGGGATTGCGGCCGGGACGCTGGGGCTTGTCGCGCAGCTGGAAATTACCGAAGCCGGAGAGCTTGACGCTGTCGCCATGTTCCAGCGCTTCGCGGATCACGTCGAAGAAGGCTTCGACCATATCCTTGGATTCGCGTTTGTTGAGACCGACCTGGTCGAACAGCATTTCGGCGAGCTCGGCCTTGGTCAGGGTCGGCACCTCGGCAACGCGGGCGTCGGACGTCTCGTCATCATGGGAGGCTGCCTGCCGGTCGCTTGCCCCACCCATTGCTGCGGCCATGAGATACGCTTGTCGATCGTTCATTGTCATTCAGTGTGGCGATCCGCCCGGATGCGGAAGTCCGGGCGCTCCATTGTCATGTCAGCTGGTGGATCAGCCGCGCATCCGCGCCTGGAATGCAGCGCTGG
>Ga0255338_1002140_pt1 | contig 31364 bp, 26 predicted proteins | sample MeOH1_35cm_T4_19_FD_203715 | JGI IMG/M metagenome (GOLD analysis project Ga0255338, IMG submission 203715) | Sandy soil microbial communities from University of British Columbia, Vancouver, Canada - MeOH1_35cm_T4_195 | ecosystem: Engineered > Artificial ecosystem > Sand microcosm > Unclassified ... | reverse complement strand
CACTTGTAGTCAACGAGGGAGAGATTGTCACCCTGATCGGCTCCAATGGTGCTGGTAAATCGACCACGTTGAGGACGATTTCCGGATTGCTGAAGCCGAAGGGAGGAACAATTATCTTCCAGGGTGAGCATATTGAGGGCAGACCTGGCCACGAAATTGTCGCTCGAGGCCTTTGCCAGTCGCCGGAAGGGCGCAGAATATTTCCGCGTATGTCTGTCCGTGAAAATTTGGACCTGGGTGCGTTCTTGCGCACCGATAAAGAGGGTATCGAGGCGGATCGTGAAAAAGTTCTTGAACTTTTCCCTCGGCTCCGTGAGCGGTATGAGCAAAAAGGCGGCACCATGTCAGGTGGCGAGCAACAGATGCTTGCAGTAGCACGTGCGCTCATGGGAGCTCCGAAACTTCTCCTATTGGACGAGCCTTCAATGGGCTTGGCGCCGGTTCTTGTTGACATGATCTTTGAAACAATCGCAAAGATTCGTCAACAAGGAATCACGATATTGCTCATTGAGCAAAATGCTGCAGCGGCCCTTGATGTGGCTGACCGTGCTTATGTTCTTGAATCAGGGAAGATTAAGATGACTGGGCTCGCTTCAGATTTGGCAAAAGATGAAGCAGTGACCAAGGCGTACTTGGGAGGTTAGTCGCTCGTCATACCCATACACCGTTTAACGTTGGGCCAAAATTAGACAGGTAATTCGAGAAGTGCAGATGCGCTGACCCTGTTCGTTATTTATGACAATTTCGTAACTGCACATAGTTTTACCAAGGGAAATGGCAGTTGCAGTGCCAGTCACAATGCCAGAAGTAGCCGACCGGTGATGAGTTGCGTTTATATCTACTCCCACGATCCGGCGGTTGAGTCCAGCATGGAGCGCCGTTCCGATTGATCCTAAGCTTTCTGCAAGGACCACGCTCGCCCCACCGTGAAGCAATCCGACGGCTTGAGTATTTCCATCCACCGGCATCGTCGCCACGAGTCGTTGAGGGGAAGCTTCAAGGATTTTAATGCCCATCTTCTTGTCTAACGCCCCAGTGCCGCGGATCTGCAACTGCTCCAAGTAATCTATTTTTGACTCATCGCTCATAGCCAGAGAGTATAACTGCCATAGAATACGCAATATGAATTCTCGGCTCCTACTGATCGACGGGCATTCGATGGCCTATAGAGCTTTTTTTGCCCTGCCTGCCGAGAATTTCACCACCGCAAATGGTCAGCACACCAATGCCATATACGGATTTGTCACGATGTTGATTTCTCTTTTGAAGGAGGAAAAGCCAACTCATATTGCGGTTGCTTTTGATGTCTCTCGAAAGACTTTCAGGACGGAGATGTTTTCAGAGTACAAAGCCAATCGCGCCGCCACTCCAGATGAGTTTCGTTCCCAGATGTCTTACTTGCATGAATTGGTGAGTGCATTTGGAATTTCACAATTTGAGCAGGAGGGGTATGAGGCAGACGATATTCTCGCCACGTTGGCTTCCCATGCCGAAGGAGAAGGGATGGAAGTTCTCCTTTGTTCGGGGGATAGGGATACTTTCCAACTAGTAACAGAGAAGATCACTGTCCTTTATCCCAGGAAGGGGGTGAGCGATCTCGCTCGGATGACTCCCGAAGCGGTTTTTGAGAAGTACGGAATGCCAGCAAAGAGCTATCCCGAGTTTGCTGCACTTCGCGGTGATCCGAGCGATAACCTTCCTTCGATTCCCGGAGTTGGAGAGAAAACTGCTGCAAAGTGGGTTGTCGAGTATGGAACCCTCTCCAATCTCATAGCCAACATAGAGAAGATCACCGGCAAGGTAGGGGATTCACTTCGGGAGAATATTGATGTTGTCCTGCGCAATAGAGAGCTCACTCAGCTGATCCACGATGTCCCGCTTGGAGTTGAAATCGAAACTCTCGCGTGGAGAGGGTTGGATGAGAGCAAATTATCCGTCCTCTTCGATGAACTTGAATTCCGTACCCTAAAGGAGCGCATAAAGAGTTTGCTCCCTAAGAGTCAAACTCGGATACGGGAAGCTATCGAGCCGCTTATGATGCTCGGCTTTGACGAACATAATGACGTAATTTCTCCGGATGAGGCTGGTAAGAAGATTGGCAGCCACGTTGGAATGTTGGCAATGACTTTTGAGATAAAAGAAGAGAAGTTGCACAGATATGCGATAGCCCTTTCGCCGAACGAATCCTTTCTTGTGCATTCTTCAAAACTGGGCGATTGGATTTCAAATCCAAAGTTGCCCAAGATTCTCCATGATGCTAAGTCTTTTGCTCGAGTCGTCCCCATTGAGGGAGTTGAATTCGACACATCCCTAGCTGGTTACCTGGTGAACCCTGGAAGCCGAGCCCAGGAACTTCCAGATTTAGTTCAACGTTGGAGCGATGGAGATTCCTTGGATGAAGTCCTGACGGAAGAAGGTATTCTCAAGGGAGCACGCGCTCTCTTTGGGCTGAAAGAATCGCTAACGACCGAGATGTCTGCGCGTGGCGTGCTTGAGCTATTTACAAACCTCGAACTTCCAGTCGCCAAACTTCTTGCCAAAATGGAGAGACTCGGTATAGCCGTTGACCGTAAGAAGCTTGAGGCACTGAAGAATTTTTTTGCTGGAGAGATGGAGAGGGAGACTTCGGCAGCTTTCAAGGTTGTTGGGCACGAATTCAATATTGCATCGCCTAAGCAACTTCAGGTAGTTCTCTTTGACGAATTGAAATTGCCGAAAACGAAGAAAATCAAAACTGGCTATACGACTGATGCTGAATCCCTTGAATGGCTTTCGCAAACCACTAGGCATCCCTTGCTGACACAACTACTTCGTATTAGAGAGACGAATAAATTGCGGACCACCATCGAGGGACTGCTCGCGGAAATAGGGACTGACGGGCGAATCCACACACATTTTCAGCAGACTGTAGCTGCCACCGGACGGCTCTCCTCCACGGGGCCGAACCTTCAGAATATTCCTGTTCGTACTGAAGAGGGCCGCAAAATCCGCGACTGCTTCATTGCAGCGCCAGGATACGAAACACTGCTAACCGCCGATTACAGTCAAATCGAAATGCGGATTATGGCTCATCTCTCGAACGACGAGCATCTACTCGCCGCTTTTGAATCAGGAGAAGACCTGCACTCCACTGTTGCAAGCGAAGTGTTCGGTGTGCCCGCGCCAGATGTGACACCCGAGATGCGCCGCCAAATTAAGGCCATGTCTTATGGGTTGGCATATGGACTTTCTTCTTTTGGACTTTCGGCACAGTTGGGCATAACGCCACCGGAAGCCCAAGGATTAATGGATAGGTATTTTGAGCGTTTTGGTGGCATTCGTGATTATTTAAAGACTGTTGTCGATGAAGCGCGAAAGGTCGGGTATACAGAAACAATCTTAGGCCGCCGCCGCTACCTTCCAGATCTGACTAATGACAATCGGCAAAGGCGCGAGGTTGCCGAACGAATGGCCCTCAACGCTCCGATCCAGGGATCCGCTGCAGACATTATCAAACAGGCAATGCTCAATGTTGAAAGTGCGATCACGTCAAAGAAGATGAAATCTCGCTTGCTCCTTCAAGTTCATGACGAACTGATTTTCGAAGTCGCCTCGGGCGAGGCTGATGCTTTAAGCCAACTCGTCCGAAAGGAAATGGGCTCTGCCTACCCGCTAAAAGCTCCACTCGAAGTAAGTATCGGGCTGGGTAAGAGTTGGAATGAAGCTGCTCACTAGTTATTGAGCTGGAGACGCATTGTCTCCCATTGCTTGAAGATCTTCTTCTTCGGTCGGAATTCGATTTGCAGCGCTTAGCCGTCCGCGTCCGATCGCGAGAATCAACAATCCGCAACCGACTGAAATTGTTGTAATTCCAAAACACATTTGTGGAGATATTTCTTTCGCGATCCAACCTCCGACGGCTGACCCGAAAGCCATGAGTGACCCTTCAACAGTCCAGAGCCATCCCATTGCAGATGTTGCGCTCCCGAGCGGGCGAACCGCTTCCATCACTTCCCAGTAAAAAACTTGGATAGCTCCACCGCACAGGCCGAGAAAGGCACCCGCGATTGCAAGTGACCACCCTGGGTAAGTAAAAGCCAGCGGCAGTGTGAACAGAAACCAGAGCGAGTAAACCTTTAAGAGTGAATTCAAGGAAGATGATTTCTTCGAAACCAATCCGCCAAGCAACCCACCGACAATATTGCAGAGTCCCATCGTTCCAAGAATCCATGCAGTCCGATGAGGTACATGTTCCAAAGTTGCAAAAGCGGGGACGCCAACATTGAATGCGCCCCATCCAAATCCGATGAAGCACCCTTCAAACATTAAGAGCTGCATGGCGGGATTGCGCCATAGCGGTCGACTTCCTTCTTCCTTCACTTCGGGTATCCAATTCTTCGATACCGTTGTAAGTCCGAGGGAGCCGCCACCCAGGAGCATGAGCGCTGAACAGACCAAGAGGGCTGCGCCAGGGTGGGAAGAGAGCGAGAGTATTGTCGCGAAGATTGGTCCAAGCACGCCGGCCGCATTGATGAAGGAGGTGTCGAGCGCATACGCAGTTCGCAGGAGACGATCATCAACGAGCGATCTCCAGAGAGGTCGGACGGAGAGGTTGATCGGTGGCGCGGTCATTCCGAGAAGAAAGGCGATGAGAAGTATGGACTGTCGACCGTGCATCACATTGAGCAAAATGAGCATTGTCGAATAGGCCGGCACTTGGATTCGAAGTGGCCATTTCTGCCCATATTTGTCCATCAAAGATCCTCGCGCCCCGGCAGTCAGGGCTCCCGAAAGGGAGTTGAGTCCGATGGCCAGCCCAGCCAGGGGGATGGAGTTGGTCTCGTGGTTTGCCTTAAAAAAGATGGAAAGGGAGACCATTCCATATGCGATCCGAGCGGGTAACGCGCTGAAAACGAGGATCTTTACATGCGGCACACCTAAGAGTTCCCGATACCGATTCATAGAAGAGAGAGTCTAGTGGGGCGAATCACGCGTGAGGGGTAGCGAAATTGACCCCGCTCCTGCCCAAACCGTACCCTTAGCCGCCCTATCCCTACTATTTTCTATCCCTACGGAGCAACTTGAGTACTTCACCGGTAATTGCATTAAATGACATTGGGTCGGCAGCGGACTTTATGGCTGCAATCGAAGGAACCATCCGAAATTTCAATGATGGGGATCTCGTAGAAGGAATCGTCGTCCAGGTCGATCGTGACGAAGTCCTTGTAGATATCGGATACAAGACCGAGGGAGTTATTCCTTCTCGCGAGCTTTCTATCCGTCACGATGTGGATCCAAGCGAAATCGTCAAGGTCGGCGAAAAAATTGAGGCACTCGTTCTTCAAAAGGAAGATAAAGAAGGTCGCCTTATTCTCTCCAAGAAGCGCGCACAGTACGAGCGTGCTTGGGGTGAAATTGAAGGCAAGAAGGAGCGCGACGAAGTTGTCGTTGGAACTGTGATTGAAGTTGTTAAGGGCGGTCTTATTGTTGACATTGGACTTCGTGGCTTCTTACCTGCGTCTCTTGTCGAAATGCGTCGCGTTCGCGACCTCACTCCATACATCGGCAAACAGGTTGAAGCTCGCATCATTGAACTTGACAAGAATCGAAACAATGTAGTTCTTTCACGTCGTGCCTACCTTGAGCAGACACAATCTGAGTCTCGTACAACATTCCTCAATCAACTTCAGAAGGGCCAAGTTCGTACGGGTGTTGTTTCATCCATCGTCAACTTTGGTGCATTCGTTGATCTTGGCGGAGTGGATGGCTTGGTTCACGTTTCAGAGCTCTCATGGAAGCATATTGACCATCCAGGTGAAGTTGTCGAGGTAGGTGACGAAGTTACCGTTGAAGTTCTAGAGGTTGATTTTGAGCGTGAGCGTGTTTCGCTCTCCCTTAAGGCGACACAAGAGGATCCTTGGCAGGCATTCGCTCGCACCCACACGATCAATCAGGTTGTTCCTGGTGTAGTGACAAAACTTGTTCCTTTCGGGGCGTTCATCCGCGTCCATGAAGGAATCGAAGGCTTGGTCCACATCTCTGAGTTAGCCGAACGCCATGTAGAGATTCCAGAGCAGGTCGTTCAAGTGGATGACGAACTCTTCGTAAAGATCATCGATATCGATCTTGAGCGTCGACGCATCTCACTCTCCCTCAAGCAGGCCAATGAAGGGCATGAAGTTGAGATTGAAGCATTTGATCCAACTCAGTATGGAATGGCTGCTCGTTATGATGCCGAAGGAAACTTCATCTACCCTGAAGGTTTTGATGCTGATTCCCAAGAATGGAAACCTGGGTATGAAACTCAGCGTGAGGAGTGGGAACGCCAGTACGCTGAAGCCCAAGCTCGGTTTATCGCGCATAAGAAGCAGAAAGAAATTGCCCAAGCAGCCGATGCTGCTGCGGCAACTGACGAAGTTCCAGCGGAAACTCCCGTGGAGTCAGCTGAATAGAGCTGGGATAGTTTCACTTTCATTCCCGTGCCCGTTAAATGCAGTATGAAACCGGCCCCGATTTTTTGGGGTCGGTTTCTTCATTCTTCGAAGAAGGCTAGGGTCGCTCTGTGTTAGTCGTCGGATTGACAGGTGGAATTGGCTCTGGGAAATCCCATGTTGCCGGTTATTTCGCCGACCTCGGCGCTCGCGTAATCGATGCCGATCAATTAGCACGCGATGTAGTCGAACGAGGGACTGATGGATTTGATGAGGTTGTTGCTGCCTTCGGGGATTCAGTCTTGCGAAATGGGGACTTGGACCGTCATGCCCTCGCCGAAATTGTCTTCGCGGACAAGGATGCGAAGCGCAAACTCGAAGAGATAATTCATCCCCGAGTGCGACGTGCGTTCGAAGAGAGCATCAGTAGTTTGAAGGAAGACGAGATACTTATTTACGAAATTCCCTTGTTGGTAGAAGCAGGTGCTGGCGGAAGATTTGATTTTGTAATAACAGTTGAATCCGAGATTGAAACCCGTAGAGAACGGTTGAAGAAGCGAGGAATGTTTCCTTCGCAGATTGAGGCACGGATCCAAGCACAGGCAAGCGCCGAAGCTCGCATTGCAGTGGCCAATTACGTCATTCTCAACAACTCCTCAGAGGACTTCCTCCTGAGGGAAGTCGAACATCTTTGGGAAGATGTTTTACCAAAATGGCAGCGCGAGAAAAGCTGACCAAGACTAGAGTTGACCGGTGCGTCCAAAGACAGAGATTCAGCGGCGCGTTGAATCCTTCCGCGTCGAAAGTGATTATGTCCCTGCTGGGGATCAACCAGAAGCCATAGCCGAAATAGTCCGTCGCATCGAGAGGGGCGACCAGGATGTGGTTCTTCTCGGAGCTACTGGAACAGGGAAATCCGCAACGACTGCCTGGCTGATTGAGAAGTTGCAGCGTCCGACTTTGGTTATCGCTCCAAACAAGACTCTTGCCGCCCAACTAGCAAACGAGTTCAAGGAATTGATGCCCAATAACGCGGTCGAGTACTTCGTTTCATATTACGACTACTACCAACCCGAAGCATATGTTCCGCAGACCGATACTTTTATTGAAAAGGACTCAAGCGTCAATGATGAGGTCGAAAGATTGCGCCATTCCGCAACGAATTCGCTCCTCACTCGCCGCGATGTCATCGTTGTCGCGACAGTTTCATGCATTTACGGCCTTGGGACACCTCAAGAGTACGTGGACCGTATGGTTACTTTAAAGATCGGGGATCAGATCGATCGAAACGCTCTTCTCCGCAAATTCGTAGATATTCAGTACAAGAGAAACGACATCGCTTTTGAGCGAGGGACCTTTCGGGTTCGAGGAGACACAGTCGAAATTATCCCGATGTACGAGGAACTCGCTCTTCGAATAGAGATGTTCGGCGATGAAATTGAGCGGATCACGACTCTGCACCCACTGACCGGTGAAATTGTCAGAGATGAAGAAGAGATGTACGTGTTTCCCGCGACTCACTACGCGGCCGGTCCTGAGACGATGAAACGTGCAATTTCCGAGATTGAAGAGGAACTCGAGGGTCAACTGGAGAATTTTGAACGTCAGGGAAAGTTGCTGGAAGCGCAACGACTGCGGATGCGTACTTCATTTGATGTTGAAATGATGCAAAACCTTGGTTTCTGCTCGGGCATTGAGAATTACTCTCGCCACATCGATGGACGAGCTGCCGGATCAGGTCCGAATTGTCTTCTCGATTATTTTCCCGATGATTTCCTCCTGGTCATTGATGAATCCCACGTTACCGTTCCGCAGATTGGGGCAATGTTTGAGGGTGATGCTTCCAGAAAACGCACTTTGGTGGAACATGGATTCCGACTTCCAAGCGCAATGGATAACAGGCCGCTTCGCTGGGACGAGTTTCTGGAGCGAGTGGGTCAGAAAGTTTATTTATCAGCGACTCCTGGTCCGTACGAACTTGGAAAGGTGGACGGGGATGTTGTTGAGCAAGTTATCCGTCCGACGGGTTTGGTTGATCCAAAAATTGTTGTAAAGCCAATCAAGGGTCAAATTGATGACCTCCTTAATGAAATTGAGATCCGCGCTGCCAAGAATGAGCGTGTGCTAGTAACGACTCTTACAAAGAAGATGTCTGAAGACCTTACCGATTATCTACAAGAACGAGGCGTAAGAGTTCGATACCTTCACTCCGAAGTAGACACTTTGAGACGAGTAGAATTACTGCGAGAACTTCGTTCGGGGGAGTATGACGTACTTATTGGCATCAACCTTCTTCGCGAGGGTTTGGATTTGCCAGAAGTCTCCCTCGTTTCAATTCTTGATGCGGATAAAGAAGGTTTCCTTCGCTCTGCGACCTCACTCATTCAGACCATAGGACGTGCTGCGCGAAACGTTTCAGGTGAGGTGCATATGTATGCAGACAACATTACGAAATCCATGGCGAAAGCGATTGATGAAACCAATCGTCGTCGCGCAAAACAAGTCGCCTACAACCTGGAACGAGGCGTCGACCCGCAACCACTGAGAAAGAAGATTGCCGATATTACCGACCTCATTAACCGCGAAAGCGAAGATACCGAGCAACTGCTCTCTAGCGTTGGCAAGCGAACGCCGCGCTCACCTGTGCCAGCTATTGGATTGCATACGAAGAGTCTGGGTTCGCTGCCAAGACAGGAGTTATTGGCGTTGATAGAGTCACTGACGGATCAGATGAGAGGTGCGGCGACAGATCTTCATTTCGAATTAGCGGCCAGGCTCCGAGACGAAATTAAAGATCTCAAGCGAGAGCTTCGAGACATGGAAACGGCGGGGGTTTAGGCAGATGGCAGAGCATCTCATTGTCCGCGGAGCGCGAGAGCACAATCTCAAAAATATTTCGATTGAGCTGCCTCGCAACTCTCTTGTCGTTTTCACGGGACTTTCAGGCTCGGGCAAGTCGAGCCTTGCCTTTGACACGATTTTTGCTGAAGGTCAGCGTAGATATGTCGAGTCGCTCTCTGCATATGCCAGGCAATTCTTGGGCCAGATGGATAAACCCGATGTAGATTTCATTGAAGGACTTTCGCCGGCCGTATCTATCGACCAAAAATCGACAAATAGAAATCCTCGTTCGACAGTTGGGACAATTACTGAAGTTTATGATTATCTCCGTCTTCTCTTCGCGCGCGCCGGGAGGCCTCACTGCCCTAATTGTGACAAGCCAGTAAGTCGACAGAGTCTGCAGCAAATCGTTGACCAGATTTTGACGATGCCCGCAACTACCAAATTCCAAGTACTTGCCCCGATGATCCGTGGACGTAAGGGTGAGTTTGTCGATCTCTTCCAAGAGCTGGTAACTCAAGGATATTCAAGGGCTCGTGTCGACGGCGAAGTCATCCAACTTTCCGAGCCACCCAAGCTTAAGAAACAAGAGAAACACACCATTGAGGTTGTGATCGATCGACTGACTGCCAAGGAAGAGTCCAAGAATCGGTTGACGGATTCGATTGAGACCGCGCTGAGATTGGCCAATGGAATTGTTCTTCTCGATTTTGTGGATGAAAAAGGCCCTGAAAAAGAGCGAACATTTAGCGAACATCTGGCGTGTCATGATTGCGAGCTCTCCTTTGAAGAGCTCGAACCCCGTTCCTTCTCTTTCAACTCCCCATTTGGAGCTTGCCCCGCTTGCACCGGAATTGGCACGAAACTTGAGGTTGATTTTGACCTTATTATTCCTGACGATTCAATCTCAATAAACGAAGGTGCTATTGCCCCATGGTCGACGGGACAGACTTCTGAATATTTTTTGAGACTCCTTGAGGCGCTCTCGACGGAAGTAAAGTTTTCACTAGATAATCCATGGAAGAAGTTATCTGCCAAGGCAAAGGAAGCGATCCTGCACGGCTTTGAATATGAAGTCCACGTAAAGTACAAGAATCGATACGGGCGGGTACGAAACTATTCGACAGGTTTTGAAGGAGTTATTCCATTTATTCACCGTAGGCACGGTGAGACGGATAGTGATTACAGTCGAGACAAGTATGAGGCATACATGCGCCAAATTCCTTGTCCCGTCTGCAAAGGCGCTCGACTCAAGCCAGAGGTTTTGGCAGTGCGCGTCGGCGGGAAAAATATTGCCCAAATTTGCGAACTTTCCATCGGAGAGTGCGCAGAATTCCTCAAGAGTATTGACCTGAATGCCCGAGAGGCACAGATCGCCGAGAGGGTAATGAAGGAGGTGCATGCCCGTCTTGGATTCTTGCTCAATGTCGGATTGGACTATCTCTCTCTAGATCGACCTGCTGCAACACTTTCTGGTGGGGAGGCGCAGCGTATTCGACTCGCCACGCAGATTGGATCTGGCTTAGTGGGAGTTCTGTATGTATTGGATGAGCCGAGTATTGGACTGCACCAGAGAGACAATCGCAGACTTATTGAGACTCTTACTCGCTTGCGCGATTTAGGCAACACCCTCATTGTGGTTGAACACGACGAAGAGACAATTCGTGCAGCCGATTGGATTGTTGACATTGGACCAGGCGCGGGCGAGCACGGAGGCAAAGTAGTGGTCTCTGGAGATTACCAATCCCTCATCGAATCTGAAGAGTCCATTACTGGTGCCTACCTTTCAGGACGTAAGGCGATCGAGATCCCAGTTGCTCGCAGACCTATCGATCCGAAGCGAAAACTCGTGGTCAAAGGGGCCAGAGAGAATAACCTAAAGGATATCGATGTCTCGATCCCGTTAGGCGCTTTTGTCGCAGTCACTGGAGTCAGCGGTTCTGGCAAGTCCACCCTTATCAATGACATTGTCTACATGACACTTGCCAACAAACTGAACGGTGCGCGCCTCGTGCCTGGCCGTCATCGGAGTGTTACAGGTGTGGATCTGTTGGACAAAGTAGTTCACGTGGATCAATCACCCATTGGCCGTACACCACGCTCAAATCCTGCTACATACACAGGCGTGTTCGACAAAGTGCGCGCGCTCTTTGCCGAGACATCAGAGGCAAAAGTCCGTGGTTATCTGCAAGGTCGATTCTCCTTCAATGTGAAAGGCGGTCGCTGCGAAAATTGCGCAGGCGATGGCACGATCACAATTGAGATGAATTTCCTGCCCGACGTCTATGTTCCCTGTGAAGTCTGTCATGGTGCGCGTTATAACCGTGAGACTCTCGAAGTTCACTACAAAGGCAGAACGATTGCCGAAGTTTTGGGAATGCCGATAGAGGAGGCGAAAGATTTTTTCGAAGCAGTTCCAACCATAGCTCGATATCTCAGAACGCTCTGTGATGTTGGTTTAGGCTATGTCCGCCTTGGTCAATCTGCCCCAACTCTTTCCGGTGGGGAAGCCCAACGTGTAAAATTGGCAACTGAGTTACAAAGGCGATCAACAGGACGGACCATCTACGTGCTTGATGAACCGACGACAGGGTTGCATTTCGAAGATGTGAATAAACTTCTTGGAGTTTTGAATCGCCTTGTTGACACCGGTAACACCGTGGTAGTTATTGAACATAATTTGGATGTCATCAAATCTGCGGACTGGGTCATTGACATGGGTCCTGAGGGTGGATTCCGTGGTGGCACTGTCGTTGCTGAAGGGTCGCCAGAGGACGTCGCACTCAACAAAAATAGTTACACGGGGGCCTACCTTGCGGAGATTTTGGAAAACAACCGAGCGAGCCTTTCTGTCAAACGCTGATGGCCAATCCTGAGTCCTATCGCCCTAAAGATATTCCCACACTTCCAGGGGTGTATCGCTTTTTTGACGACCAAGATCGGGTTATCTACGTAGGCAAGGCACTGAGCTTGCGGTCACGATTGAGCAACTACTTTCAAAATGGCCTTCCAGAGCGTACCTACCGTATGGTCCATGAGGCAGTACGCGTTGACTGGACCATTGTGGATTCCGAGGTTGAAGCTCTGCAATTGGAATTCTCGTGGATTAAGCAGTACAACCCGACATACAACGTTCAATTTCGTGATGATAAGTCTTATCCCTATTTAGCACTTTCTATAGGAGATGATTTTCCGAGAGTATTTATTACTCGCAAACAGAAACGCCCCGGGATTAAATACTTCGGCCCATTCACTCAAGCTTGGGCACTTAGGAATACTTTTGATGTCGTGTTGAAAGTCTTTCCGGTGCGCTCTTGCGCTGATGGGATTTTTCAAAAGGCTCGTAAGAGCCAACGACAGTGTCTTCTAGGAGACATAGGCAAGTGTTCGGCACCATGCGTCGGATGGATTTCGTCGTCAGAGCACAAGGATTTAGCTAATCGCCTTGTAAATTTTATGGACGCAGGTCAGGGTGAAATGCTCCCGACTCTTCGCAAAGAAATGGATACTGCTGCGCATAATCAAGAGTATGAGCGCGCTGCTAAGGTCCGAGATCAGATCACTTCAATGGAGCATGTACTTGAATCCGCTGATGCAGCCTTACCTGAAAATCTCTTTGCTGATGTCATCGCTATCCACCGTGAAGGGGCGCACGCAGCGGGATCGCTCTTCATGATTCGTGGTGGTGCCATCAAAGGGTCAAGGTCGTGGCTCTTGGATCAAAAGCGATCCCTAGAGGATGAAGATGATATTTCGGCACTTTTCGCCTCAATTTACGGTGACAGCCAACCCTCTATCGTGGGCGGGGATGTTCCGCCCGAGATATTGATCAATGAGTTGCCATCCAATGTTGCTACTTTGCAAGAGTGGCTTAACGGTTTGCGTGGTTCCAAAGTCGAAATTAAAGTGCCTCAACGGGGTGAAAAAGTCGAGATATTGAGAACCGTTGAAAGAAATGCTCGATATGCCCTGATCCAATTTGTTAACAAACGATCTACTGATAGCGCCGTGAGCGGAAAAGCCCTGGTTGAAATTGAAGAGGCTCTTGGTTTAAATAGACCGCCTTTACGCATTGAATGTTTTGATATTTCAAATATTTCTGGAACTTCTGTTGTTGCATCCATGGTGGTCTTTGAAGATGGTTTGCCTAAGAAGAGTGAATACAGACGTTTCATTATTAACACCGATACAGCATGGGACGACACTCGAGCAATTCACCAAGTTATTTCTCGACGAGTAAAGAGGCTTCTTGATGAACGTGGAGTGGACCTCAGTGAAGTGCAGGAGAGCGGTGGCAAACAAAGCAAATTTTCGTACCCTCCATCCCTCATTGTGGTAGACGGAGGTGCGCCACAGGTCCAAGCAGCTCTGCGGGCGCTGGAGGAAGCGGGTCTTGCCGACATTCCACTCTGCGGGTTGGCCAAGAGAATGGAAGAAGTTTGGCTACCTAGATCCAAAGACCCGATGATCCTTCCGAGAGCGAGTGAAGGCCTTTACCTCCTTCAAAGAGTCAGGGACGAAGCCCATAGATTTGCGATTACATTTCATCGATCCAGGCGTTCAGCCGTGATGCTGGAGTCGGTGCTCGATGAAATTCCCAACCTTGGTGAGATACGTAGAGCCGCATTGTTGAAGAATTTCCGATCCGTTGCCGCGATTCGGAGGGCATCAATGGAGGAAATTGCTCAAGTCCCCGGAATCGGGCCAACGATCGCCCATATCATTTATACGCATCTCCAAAATGGAGTCGAACCCAGTTTTGACGCTCAAACGGGCGAAATTCTTGAAGGTTCTTGACACGTACAGGAAGATGAAGACGATATGAACCAACCACGAGAAGTATTGATACTCACTGGGATGTCAGGTGCTGGGCGCTCGACGGTTGCTCACGCTCTTGAAGATCTAGGTTGGTATGTCGTTGATAATGTCCCGGCTGCCCTGTTGCCAGCATTGGTTGCGCAGACAGACGGCGCACAAATTTCGACGATGGCCGTCGTCGTAGATGTAAGAAGTGGCCGGTTCTTTGATGATTTGAACAATTCGTTGTTAACTCTTGAAGCGGATGGGGTCCCGTATCGTTTGCTTTTTCTTGATGCTACCGATCAAGCGCTCGTCCAACGTTTCGAGTCGACTCGACGACCTCACCCACTTCAAGGTACGGATCGGATCGTGGATGGAATCTCTCGCGAACGGGCGCGTCTAGAAGACTTACGTTCGAGAGCAGATGTCGTTATTGACACGAGCAATCTTAATGTTCACGAGCTTGATAAGAGAGTGGGGGAGATCTTCTCTTCCGGCCAAGACCATGGAGTGCGTTTCAATGTCCTCTCATTCGGATACAAATACGGAATTCCAGTTGATGCTGACCTTGTACTTGATTGCCGCTTTATTCCAAACCCACATTGGATCCCGGAACTTCGCGCGCTTAACGGATTGAGCGAATCAGTAAGCAAGAATGTTCTCTCATCTGCTGGTGTTAATGGGTTTGTTGATGATTATGTAGCGCTACTACATCAAATGGTTGAAGGGTATTTACGAGAAGGAAAAAAGTACGTCACTCTCGCAGTGGGATGCACGGGTGGGAAGCATCGAAGTGTTGCAATTTCTGAAGCGATCGCCTCTCGTCTGAATCAGGTAAAGGGTCCAGTTTCGATAGAAGCTCATGCATTACACCGAGATGTCGGACGCGAGTAGTGCACCAGAAGGTAGTTGCCCTTGGGGGAGGACACGGATTAGCGGCAGTTCTCACATCCTTGCGAAAAATTACCCCTGAAATCACTGCAATTGTCACCGTTGCAGATAATGGCGGTTCAAGCGGAAGATTGAGGCAGGAATATCCCATTCTTCCGCCAGGCGATTTACGGATGGCACTTGCTGCTCTCTGCGCTGATGATGAGTGGGGACGTGAGTGGGCGCGAATAATGCAACACCGCTTCACGGGGGATGGGCCACTGAACGGTCATGCTGTCGGCAATTTGTTGCTAGCCGCACTTTGGGATCGAGATGCTGACCCCGTCGTTGGATTAGATCGAGTTGGCTCCCTGCTTAAAGTCATTGGTCGGGTTCTTCCGATGGCATCGCAACCTTTGGATATTGAGGGCACCTTCACGACCTCTGAGGGAATTGAAGTGGTCCGTGGGCAAGCTGAAGTGGCGACTGCTCACGGAAAACTTGAGTCTCTAAGAATAATTCCGCATGATCCTCCAGCGCGCCACGAGGCTCTTACTGCGATTGCGAAAGCGGACTGGATCACTATGGGGCCAGGCTCATGGTTTTCGTCGGTACTTCCTCATCTGCTTGTGCCTATGCAGCAAAAAGCGCTGACCGAAAGCCATGCGAAAAAAATCATTATCCTCAATCTAGATGCCACTCCCGAATTGCAAGGCAATGAATTTGCGGGTTATTCTCCCGAGGAACACCTTGGTCTTATATCTGAATATGCACCCGGCCTGAGAACAGATTTTGTACTTGCTGACAGCTCTGTCGTAAAAAACGAGTCTTCACTGGCGAGACAGGTAGAGAAAATGGGCGGGAAGCTCCTTGTAGCCGACCTTCGACAGGGGCGAGGAAGCGTGCACCACGACGAAGAGAAATTGGCTCTTCATTTTGGTCACATCATGACGGATAGCCTGGTTGGATAAGCACATGGCGATGACCTCTGCAGTTAAAGATGAACTCACTCGTCTCTCGGTCACAAAGCCTTGTTGCCGAAAGGCGGAAGTATCTGCCCTGCTCCGCTTTGCCGGTGGATTGCATTTAGTATCGGGCAAAATCGTCATTGAAGTGGAGCTTGACGCGGCACAAAGTGCACGCCGACTGCGCAAAGATATCGCTGATGTGTACGGGCATGAAAGTGATCTGGCAGTCCTCTCATCTGGTGGTCTTCGAAAAGGTAACCGATATGTCGTTCGCGTCATCAAAGATGGTGAGGCGCTTGCTCGGCAGACCGGATTAGTGGATGCCAACGGACGTCCTGTCAGAGGTTTGCCTCCTCAAGTAGTTTCCGCTGCAATTTGTGACGCTGAAGCGGCCTGGCGCGGTGCGTTCATCGCTCATGGCTCACTCACCGAACCGGGCAGGTCCTCATCATTGGAAATCACCTGCCCCGGACCTGAAGCGGCTCTGGCACTTGTTGGATCAGCTCGCCGACTGGGAATTGCCGCAAAGGCACGTGAGGTGCGTGGGGTTGATCGAGTAGTGATTCGCGACGGCGATGCCATTGGAGTTCTGCTCACTCGATTGGGAGCTCATGAAAGCGTTTTAGCATGGGAAGAGCGACGGATGCGCCGTGAAGTGCGTGCAACCGCCAACCGATTGGCCAATTTCGACGATGCCAACTTACGTCGGTCTGCGCGAGCAGCCGTTGCTGCATCTGCTCGAGTCCAGCGGGCGATGGAAATTCTCGGGCCGCAGATTCCAGAACATCTCAAAGAGGCTGGTGACTTGCGAATTACTCACGGACAGGCCAGCCTGGAAGAACTTGGCTCTCTCGCCAACCCACCCATGACGAAGGATGCTATTGCCGGGAGAATTCGCCGACTTCTGGCAATGGCTGATAAGCGGGCTGCCGAACTTGGAATCGCAGATACTGAAGCTGGCCTCTCACCCGACCTTCTCAATTAGGACTCAATTGGGGCTCAATTAGAGTCGATGAGTCTGGCTGGGGTGTCTTCCCTCTCACATCGGCCCTTATCTGTCAGCACTGCGCGCGAGTTGCATGGGTCACGCTCAGAGATAGCATTTCGATGAGATGCCAATGATAAGGTTACGGACATACCCCAGCGCTGTGGCTTTTCTGCTGCCCACCCTTTCATGGACCTTAAGAGACCTTAAGAGATCTAGAAGGACCGACAACTAAGCGAGGTTTGACTGTGACTGCTGTTGGAATTAATGGATTTGGACGAATTGGTCGTAACTTCTTCCGTGCTGCGCTCGACAATCCAAATATTGAGATCGTCGGCATCAACGACCTGACGGATAATGCGACTTTAGCCCATCTCCTTAAATACGACTCGATTCTGGGCCGTCTTGGCCGTGAGGTCAGTTATACCGAGGAGACCATTACCGTCGACGGCAAGACCATCAAGGTTTTTGCGGAGCGCGATCCTGGAGCTCTTCCCTGGGCTGCCCTCGGCGCTGAGGTTGTCCTTGAATCCACCGGACATTTCACCAAGGCCGCTGACGCCGGCAAGCACATTGCCGCTGGAGCGAAGAAGGTCATCATTTCCGCTCCCGCAAGTGATGAAGACATCACCATCGTGATGGGTGTCAATGACGAGAAGTACGACCCAGCAAAGCACCACATTATTTCCAACGCCTCATGCACAACCAACTGCCTGGCTCCTATGGCGAAGGTCCTCAATGATCAGTTCGGAATTGTCCGTGGATTAATGACCACAATTCACGCCTACACAAATGACCAAGTGATCCTTGATTTCCCGCATAAGGATCTACGTCGCGCTCGCGCTGCTGCAACAAATATCATCCCAACCTCAACAGGGGCAGCAAAAGCGATCAGCCTTGTTCTGCCAGAGTTGAAGGGAAAGCTCGACGGCTACGCTCTCCGCGTTCCGGTTCCAACTGGCTCGGTCACGGACCTCACTGTTGAATTGGCCAAGGAAGTTTCCGCTGCCGAAATTAATGCTGCGATGAAGGCTGCATCCGAAGGTGCTTTGAAGGGCTACCTTTCCTACACTGTCGATCCAATCGTCTCATCAGATATTGTGACCGATCCTTCATCGTGCATTTTTGACTCTGGGCTTACTAAAGTGGTCGGAACAACTGCGAAGGTTGTTGGTTGGTATGACAATGAGTGGGGCTACTCAAATCGTCTCGTCGACCTGATTACCTTGGTGGGTCGCAGCCTCTAATGTCACTTGCATCATTAGAAATCGCTGGAAAGCGAATCTTTCTCCGATGCGATCTCAATGTTCCTCTTAAGGATGGATCCATCACGGATGATGGACGGATTCGAGCATCGTTGCCCACCATCAAGTATTTGCTTGACGGTGGAGCATCGATCGTCATTGGTGCGCACCTGGGTCGCCCCAAAGGAGAAGCGAAACCCGAACTCTCCCTTGCGCCAGTCGCAAAGCGATTGGGCGAACTCCTAGGAAAAGAAATTCAATTCTCTGGCGAGGTGACTGGAAGTTCAGTTACCAATGCTGTCTCGAACCTGCAGCCGGGCGAGATCCTCCTTCTGGAAAATTTGCGTTTCACTGCTGCCGAGACGAGCAAAGATGAAAATGAACGTGCCACGCTCGCTCGCTTTTTAGCATCTCTTGTAGATGGATATGTGGGAGATGGCTTTGGCGCTGTGCATCGCAAGCATGCTTCGGTCTTTGATTTGCCACAACTCCTTCCACACGCGGCGGGTTACTTGGTGGCTGCCGAAGTCGAGGTCTTACAAAAGCTGACTCACAACCCGCTTCGTCCTTATGGTGTAGTACTTGGAGGCGCAAAGGTTTCGGACAAGATTGGCGTGATTTCCAACCTCATCGATAAAGTTGATCTTCTTGCTATTGGCGGTGGAATGCTCTTTACCTTCCTCGCGGCGCAGGGCAAGGAGATCGGAACGTCCCTTGTTGAAACCGACTTGATTCCTACGGTAAAGGAATTAATTTCTCGTGCTGAAAAACAAGGCGTTGAACTTCTTCTTCCCACAGACATAGTTGTGGCGCCTGTTTTCTCCGCGGATGCACTCGCTACTCTCGTTGATGCTGAAAGAATACCGAAAGACCAGATGGGTCTCGACATAGGCCCGGAGACTGCACATGCATTTGCGGCAGCCATAACCCGGTGCAAGACTATTTTCTGGAATGGTCCGATGGGCGTCTTTGAATTTCCTGCATTTGCTGCTGGGACGAGAGTTGTTGCAGAGGCACTCACTAAAGTCTCTGGAATTTCAGTAATTGGTGGAGGAGATTCCGCTGCCGCTGTGCGCGCTTTGGGATTCTTAGATTCTGATTTCGGATACATATCTACGGGTGGCGGAGCATCATTGGAATATCTGGAGGGAAAAGAACTTCCAGGGCTTGTAGCCCTCGGTATATAAAGGTCTTCATACGTGCACCCAAACCAAGGAGAGTACATGCGCAAGCCACTTATGGCAGGTAACTGGAAAATGAATCTCAATCACCTTGAGGCGATTGCAGTTACCCAGAAACTTGTCTATAGCCTCGATGACAAGGATTACGATGCTGTTGATGTCGCAGTTCTGCCTCCCTTCACAGACATCCGATCCGTGCAGACTCTTGTTGATGGGGACCGGCTCCGACTGCTTTATGGGGCACAGGATCTATCGCCAGAATCATCCGGAGCTTTCACCGGCGATATATCTGGATCCATGCTCTCCAAGCTGGGCTGCACCTTTGTAGTCGTTGGCCATAGTGAACGACGTGCCATTCATCGCGAAGATGATCTTCTTGTGAATCGGAAAATCAAAGCAGCCCTTGTCAACGAACTCACTCCAATCTTCTGCGTAGGTGAAGAACTTTCCGTCCGTGAAGCAGGCACCCATGTTTCCCACGTTATTCGCCAGGTGAGAGCCGGGCTTGCGCAGTTGAGCAAGCCGGAATTGAAGAGAATTGTGATTGCCTACGAACCAATCTGGGCGATCGGCACCGGAAAGACCGCAACAGCCGAAGATGCGCAAGAGGTGTGCGGCGCGATTAGACACGAGATCGAGGAGATTGGTTCACCCGATATTGCGCAGGCTATGCGTCTCCTTTACGGGGGCTCGGTCAAATCCTCAAATATCGCTCAAATTATGGGTGAACCAGATGTAGATGGTGCCCTCATAGGGGGAGCCAGCCTGGACCCTGAGGAATTGGCCAAGATTGTGAAGTTCTATAAGCAATAGTAATTACAGTATCCTTATCCTCTGCCACATAATGGTGTCAGATGCCAGTAGAGCCTGTAAGGGGTATCCATGAAGTTCGCTCTCTCTATCCTGCTCGTAATCACGAGCGTTCTGATGGTTCTCCTCGTCCTGCTCCATAAAGGCAAGGGCAGCGGGCTCTCTGATCTATTCGGAGGCGGCATCTCCTCTAACTACGGTGGATCTTCCGTGGTCGAACGAAACTTAGATCGAATCACCATCGTGGTTGGTGGACTCTGGTTTGCAGGAGTGGTTGCACTAAGTTTGGCGCTCAAATAAAGGTTCATGATCGCAACCATCTATTGAATATTATGCAGGGTTTGATCTAACAGGGAGTACATATGGCAGGCGGAAGTGCAATTCGAGGAAGTCGTGTCGGTGCGGGCCCTATGGGTGAAGCCGAACGAGGTGAGTCCATTGGTCGTTTCCAGATTTCTTACTGGTGTTCAAATGGGCACGAGACCCGTCCTTCATTTGCTGAGGATGAGACAGTTGTTATCCCTGATGAGTGGGACTGTCCTCGATGTGGTTTTCCAGCTGGTCGCGATAAGGCAAATCCTCCTAGCCCTGTCAAAAACGAGCCATACAAGACCCACTTGGCTTACGTAAAAGAGCGTCGGAGCGATGCGGAAGGTTCCAAGATTCTCGATGAGGCGCTTAAGAAATTACGTGGAGAAGACGATTAAATAATTGCTCGCGCAGCAGAAAGAATTTCCGCAATGCCAGCAGCTCTGTCTTTCAAGTGCAATTTCACGACGGGCAATTGCCTCGAAGCCAGCGCCTGAGCGTCACCCAATGCTTGAGCGGTAATGAGAGTTGAAAAACTAAAATCTTTTCCTGGGATTGCGAAGTCAGTTTTAGCAGCACCAGTTATTTGAAGGAAAATTCCATTTGGTGGCCCACCTTTATGGAACTGGCCTGTTGAATGAAGAAATCTTGGTCCCCAGCCGAATGTAACTGGTCGAGCGCTTTTCTGCGCCAAGATCCTTCGAAGTTCGCCTATGTGCGCATCAGCAGAGCGATCTAGATAAGCCATGATCGATATGTATCCATCAGCTGCGACGAGGTCCACCAGATGGTTCAGGGCTTCTTGAAGAGAGGTTTCCTCAGAATGGATTTCAACGGAGCCATCCATATGAACCGGCGCAAGGACTGGCGCGCTGCTTGACCAATCCTCGAGAAGCGTAGATGTCCTTTCCTTTGCTTCAGTCACATTGGGCTGGTTGAAAGGGTCAATCTGTAGCGCGAAACAAATGAGTGCCGTGACCCATTCCCAGAAAATAAATTGAGCACCGAGATCTGCTTCGACAACAAGATCGCCCCTGCCTGCGAAGGTAACTATCGGTGCGTACGATCCAATGGCGGAGACGGAACTTTCAATGACGACGGGAAGCCGTCCACTTCCATTTTTCCCTGTTGATTCAGCAATTAATTGCTCAATCCAATCCGAGAGCCCAGGCATCCCCGATTCGTTATCACTCAAGGCGAAATATTGTCCGCACTCGTACGACATGAGGTATGCAGTGGAGACGGCAGGTGATTGGGGACCCTGGAAAAGGGTCAGTGCATCGTCGGCGCTATCGAGAATGGTGGACACGTCTATTCCAAGCAGTGCAGCTGGCACTAGACCGAAGGCGGTGAGGGCGCTAAATCTTCCACCAACATGCGGGTCGGCATTTATGACGTGGAAGTTCTTGGCACGCGCATCTTCATCGAGAGGGGATCTTGGGTCGGTCACGATGACCATGTGATCAATGGGGTTGAGACCCTCATTTATGAGTCGCTGTTCAAGGAGTGCGCACTGCGAAGCAGTTTCAATCGTTGAGCCTGATTTTGAGCTGACTACAACTACTGATTTCGAGAGATCTCCTTCAAGTGCACGGGAAATATAGTCAGGGTCGGTGCTATCGATGACAACCAAGGACTTGTTGAAGGTTCCAGCGATGACTTCCGGCGCAAGTGACGAACCACCCATACCGCAGAGAATGACCCGATTGAAGTTTCTAAACTTCGCTGCAAGCGCATCCAGCTCAGGAAGAAGCGCACGAGATGCACGTGGCAAGTCCACCCAATTGAGTCTGACTTTTGCTTCGCGCTCCGCACTGGGACCCCAGAGTGTTCCGTCTTTATGAGCCAGGCGAGCACTCGCGTCGACAAGTTTGGAAAATCGAGGATCTAATGGGTCGATTTTAGAAGTGAGGGGACCATGGATGGAAATCATGCGTCGAGTGATTTTTCAACATTTGCCAGTAGTTCGACCCAAGCCGCATCGAACTTCTGAACACCATCTATTTCAAGGTCGGTCGTTACCGTCGCCATGGAGATGCCTAGTTTCTCCAGGCTATCGAAGACTTCGCGTGAATCCTGGTAGATATCTGCAACCCTGGTTCCAGAGAAGATTCCATGATCCAAGACCGCATCAAGGGTGCTTTGAGGCATTGTATTGACGGTGTCGGGGCCAATGAGGTTCATGACATACCGAGTGTCATCGTAGGCTGGATCTTTCACCCCAGTCGAGGCCCAGAGAGGCCTTTGAATGTGTGCGCCACTTCGTTCAAGAATCTTCCAACGATCCGAATTTCGGAGATCTTCAAATGCCTCATATGCGAGAGCAGCATTGGCGATGGCGGCGCGACCTAGGAGAGCTGCATGTGAGGGGGATTGACCTGCTTTGAGAAGCGAGTCCACGGATGAGTCGATTCGGCTGACAAAAATAGATGCGACGGATGTTATGTTTAGAATTTCTTTACCGTTACGTAGGCGTTTTTCAAGTCCCCGCATGAATGCTTCAAAAGATTGACGGTATCTCTCGACAGAGAATATGAGAGTGACGTTGACACTAATGCCTTCAGCAGTAAGTTCGGTGATTGCTTCGAGTCCCTCAATAGTTGCAGGAACTTTTATCAATACGTTAGGCCGATCCACAAGCGCCCGTAGGTCTTTGCCCTGTTTTACAGTTTCTGAGGCATCTCGCGCCAGTCGAGGATCGACCTCGATACTCACACGACCGTCGATCCCACCACTTTTCTCGAAAGTTGGAGCGAACAGATCGCAAGCATTCCGGACGTCATCAGTTGTGAGCACTCGAACGACCTCGTCCACTGATTTTCCTCTGAGTGTCGCAATCGCGTCGGCGTACTCGGTACCTTGGGAAATCGCCGAATTGAAAATACTTGGATTGGTAGTTACCCCAACAATTCCGTCTTTCTCAATTCGATGGGGAAGACTGTGGCGATCTTTTCCCGTCAATTTCGCGCGGGAAAGATCATCAAGCCAGATAGAGGTCCCAGCTTGCGAGATCTGGTCAATGATCATGCGAGTTTCTTCATTACTTCTTCAACGACACGTTCAGGCGTAAAGCCAAACTCCTTAAATAGTTTCGCTGCTGAAGCGGAAGCACCAAAATGCTCAAGTGAGACAGACGAACCTGAGTCGCCTACGTATTCGCGCCAACCCTGAGATATCCCAGCTTCGATGCTCACGCGAATGCGGCTGGTTGCAGGTAGAACCAGGTCCTTATAACTCTGCGGCTGCTGGTTGAACCATTCAAGGCACGGGGCACTGACAACTCGTGTCGGTACACCGCGCGATTCGAGGAGTGTTTGTGCTTGGACTGCGAGTGCCACTTCAGAACCTGTCGCGATGAGAATTGCTTGAGGGGTTGCGGTGGCTTCTTTCAAAATGTAGGCGCCTTGCGCAACTCCAGATGCAGGTGCGAATACCGAGCGATCGAAAACTGGCAGGTTTTGACGTGACAGGAGAAGGGCGGATGGTTCATCACGGGAAATTATGTTCCTCCATGCCTCGGCGACTTCGTTGGCATCCGCCGGTCTGATAACTGCCAAACCAGGAATGGCGCGCAGGGCGGCGATATGCTCGATCGGCTGATGGGTGGGACCGTCTTCGCCGAGTCCTATCGAATCGTGCGACCAGACAAAAGTGACTCCCAAGTTCATGAGTGATGCGAGTCGAGCCGCTGGGCGCATGTAGTCACTAAAGACAAGGAAGGTTCCACCGAAAGTACGAGTAAGGCCATGAAGAGTGATTCCATTCAGGATGGAACCCATCGCATGCTCGCGGATTCCAAAGTGGATGATACGGCCGTAAGGGTTAGCATCCTTCATCTCGCTATCTGATGGAAGGAAAGAGCCGCCGCCCTCGATCGTGGTGTTATTGCTATCCGCAAGATCTGAAGATCCACCCCAGAATTCAGGAAGTACTTTTGCAATCTGTTGTATGACATCCCCAGATGCCTTGCGTGTAGCGACCTCCTTGTCGGATCCAAACTCTGGAATCGCCCTTTCCCAGTTGACAGGGAGTGTGCGGGTACGCAGGCGGTTGAGCAACCCGGCACGCTCTGCGTTGCTCTTCTCCCAATGTGAGAACTTCTCATTCCATGCTGAATGAAGTTTTGCTCCGCGCGTCTTTACTTGACGTGTATGGGTCAATAGGTCCGAAGGCATTGCAAAATGTTCTTCCGGATTGAGTCCAAGAATTTTTTTGGTTTCTGCAATTTCATTTTCACCTAGAGCTGAGCCATGTGATTTGGCCGTGCCTTGTGCCTTTGGAGCCGGCCAAGCAATTACTGATTTCATTCGAATGAGAGTGGGTTTGGTCAGTTCTGCATTTGCAGAAAGTATTGCGGCGTTGATTGCAACTCGGTCAATATTTCCATCACTTGCAGCATTGACATCGATCACGTGCCACCCGTAGGCCCTGTAACGGGCTGAAACATCCTCAGTGAAGGCCATGTGAGTATCGCCTTCAATGGAAATCCTATTGTCGTCGTAGATGACATTGAGAGATCCGAGACTTTGCGTGCCGGCAAGCGAAGAAGCTTCCGCGCTTACTCCTTCTTGCAGGTCTCCGTCAGAACAAATAACCCATATCTTGTGGTCAAAAATACTCTGCCCGAGAGGGGCATCTGGGTCCAACAACCCTCGTTCGTAACGAGCAGCCATGGCCATTCCGACACCATTGGCAACGCCTTGTCCCAGTGGGCCAGTAGTTGTTTCCACTCCTGCGGTGTGGCCGTATTCAGGATGCCCAGGGGTCAGTGATCCCCACGTTCGAAATGCTTTGAGGTCATCCATTTCGACGCCGTATCCGCTGAAGAATAACTGCGTGTAGAGAGTGAGGGATGAGTGCCCACACGAAAGTATGAAGCGATCACGACCTAGCCAGTGCGGGTCTGCGGGATCGTGAACTAGATGCTTTTGGAAGAGCAAGTACGCGACAGGAGCAAGGGCCATGGCTGTTCCGGGATGACCGTTGCCGACTTTCTGCACTGCATCCATTGCGAGCGCACGAGCGTGGGTCACCGCATCCTCATCGAGTTTGGTCCACTCTAGGTTCTGCGTATTCATATATTCCTCACTTTGCAGCTAGTCGAATTCGCCAAGCACTGATCCACACGAGCGTCACTCCAAGCAAGTGTGCGCCAACTAATAATTCTGGCAGACCTTGGTAATACTGAATAAATCCTATGGCTCCTTGTAGGAGACTGATTATTCCGAATATTGCAATTCTTCTTCGGAGAAAGGGCGAATTGCCCGTTGCAAAGTAGAAGATGACCGTGAACAGCATGAGCGCGATAGCGAGATCAGCGTGAATCCGTGTGACTGTTTCAAGGCGAATATGGAAACGTGGAGCGGAATAATCTCCCGCATTCGGTCCACTTCCCGTCACAATGGTTCCGACGATCACGACTAACGCAGAAAGTATTAGGTGGGCAGGTGCGAGAATTGGGAACTTCTTTGTTGCCAGCGGAAGTTGAGGAGGCGTCGATTCTCTTCTCTCGTACAAGGAAGTACATGCGGCAATCAAAATAATTGAAAGCATAAAATGCGAAGCCACGGAGATCGGATTGAGATGCGTCAGGACCGTGATCCCCCCGAGTGGAATTTGAGTCAAAATTCCCACCACTTGACCAATGGCGAGCGCTTTGATGTCGCGGCGTTTGAGAAGTATTACGGTAATCATTGCCATGACCGCAACGAGGAGAAGAGCGAAGGTGAGAAGACGGTTCCCGAATTCGATCCAGGCGTGGAGTTGGCCCTGCGGTTGGTGGGGAACAGGAGTGTAAGAAAGGTCGGTGCACTTTGGCCATGTGGGACACCCGAGACCCGAACCCGTGATGCGCACTGCTCCACCCGTGACCACCAACCCAGATTGGAGGACCAGGAGGAGCCCCAAGAGCGGGGAGAGACGGCGAGAAAGAACACCTTCTAGCCGAGTTCTCATGCGGGTAGCCTAGGACGTCAGAGGGTCAGAATTGAGCACTGCCTTTGGGTTCAACTGTGGCGCCCGCCACCAAAGCTTTAACTGGCTTCAACTGGCAGAAAACCGAGAATTACGACACACTTATGTTGTGAAAAAGACTGGTTTCGAGGAGAGTGCGCCTGAAGATTCGCGCACTCGAGACCTTGTCGCCCGTTCCATTCTTGAAAATGGACCGACTAGCGCAGTCGTGTTAGCTAAAAGGCTCGGTTTTACTCCCGCTGGCATCCGTCGCCATCTTGATGCCCTGGTTTCTGAGGGGCTTTTGGAGGCCCGCGAGCCACATGTTGTCCTGCGGCGCGGCCGAGGTCGCCCATCCAAAGTTTTCGTGATGACCGACGGGGGGCGGGAAAAATTTGAGCATTCCTATGATGATCTGGCCGTCTCCGCTCTCAAGTTTCTGGCTTCACGAGTGGGAGAAGAGTCCCTGATGGAATTTGCTCATTCGCGAGCGGCAGATATCGAGCGCGCTTTGGTTCCGGCGATTAAGAAAGCAAAGAATTCGCGCGGCCGAGTCGATGCGCTCGTAAGTTTTCTTACCAATGAGGGTTACGCGGCAAATGTTCTGCCGCGCGCCAACGGTGAAGAGCTATGTCAGCACCATTGTCCGATTGCGCATGTGGCTGCCGAGTTTCCTCAATTATGCGAAGCCGAAACACAAGCATTTTCTCGTCTGCTTGGGACACACGTCCAGCGTCTCGCGACCATCGCTCATGGAGATGGTGTCTGCACTACGTACATCCCAGACATGGCACATCCGAAACACCTATCTACAGGAGGAAACCGATGAGCATCGCGCATCCAGAACTAGAAGGCTTGGGAAGATATGAGTACGGGTGGTCAGATAAGGACGATGCCGGAACAAACTCTCGCAGAGGTATCAACGAAGAAGTTGTGCGCGACATTTCTAGCAAGAAGTCTGAACCAGAGTGGATGCTCGAAATGCGCCTCAAAGGGCTTAGCCTCTTTGAAAAAAAGCCGATGCCAACATGGGGTTCTGATCTTTCAGGGATCTTCTTTGACACCATCAAATACTTCGTGCGCTCAACGGAAAAGCAAGCAACAACGTGGGATGACTTGCCTGATGAAATTAAGAACACCTATGACCGCCTGGGAATTCCAGAAGCAGAGAAGCAGCGTTTAGTCTCAGGAGTCGCAGCGCAGTACGAGTCAGAAGTTGTGTACCACTCCATCCGCGAGGACCTTGAAAAGCAAGGCGTTCTCTTTCTTGACACGGACACCGCTCTGAAAACACACCCGGATCTCTTCAGAGAGTATTTCGGCACGGTTATCCCAGTCGGTGACAATAAGTTCGCTGCACTCAACACATCAGTCTGGTCGGGTGGCTCGTTCATTTACGTGCCAAAGGGTGTTCATGTTGATATCCCGCTTCAGGCATATTTTCGGATTAACACAGAGAACATGGGCCAGTTTGAAAGGACGCTCATCATTGCTGATGAGGATTCCTACATTCACTATGTTGAAGGATGCACAGCCCCTATTTATTCTTCGGACTCGCTGCACTCTGCCGTCGTGGAAATCATCGTGAAGAAGGGCGCTCGCGTCCGTTACACAACGATTCAAAACTGGTCCAACAACGTTTACAACTTGGTGACAAAGCGCGCCACATGTGCAGAAGGTGCGACCATGGAGTGGATCGACGGAAACATCGGCTCGAAGGTCACCATGAAGTACCCGGCTGTATTTCTTCTGGGGCCGCATTCAAAAGGCGAGACGCTGTCGATTGCCTTCGCTGGCGAGGGCCAGCACCAAGATGCGGGTGCGAAGATGGTTCACGCCGCTCCGTATACGTCCTCAACGATTATCTCAAAATCTGTAGCTCGTGGCGGCGGACGAACTTCTTACCGTGGTCTCGTGCAGATTCAAGAGGGTGCGCATCATTCAAAGAGCACGGTTAAATGCGACGCATTGCTTGTTGACACTATCTCTCGTTCAGATACCTATCCCTACGTGGATGTCCGTGAAGATGATGTCTCCATGGGCCATGAAGCGACTGTCTCAAAGATCAGCGACGACCAACTCTTCTATCTGATGTCGCGTGGCCTCGCAGAAGATGAAGCAATGGCAATGATCGTGCGCGGATTCATCGAACCAATCGCTCGCGAACTTCCAATGGAGTACGCCCTCGAACTCAATCGCCTGATCGAACTCCAGATGGAAGGTGCTGTTGGCTGATGTCTGTTCTTACTACAAATTATTTGACTCCGACTGGACGTGAAGAGGCGTGGAGATTCACTCCACTGAAACGTCTTGCGGGAATGCATGACGGTACCTGCACGATAAATGATCGGAAGTCTCTGACCTTCTCTGGACCTGCTCAGGCAGGGGTAAGAATCTCTAGGATTTCGCGCGAATTGATTGCCCCCGCATCCCACTCAGATGACGTGATCGTTCAGCGAGTTCATGCTGAAAGTGAGGATGTTTTCGTGGTGGAAATCGCGTCAAACACTCTGGTGGGCGATGTAATCCACCTAAACCGCGCTTCCAGCGGATTGGATGGCGCCGAACTCTCGAGAGTTCAGATTTCCATTGGAGCTCATTCTCGAGCGACCATCATTATTGAAAACAGCGTGTCAGCCATTCTGGCTGAAGATATTGAAATCCTGCTTGCGCCAGGTTCCAATCTGACTTTCATCACTTTGCAGGAGTGGAGCGAAGAGTCAGTACATGCTGCACGCCATCATGCGATCATCGATCGAGATGCAACCTTCAAGTCAATTACTGTCACTGTCGGCGGCTCGTTAGTTCGAATGCTCCCAACTGTTGAATTCGCAGCACCTGGTGCATCAGCAGATCTAGCGGGCGTGTATTTTGCAACTGCGGGCCAACACTTAGAACATCGAATTCATATTGAGCATGGGGTGCCGAAAGCTAAGTCGCGCGTGAATTTCAAGGGCGCTCTCGCCGGAGACAAAGCTCATACGGTCTGGATTGGTGATGTCTTCATCAGAGCCGTTGCAGAAGGGACTGACACTTATGAGCTCAATCGCAACCTACTTTTAAGCGATGGGGCTCGGGCTGATTCGGTTCCGAATCTGGAGATCGAGACTGGTGAAATTGTCGGTGCAGGCCATGCCAGCACCACCGGCCGTTTTGATGATGAACAACTTTTCTACTTAATGAGTAGAGGCATACCGATGGATGAGGCTCGTCGTCTTGTCGTGCGCGGATTCTTTGCCGATGTAATTTCTCAGATCCATGACGAGGCGATCGAAGAGCGGTTGATGAGTCGTATTGACGGCGAACTAGCAAAGGCGGGCCACTAGTAAATGTCTGATTTATTGCTCTCCAACTTAGGAGAGGGGAAGCCTGTTCGATTGGAGAAAAATGGTCAATCCATCTGCGTGACAAGGATCGGTAAAGAGGTTTTCGCCATCGATGACACCTGCACGCATTCAGATGCGTCCCTTTCAGAAGGCGATGTCTCTGGGACAAAAATTGAATGCTGGCTGCATGGTGCCGAATTTGACCTCCGCACGGGTATGGCCTTGACACTTCCAGCTGTTGTAGGTGTGAAGACTTACGAAGTGCGCATTACCGACGACTGCGTCACCATTGAAATTTAACGGATACTGAAACCGAAAGAGGAGAAAATGAGCACACTGGAGATCCGAGGACTAGAAGTTTCGGTCATCACGGAAAAAGGCGCGATCGAAATCTTGAAAGGCGTTGACCTGACAATTCGATCTGGAGAGACTCACGCCATCATGGGACCGAACGGGTCTGGAAAGTCCACGCTCGCATATTCCATTGCAGGACATCCCAAATACACGATTACCCGCGGCAGCGTCACTCTCGATGGTGCAAATGTTCTAGCTATGAAAGTGGATGAGCGAGCAAAAGCTGGTCTCTTCTTGGCAATGCAGTATCCGGTCGAAGTTCCAGGTGTTTCGGTTTCAAATTTCCTGCGTACAGCAGCAACCGCTCTCCGAGGGGAAGCGCCGAAACTGCGTACATGGATCGGTGAAGTGAAGGCCGCTATGAACGCGCTCAATATGGATCCTGCATTCTCGGAACGAAACGTCAATGAAGGTTTCTCCGGTGGCGAGAAGAAGCGTCACGAAATCATGCAGCTGGAATTGCTGCGGCCAAAGATTGCCATCCTCGATGAGACAGATTCTGGACTGGATGTAGATGCCCTCCGCATCGTTTCAGAGGGTGTCAACCGCGCCAAGGAAGCCAACAACCTCGGAGTCCTTCTCATCACCCATTACACGCGAATTTTGCGTTACATCAGGCCAGATTTCGTTCACGTCTTTGCCAACGGCCATATCGTTGAAGAGGGTGGACCGGAACTTGCAGACAAGTTGGAAGAGAACGGTTACGCCGAGTACGTTGTAAGTTAAATGACGACTCACACGACCATGACTCTCAACGGCGCTCTCATCCGTAAGGATTTCCCAATATTTGAGCGGGTAATCCGTGGGGATATGCGTCTCATTTATTTGGATAGCGGTGCGACAAGCCAGAAACCAAATGATGTTATCGAAGCGGAAGCAAATTTTTACCGCCGCAATAATGCAGCGGTACATCGAGGGGCGCATCAACTCGCAGAAGAAGCAACCGAAGCCTATGAAGGGGCACGTTTTATTGTTGCCGACTTCTTGGGTGGAGACGTTGATGAGATTATTTTTACAAAGAGTGCCACTGAGAGTCTCAATCTGCTTGCATATTCCTTTGGTAATGCCGACTCAAAGAATCGCTTTCATCTTAAAACGAGTGATCGAATAGTCGTTACTGAAATGGAACATCACGCCAATTTGATTCCTTGGCAGGAGTTGGCAAAGCGCACGGGCGCCGACCTTGCCTGGTTTAAAGTTGATGAGAACGGTCGGCTCGATCTTTCAAATATTGAATCAGTTATCACTGAGAACACCAAGGTTGTTGCTCTCACGCACCAATCAAATGTACTGGGGACGATCAATCCGCTGGAC
>Ga0255338_1002139_pt1 | contig 31368 bp, 24 predicted proteins | sample MeOH1_35cm_T4_19_FD_203715 | JGI IMG/M metagenome (GOLD analysis project Ga0255338, IMG submission 203715) | Sandy soil microbial communities from University of British Columbia, Vancouver, Canada - MeOH1_35cm_T4_195 | ecosystem: Engineered > Artificial ecosystem > Sand microcosm > Unclassified ... | reverse complement strand
GTGCTCGCCCATCGCCCTCTCGGGGTCGCCCTGGCCACGCTGCACCTCGAGTGGCTCACCCAGCGGCACTATCTCGACAGCGTCAAGACCCACGAGGACCTGGACCCGCTGTTCTCCAGCATGCTGCGCCACCACTGGATGGAGGAGGCCCAGCACGCCAAGCTCGACACCCTCCTCATCGGCGAGCTCGCCGAGAAGCTCAGCCCCGAGGAGATCGACGCCGCCGTCGGAGACTTCCTCGCCATCGGAACGCTGCTCGACGGCGGCCTGGCCGCGCAGGTGCAGCTCGACCTGGAGAGCCTGTCCAAGGCCACCGGGCGCACCTTCACCGAGCCGGAGAAGGAGGAGATCGTCCAGGCCCAGACGAAGTCCTACCGCTGGACCTTCCTCGTCTCCGGGATGACGCACCCCCACTTCGTCGGCACCCTCAAGCAACTCACGGCCAGCGGCGCGGCCCGTGTCGCCGAGGTGGCCAAGGTGCTGAGCTGACCTCTCGCGGCCAGAGCGCGCTCCCCGGGGGCAAAGGCGTGACGTCCGCGGGCTCAGCCCTGGCAACTTGCGCAGCGACTGTTCCCTGCGTCGTGGCAGTCGGAGAGCGTGGTGTAGCAGCGGCCCCCGCCCAGGTATGGCGTGGACGGCGGGCAGCAGCCGCCTCCCTCACAGCACCTCGAGCCGAGGGGGCAGCACGATGCGCCGTCAGGGCAGGCGCGAGTGTCCGTGGGGCACTCGCCGCCGCCAGGGCTGGTGCATGACGTGGAGCGGCACTCGTTCCCGCACAGGTTGGGCGCCGACGCGGGGCAGGCGAGGCATTCGCCTCCAACGCATGCCGCTCCCGCCGGGCAGCACGTGTCGCCGCACGCCGTCTCCCCACTGGCGCAGAGGCACGTTCCGAAGGTGCTGCTTCGGAAGTTGGTGTCACAGCCGGTGGCCGTGCGACAGCAGGTGGTCTTCGAGCACGCGGCCGGGAACCCAGCCGGGCACGTCGCGCAGAAGAAGTTGCCTGTTGTGCCTATCACCGAGATGACGCACGCGTCGCCGGCGCTGCAGCACTGACTGGCGCCGCCACACGTCTCCGTGTGCGTGTCGTCGCACGTGGCCGACGACCCCGAGGCCGAAGCGGTCGCCTGGCGTGTGCTTCCCTCGAGAACGGTGGGAGGGACGGACGAACCGCTGCAGGCTGTGAGCAACAGTACCGCCAGCAGTCCCTGGTGAAGCAGTGGAGTCGGGTGGTTCATTGGCGGCCTCGAGCTTGCGAGAGGAGAAGAGCATAGATGCAAACAGGCTGCGCGTCTGTGCCGGCTCCCGCCCTGGCCGGCGCTTTGACTGCCTCCATCCCGAGAAGCCCAACAAGCTTGGAGCGTGTTCCAGGGATGGGCTGCGCAGGCACGCCATCCTCAGGCGGCCTCGGTCGTCCGGCGCCCGGAGACGTCCTCCCAGCTTAGCCCGAAGCGGGTGAGGTACTTCTTCAGCCGGTCTGCGTCATTGGTGCTCGCCTTGCGCGCGCGGGACTGCGCGAACAGCACACGCCCGGCCTCCGACAAGGAGCGGGCCTGCCGGCACACGGCAATGACATCCGCGAGCTGTACCCGGTCGAACCGGTCCAGCTCCGTCGCCAGCTCGGCTCCAAGCACCTCCGCCACGAGATCCACCGCACCCGGGGAGGCGGGAGACGCCCCCTTGCTCCACTGCGCGCGCAGCCGGGCGAGCTCCTCGTCCACGTCCTCCCGGGTAATGCGCCCGCCCGAGGCCAGCGTGGCCATGCGCAGCACCGCCGCGTTCAGGTCCCGGAAGTTGCCGCTCCAGCGGGCCTCGGGCGAGGTGGCGAAGCGCAGGAAGTGCTCCTGGGCCTCCTTGTTCATCGTCACCCGCAACCCCAGCGCCTGGGAGGCCTGGTCCAGCTCGTAGAGGAGGTTCGGCGGGATGTCCTCGGGGCGCTCTCGCAGCGCGGGCAGCCGGAACGTCCACAGGTTGATGCGCGCCAGCAGATCCTCCCGGAAGCGCCCTCGCTCCACCTCGGCCTGGAGGTCCCGGTTCGTGCCAGCGATGAGCTGGAAGTCGCTCGCCACCTCCTTGTCCGAGCCCACCGGCAGGAAGCGCTTGTCCTCCAGCGCACGCAGCAGCATGGCCTGCTCATCCGCGCCCAGCTCGCCGATCTCATCCAGGAACAGCACTCCCCCGTTCGCCTGCCGCAGCAGCCCGGGCCGATCGCTCAGCGCCCCCGTGAAGGCGCCCTTCACATGGCCGAACAGGGCCGACATGGCCCCGTCCCCACGCAGCGTGGCGCAGTTGAGCTCCACGAAGGGTCCGCTCACCTGCCGCCGCGTCTTCTTCAGCGCGTAGATGCGCCGCACGAGCTGCGACTTGCCCGCCCCCGTGGGCCCGGTGATGAGCAGCGGCGCGCGCGAGTTCATGGCGACCTGCTCGATCCGCTCGATGAGCCGGTTGAACGCGGGGTTGCGCGTGTCGATGCCCGCCTTCAGGAAGGACAGGGCCTCGCGCTGCTCCTGTTGGAAGCGCGCCGCCAGCTTGTCGTACTTCGACAGATCCAGATCGATGAGGGTGTGCCCTCCCGTGCTGCCCAGCCCCTTGTCTCGGCCCGTGGGCGGGGAGGTCTGCACCAGCCGCCCGGGGATGTGCCGGCTCTCCGTCAGCAGGAACATGCAGATCTGCGCGATGTGCGTCCCGGTGGTGATGTGGACGAGGTAGTCCTCCTGCTCGGGCTGGAAGGGGTAGCTCCGCGCGTAGTCGAGCAGCGCTCCGTAGACCTGCTCCAGGTCCCACGGGTCGCGGATGTCCACCACCGCCCCGCGTACCTCCGTCTCGGGCGACACCTGGCGGATGTCCTCCGTCACCGTCGCGGCCAGCACCGCCGCCGAGGGCGGGTAGAGCAGCTCGAGCCGGTCCACCAGCAGGTCCTCCTGCTGGCACAGCGCCACGGTGGGGCGCCACTTCTCCCACCGCTTCGGGCCCTGCCCCTGGTCGATCGTCGTCCCGAGCATCCCGATGACCACCGTCCTGCGCGCCTGGGTCTTCGCCATACAGATACGAACTTATCCCATGGGATAGGGAATCGGCCAGCCAGGAGAGCGCTCCCCTCGGAGCGCGGGCTGGCACGGCGGCTGCTCTATCCCCGGACGTGCCCGGCACATGGGTTGGGCGAACGAGCGGAAGGCAAGGCCATGCAGCGCAACTACGAGGTGCTGTCGGACGAGTCGGGGAAGAACCCCATCAAGGCGTGGACGGTCGGCGTCCCCTTCGAGGATGAGGCGAAGAAGCAGCTGAAGAACCTCGCGGGCCTGCCCTTCATCCACAAGTGGATCGCGGCGATGCCGGACGTGCACCGTGGGTACGGTGCGACGGTGGGGTCCGTGGTGCCGACGGTGGGCGCCATCATCCCGGCGGCGGTGGGTGTGGATATCGGCTGCGGGATGATCGCCGTGCGCACGACGCTGCGCGCCGAGCAGCTGCCGGACACCCTGGCCCCGGTGCGCGCCGTGATTGAGCGCGCGGTGCCGCACGGCCGGACGGACAACGGCGGCCGCAACGACCGCGGGGCCTGGCAGGACGCGCCGTCCCTGCACCGTGAGGCGTGGGCGCGACTGAAGCCCGGCTACGACGCCATCCTCGAGAAGCACCCGCGGCTGGGCCGTGGGCCGGACCTGGGGCACCTCGGGACGCTCGGGACGGGGAACCACTTCATCGAGCTGTGCCTGGACGAGTCTGAGAACGTCTGGGTGATGCTGCACAGCGGCTCGCGCGGGGTGGGGAACCGGATCGGGAGCCACTTCATCGAGCTGGCGAAGGAGGACATGCGCCGCTTCTTCATCCACCTGCCGGACGCGGATCTGGCGTACCTGCCGGAGGGGACGGAGCACTTCGAGGACTACGTGCGGGCGGTGGAGTGGGCGCAGGAGTACGCGGCGACGAACCGTCAGCTGATGATGGACTCGGTGGTGCAGGCGCTGCGGGCCTCGCAGCTGTTGCCGGCGTTCGGGCTGATGGACGCGGCGGTGAACTGCCACCACAACTACGTGGCGCGTGAGCACCACTACGGGAAGAACTGCTTCGTGACGCGCAAGGGCGCGGTGCGGGCGCGCGAGGGGGATCTCGGGATCATCCCCGGCAGCATGGGGGCGCGCTCGTACATCGTCCGCGGGAAGGGGAACGCGGAGAGCTTCCACTCGTGCAGCCACGGGGCGGGGCGGGTGATGTCGCGCGAGGCGGCCAAGAAGCGCTTCACGCTCGAGGACCACGCCAAGGCGACGGCGGGGATCGAGTGCCGCAAGGACGTGGACGTGATCGACGAGACGCCGGCTGCGTACAAGCCCATCGACGCGGTGATGGCGGCGCAGGCGGACCTGGTGGAGGTGGTCCACACGTTGCGGCAGGTGGTGTGTGTGAAGGGCTAGGCCCGGAGGTGGTGCGAGAGGTGACCATGCCGGGATAGCGACATTCGAGGCGCCCGCTCCCCCCGAGACCGAGCCAATCGGTCGCTAGGATGGGGGAGCGGGCGCCGCTACTTTTGGCATTTCGAGGGACTGACACATGGTGCGGATCGACGGTTCGAAGGGAGAGGGGGGCGGGCAGGTGCTGCGCACGGCGCTGGCGCTGTCGCTGGTGACGGGGACGCCCTTCCAGATGGTGAACATCCGGGCGGGGCGGAAGAAGCCGGGGCTGCTGCGGCAGCACCTGACGGCGGTGAAGGCGGCGACGGAGGTGGGGGCGGCGGAGGTGACGGGGGCGGAGCTGGGCTCGCGGGAGCTGACGTTCAAGCCGCGGGCGCTGTCGCCGGGCAACTACTTCTTCTCGGTGGGGACGGCCGGGAGCGCGACGCTGGTGCTGCAGACGGTGCTGCCGGCGCTGATGGTGGCGGGCGGGCCGTCCACGCTGATGCTGGAGGGCGGGACGCACAACCCGTTGGCGCCGCCGTTCGACTTCCTGCAGAAGGCCTACCTGCCGTTGGTGCGGCGCATGGGGCCGAAGGTGGAGGCAGTGCTGGAGCGACATGGGTTCTTCCCGGCGGGAGGCGGGAAGTTCCGGGTGGACGTGGAGTCGGCACCGCTGAAGCCGCTGACGCTGCTGGAGCGGGGAAGGGTGACGCGGCGGCAGGCGACGGCGCTGATCGCGATGATCCCGTTCGACGTGGCGAAGCGGGAGCTGGCCACGGTGGAGCAGGAGCTGAAGTGGCGGCCGGACGAGCTGCGGACGGAGGAGCTGAAGCGCACGGTGGGGCCGGGGAACGTGCTGACGCTGGAGGTGGAGAGCGAGCACGTGACGGAGGTCTTCACGGGCTTTGGGGAGCGGGGCGTGCGGGCAGAGGAGGTGGCGGGGAAGGTGGCGGAGGAGGTGAAGCGCTACCTGGACGCGGAGGTGCCGGTGGGCGAGCACCTGTGCGATCAGCTCCTGCTGTTGCTGGCGTTGGCGAAGGGGGGCACGTTCCGCACGGTGCCGCTGGATGGGCATGCGGTGACGCAGCTCGACACGTTCGCTCACTTCCTGGACGTGAAGGTGGACGTCCGGGAGGTCTCGCCCGAGGTGCGCGAGGTGGAGGTGAGGACCTAAGAGCGACACAGCCCTCGTCAGCGCGCTTCCAACTCTCGAAGAGTCACCCCGTCGAGTTCCAGACGTTGAACCGCGTTCACAAAGCGTTCGGTGGCGATGATCGTCGTCCACCCCTCTCTCAGGCGAAACACGTCGGGCTCTACAGCCAGAGAGGCCGCATCCAGGAGGATGGGCTCTGGGCGATCGAAGGGCTCATGCCCGCAAGTGGGGCACGGAGGCTTGCGGTCTGCAGGCAGGCAGTCGGGGTGAAACCGGCCGTGGAGTTCCAACTGCAACGCAAGCAACTCTGGCGGACGCTTCACGCGGAAGCGTACGTGGATAGGACACCCCTGGAGGCCTCGCAGCCCCTCTTCCTGTAGCCGCTCTAAGGCTTCACGGCGGACATAGAGCGACCATGGGTTCTGCATGAAGAGTTGACCGAAGTACCCCGAACCTGTTCCCTCTAGAGGACCAAATCGCGTGCCGGGTTCTAACAGTGCCCCTGGAGGAGCTAGAGGGCGCACCACCTCGCGTAGGCGCTTGAACTCCTCGAATGGCACTGGCCACGGATCATCGAACTTCTTGCGCTCTGGGAGGCTGGACAGGTCAACGCACGGATACTGGAGTCCCACGACCCCCCCGCCCACACCGCACTTCGGGCAGGGCTCCATACCCGGCAGGCCCCACTTGTGCCCAGCGTCCAGATTGCCTGTATAGCGCGGGGCCTTGTCCTCTTCGATTCGATAGAACTTCACGTGTCCTCTTCTTTGTGCAGAAAGGCGCTCAGGGGGCGAGGAGTTGGGGGCCGGGAGGGACCATCGGGCGATTGTAGGGCACGATGGGGCCGACGATGTCGAAGCGAAGGGACAGCTCGAAAGCTTTGCCGAGCAGTTCCTCGGGGGTTACGCGCTGGCCTCGTTTGGCATCCATGAACTGCCGCCATGCCGCATTCCAGATGCCGCCGCGCCCTGTGCCACCATGAATGCGCAGGTGGATGTGTTCCGGGATGAGCATCGTCCATGCGTGGACGTCAATGCTGTTGGCCCTGAACCATTCCCTGAACTCCTGCGCCTGCGGGAAAAGGTGATGCCGGATCAACTTACCTTCCAGCCGAGGAAATGCTGGAAGGAAGCCATAGCGATACTGGAAGTGGAAGGTCATCCGCGGCCGTGCATCCTCCCGCAGACCTGCACGCCTCCAATTTCGATGAGGACCAGGACTGCGAAAGGGTGGGCGAAAACCCCGCGCGAACTCCACGCCATGCTCCACAGGAACGCCCGTCACCGCCGCCGCATCCACGTCCTCGCAGCTGAAGACGCCGCACTCCTCGTCGCACGCGAACACGACGCACTCGTCTGCACTGGGGTCTTCGCAGGAACTGGCATCTGTGTGCGCTATCGCCGGCCATGTGTGCGTGGCAGGGGAAGGGGTGGCACACGTGAGCGACAGCAGCGCGGCAAGTGAGAGTGACAGCAAGGTCTGGAGAGGGCGGGGCGCGGTCATCAGTTCAATCTACGTGGGTCCGAAGTCGGCGGGCGTGAGGTGACGGGGTGGGATGTCAACGCCGAGGCGGGAGGGCCATCCACGAGCACCTCCTCCGGGGCCAGGGCGTGCTGCGCGCTGCCGCACCCCCAGGGTGAGCGCGGCGGTGATGACGATGAGGTTGCGCGGATTCATGGCTGCTCCGAGGTGGGCTGGCGGGGCGCGTCTGTCGACGCCTTGAAACAGCGCCCGTCGTAGTCGAACATCGTCTCACCGCAAGGAGGTTTCTCACCTCCGACCCACACCCAGCACGCCCCATGGATGGTGGTCTCCCCTCGCTCGCAGGGTGGCTTTCGCTGGCCACGCAGTGGCGTCTTGGGCATGGGACGACCGAAGGACAGCAAACCAGGAAGTACTGCTTTGGGCACGTCCTGGACGCTCGCCAGAGCCTCATCCCCCACCCCAGCGTTAGGGGTGAACTGGGCCACCTCCTCAGACGTGGCGAGCCAGGGAGTGGGCTTGGGCTCTGGCTCCGGGGGGGCCGGCCGCACCCAGAGCAGCATCACCATCGCCATCACCAGGGAGGTGCTGGCCCAGGAAAGCCAAGCTCTGTGCAGAAAGGCTCTCAGGAGGCGAGGAACTGGGGTCCGGGAGGAACAATCGGGTGCTTGTAGGAGAACCACTCGCGAATTCATGGCTGCTGCGAGGTGGGCTGACGAGGGGCGTCGAATGAAGCTCTCAGGCATCGTCCCTCGTAGTCGAAGGCCTTGGGGCCACACGGCGCCTCCTTCTTGAGCACCGCCCAGCAGGCACCCAAGACGGCAATCTCCGTATCTGGGTCACAGGGGGGCTTACGTTGACCATCGAAAGGCTTCTTGGGCATAGCTACCCCGACCGTGAGGACGAGCGGCATGACAGCGCGGGGCACGTCCTGGACGCTCGCCAGAGCCTCATCCCCCACCCCGGCGTCAGGTGCGAACTGGGCCACCTCCTCAGGCGTGGCGAGCCAGGGCGTGGGCTTGGGCTCTGGAGGGGCCGGCCGCACCCAGAGCAGCATCACCACCGCCATCACCAGGGCACCCACCAGGGAGGCGCTGGCCCTGCGCGAAGAGGAGTTGCGAGAGGACGGTGGGCGCCGAGAGGGCTCGGTATCGGAGTCGCCGCTCACCGGCTCGTCGTCCTGCCCCTCTGAGGAGGCACGGCCGCTCTCCGTGGGCAGGGCGCTCGCGGTAGGGAGGATGGGCTTCTCCGCATCCGGCCCTCCCGCCTGCGCCAGCGCCAAGGCCTCGCGCACGAGCTGCTCCGCCGTGCCCCGGGCCTGCCTGTCATCGGAGATCAGTCGCAGGATGAGGGCCTCAAGCGCGGGGCTTACCGTCGCCATCGCCGAGGGCTTGAGCACCTGCCGCTCCACGAGACCAGCGCCATCCGTGCAAGGAGGCAGGTAGGTGCCCGTCACGAGCCGGTAGAGGGTGACGCCGAGGGAGTACAGATCGTCCGAAGGCCGGGACTGCCACCTCGCCTCTTCGTCCTTGCGAAAGGTGTACATGAACCCGCGCTGCTCAGGTGGGCGGTACGCGCTGGTGCCCGGGGGTGCCGGCGTGTCGGTGAGGGGCCGGGCGGAGGGCAGCCAGCAACTTCCCCAGTCCAGGAGCACCGCGCGGCCTTCGGGGGTGACGCGGATGTTGTCTCCCTTGACGTCGCGGTGGATGACGCCTCGGCTGTGCGCGGACGCCAGGGCCCCGGCCAGCTGCACCACCACCTGCAGCACGTCCAGGCTGGAGCGCTGCTTCTCCCGGAACCAGTGGTAGAGGGTGAGGCCCTTCACCCACTCCATGGCCAGGTAGGGGTAGCTGCGGCCCTTCGGTCCCGTCCACAGCCCGCTGTCCTCGTAGCGCGGAATGGAGGGGTGGTGGCTGCGCTGGAGCACCTCGGTCTCTCGCTCGAAGCGAGGGTCTTCGGGCTGTTTCGCGATCTTCAGCGCCACAGGCGGGGACTCGGGCGGGTCGGCGCGCCGGGCTCGGAACACCACCCCGAAGGAGCCTGAGTCGAGGCGATCGAGAATGAGCCAAGGTCCCACGGTCGAGCCGAGGGAGGGCAGGTCTTCGTGCATGGAGCCTCCTGACGGGTAGGGTGCAAGTGACCCTACCTTGAGAGGCGGCTATGCCGCTAGCCTGGCACGGCCATGGAGTCCTCCTGTGGTTCGTGTCGATGGGAGATCGGGGTACGCGACCCGGACGGGTACGTCGTCGTCCTTTCAGGCAGCAAGAGCGCCTGACTCAGCGCGTTCTCGCCATGGGGGCCCGGGCGCTCGGCTGCCGATTGCCCGAGGTGTAGCTCTCGAACGTCCGGGGAATCCCGCTGTCCTCCTCTACATCGCGGAAGGTGACCGGGATGCTGCGCCCACCGCTCTCCACGACGAAGTGGACGTGGCCGGTCAGGCTGTTCCCCACGTTGCCCACGTTCGCCAGCCTGTCTCCCTGGCGCACCCGGTCCCCCACACCGACCACCGCGCTGCTCTGCTCGATGTGCAGATAGCGGCCCACGCTGCCGTCGCTGTGCGTCACCTCCACGAAGTTGTTGGGCTTGCCACTCCCATGGCCCGTGTGGCTGTCCGTCACCGCTCGCACCGTCCCATCCCGCGCCGCCAGCACCGGCGTGCCGCACTGGCGCCGGAAGTCCCAGGCGTGCTGCTCGTCCCCCTCGTGGTTGAAGGACGAGTTGTTGCCCTGGATCACCCAGGCGCTCTCTCCGCCCGGGAACGGGAGCCGGTACGGCGAGCTGGCGCGATCCGGGTAGGTCCCTGTGTCGACGGACCCGCGCAAAACGAGCCACGCGACGAGCCAGACCAGACCCCACAGGCCATAGACGACCGAGCCGGTGATCACCGGTGCCCGCCAGCTGAGAGGCTTCGCCGGCACTCCGACCCCTGCGAGTGCGTCTCCCACGAGGGCCGGAAAGGCGAACCACGCCAGGAAGCCCAGCACGCTGCCGATCAGTCCACCCCAGTGGTACAGCCCCGACAGCCATGTGGGCCCGCAGGTGGCGAACGCACCAAAGGCGAACAGGAACGCCATCGCGATCGACAAGAACGCCGCCGTCAGCGAGAGGGCACGCGTCCAACGCAGGCTCGCGTCGAGCCGCTCCCGCTCGCCCCTCCTGACAGCCACGGCAAGCAGTAGCGCGCGGATCCCCAGGCCGATGAAGGCTCCCCATGCGAGCAGGGCCACCACCGCTGTCACGATCATCAGCGTCCCGCCCTCGAAACCCGCGAAGGAGACGCCGAACATCACCCCTGCGTAGACCAGCAGGACTCCCAGGGTTGCCAGGGCAACCGTTCCGTAGGCTCTCATCTCCGCTCCCCCTCGGTTCCTGAGGATCAGGAACCCCCGCTCCCGCACGCCTCACATGGGCATGCAGGGGGAGAACAGCCATCGATCCCCAGCGCCTTCGAGCGTCAAGTCCGCGACAGGAGCTCCGAGGGACACTGCCTTCGAGCCTCAGTCCAGGCCGGAGTACTCGTACGTCGCGGCCTTGCGCGGTCCCTTCGAGCCCTTGGAGGACAGGAACAACGAGATCTGCCGATTCTCTCCGCCCGCCATGAGGATCACGTCGGGACGGCCATCCTGGTTCATGTCTCCCGCCCACAGGAGCGTCGCGTCGCCCTCCCTTCCTTCTTCCGGTCGCAGCTCATAGAGCAGGTGCTTCTGCTTCCCGTCGAGCAGGAAGACACGGAACTCGACGGGCGATTTGGACTCCTGCTGCACCTTGTAGTCCTTCCCCCCTACGGAGAAGGACAGCGGAGTGCCCTCATGACTGAGGTCCCCCCGCCCGGTGGCTTCCAGGCTCACCTCCAAGGAAGGCTGCACGGTGCCGGGCTTGAGCTCAGGGACCTTGTAGAACAGCAGCTCCGCGGCGCAGGGCACCAAGAGCCTTTGCTTCGCGGGGAAGTGGAGGCCTTCCTCGTCCCGGGCGGCCTCGACCTCCTTGACCGTGATGGGAACCTCCTTCAGCTCCTTGCCACAGAGGGCCAGCACCTGGGTCCCCTGAGGGAGAGCGTCCGTCTCCAAGAGCTCCAGGTCCGCGGGGAAGATACGCCCCACGGGCGGGGCGGCGGGCGCACCCGCCTGGCTCAACACCCACGACAGCATGAGGACAAGCATGGTTGGCTCCTGGGCTCGGTCGCTCGACTCTACGCGTTCAGCGCCGCGGCATGGTGGCGCAGGTGGTCCTCCATGAACGTGGAGACGAAGTAGTAGCCGTGGTCGTACCCCTCCTGCTTCCGCAGCGTGAGGGGCTGTCCCGCCGCCGCACAGGCGTCCTGGAACAGCTCCGGGCGCAGCTGCTCCGTCAGGAACTTGTCTCGCGTGCCCTGGTCCACCAGCAGCGGCGGGAGCGGCTCGCGCAGCGTGCGCACCAACTCGCTGGCATCCCACGCCCTCCACGCCTGCTGATCCGGCCCCAGGTAGCCGCCGAAGGCCTTCTGGCCCCACGGCACCTGCATCGGCGCGGAGATGGGCGCGAACGCTGACACGGAGCGATAGCGCCCCGGCTGCTTCAGCGCGCACACGAGCGCCCCGTGCCCGCCCATCGAGTGTCCGAAGATGCCCTCCCGCTCCCTGCGCGCGGGCAGGTGCGCGGCCACCAGCTCCGGCAGCTCCCGCGTGACGTACGTGTACATGCGGTAGCGCGAGGACCATGGCGCCTGCGTGGCGTCCACGTAGAAGCCCGCCCCCACGCCGAAGTCCCACGAGTCCGTCTCCCCCGGGAAGCCCGCCCCCCGAGGGCTCGTGTCCGGCGCCACCAGCATCAGCCCCAGCTCCGCGGCCACCCGCTGCGCCCCTGCCTTCATGAGGAACGTCTCCTCCGTGCAGGTGAGGCCCGCCAGGTAGTAGAGCACCGGCACCTTGCGCGTCGCCGCCTGCGGAGGCACGTAGACGCCGAAGCGCATCTCTCCACCGCAGGCCTCCGAGGCGTGGCGGTAGAACGCCACCGTGCCCCCGTAGCAGCGGTGCTCGGAGATCAGCGCCGGGGGCGCCGTCATGAGTACTTCACCACCGTCCGGATGGACTCACCCCGGTGCATCATGTCGAAGGCGCCGTGAATCCCCTCCAGCGGCACGATGTGGCTGATGAGCGGGTCGATCTGGATCTTCCCCTCCATGTACCAGTCCACGATCCGTGGCACATCCGTGCGCCCCCGCGCTCCGCCGAACGCCGAGCCCTTCCACACGCGTCCCGTCACGAGCTGGAACGGCCGCGTGCTGATCTCCTGCCCCGCCGCCGCCACGCCGATGATGATGCTCTCGCCCCAGCCCTTGTGGCAGCACTCCAGCGCCTGCCGCATTGTCCGCACATCCCCGATGCACTCGAAGCTGTAGTCCGCGCCACCCCGGGTCAGGTCCACCAGGGACTTCACCAGGTCCCCACCCACCTCACGCGGGTTCACGAAGTGCGTCATGCCGAGCCGCTCGGCCAGGGCCTTCCGCGCCGGGTTGATGTCCACCCCGACGATCATGTCCGCCCCCACCATGCGCGCCCCCTGCACCACGTTCAGCCCGATGCCTCCCAGGCCGAACACCACCACCTTGCTCCCGGGCTGCACCTTCGCTGTGTAGACGACGGCCCCGATGCCCGTGGTCACCCCGCAGCCGATGTAGCAGACCTTCTCGAAGGGAGCGTCCTCCCGGATCTTCGCCACCGCGATCTCCGGCAGCACCGTGAACTGGGCGAAGGTGGACGTGCCCATGTAGTGGTGGATGGGCTGGTTCCCGATCCGGAAGCGGCTCGTGCCGTCCGGCATCAGCCCCTGGCCCTGCGTCGAGCGGATGGCCTGGCAGAGGTTCGTCTTCCGCGACAGGCAGTACTCACACTGGCGGCACTCGGGCGTGTACAGCGGGATGACGTGGTCTCCCTTCTTCACCGAGGTGACGCCCGGGCCCACGTCCACGACGATCCCGGCGCCCTCGTGGCCGAGGATCGCTGGGAAGAGCCCCTCCGGATCCTTGCCGGACAGCGTGTAGTCGTCGGTGTGGCAGACGCCCGTGGCCTTCAGCTCGACGAGGACCTCTCCTGCCTTCGGCCCCTCGAGCTGCACCGTCTCGATACGCAAGGGCTTGCCTGCCTCGAAGGCGACCGCGGCACGAACGTCCATGGGCTCTCCCGTGACCTGGCCCTCCCGGGAGGGGAGGGTGCCGGGAGCGGACTATAGATGCACCGGGAACCGGGGGTACGCTGGGCCCATGGCGATTCAGTACTCCAGGACACAGGAGCGTCAACTGCCCGCGCCGCCCGAGCTCGTGTGGGGCCTCGTCGCGGACTCCAACCGATGGGACCGGCTGGTGGGCCTGAACCCCACCCAGTACCGCTACAAGATGCTCGACGCCGAGGGCGAACAGGTGCGGGCCCGCCTCGGCCACGGCACCCAGTCGTGGGGAGAGGCCGAGTGGCTCGAGCGCGGTGAGTGGGTCGAAGGCCAGCACATCCATGGCATGCGGCAGTACGTGTCCGGCCCCTTCCGGGTGGGTGGCTTCCGCGCGGAGCTGTCGCCCGTGGCAGGTGGCTCCCACGTCTCCGTTACCGCCTACGTCGAAGCCGACACGCCCCTGGACGCGCGGCTCGAGGGCCGGGTCCTCCAGGCGTTCGAGCAGGCGCTGAAGCTCTACTTCGATGCCCTGGCCCGGCTCTTCATGCGGGCGCGGATGAAGGGCGCGTTGGAGGTGGGCCCGGAGCCGGCGGTCATCCAGGCCCGCTACCTCCTGGGCCTGATGGAGCCCGACGGCTCCGCGTTTGGCCTTCGGGGCTTCGTCCAGGAGAAGGAGCTCCAGCACCGGGCGCAGCGCTTCGCCAGCGCTCCAGTGGACCCCCAGCTGCGGGACCGGATCGTCCGGTTCGCCCAGGAGGGTTTCGATGATGAGCTGCTGCAGATCCGCCCGTTCGAGCTGGCGCGCACCTGGGACTTCGATCGGCGCGAGGTGCTCCGCGGCTTCCTGCATGCGGCGAGGGCCGGGCTCTATGAGCTTCAGTGGCAGCTCGAGTGCCCCATGTGCCGGACGGGTGCCGAGGAGGTGCTCGGCCTGGAGAACCTGAAGCGCGAGGGCTACTGCGTCGACTGCGATCGCTCCTTCCACCTGGATTTCGCCTCGAACGTGGAGGCGGTGTTCAAGGTGAGCCCGGCGATCCGCATGGCGGCCTCCGGCACCTACTGCGTGGGCTCGCCCTGGTTCCGGCCCCATGTGCTGGCGAACTTCATCGTCCCTCCCCACAGCCGGCGGGAGGTGTCGCTGGAGCTGCCGGAGGGCGCGTACACCCTCCGCACGACCATGCTGCGCTACCGCACCGGGCTCCCTGCCCAGCCCGGCGCCAGGCTCCAGGCGAAGGTGGATCCACGGACGCTGGAGGTGGCCAACGCCGAGGGCGCGGCCGGGGACTCGGGCGTGTCGCTCGTGCTCGTCAACGACACGGCCCATGAGGAGGAGTTCTCCATCGAGCGGGCGGACTGGCTGCCCGAGGCGGCGCTCGGCAAGGACGTGCTCGCGGTGCCGGACTTCCACGGCCTGTTCGCCACGGAGGCCCCCGCCTCGGGAGTGGAGCTGACCATCGGCTCCATGGTGGTGCTGTTCTCGGATCTCACGGGCAGCACCTCCCTCTATGAGCAGATCGGTGACGCGCGGGCCTTCGCCCTCATCGAGCAGCACTTCCGGATCGTCGAGAGCGCCGTCGCACGCCACGAGGGCGCCGTGCTCAAGACGATGGGGGATGCGGTGATGGCCACCTTCCCACGTGCCGGGGAGGCCTTCTCGGCGGCCCTGGAGATGGTGCGCGAGACGGAGCAGCTCCACAGCCACCATGGGCTCCGCCTGAAGGTGGGGCTCCATGAGGGCCCCTGCCTCGCCGTGCGCGCCAACCAGCGGTTGGATCTCTTCGGCGGCACGGTGAACCTGGCGGCGCGGCTCCAGGGGACGGCGAGGGGAGGGCAGGTGGTCCTCCTGGAGAGCCTCACCCAGCACCCGGAGATCGCCGAGCGCATCCGTGAGGAGCGCCTGGACTCCACGCGCTTCGAGGCCGAGCTGCGCGGCGTCAGCGAGCGCCAGTCCTGCGTCGCGGTGACGGCCGTGGGCGCGGGAGGCGCTGGCGGGTTATAGGGAAGGGCGTGTCCGACGCTCCCGATTCTCCGCTCGAAACCGCGCTCGCCCGCGCCAGTGAGGAGCTGAAGCTCCCTCCCTATTACCGGTCCTCGGTCCGGCCGCTTCTGCGAGACCCCGAGGGCCGCTGGCCCGTCTGCTGTGGCGGCGGCTGTGAGCCCTGCGCTCAGACGCTCGTACGGGTGGCCGCCCGGACCCTGGAGCTGATGGGCACCCCGCGTAAGGCACCGCTCCCGGACTGACGAACGCAGTGGACACGGTCGTGTGCTGCGGGCGCGTGGTAGAAGCCGGAGAGGTCCTGATGAGCCCCACACCCCCTCCGCTCCTGCTCGTCGATGATGACGCCGCCTTCCGCAAGGTCTACGGCGGGCTGCTGCGTGACGCGGGCTACGAGCTCGTCGAGGCCGCCGACCGCCCCTCCGCCCGCGCCGCCGTGGAGGCCCGCGCGTTCCCCCTCGTCCTGCTGGACTTGATGCTCCCGCCCGATGGCAGCGTGTCCGCCGGGCTGGAGCAGCTCGGCGCGCTACTGGCCGCCCGCCCCGGCACCAAGGTCATCGTCGTCTCCGGCGCCGGAGACACGCGCCACTCGCTGGAGGCCATCCGCCTGGGCGCCTATGACTTCCTCACCAAGCCCGTGGATCCGGATGTGCTCCTCGTCGTGGTCCAGCGCGCCATGGCCCGCGTCGCCCTGGAGCGGCAGGTGGAGGCCCTGCAGTCCTCGCTCGCCCACGCGGGCGGAGACACCGCCATGGTGGGGCAGAGCGCCCCGTTCCTCGCCGCCGTCTCGCTGGCCGAGCGCATCGCCGCCAGCGATCTGCCCGTCCTCGTCACCGGCGAGAACGGCACGGGCAAGGAGCTGCTCGCCCGCTCCATCCACCTCAAAAGCCGCCGCCGCGACGGGCCCTTCATCCCCGTCAACTGCGGCGCGCTCCCCGAGAACCTCCTGGAGAGCGCCCTCTTCGGCCACGTGAAGGGCTCCTTCACCGGCGCCACGCGCGATCACCGAGGCCTCTTCGCCGAGGCCGACGGCGGCACGCTCTTCCTCGATGAGATCGGTGACATGACGCCCTCGCTCCAGGTGAAGGTGCTGCGGACCCTGGAGACCGGCGACATCCTCCCCGTGGGCGCCGAACGGCCCTCGCACGTGGACGTGCGCTGCCTCTCCGCCACCAACAAGGATCTCGGGGCCATGCAGCAGGCCGGCACCTTCCGCGAGGACCTCTACTGGCGCATCAAGGGCGTGGAGGTGCACCTGCCGCCCCTGCGCCAGCGCACCGCGGACCTGCCGCTGCTCGCCCGGCACTTCCTCAACCAGTGCGCCCACCTGTGCCCCGATGGCCGCGCGCGCCAGCTCTCGGACGCCGCCACCGAGGCGCTCCTCTCGCACCCCTGGCCCGGCAACCTGCGCGAGCTGCGCCACGAGATGCAGCGCGCCTCCGTGCTCGCGGCAGAGCGGCGAGAGATCCAGCCCGAGGATCTCTCCTTCACCGGCAGCGATCGCCCGCGGGCACCCGCCCCAGGCGCCACCACGCTCCAGCAGAAGGTAGAGGCGCTGGAGCGCCGCGAGATCGAAGAGGCCCTGCGCCGCCTCCACGGCAACCGCACCCACACCGCCGAGGCTCTTGGCCTCTCACGGCAGGGGCTGCTCAAGAAGCTCGAGCGCTACGGGCTGACGTGAGCGCCCGGCGCCCGCTTCAGAACAGCCGCGTGCCGATGCCCAGCCGCAGCTGGTAGCCCAGCCGTACCTGGTTGGGCTCATCGGGCGCCTTGAAGCTCTCCACGCCGAGCTGCCCCGCCGTGAGCAGCGTGATGCCCGAGCCCAGGTAGAACTCCGCGCCTCCCCCCGTGAGCGCCTGGAACCGACGCGCCCCCGTGGGCGACAGCCCGAGATCGATCGGCAGATCCAACAACCCCAGCACCATCACCGTGTCCGCCACCCGCCAGCCGACGATCAGCCCCGGCGTGATCCGCAGCAGCACCCCGCCGAAGTTGTCCGCGTCCAGGTACGCGCTGCCCGAGTTGAACACCAGCCCCAGGCTCAGCGTGGGCGCGATCGTCGCGGCTCCCTCGGTCACCACCGCCCGGCGCGCCCCCACCTCGAGGATCCCCGCCAGCCGGAAGTAGTCCAGCCGCCCCCGCGCCTCGAGCTCGAAGCCGGAGAGGCCCTGCCGGAAGCCGCCCCCCATCTCGGGCACACCGATATAGCCGTACAGGGCGCTGGCCCCCTCCGGGAGCATGGCCGGGGCGATCACCGTCCCGAAGGACCACTCCTCGCGGGCAGGCGCCGCCTCCTGCGCGGCCACGGGGACCGGGAGGGCGAACACGAGGGCGAGCAGAAAGACCGGGCGCGTCATGCGCCCACCTTACGCCCCCGTCGGAAGCCGTCGACCTTTCCTCCCGGCCTGCCCAATTCCCGACATCCCAGGGGTCTCCCCAAAAAAAGTGCTCCAGGGACTTTCTTGGAGCGTGAGGTTCGGCCATCATACGAAACAGTTCTACTATTCCGGATTATTACCGTTTGAGTCGATAAGCGAACTTCCCTCCACCCGCCTCCTGGAGCCCCCCATGGCCGCTCGTCCCCCTCGCGCGACCATCCTCGAGCCAGCCACTCCCGCCTCTGGGCTCAGCCCTCGGAGCCGGCGGGGAAGGCGCCTGCGCGTGCTCCTGGTGGAGCCGGATGCGCGGTATCGCTCCGAGCTGGGCACGGCGCTGGCGGAGGCCGGCTTCGAGGTGGCGATGGTGGCCTCGGCCGAGGACGCTCGGGAGGAGCTGGCGGCCGGTGCGGCGCTGCCGAGCCTGATCGTCACCGAGACCGAGCTGGAGGGGAGGGACGGCTTCACCTTCTGCAGCCAGCTGCGCGCGGAGCTGCGCACGGCGCAGGTGCCGGTGTTGCTGCTGGCCAGCCACCGCGAGCCGTTCCACCCCGAGCTGGCCGCGAGCGTGGGCGCGGACGACTACCTGAGCAAGCCGGTGATGGTGCAGGACGTGGTGGCCCTGGCGAGGCTCAAGGCGGGCCGGCGCACGGGAGAGCTGGAGTACGAGGCGCACTCGGCCCGGCTGGCCCTGACGGAGATCGCCCGCGCGCTGCTGGCCGGGGCGCGCTCGGGGCGGGTGGTGCTCAAGGATGGGGGGGACGGGTTCTTCGCCTTCCGTGGCGGGCGCGTGGTGGACGCGGCCTTCCAGGGCGAGCGGGGCGTGCTGGGCTTCCGGCGCCTGCTGGCCTTCGGCAGCGGGGTGTTCGGGGTGGCCTTCGGCCCCGAGCTGCACCGCGGCTCGCTGCTGATGGATCTGGCGTTCCTTCGCACCGAGGTGCTCCCGTCCCTGGAGCGCTTCGAGCGGCTGCGCGAGGTGGGGGTGCCGCTGGCGGCGCGCCTGACGGTGGACTTCCCGCGGCTGGCCGAGCACCTCTCCGAGCTGCCGGACGACGTGATTGCCCTGGTGCGCCTCTTCGATGGGCGGCGCACGGTGCGGGCGGTGCTGCTGGAGTGCCGGCTGCCCGAGGTGGTGGCGTTCGAGGCCGTGATGCAGCTCTTCGTGCTGGGGGTGCTGATGCCCGCCAGCCGCGTGGAGGAGCGGGAGCGCGCGCTGGATGCGCCGCGCTTCTTCGAGCCGCTGGAGGCCGAGGCCGCCCGGGTGGCGCGCGAGGCGGAGGCGTGCGAGGCCGAGGAGCGTGCGGCCGAGGCGCTCGAGGAGCGGGTTCTCCAGGCGGGGGAGCAGGAAGCCGAGGTGGCCCAGCCTGACCAGGCTGAGGCTCACGCCCAGGAGGCCCAGGCCGCGGAGTCCCACGAGCCGGAGATCTCGATCGACGTGGCCGAGGGCGCCAGCACCGAGGAGGGCGCGGCCCTGGTGCCCATCCCGGTCATCCTGAACTTCCCCAAGCCCGCGGCCCGCCGCCGGGACGAGGGTAAGGCCCGCGCCCGCCAGGCCGAGGTGTTCTTCCTGGCCTCCGGGGAGACCCGGCCGGTCCGTTGAGCGTGGACAACGTTTGACTCGGTGGGTGGGGTTAAGGGAGAAGTTGCCCTGCCATGTCCGGTCACAACCGATGGTCCAAGATCAAGCGCCACAAGGCCGCCGTGGGCGCGTCCAAGGGCAAGCTCTACACCAAGGTCATCAAGGAGATCACCGTCTCCGCGAGGCTGGGCGGTGGCGATCCCGCCGGTAACGCCCGCCTGCGCGTGGCCATCGCCGCGGCGCGCGAGGCGAACATGCCCAAGGACACCATCGAGCGCGCCATCAAGAAGGGCACGGGCGAGCTGGAGGGTGAGAGCTACGAGGAGGTGACGTACGAGGGTTATGGCCCAGGGGGCGTGGCCCTCCTGATCGAGTGCCTCACGGACAACCGCAACCGCACCGCGGGGGATGTGCGCTCCACGTTGAGCAGGGGCGGCGGCAACCTGGGCGCGGAGGGCGCGGTGAGCTGGATGTTTCACAAGAAGGGCGTCATCACCGTGAAGCCGGGCCCCACCGAGGACCAGGTGATGGAGAAGGCCATCGAGGCCGGCGCCGAGGACGTCATCAACCTGGGCGAGGAGGGCTTCGAGGTGCGCACCACGCCGGCGGAACTGCACCCGGTGGCTGCCAGCCTGGAGGTCGCGGGGCTGAAGCTGGGCGAGCAGAAGTGGAGCTTCTTCCCGCAGACCACCGTCAAGGTCGAGGGCGAGAACGCCAAGAAGCTGCTCAAGCTGGTGGACGCGCTGGACGAGAACGATGACGTCCAGAACGTCCACGCGAACTTCGAGATCGACGAAGCGCTGATGGACGAACTACAAGGCTGAACACCTGTTTCGTTGTCCTTGTGGAGAGCAACGTGCGCGTCCTAGGGGTCGATCCTGGCAGCCGCTTCATGGGCTATGGCGTGGTGGAGGAGCGGCGTGGCCGGCTGGCGCACGTGGCCCATGGGGTCATCAAGGTGGACCCCGACGCCCCGCTCCACCAGAGGCTGATGGTGCTGCACGCCGAGCTGACGGGCGCGCTGCGCCAGCTGAAGCCCGAGGCGGTGGCGGTGGAGGGCGTCTTCACCTTCCGCAACGCGCGCAGCGCCCTGGTGCTGGGGCACGCGCGGGGCGTGGCGCTGCTGGCGGCGGCGCAGGCGGGGCTGCCCGTGTACGAGTACCCTCCGGCGAAGGTGAAGCGCTCGGTGGGCGCGGGCGGCGCGGACGGCAAGGAGGCGGTCGCCCGCATGGTGTGCTCCCTGCTGAAGATCGAAGTCATTGAGCGGGCGGACGCCAGCGACGCCCTCGCGGTGGCGCTCTGCCACCTCAACCAGGGACGGGCCGCGGGCCTGCTCTCGGGCGGCACTCGCGGCGCCCGGGCCAAGGGCAAGAAGGGCGCGGCGGCGCTGCTCGCGGATCGGCTGAGCCCGTCCTACCGGCGCCCGGAGGCGCGATGATCGCCGCACTGCGCGGAACGGTGGTGGAGAAGAGCCTGGAGGAGGCCGTCATCGACGTGGGAGGCGTGGGCTACCGCGTCGCCTTCTCCACGCTGACGATGGGGAAGCTGCCCGCCGAGGGCCAGCCCGTGCAGGTGCGCGTGCGCACGGTGGTGCGCGAGGACGCCTTCGAGCTGTTCGGCTTCCTCACCCGAGGCGAGGAGGAGATGTTCCTCCTGCTCACCTCGGTGTCGCACGTGGGGCCGCGGCTGGCGCTCACCGTGCTGTCCGGCATGGAGGTGCCGGAGCTGGTGGTGGCGATCGCCAGGGAGGAGGTGGCGCGGCTCACCAAGATCCACGGCATCGGCAAGAAGACGGCCGAGCGGCTGGTGCTGGAGCTCAAGGAGAAGGTGAAGACGCTGCACCTGGAGGCCGTGGCCAAGGGGGCGATGACGCCGCCGCCGCCCGCGGGGCCGATGGCGGACCTCGTCTCCGCGCTGTTGAACCTGGGCTACAAGGCGCCGCAGGCGGAGAAGGCGGCGGAGCTGGCCGGAGAGCGGCTCGGCCCCGAGGCCGCCTTCCAGGCGCTGTTCCGCGAGGCCCTCAAGGTGCTGCGCTCGGGGGCCTGAGCCGGGGGAGCCGAGGCGCTCACCCGGAGCGAGGCGAGGGAGGCTCCCCGCCCCGCGGAAACCCCGGAGGACTCAGGCGCGCTCGACGCGGATGCGCGCGGGCAGGCCGTTGAGGTTGAACTCCTCCTCCTGGCCGGTGAGGCCCTCGGGGCCCACGCTCAGCTCCGAGGCGAGCGTCTCGCGGGAGATGGCCTCCTTGGAGGCCTGGGCCACCCGGAGCACGCGCGCGTCCCCGTCCACCCAGATGCGGATGCGGTCGGTGTAGCCGAGCGCCATGTCCTTGCGCGCCGCCTGCACCCGGGCGAGCAGCTCGCGCACGAGGCCCTCGTCCACCAGCGCCTCGGTCAGCTCCGTGTAGAGCACCACCACGCCCACTCCGGCGCCGGCGGCGGCGAAGCCGGGGTTGGCCTCCACGAGCACCTCCAGCTCCTCGGCGGGGAACGCCATGCGCTCTCCGTCCACGGTGATGGAGACCATGCCCTTGAGCGACAGCTCGCGCTGGAGGATGCGGCCATCGGCGGAGTCGAAGGCCTTGCGCACCGGGGCGAGCTTGGGGCCGAGCCGGCTGCCCATCGCGCGCAGGTTGGGGCGGACCTTGTAGCGGACCACGTCCGTCTCCTGCCCGGCCTCGAGGAAGCTCACCTCGTGGACGTTCAGCTCGTCGATGATGAGCTCCTTGTAGCTGGCCACGCGCTCCTTCAGCTCCGAGCGCGCGAGGATGACGTCCACGCGAGACAGGGGCTGGCGCACCTTGAGGCGGTTGTCGGTGCGGACCTTGAGGCCCAGGGAGACCAGCTCGCGCACCGCGCCCATCTCCGCGGCGAGCCCCTCGTCGATGAGGCGCTCGTCGGCCTCGGGGAAGCGGCCCAGGTGGACGCTCTCCGGCTGGGACAGGGGCCAGGGGCGGCGCACGAGGTTGAGCCACATCTCGTCGGCGAAGAAGGGGATGAAGGGCGCGGCCATCGCGGTGATGGTGGTGAGCGCCTCGTACAGCGTGAAGTACGCGTCCAGCTTGTCCTGCTCCAGGCCGGGGGCCCAGAAGCGGTCGCGGCTGCGGCGCAGGTACCAGTTGGAGAGCGCGTCCACGAGCGCCACCAGCCGCTGGGCGGCCTCATAGACGTGGTAGGCGTCCAGCTGGCGGGCCACGTCGCGCAGGGCGAGCTGCACTTCGGAGAGGATCCACCTGTCCAGCACCGTGCGGAGCTTGGGCTCGCGCCAGCCCTGGCTCTTGCGGATGGCGAGCCACGGCACCTCGGCGGAGTCCGGGTTGCCGGTGGCGGGCGAGAAGCCGTCGATGTTCGCGTAGATGGTGAAGAACGAGTAGACGTTGCGCAGCTTGACCTGGAAGTCCTTCTGCAGGAGCCGCACGTTGCTCAGCGAGTGGCGCGTGTTGGACCAGGTGGGGCTGGCCGCGTAGAAGAACCAGCGGAACGCGTCCGCGCCGGGGGCCTTGGAGGCAGGGTCCTTGAGCACCGCGCGCTCGGAGGGAGCCAGGCGGGGCACCTCCACGGGCATCACGTCCGCGCCCCGGGCCGAGGGCGCCGCGCCCAGGGCCTCCAGATCCTTCTTCGCCAGCAGCAGGACGCGCCGCTTGAGCTTCTTGTGGGCCTTCACCGTGAGGGTGAGGGCGGTGCCGGGCTGGTCGGGGCGGAAGACCTGCACCTTCGCGCCCTCCTGCATGTCCAGGCCCTCGAGATCCTCGCGGGCGATGAGCGCCTCGCCGGCCACGCCAGGGATTCCGGCGGCCTTGTCATCGAGCACGGCGAAGTCCATCCGCACTTCGTCGAGGATGATCTCGGGCGGGGTGTAGTTGCCCTTGGATTTGGACTCCTTCTTGCCTTCCTTGTCGGAGACGTGGCCGAGGACGATGCAGCTCTTGTACGGGTGCGGCCAGCTGCGGGGCGGGGAGACGCCCTCGCGCTTCTGCGTCTCCTCATCGAAGACGAGCGTGCTGATCATCAGCAGGGAGTAGAACCAGCCGCGCGTCTGGTCGATGGCCTCGGAGATGAAGTCCGCGGGGAAGGCCTGGGTGAACTTGTCGCGTGAGCCCGGGCGGTGGGGGAAGCCCCACTGCGCGAAGGGCATGCAGCCCGAGTCGAACCACACGTCAATGACTTCGGGCACGCGGGTGAAGCGGCCGGGGGTGCCAGGCTTCTCGTAAGTCACTTTGTCGATCCACGGCTTGTGGACGATGAGGTGCTCGGCGGTGGTGGCGCCGGGCTTCTGGGCGAGGAAGGCCTTGAGCTCGGCCTCGACGGCGGCGAGGTTGCTGCCGGGCTTCTCGCGCAGGGCCTCGAGGGAGGGGACGGCCTCCACCTCGCCCGTCTCCGAGTGGATCCAGAGGGGGAGGGGGGTGCCCCAGTAGCGCTCGCGGGAGAGGGCCCAGTCCACGTTGTTGGCGAGGAAGTCGCCGAAGCGGCCCTCCTTGATGTGCTCGGGGACCCAGGTGACGGCGCGGTTGTTGGCGATGGCCTGGTCCTTGACGGACGTGGTGCGGATGTACCAGGCGGGGCGGGCGAACTGGATGAGCGGGTCGTCATCGGCGCGCCAGCAGAACGGGTACTCGTGTTTGTACTGCTCGATGAGCACCAGCGAGCCGCGCTCCTTGAGGGTGCGGGTGATGTCCTTGTCCGCGTCCTTGACGAACTTGCCGGTGAGCCCGGGGAACTCCTCGGAGAAGGTGCCGTCCGTGCGGATGGCGCAGAACATCTCGAGGGCTTCGGGCTGGGTGAAGCGGGTGCGCTCTTTGCGGAAGGCGTCGTAGTCGTCCTCGCCGAAGGCGGGGGCGATGTGGACGATGCCGGTGCCGCTGGAGAGGGTGACGAAGTCGGCGGCGATGACGCGCCAGGCGGGCGAGTCCGAGCCCCCCTCCTTCAGGGGCAGCTCGGTGGAGCCGGCGCGCTGGAAGTACACGTCGAAGGGCGGGAAGTAGCGGCGGCCGACGAGCTGGCTGCCCTTCTGCGTCTCCAGGATGGGCAGGTCCTTCTTGAGCTTCTTGGCGAGATCCTCGCGGAGGGCTGCGGCGAGGATGAGCTTGCGGTCGCCGGCGTCCACGGTGACGTAGTCCACCGAGGGGTTGACGGCGGCATACATGTTGGACGGGAGCGTCCAGGGGGTGGTGGTCCAGATGAGGAGCGCGGTGTCGGGCGAGCCTCTCAGGGGGAAGGCGACGTAGGCGCTGGGATCATCGACGGTGCGATAGCCCATGCCGACTTCGCCGGAGCTGAGGGCGGTGCCACCCTGGGGCCACCACCAGACGATCTTGTGGCCCTGGTAGAGGAGGCCCTTGCGGAACAGCTCGGAGAGGGCCCACCAGACGCTCTCGACGTAGCTGCGGTGGTAGGTGACGTAGGCCTCGGGGAGATCCACCCAGAAGCCGATGCGCTCGGTGAGGCGCTCCCACTCGTTGGTGTAGCGGAAGACGGACTCGATGCAGCGCTGGGTGAAGGGCTCGACGCCGTAGCGCTCGATCTCGGCCTTGCCGTGGATGCGGAGCTCCTTCTCGACTTCCACCTCGACGGGGAGGCCGTGAGTGTCCCAGCCGGCTTTGCGGGGGACGCGGAAGCCGCGCATGGTCTTGTAGCGGGGGAAGAGATCCTTGATGACGCGGGTGAGGACGTGGCCGTTGTGAGGGAGGCCGTTGGCGGTGGGAGGGCCCTCGTAGAAGACGAAGACGGGGGCAGCGTCCCGGCCCTCGAGCGTCTGCTCGAAGATTCGGCGTTCCTTCCAGAAGGCGAGGATGCGGCGCTCGTCCGCGGGGAAGTCGATCTCGTTGGGGACCGTGGCGAAGAGGGGCTGGGCCATGACCCGGGACAGATAGCATCAGAGCGGCCCGGATGGGGGGCTTGTGTGAGCCCTCCGGGGTATTCCGGATACCTGGGGAGGGCTGAAGCGGGGCTACTCGGAGGGCTCGCCCAGCACCTCGGCGAGGCTGGAGGCTGTCCAGGCCCGGTCAAACCACTGGTCGAGCAGGCGGATGTCCTGGCAGGACTGGATGCGCCTCCGGGCCTTTGCATCCACCGGGATACCTCGTCGGGCCAAGAGTCGGAGCACGTATCGGGCTTGGCCCTTGGCCAACCCCTTGGCAAATCCCTTGGCAAATCCCTCCGCAAAGGACTTGGCCGCCCCCTCTGCAAAGAGCATCTCCCCAACGGTCTGCATCAGTTCCTCCGTGTGCTGTTAACCCATGGGTGGGCATTTCGACCGCCAGTTACTTTTCCCTCGTGTTCAAGGGGCGTGAGGGCCCCATGAAGGGCAGGTAGCATCGCTTCCGCCACTCGTAGGTGATGTTGGAGCAAGGGGGAGTTTCGTTTCCCACGAGGATCCAGCAGCTACCGTTGATCTCGAGTTGGGGTTTCTGGCACGGAGGCACGCGCTGGCCGGGGAGAGGAACCTCGGGGACGGGGGCGTTGATCCCCTCATGTGTAGGCATGGGCTCGGAGGGACTCAGGGGCTCCGGGAGTGCGAGCTCCCCGAGTCCTGAAGTTTCTCCCTCCGCGGAGGGGAACTGCTCCACGGGCGTGTGTTGGGGTGTGCCGGAGGAAGAAGACTGTTCCAGTCGTGCATGGAGCAATCCACCTCCGGCGATCAACGCGAGGGTGAGGGCCGTGGCGCTGAACCACACGTGCCACGGAGGCGCAGGGCTCGGCATGGGCGGTGGAGGCTCTGGCTGGAGAGCTTCTTCCGCGGAGGATTCGGGAGCCTGGAGTGGCCCAATGGCCCTGTCCGCTGCAGGGCCCTCGGTGTTCGCCGACAGCTCCAGGCCCACGGCCAGCTCCTCCGGAGTCCCTCGTGCCTTGGGTTCCACGGAGAGCATCTGCCGGATCCACCGGGCCAGCTCTGGGCTGAGCTGAACAAGCGCGTCCGCAGGCACCCGCTTTAGAAAGTGCGAGCAGGGCTCATCCATCCCGTCGTCCGTTCCAAGGTCCTCGGCGATGAGAGGATAGCGCTCGGTGACGAGGCGGTAGGCCGTGACACCGAGGGCATACACGTCATCCGAGGCCGAGACCTCGTAGCGAGCAGTGGGGTCTTGGCTGAACCTCCACTGGTGAAGTTGAGACTGGGGACTGAGGTACTGGGGCGTGCTGGGGGGCCCGGAGTTGCGGGTGATGGCGGGGGCACCGCGGAAGGTGCAGGAGCCGAAGTCCACCAGCACGACGTGCCCGTCTTCGGGGCGTACGAGGAAGTGGTCGCCCTTGACGTCGCGGTGGAGCCCACCTGCGGCATGGATGGTCTGGAGAGCGCGAGCGCCTTGAGCCAGGACGCGCAGCACCTCCCGAGAGGAGCGGGGCCGGAGCCGGGCCCAGGAGTACAGGGGAAGGCCCTCCACCCAGTCCATGACGAGGAAGGAGTAGGTCGCGCCGCCCGAGCTGCGCCACTCGCCGGAGTCCCGCAGGCGGGGCAGGTTCGGGTGCTGCAGGCGGGAGAGAAACTCTGCCTCCAGGGCGAAGCGAGGATCTCCCGGTTGGAGCGCGAACTTGAGCGCGGCGGGGCCGGACTCGGGAGCGGTGGTGCTCTCCGCGCGGAAGACAGCGCCAAAGGAGCCTTGGGAGGCCAGACCCAGCAGGCGCCAGGAGCCCACGATTGAGCCAGGAGGAAGGGTGGCGGGGTGCATGGCTCCGGGAGTTTCCAAAAGGTATCTCCAACATGAAACAAGACCAAGCAGGTAGTCTACTCTGAAACAACCTCAGAGGTGGAGCCCATTCTGGCACCCGGCAGCAGTGGCCGCATCCAGGGGGGTGGCAGTGCCAGTCGCTCAGCAGAGGGGGAGGGGCCCAGTGCCAACACGTGGACACCGGGCGCGCGGTCACTTCCCACTCAGTGGGAAGTGGACGCTCACCACTCCTAACTGAGTCAGGAGTCCCCGCTCGCCGGTTCCCACTCAGTGGGAAGTGGACGCTCACCACTCCTAACTGAGTCAGGAGTCCCCGCTCGCCGGTTCCCACTCAGTGGGAAGTGGACGCTCACCACTCCTGACTGAGTCAGGAGTCCCCGCTCGCCGGTCCCCACCTATTGGGGGGAGCCGCGCGCCGCCCCCAACCTGTTGGCGTTGGCAACGCGCCAGTTCTCACTGAGTGAGAAGTGGACGCGTGCCAACTCCAGCTCAGTTGGAAGTCCTCGATCGCCGCTTGGTGAGGGCTATGGTGGACGGAGGCCGCACCGTGCAGGAGCATCACCGGTCGCATCCCGGGGCAGACGCACATGCGCATGAATCCAGGGTGGAGAGCGCTGACTTGGGGACTGGTGGCCCTGCTGCTGGTGAACGGGTGTGCGACGGTGCCGCTGGAGGGGACCGGTGGTAGCGGCAGGTGGGTAGAGCAGCGCGGCCCGCGTCCAGGGAGCTCCGAGTGGGGAGACTTAGAAGAGGCGCGTCGGGCGGAGGTGGAGTCGGCGCTGGCGGGGATGTGGGGTGTGGCCAGCGAGGTGAGGGAGGTGGGGGCGGCGCTGGAGTTCACGTTCTGGGTGGAGGGTGGAGCCTTCACGCTGCTGTCCCTGCGAAGGCCCGAGTGGGGCCACGAGCCGGGGAGCGTCCTGAGCCGGGAGTCCTTCGCAGACGAGCTCGGGGAACTCCTGTCCACCTATGCCGGCGAAGCGGCGGGGGCCATGCGGCTCACATTGAGGAGAGAGGAGCGCCGCTGGCGTGCGGACTTCCAGGTGGAGACCGGGGCAGAGTTCCCGCTGGAGGCGAAGACCTGGCCGGTGCGTCAAGCGGGAGTCCGGGCCGAGGTGCTCGAGCGCCTCGTGGCCACGGGGCGGGAGGTGGCCCGCAGAGTGTGGGTCCCAGCGGGCGCCCAGGTGCGGTGGCAGGTGGAGGTGGAGCTGGAGGACGAGCGAGTGAGGGGCCTGGAGACGCATCCACCGGGCGCGCTGCCCGGAGGCAAGGCCGTGAAGGCCGCGCCGGAGACGGTGGGCACGTGGGTGAACGTGTTGGCTCCCTTCACCTATGGGTTGGGCCCCAGGAAGGTGCGGATGGAATGGGAGGGCACGCACATCGCTGGAACAGGACTGTCGCGCTGGAGGATCGTGGCGGCGGAGGTGGTGCGTCCGCCCCCGCCCGCGCCCGAGAACGCGGAGGTGGCGCTGGAGTACCGGGCGATGCACGAGCAGATCCAGCGGCAGTGGCGCGAGCAGACGCGGGAGACCTTCCAATACGCGGGGCTTTGGAGCGCGGAGCAGGTCGCGGTCTTCATGGTGGCCGGGTGGGCGGCGCGGGGGGTAACTCTGGGGCTGGAAGCGGCGTCCCCGATGATCTACCGGATGCTGGCCAGGGGCGGCACCTTCGCTGTGGGATGGTTCCGCTCCTTGCTTGTTCGGGCGGCCCCCGCCGAAAAGCAGGTACTCAGCCGGTTGATGGCGAAGGTAGAGACGCAAGGGCTTGAAGCACTTACCGCCACCGAGCGCGCAGAACTTCAGTCACTCTTCGGCCGGATGGAAGGCCTGACGACTGCTCCTTTGGAGCGAGGCGCCAAGGACCGTCTTCGCAGGGATGCCCAGACGCGTTTTTATGAGGAGTTTCATCCTAAGCTGTCGTCGCTTCTGCGAGAGAGTAACGGGCATGCGTATGACATCCATCATTGCATCCCTCTGGAGCTTGCGCACAAGTTCCCCCTGAGGGATATCAACTCAGCGGAGAACCTCGCGGCAGCAGCGAAACCCGTGCATGAAGGCGTTGGTAGGGTCTGGGCACGCTTGCGGAAGATGAGCGACGAACCCGATGCGAGAGTCGTGGAAGAGGTCGAGCGGTTGGTGCGGAGGCACTTCGGGCGTTGGTTCAACAGGGCTTACGACTATGCCGGGAACTCTGATGAGGCGCTTGCCGCTGCCGAGCGTGCAGCCTTGGAAGAGCTTGAAGTGCTTCTGAGGAGCCGATAACAAGCGAGACCATGGATACAGCCCAACAATTGCCAGGCCTCGAACGCGTGCTCGCCATTTGCCAGGCACATGGGATCTCGGTGGACAGGTTGCCACCCGGGGGGAAGGCGCCACAGGCAGGGGCCCTGTTCATGGGCCAGCCATTCGACCCTCTCCTGGCTGCGGCATTTGCGAGATTCGGAAGGCTCATGCTCAGTCCTTCGCACTCTCTCCTGATACGATGTGATGATGAAGTAGATGGGCTCGTGACAGAGAATGCGGATTCACGAAAGTATTGGCCTGAGCGCTTCCAGCGACTCATCGTCTTTGGCAGAGACATGCGCTATGCCTATGCGACAGTGCCAGAGCTTGCCAGCGACGAGGGGCTTCAACCGGTCGTCTGGATCGATCCCTATGAAGAGATTTATGCGCTGCCCATTGCGTCGGACGTGAATCGCTTCTTTGAAACGTACTCTCGATACCTGGAAGCCGTGGCGGACGAACCAGATTTCAAGACACGGCAAGTGCCTTCGGTTGCTTTCCCATGGGACGTCCCGGAGTTTCTCTCTGCGGATGCTGCACTCTGCACCATGATCAGCACAGGGAAGTTTGATCCATGGATGTACCAAGAGAACGACGCTTCTGCGGAAGGCACTCGTCAGTGGGTGGCGAAAGTCCAGGACTTGCGGCGAGGTCCGTGAGCGATGCGTGCCATGAACTTGCCCGGCATGGAGCGTCTACTGGAAGTTGCGAGCAGGCACGGAGTGCCCATCGAGACTGGGGTGCATGGCTCCGGGAGTTTCCAAAAGGTATCTCCAACATGAAACAAGACCAAGCAGGTAGTCTACTCTGAAACAACCAGTGGCCGCATCCAGGGGGTGGCAGTGCCAGTCGCTCAGCAGAGGGGGAGGGGCCCAGTGCCAACACGTGGACACCGGGCGCGCGGTCACTTCCCACTCAGTGGGAAGTGGCCGCTCACCACTCCTAACTGAGTTAGGAGTCCCCGCTCGCCGGTTCCCACTCAGTGGGAAGTGGCCGCTCACCACTCCTAACTGAGTTAGGAGTCCCCGCTCGCCGGTCCCCACCTATTGGGGGGAGTCGCGCGCCGCCCCCAACCTGTTGGCGTTGGCAACGCGCCAGTTCTCACTGAGTGAGAAGTGGACGCGTGCCAACTCCAGCTCAGTTGGAAGTCCTCGATCGCCGCTTGGTGAGGGCTATGGTGGACGGAGGCCGCACCGTGCAGGAGCATCACCGGTCGCATCCCGGGGCAGACGCACATGCGCATGAATCCAGGGTGGAGAGCGCTGACTTGGGGACTGGTGGCCCTGCTGCTGGTGAACGGGTGTGCGACGGTGCCGCTGGAGGGGACCGGTGGTAGCGGCAGGTGGGTAGAGCAGCGCGGCCCGCGTCCAGGGAGCTCCGAGTGGGGAGACTTAGAAGAGGCGCGTCGGGCGGAGGTGGAGTCGGCGCTGGCGGGGATGTGGGGTGTGGCCAGCGAGGTGAGGGAGGTGGGGGCGGCGCTGGAGTTCACGTTCTGGGTGGAGGGTGGAGCCTTCACGCTGCTGTCCCTGCGAAGGCCCGAGTGGGGCCACGAGCCGGGGAGCGTCCTGAGCCGGGAGTCCTTCGCAGACGAGCTCGGGGAACTCCTGTCCACCTATGCCGGCGAAGCGGCGGGGGCCATGCGGCTCACATTGAGGAGAGAGGAGCGCCGCTGGCGTGCGGACTTCCAGGTGGAGACCGGGGCAGAGTTCCCGCTGGAGGCGAAGACCTGGCCGGTGCGTCAAGCGGGAGTCCGGGCCGAGGTGCTCGAGCGCCTCGTGGCCACGGGGCGGGAGGTGGCCCGCAGAGTGTGGGTCCCAGCGGGCGCCCAGGTGCGGTGGCAGGTGGAGGTGGAGCTGGAGGACGAGCGAGTGAGGGGCCTGGAGACGCATCCACCGGGCGCGCTGCCCGGAGGCAAGGCCGTGAAGGCCGCGCCGGAGACGGTGGGCACGTGGGTGAACGTGTTGGCTCCCTTCACCTATGGGTTGGGCCCCAGGAAGGTGCGGATGGAATGGGAGGGCACGCACATCGCTGGAACAGGACTGTCGCGCTGGAGGATCGTGGCGGCGGAGGTGATGCGTCCGCCCCCGCCCGCGCCCGAGAACGCGGAGGTGGCGCTGGAGTACCGGGCGATGCACGAGCAGATCCAGCGGCAGTGGCGCGAGCAGACGCGGGAGACCTTCCAATACGCGGGGCTCTGGAGCGCGGAGCAGGTTGCGCTCTTCATGGTGGCAGGCTGGGCGGGGCGAGGGCTGGCTGTGGGTGTGGACGCGGTGGCTCCGGTGATCGGCCGGATGCTGGCCAGGGGCGGCACCTCT
>Ga0255338_1002138_pt1 | contig 31370 bp, 22 predicted proteins | sample MeOH1_35cm_T4_19_FD_203715 | JGI IMG/M metagenome (GOLD analysis project Ga0255338, IMG submission 203715) | Sandy soil microbial communities from University of British Columbia, Vancouver, Canada - MeOH1_35cm_T4_195 | ecosystem: Engineered > Artificial ecosystem > Sand microcosm > Unclassified ... | reverse complement strand
TCGGCATCGGCCTGCCGGTCCTGGCTTTGCTCGTCGCGTGGGGCATCAAGAAGCGGCTGGACGCGGCCAAGCGCCTGAGCCCCGGCACCGCGCCCAAGACCTTCTCCTCCTGGTGGGGGGCGCGCCGTTTCCTCGGCAAGTCCGCCCTCGCCTTGGCGGCCGCGGGCTTGATCGGCCTGGCCGCCGGCGACCCTAGAGGCGGCATGGTCGACGAGCGCGTCAACTTCGGCGGCAAGGACATCGTCGTCACCGTCGACGGCTCCCACAGCATGGTGTACGCCGAGGACGGGCGCATGGCGCGCACGCAGAAGGAGCTCAACGACTTCATCACCCGCCTGCAGGGCACGGACCGCGTCGGCCTCGTGGTCTTCGCCGGCAAGTCGCGCACGGCGTCGCCGATCTCCATCGACTACGGCAACTTCGAGTTCAAGATCAACCGCCTCGACGTCGAGGCCCGCGGCATCGGCGAGGGCTCCGACCTCGCCGCGGCGATCAAGTACTCGGCGGAGCACTTCGAGACCGCCAAGAAGCTGGGCGACCGCCAGCGCATCCTGATCGTCATCTCCGACGGCGACGTCCCCGACGCCGAGATCGCCGCCGCCATCGCCGCCGCCTCCGAGCACGGCGTCACCGTCTACGCCATCGGCGTCGGCGACCCCGCCGGCACCAAGATCAAGATGCCGACCGCGGACGGCACCGGCACCGAGTACCTCATCGACGCCAAGACCGGCGCGCCCGCCATCACGCGCCTGAACGAAGCCCCGCTGCGCCAGCTGGCCGAGCGCACCGGCGGCGCGTACTTCCGCTCCGGCGACAAGACCTCGATCGACGACATCTTAAAGGAAGTCTCCCGCCTCGAGAAGGGCCAGAAGGGCGACCTGATCAAGTCCCCGAGCCCGGTCGGCGTCTACCTGCTCTGGCCCGCGCTTCTCATGCTTCTCCTCGACTTGGTCCTCCCCGGCCGCTCGCTCCTCAAGCGCGGGACGTCCGCGGCGAAGCCCGAGGACAAGTCGAAGAAGCCCGGCCCCGGCGCCGCCGGCCTTCTCGGCGCGGCCCTCATCCCGCTCGGGGCCTGGCCCCAGATCCTTCCCTTCGCCGCGCTCGCGACCTTGGTCGCCGCCTACATCGCCGCCGATTCCTGGAGCGGCGGCAAGATCACGCGCTCGGTGCGCGAGTGGTGGCAGAGCCGCCGCGGCTTCGTCGAGAAAGGCGTCTCCTCCGATCTCATCCACCTGTACGACCTGCGCGAGGCCGACGAGCGGCGGCTGACCGCCTTCGTCAAGGGCTGGCAGGACGCCAAGGAGCCCCTGCGCGAGACGATGATCGGGATGGCGGCCAACGACGAGGCCCTGTGGCGCGAGAAGCTCACCGCGGTGTATCTGTCCGGCGGCTCGCCTGAGATCCTCGAAAAAGTCCTGACTGCGATGCGCCGAACCGCGCGCCTGCGCCTGGAGCCGCTGGCTCCGATCGCCGCGCGCATGGGCCTGCGCAAAGCCCAGATCTCCTGGATGGCGCACACCGAAGCCGAGACCCGTTTGGCCGCCCTGACCTCCGTGGCGGCGGGTCAACCGGTCGCCTTCGAGGCGCCCCGATCCGTCTCCAAGCCCGCCGGCCTCTGGACCCGGATCAAGCGCGGCGCCACGGTCGGCGTGCTCGCGGTGATGATCGCGGTCACCGGCGCCTCGACGGTCGGGACGATGAACTTCCGCGTGGAGCAGCGCGCCGCCGCCGAGACCGCGATGAAGCTGTTCTACGCCGAGGACCTGTTCGTCTTCTCCGACCGCTACATCGACGCGCGCATCACCGAGGAGGTCATCCCGGCCCTCAAGCGCTGGCACGAGTCGCCCAAGACCGCCGGCGACGACTTCGAGCGCGCGCTGACCATCCTCCGCGAGTCGCCGGACCCCAAGGCCGACAACATCCTCGTCGCCATCTTCCGCCACTCCGGCGTCCTGCCGCTGACCCAGCAGGCCGAGAACACCATGCTGCGCGCCCTCATCGAGCGCGAGAGCGACCTGCTGTGGGCCTCGATGGACGCGCTGATCGCGCAGTCGCGCAGCGATCCCGCCTCGGCCCAGATGCTCGTCAAGCTCGTGGTCCTCGGCGTCGAGGTCGGCAACGAGCAGACCTTCGTCCAGCTGTTCCGCGTGCTCAAGAGCCCGAACAAGCAGGTCCAGCAGCAGGCCGCGGGTGCTTTGTACGCGCATCTGTCCCGGAACGCGGGCGCCAAGTTCTACGAGGGCCTGGGCGCGGCGCAGGCCAAGCACGCCGCCGACCCGATGCTCCAGATGTGGACGGCGAGCTTCGCCTTCCGCCGCCTCACCGAGCCGGGCGTCGGCGAGGCCGACCTGGTCAAAGCCAAGGCCTTCCTCGACAAGGCCCTCGTCAACGCGCGCGCCATCGACGCCTTGCGCATCGAGATCTACAAGCAGACGCCTCCCGACCAGGAGGTCCAGGCGCCCCCGTCCATGGTCGCCATGCTCGCCAACCTCGCCGCGACGATGCAGGGCGACGGCGGCGCGCCGGCCCCGCTCGCCGGCGCGGCCCGCTACCTCGTCACCAAGGCGACGACCGACCTCATCAAGGACGCCGAGAAGGCGCTGCCCGGCCTGCACGAGCGCCTGATCAAGGAGGGCGTCGTCCTTCCCGACACCCAGACCTCCTACGGCGGCGGCTACGGCGGCGACTACTACGACGACTACCACGGCCACGGCGAACGCTTCGGCGGCTACGGCGGCACGACCACGAGCCAGAACTACCGCGAGGTGTACAAGCTCTCCCACCTGCGCGCCCTGCAGGCCGCCATCGACGAGATGGGCGCTTCCGCGGCCAAGGCGCCGACGAAGGAGAACTTCACCGTGCGCGAGCTCCTCGAGCGCTCCGCCATGATCGGCGAGCAGACCCTCGAGGCCGGCGCCAAGGCCGGCATGATGGAGGGCGGCACCGCCCCCGAGATCGCCGCCGAGGAGCTGTACTCCTTGCTCAAGCAGGGCGACGGCGTCTTCACCGGCCACTCCTTCCTGCGCGCCCTGCGCGAGGCGGGCCTGGCGCCCGCGTCCGGCGACCTGTCGAGCCAGCTCGCCTACCCCGAGTCCCTCGACGCCGCCCAGCTGCTCAAGCTGCGCGAGCTGCTGCTCTCCGTCGCCCGCTCCGGCAACGGCTGGGACGCCGACTTCAAGGCCCGGGCCCTGACCTGGTCCGAGAAGCTCTACCTCGCCGGCGCCCTCGAGACGCTCGACGCCGCCCAGCGCAAGCATTACCCCGACGCCGCCGCGGGCTCGCCGATCGCCGACGAGTCGCTGGCCATGGCCCGGATGTCCCGCGAGCTCACGGCCAGCCCGACCCCCGCGACCGCCGCCTCGATCGAAGCGCGCCTCTTCGCCCGCGCCGCGAAAGGTCCGGTCGACGCCGCCGACGCCTCGGCCCTTCTGGCCCAGGTCTTCACCGCTCTCAAGGGAACGCCTCAGGAAGCCGCCGCCCTCGACGCGCTCGCGGCCGCGCTCAAAGCACCCAACGGCGCCGCGTTCACGTCCGCCGCACGGATGCTCTCCATCGAGGGCCTGCACGCGATCGCCGAGCGCGCGGAGAACGCGACCCCCGGCCTCAAGGCCAAGCTCGCGGCCGCCGGCGTGCGCGAGAGCGAGAGCGCCTGGCGCCCCGACGTGAAGCTGCGCCACTTCCGCGTCGTCGGCGAGAGCCTGACCGGCGAGGACGCCAAGTCCCTGGCCCGCTACGCGAACCTCGCGGCGCTGGCGGGCGTCCCGACGGGCGACACCGTGGGCGAGCTGGCCGCCGACGAGGTCAACGTGGTCCTGCTCGCCGGCTACCGCCTCTTCCCCGGCTCCGAGTTCAACGAGGCCCTGCGCGCCGCCGGCCTCATGCCGGGCGCGGGCAACATCCTCTCCGATTACCGCCAGTCCTACACGCGTCAGGAGCTCGAGGCGGTCCGCGGGTGGCTCGCCGGCGTGGCCAAGGCCAACGCGGGCCTGGGCAAGGACGCCCGTGAGCTCAAGTTCACCGAGAAGGTCTACCTCTCCAACGCCCTCGACCGCGTCGACGCGATCCTGGCCGCCCGCTTCGGCGTCGCCGCCGCTCCCGTCGCCTCCGACCTGCTCGGCGCCGTGCGCCGGCCGGGCCAGGAAGCCCTGGCGATGGCGCGCCTCTCCCTCGAGCTCGACAAGCACCGGGGCGACGCCGCCTTCGCGCTGAAGGCCCAGGAGACGATGTTCGCGCTCCTCGCCGCCCGCCCCGCCGACGCCGCCGACGCCGCGGGCGTGCTCGACACCATCCGGACCGCGGTGAAGGGCACCGCTCTCGAGGAAGCCGAGCTCTCCGCCCTCGTCGCCGCGCTCAAGACGCCCCGCGGCAAGGAGCTCCTCGCGTCCGTCGCCGAGGACGCGGAGAAGACCGCGCAGGCCCTCGGCGAGGACGCCGAGAAGCAGTTCGCCTCCCTCAACAAGGCTCTGATCGATTCCGGCGTCCGCGAGGACGACGACTCCTGGCGCGGCGAGTTCAAGCTGCGCCACTACCGCGAGCTGCGGGCGGCCATCGACGCCGCGGCGAAGGTCAAGAAGCCGACGGCCGAGCAGCGCGCCGCCGCCGAGCGCGCCGCCCGCCTCCTGCCTTTACTCGAGGCCGCCGCCGCCGCCGCGGGCGTGCTCCCCGGCGACACCCCCGGCGAGGTCTCCGCCGAGCTCGTCAACGAGCCTCTCCAGAAGGGCTATCAGGTCTTCCCCGGCTCCGTGTTCAACGAGAAGCTCCGCGAGCTCAACCTCATGGACGCCGGCTCGAGCAACGGCCTCACTGATCATCGCCAGACCTACACCCGCGACGAGCTGGTGAAGCTGCGCGGCTTCCTCTCCGGCACCTTGTCCTCCGGCCAGGGCTGGGAGACCGACGGCAAGACCCGCCGCGCGCTCACCGACGAGGAGAAAGAGGCGCTGACCGCGGCTCTCGCCGCCACCGACCGGGGCTTGGCCGCCTACGCCGCCAAGCCCAAGACCTACGCCTTCGCCCCGCTGGCGCTCGCCGCGCTCCCGGCCCTGGGCCTCGCCCCGATCCTCATCTTCGCCGTCGTCGGCCTCGCCGCGGCCTACCTGGTCTGGAAGATGTTGCCCGCCATGAAGGCCGAGGAGAGCGAGGCCGCCGCGCGGGAGTCCATCCCCGGCTCGGTCATCGCCCGCCACCGCCGCGTCGAGCTCGCCGCCCGCCGCATGGCCACCGCCGTCAACGGCGGCAACTTCCGCTCCCGCTTCATCGGCGCCGGCGGCACCGACTTCGCCGAGGCCCGTCCCTACCAGGGCGAGGACATGCGCGAGATCGACTGGAAGACCTCCGCTAAGAAGGATGAGCTTTACGCGAAAAAATTCGAGCTCGAGCGCGACATGCCGCTCATGCTCGTCGTGGACATCAGCCGCTCCGGCCGCTTCGGCACGCGCGGCGCCGACAAGCGTACCGCCATCGAGGACGCCGCCGCGGTCCTCGCCTTGGCCGCCGCCCACTCCAACGTCCGCGTCGGCCTCGTCCTCGTCTCCGACCGGGTCGAGCAGGTCATCCCCGCGCGCGGCGGCTCGCGCCACGCGATGATGATCGTCGACGCGATCCTCAAGGGCGAGCCCACCGGCAAGGCCACGGACCTCAAGCCGGGCCTCGAGGCCGCGGGCAAGCTCCTCGGCTCCCGCGCGATGGTGGCCGTCCTCTCCGATTTCATCGCGCCCGATTTCAAGGACGCGTTGGGCTCCATCGCCTCGCGCCACGACGTGCGCGCCATCCGCGTGACCGACCCGGCCGAGCTGGGCCCGCTGCCCGATGTGGGCCTGCTGCCCGTCGTCGACGCCGAGACGGGCGTCACCCGCATGCTCGACACTTCGTCCCGCGCCGGCCGCGCCGAGGCCGCCGCCGCCGTGTCCCGGCGCGAGGCCGCCGTCGAGGCCGCCTTCGGCGCCGCCCGCATCCGCCCGATCTCCATCTCCACCGAGGGAGACCCGCTCGAAGGACTCGAGCTGGCCTTCCATCCCAAAGCCAAGCAGCCGTCCAAGCCTTAAGGAGCGTTATGAAGAAAGTGCCCTCGCAGTTCACCAAAATCGGAGCCGCCGCGCTGATCGCGTTCGCTCCTCTCTCGGCTTCCGCGCAGACCGTCACCGGCCGTGTCGCGGTCCCCGGCGTTTCCGCCGGGATCGTGCCGACCTTGGGAATGGGTCTCTCCTCGCCGATCAACGGCGCTTCGCTGACGCCGGCGGCCCTGTCGCTGGCGCCCACGCTCGCGGCTCCGTCCGCGGCCTTGGTCCCGACGGTGGTCCCGGCCGCCCTCGTTCCGCAGGCCGCGGTCCCTTCCGCCGCCGAGCGCATGAAGGACGCGACCGCCGCCTTGGCCGCGATGCCGAACCTCGACAAGGCCACCGGTTCGCAGACGCGCGGCGCGGGCACCGCGCTCGAGCAGGCGCTCACCGGCGAGCAGATCGCCTCCGCCGCCTCGGCCGTCGACGCCGGCGCCCCGGGCTACGCCTCGGGCGCCTCGGCCGAGCTGTCCGCTCAGGTCGTGGAGAAGGCCGCCATCATCAAGGGCATCCGCGCCGAGATCGCCAAGGTCATCGTCGGCCAGGAAGAGATGATCGACTCCATCATCACCGCCATGATCGCCTCCGAGCACGTCCTGCTCGAAGGCGTCCCCGGCGTCGCGAAGACTCAGACCGTCAAGGCGTTCTCCGACGCCGTGGAAGGGGGATTCCAGCGGGTGCAGGGAACGCCGGACAAGCTCCCGAGCGACCTTCTGGGTGCTGAGATCCTTCAAGAGAACCCGACGACGGGCAACAAAGAGATCAAACTGGAAAAGGGCCCCGTCTTCACGAATATTCTTCTTGTCGACGAGATCAACCGCATGATGCCGAAGACCCAGGCGGCGCTCCTCGAGGCGATGGCCGAGGGCCGCGTCACCATCGGCCGCAACACGCTCGACCTGCCCAAGCCTTTCATGGTGCTCGCCACGCAGAACCCCATCGAGCAGGAAGGCGTGTACCGCCTGCCCGAGGCGCAGCAGGACCGCTTCATGTACAAGGTCCTCGTCCCGCGCCCGGCCATGAACGAGCTCAAGGAGATCATGGACCGCTTCAGCAAGAAGGACGGCCAGCCCAAGGCGGGCAAGATCACCTCGCTCGACGAGATGGTCGCGATCCGAAAGGTCGCCGAGCAGGTCTATGTCGACGAGTCCATCAAGGACTACATCGTCAACATCGTCGAGGCCACGCACAACCCGTCGAAGTACGGCATCGAAGCCAAGGAAGCCATCGAGGGCGGCGCCTCTCCACGCGCGGCCATCTTCCTTCTCAAAGCCGCGAAGATCAACGCGCTGCTCAACGGCCGGGCGTATGTCGGGCCCGCCGATGTGCGCGAGGTGGCGACCCGCATCCTGCGCCACCGCCTGACGCTCAGCTACTCGGCGAACAACCTCACCACGGACCAGGTGGTCGAGAGCATCCTCTCCAAGGTCCAGGTCCCGAAGCCCGTCGTGCGCGCGGCGGCGACCTTGGCCCCGTCGGACAAGAAGAACTAAGAGCATGACCGTCGTGTTCGCGCTGGCGGCCGCATTCGCGGCCGCCGGCGCGGCGTCGGCTCAGGTCGTGGTCTCGCGGGCGGCGCCCTCCGCCCCTGCTCTCTCCGCCTTCGCCTCTCCCGTCCTCGCCGCTCCGGCGATCAACGACTTCCCGCTTTCTCCCTCTTTGCTGGGGACCCGCGTCCTGGGCGTCCCCGGTCCTGGGGTGACGCCGGCGCATATCGAATCGGCCAAGGCCCTCGCTCTGCGCGTGGGGGAGCCGGTCGTCATCCACGGCAGCCGCCAGACCGGCTTCAGCCATCACACCGGGCTTCCGTTCTCTCCTTCCGCGGACCTCAACATGCGCGTGCTCGGCGCGCCGGACCGGATCTCGTTCGACGGCAGGTCTCCGCGGGCCTCCACCATCGAGGACGCGGTGGGGCGCGGTCACCTCGTCGTGGCTCCGAACCCTGTGCGGCTGCCGCGCGAGCTCGACTCGCTGCGCTCCTTGGCCCGCCCCTTCCGCACCGACGAGCAGCTGACCAAGCTCGCGGCTTCGCCGCGCGGCGTGGGGGAGACTTTCCGGTTCGCCGTCATCGGCGACGCGGAACCTGGGCGGTTTTGGTTCTCTCGGACGCTCTTCAACACGCCCGGGGTCTTCTGGAAGCTGCTGACGCGCGCCGACCGCTCGGGCGCGGACTTCATCTTCCAGCTGGGCGACATGGTCAGCCGCGGGACCGTCTTCAACTTCTGGTCGTTCATCAAGGGTCTGTTCTCGGCGGGGCCTTCGACGCCTTACCTGACGGCGATCGGCAACCACGACCGGCACAAACCGCATGGGATCACCAACGACCGGGTGTACCGCGCCGCGTTCGGCAGCCCGGACTACGCCTTCGACCGGGGCGGGCGGCGCTTCATCGTGCTCGACTCGAGCGCGGGGCGCGTCACGCCGGTTCAGCTCGCCTGGCTTTCGGGCCTCCTAAATCCGGAGGTCCCGACCGTCGTCTTCACGCACATACCTCCGGCTCCGTTATCCGAGTGGACCGACTGGGGCTCGATCAAGGGGGCGGGGGGCTTCAAGGAAGGCAGCGCCGAGTTCATGCGCCTGATGTCGGCGAACAAGGTCCAGCGCGTGTACATGGGCCACATCCACGGCCTGGGCGTCCTCGAGCGCGGGGGCGTGAAGTACGTGCTCACCGGCGGCGGGGGCTCGCCGCTTTATCCCGGACCGGTGAAGCAGCGCCTGCATCACTGGCTTTCGGTGGAAGCGGGGCCGAATGGTCTCGTCGAGACGGTCCACGCCGCCGACGGGTCGTCTTTCCCTCTACGCTAACCGCGCGACCGCCCTGGCGGGGCCTCGGTTTTCGCTCTACAATCCTAGGACGGTCGCCGAGCGTGATCACTAACGATAATCACTATTCCCGGGAACAGTGATTATCAATAGTTTTTCGCCGACGACTCAGACGCGACGGAAAACGGCGATTTCGCATCCATGACCAGAGTCCATAGCCGCCTCGCCCTTGCCGCCGCCCTTCTCGCGGGCCCCGCGCGCGCCGGCAAGCTCGACCTGGATCTGTACGGTGACGCGCGCCCGCGCTTCGAGCGCTCGGCCGCCCCGCGGCCCGCGCCGTTCGGCCCCTGGCGTCCCGGCGACCCGCGCAACGCGCAGGGCGAGAGCTTCGCGGTGCAGGCCCTCGCGGCGGGCGGAAACGCCGGCCTCGGCCTGGCGGGCGCGGCGCAGAACGCGGGCTCCGTCGGCAAGAGCCGTGAGGCGACGGCGATGACGGCGGGCTTCGGGGCTCTCGCCATCATCAACCTCTGGCGCTCCTGGAAGCTGTGGCGCGAGCCGGAGGAACGGCCCCGGAAAAAATAGGACTATCCTTGAGGATAGTCGCGCGCTACTTCTTCGCGGCCGGCCGCTTCACGCCCGAGCCCCGGCAGGTCTGCTTGCCCAGCGGCGAGTCGACGTTGAAGATGAAGGTGCCCTTCTTGTACTTCGAGCGCAGACGGATGGTGAGCAGGCTCGAGAGCATGGAGACCTTCGAGCTGCTGGTGATGTAGTTGTGCGGCAATGAGTCCTCGTCGTCCTCGTCTTCCGTGGAGACCGTCACGCTCCCGCTCACCGAGGAGATGCCCAGCGCCTTGAGGACCGGGTTGCCCGGCAGGACGGTGACCGCCCGGTAGTGGTCCTCCTCCTCCGTGGCGACGATGTCGGCCTTGCCCCAGAGCGCCTCGGTCTTGCCGGGGCTGCGGAACTCGACGAGGACGCTCTTGGGCTGGCGGGAGAAGACGACGAGGACCTTGTCTTTGTAGACCCGGCAGTCGCGGTCCACGAGCCAGGTGCCCATCAGCGGCTTGAGCGAGGCGTACTGGTCCTCGGCCGCGCGCGCCGAGAGAGGGAGGAGGAGGAACGCCGCGAGCCATAGGTTTCGGAGCATGCCGAAACAATACGAAACTTGATGGCTCGGTACTGGTATTCGCACTTGACCGATTGGCGGCTAGGGGTTACCCTTCGGCGATGAACTATCCCCTCGGAGTGTTGCTCGTTTGCGCTCTCGCGAGCGGCGTTTCGGCTGCGGATCCGGTCGCTTTTGTCCTGGCGAACGCGCAGTCCGCTCCGGAGGTCACCGACCCGGCCGCCTCGAATTCCCACGAGGCCGCGGGAGAGCCCGCCGCGGAGGGGGAGCTCGACGCGGCCGATCTGTCCAGGTTGGGGGCCCGGCTGGCCGCGATCGCCCTTGCCTACGAGTCCTTCCGGGACGCGGCGGATCATGATGCTGACTCCAGGCGGCTCATCGATTACATGTCGCCTCAGGGTCTGATCCCCGCTCCGGCCGACCGTGCGCAAACCCTTGATCGCGTCTACCGCGCGCTCGCTCTTCTCGACGACACCCAAGCGTTGCGCTACCCCGAGGGAGAATCCTGCGCCCGAGCGCATCGTCTCTCGTTGCTGCGATCCTCCGATGGCCTGTTCGCCGATCCGAAAACCGGCGAGCTGGCCCCGTGGCTCCGGGCGGAGCTCAAGCGCGCGAAGGCCAACGAGGCGCCGGGAGGGCTCATAGCCGCTTCCGCGCGCGAATGGACGACGCTGGGCTATCTCAAAACCTTGGCCGAGGCCCGGGCCCTGTCGCTCCAATTGGGTGACCGGAGCATCTTGGGGGCTCCGCGTGCCGCAGCGTTTTGCCGCCGCGCCAAGGTCTATGAAGAACTGGCCGGGGCTCAAGCGGCTCTTCGGCAGGATGATCCCAACCTCTCCGAACAGATGAAATCCGTCGTCGAGGTCGTCGCGGGGAATGAGCGGGGGGCCGGCACGGTCCTTCTTGTGGAAGGCAAGGCGGTCGTGCTCGTGTCCGGCCGGTTCACGGAGAATCCCTACGAAGCTCCCGTCCTGCTCACGAGGGCTGGGAAGCACCTCTCCGCCGGTTATCTTCGTCGCGGTCCTGTATTCTCTCTCCTGTCCATTCAGACTTCGCCGGACGTCGTGCCGCTGGTGTTTCCGGAGGGCGTCGAGCAGGGGGGGCGCGTCGCTTACGCCGTCGGGCATCCGATCCAGGGTGGTCCTTGGTCGGTGACGCGCGGTCTGGCAATGCCGGCGGGCGAGGTGATGATCACCGACGCCGTCCTCGACGGCACCCAGGCGGGAGGGCCGCTGTTCGACAGGCAAGGCCGTTTGACGGGCGTCATCGCCGGGGAACGGACGGCCTACGAGCTCGGCTCGATACGAAAATGGCTCAACAGTGATAATATTGAGTTCCCTAAAGTTCCCGCCGCTCCGGAACGTGGAACCGGCTCACTCCTGACCGTTTCCGCCGCTTTCACCGCCAAAGAAAACGAAGGTCCGATCGAAGCAAGCTCCGCCTACGTTAGAATTCCGAAGGGCGTCTGCGTCGATCCTCGTGGCTGCAACCTGTCGCCATCGCCAAGCTTCAGCCTTGACCGTTCAGCGGACATCAAGCCCTACGCCGGTCCAAATCTATGGGAGATGCTCGGGAGGCTCAAAAAACTGATCCAACCCGTCCCAAGGACGGAATCTAAGCTCATCGATGATCACCCTTCCACCGCCCGCAAATCCGTCACTACTCCCATCCAAGCCGCACCGGAGCCTCCGCCGGATCCGCTGCGGCCGGTTTTCTTGACGCTGAACGTTTCACGGACGGCCCTGGCCCATGGCGAGGAATTGGAGGCCGTCGCGACGATTGCGTTCCAGGGCAAGGACGGCGCCGTCGCTGGACGCGGGGTGTCGTTTACCGGCGTTCCCGCCGGGAAGATCGAATGTTCCGCCGCGAAGACGGACGGCTCGGGTGTCGCGAAGGCGACCTGCACGGCCCTCGAGGGCGGCCGCGTAACGGCCTTCGATTCTCTGGAGGATGAGATGCGGCGCCGTCGCGGTCAGAAGACGGCCGGACGAGTACGCCGCAAGGTGGCCAAGGGCGACAAGGTCGGCGCCATGAAGGAGCGGCTGCTGGATCAAATGTCTTCGCTCGATAACGAGGCGGATAAGCATCCCGACTTGGGCAGTGCAGGCAGCGACACGCCCGGCATCGACAGGCCCATTCCCGAGGAGGACATTACGGAACTTGAGGTCAAGGGTGATCGGGTGACCCTCGGGGCATCGATTGAGAATCTCATCAAGACTATCGCGATAGTCGTGCTTGAACGTCCTTGTTCTGATGGTGGGATTCCTGAGGCGACGTCATCAGGTGATCGCTATCGGTGCGGGAGTAAATCGGGCGGGAAGCCGGATTTCAAGAATTTCTCTAATAGTGCCGAGGAACCATCGCCCGAATCTGAAGAGGTTAAAGGTCCTGACGACGATGAGGTAATAGATGGTGTGGGATTGCGGAATAGAACACAATCAAGACCTACCAATGCGCCTCCAGGAACAGTTCCCTTACCGCAAGCGGGTTTGCCCAAAGGAATTCACGACAGAATCAAGGAAGGTGTTAATGCCGGTCCCAAGGATTGGACGGGCATCGATCCGGACGGAAATGTGATTACCACAAAACCGGATGGCAAGGCTGAGAATCATGGCCCTTGGCAAGATTATGCCCCAAACAAGCCCAAAGGCCGGAATCGCGAGCGATCACCAGATCGGGATGGAGACAACCGAAATTGAGCCAATCAACTATCGTATATCGATTATCACTGCGCATCCAGCACCCGACCCATTTGCCGGAAACCATAACTGAAACGCTGAAGATGACCCCGCAGTTCACACATTCCGTAGGTGCGAGGAGGATGACCCCCAAGGGAACGCCCCTAGAGGGGAATTATCCTGAAACCTACTGGAGCGCCAGTGTCGATGCCGATCAAGCCCAAGACTTGTCTGGCCTCATCCAATCGTCCATCAAACACATCAAGCAGTACGCTGGTTTTTTTGATGAGATCAAGCGAACGGGAGGGCGAGTCGCAATTCATGCATCCATTTTTTCAAAAGAAGATTTTGGGGAACTCCTGCGCGCCCAGGACTTGGCTTCGCTCGGAAACATTGGATTCGACTTCGCGATTAGCGTGTATCATGGTCTTCCCGAAGATGTCTAGAGAGCCTGTAAATATCTTTTCCGACACAGGCGTAAATTTGAGCGGAAATGGGGGCGCGATCCGTCAAATGACCGGCCGCTGAAAGGCGCTCGAAGCTTAATGCTTCGGCGCGCTGGTGACTTTCGCGTCGGCGGTGAGCTCGAGCTGCACCGGCTCGTCGCCGCGCAGGACGGTGACGGTCGTCTTCTGGCCCGGGATCATCTTGGAGAGGACCGCCGCGACATGGCCCGCGGCCTCCTGGCCGCCCTCGGAGATGGTCGCCTCGCCCACGCCGATGATGAGGTCCCCGCGCTTGAGGCCGGCTTTCTCGGCGGCGGAGCCGTGGCGGATGTACTCGATCTCCAGGCCCGCCTCGGGCGCCATCGGGTCGGAGAGGTTGGCGATGATGCCGAGCGAGGCCGTGCCGATGTTGCCGGTGGCGGCGTACTGCGCCATCACGTGCGCCACCTCGGGAGCCATGATGGAGAAGCCCAGGCCCTCGGAGCCGCCGCTCTGCGTGTAGATCTGCGTGTTGACGCCGACCACCTCGCCGCGGGCGTTGAAGAGCGGGCCGCCGGAGTTGCCGGGGTTGATCGCCGCGTCGGTCTGCAGGTGCTTGACGTACATGTTCCCGCGGCCGTCCATGCCGCTGACGACGCCGGCGCTGACGGTGAAAGGGAGGCCGCGCGGGTAGCCGGTGGCGGTGACGTCCTCGCCCTCGCGGGGGGCGGAGGAGGCGAGCTTGACGACGGGCCAGGGCTTGCCGTCGGCGCGGGCGGCGAGCTGGACGATGGCGAGGTCCTTGTCGTGGTTGACGGCGAGGACCTTGGCCTTGATCATGCCCTGCACGCCCGGGATGCGCGCCTCGACGAACTGGCCGGGCTCGCGGGAGCCGACGACATGGGCGTTGGTGATGAAGACGCCGTCGGGGGTGAGGATGAAGCCGGAGCCGGTGGCCATGCCGCCGGGCATGCGCACGATCACGTTGACGACGGAGCCTTTGACGCGGGCGACCATCGCCTCGCGGGACTCGACGGGAGCGGGAGCGACGGCCACCGAGTCGGGCGCGGCCGCGGGGGCGGTCTCGGTCTTGTCCTGGACCTGCCGCATGGCGGCGGCGACGACGGCGGGGGAGGCCGCCTGCTGAGAGGGGCTGAACGCCGGTCCGTTGAGCGCGGAGAAGCTCATCGCGACGATCATGAGGGCGGCGAGGGCCTTGCCCCCGTTCATCATGCGGAAGGCGCGCTCCTTGCGGCGCGTCAGCCAGCCGTGGAGCAAGGAGGACGCGCCGATCAGGCCGGCGATGACGGCGAACGCGGCGCCGGCGAAGGGCGACCAGGTGAGCGCCACGAGCAGGCCGCCGACGGTGACGAGGTTGAAGATCAGGTGGGCGACGATGGGCGCGGTCAGGCCGCGGCTGCGGTAGGCGGTGTGCGCCAGGTACAGGCCGAGGATGAAGTTGAGCGCCAGGACGAAGGGGGAGAAGCCCCAGGTCGCGAAGTGGGCGGCGGCGAAGCTGAAGGAGGAGACGACCGCGGCGATGGGGAAGGCGAGGTGGGACAGCCACTCTCCGGCCTTGAGGACGCGCTTGGCGCCGCCGACGGCGCCGGCGGCGTCGGGCAAGGCCTCGATCATCGAGGAGACCCAGCGGGTGAGCGGCTTGACCGCGGCCAGCGCGAGGAAGATGACGCCGAAGCTCAGGAGGCGGAAGGTGATCTCCTCCATGGCGACGGCCATCGGGATGTTGATGCCGAGGAAGGTCGCGGGGGAGGTGGCCAGGCCTTGGACGATCTCGTTGGGGCCGTACTTGGCGAGGAGGGCGACGCGGCCGAAGCCGCTCAGGGCCGTGTCCGACATGTACTGCGGCCACGGGAAGATGGCGAGGAAGGGGCGGAGCGTGACCTCGAGGATGGCGCCGAGGCCGACGAGGTTGAGGCCCTGCTTGAGGCCGTAGCCGAGGCGCTGGCGGAAGGTCATCGGCTCGGTGAGCGGGCCGCCGAACTCATCGACGGTCGCGGCGCGCTTGGCGGCGGAGAGGGCTTTGTGGGCGGTGAGCTTGGCGGACAGGCCGGCCTTGAAGGAGTGCGTGATCTTGACTTCGCCGGCGGTGACGGGCTTGCCCTCGGTGGAGGCTTCGGTCTCGGCGGCGCCGTCGAAGACCTTGTCGGCGTCGGCCTTCGCGGTCTCGGCGGACGGGGTCGCCGTCGGAGCCGTCTTGCGGCCGAGCATCGAGGCCAGGCGCTGGGTCCAGGTCTTCTTCACGACCGGGGCGGCGGCCTTGGGGGCGTCGGGGAGCTTCGGCGCGTCCGCGGCGGCGGCGGCGCGGACGACGGCGGAAAGCGCGGGAGCGGCGGCCGTCACGGGAACGGCGGCCGAGACGGCGGCCGGGGCGGCGACGGGGGACAGAGAGATCGAGGGGACGGACAAAGTGCCGTTGAGGCTCGCGGCGCCGAGGCCGAGGGCCGGAGCCATCGCCAGGGGGGCGGCGATGCCGGTCACGGGGGAGACCGGCATGGCGCCCGTCTGACCGGCGGCGACGCGGACGACCTGCGCCGAGGCTTCCGGAGGCACGGCGCCCATGAGGAGGGCGGCGGCCAGGAGGATGGACAGAGCGCGGCGCGGTGAAGTCATCATGGAAGAAGTGTAGCCGTTCCCCGTCGGGCGGACGGGGGCCGGAGGTCCCAAGGAGGGGCCTTCTTTGGTCCCTCCCGGGGGGGCCCGTTGGACCCCCCTTCCTTAATTGGGTCCGGACCGCTATAATCCAACCCATGACCGTGCGCGTCTACGAGTACGAGAAGTGCTCCACCTGCCGCCAGGCGCTGAAATTCCTCGACGCCCGGAAGGTCGCCTATCAGCGCGTGCCGATCGTGGACCAGGCCCCGTCCTTGGCCGAGCTCAAGGCCATGCTCGCCTTCACCGGCGACCTGAAACGCCTGTTCAACACCTCCGGCGTCGTGTACCGGGAACTGGGCATCGGCGAGAAGCTCAAGACGATGAAAGAGGCCGATGCTCTGGCCCTTTTGTCGAAGAACGGCCGGCTGGTCAAGCGCCCCTTCGTCCTGCTCAAGGACCGCGGCCTGCTGGGCTTCAAGGAAGACGAGTGGAAGGCGGCGTTTAAGTGAAGGTCTCCGTCCTCATCCCCGCTTACAACGAAGCCAAGACCATCGCCGCCTGCCTCGAAGCGGTGTATGGGCGCAATCCCGGGCGGGACCTGGAGGTCATCGTCGTGGATGACGGGTCCACCGACGGCACCTACGAGGCGGCGAGGGCCGCGGCGAGGACCGGCACGGTCGTGATCAAGCACGAGAAGAACTCGGGAAAGGGCATGGCGATACGCACGGCGCTCGCCAAGGCGACGGGCGAGGTGGTCCTGATCCAGGACGCGGACCTCGAGTACGACCCGGCCGACTACGCCAAGCTGTTGAAGCCCATCGAAGAAGGCCGGGCCGAGGTCGTGTACGGCTCGCGTCATCTGGCCGCGGGCAACGAGCGCTCTTACGCGCGCTACTACTACGGCGGGCGCCTGGTGTCGGTGTTCACCAACCTCCTGTACGGCTCTTCGATCACGGATGAGCCCACCTGCTACAAGGTTTTCAAGACCGCTTTGCTCCGGTCCTTCGATCTTCAGTGCACCGGCTTCGAGTTCTGCCCCGAGGTGACGGCGAAGACGCTTCTGCGCGGCATCCCCATCCTTGAGATCCCGATCAGCTACCGCCCCCGCCGCATCGAGGAGGGCAAGAAGATCCGCTGGTACGACGGGATCGAGGCGCTGTGGACGCTCCTGAGACTGCGATGGACGCGCGTCTAGACCCGCGCCGTTCCGACGCGGCGGTCTTCGCTTTGGCGCTCGCGCTGCGCCTGGGCTTCACCGCCTACTTCGTGACCAAGGGCCTGGGCGAGGTGTACGGCCGCGACCTGTATTTCAACCTCGCGCAATCGTGGCTCGGCTGGCTGCCCATGCCGGCCTTCGACGCGACGCATCCGCCTTTATACACGATGATCGTCGCGGCGCTTCTCGGCATTTTCCGTTCCGCGAATCCCCTTCCCGTTCTTCTTCTTCAGTGCCTCGCCGGCGCGGGCTCCGTCGTGTTGGTCCGAAAACTCGGCTCGCGTTTGGCGGATGACGCCACGGCGCGTTTGGCGGCGTTATGGTGCGCCTTGGATCCCGCGCTCATCTTCTTCACGCCTCATCTCCAGACCGAAACATTATTCATCGCGATGACCCTGCTCTTCTTCGTCGGCTTGTTGAACGAATGGGACCGTCCCTTGTCCTGGCGCCTGGTCGCGTGGGGACTTTGGGGCGGCCTGTGCGTCCTGTGCCGCTCCGTCCTCGGCGGCTATCCCGCTCTTCTTTTCTTGATCTTGTGGCGCGCGCAGGGCCTCAAGCGCGCCTTCCTGTTCTGCGCCTTGCTCGGCGCGGGCTGGCTCGCCCCGTCGGCCGCGTGGACCGCGCGCAACTATTTCAAGTACGGGAAGGTGGTGCCCGCCGCGACCTTGATGGGCTGGAACCTCTATGAAGGCTTCACCCTCGACCGCGAGGTCGTGCGCCGCCACCCGGCGGAGATGGGGGCGGAGGTCCAGGCGCTGGGCCTCACCGACCCGATCGCCGTCGGCGACCATTTCGCCAAGAAGACCGCCGCGCTCGTGCGCGCCGACCCGCTCGGGGCGGTCAAGATCGTCATCGGCAAGGCCTTCCTGTTCTGGCGGCCGTTCCCGTACGACCCGCATGTGTGGTGGCAGCGCGGGGCCCTCGGCGTCTATTTCACCGTCGTCTTCGCGTTGGCGCTGTGGGGGGCGCGCGGGACCTTCGCCCCGGCCTCGGCGTGGGGCGCGGTGTGGGCGCTGTTCGCCTACCTGACCGCCGTGCATTCGGTCTTCTTCACCTCGCTGCGCTACCGCCTGCCGCTCGAGCCGTTCCTGGTCCTCCTCGCGGCGGCGGGCGCGCTCGCGCTGATCCGGGGGCGGGAGGCGCGCCGTGCGTAAGCGCGCCGAGTCGCTGTCGCCCTGGGCCTGGGCATTGCTCGCCTGCGCGCTCCTGGCCTTGGCCTTGCGCTTCGTCAAGATCGGCTACGGCCTGCCGCACACCTACAACGCCGACGAGCCCCACCTGGTCAACATGGCGGTGTCCTTCGGCGGCGGCAGCCTGCGGCCGCACTCCTTCAAGTATCCGACGGTGTGGCCGACCATGCTCGCCGGCCTGTACGGCCTGTGGTTCGGCGTGTGGTCGGTGTTCGGCCTGAGGAAGGCGCCCGCGGATTTCGCGGCGCTGTACGGCTTCGCGCCCACGGGCTTCTACCTGATCGCGCGGCTGGCCGCGGCGGCGGCGTCGCTGGGGGCGCTCATCGTCGTCTCCCGCGCCGAGCGCGCGGAGGACCGGTCCCGCTGGCCGTACGGCGCCTTGATCCTGGCCTTCTCCCCGGTGCTCGTCGAGCTGGCCCACGCGGCCAAGCCCGATTCGCTGATGCTGCTCTTCGTCGCGGGCGCCTGGGCCTGCGCCTTGCGCTTCCAGGCGGGCGGGGCGCGCGGCTGGCTGTTCGCCGCGGGGGCGCTGACCGGCGCCGCCTGCTCGACGCAGTACACCGCCGCGCCGTTGGCGCTGCTCCTGCCGCTCGCCTGGCTGCTGCGCGAGGGCGGGCCGCCGTACTGGACCTGGATCCTCCAGGCCGCGGCCTTCGCCGCCGCCGCGTTCGTCGTCGGGTCTCCCTTCATCGCGCTCGACTTCTCCCGCTTCGCCGCGGACTGGACCGATTACGCCGACCTGGGCCGCCTGCGCCCGCACGACGCGGCGGCGATGGCGAAGACGGTGGCCTACAACCTCTGGACCTACGGCGGCGACGGCTCCCCGGCGGGCGCCGCCGCGCTGCTCGGCCTCGCGGTCATGGCCTGGCGGCGCACCCGCCGCGCGTTCCTTCTGATCGTGCCCGTCGCGGCTTATTTCTTCGTCTTGTCCGGCAGCCCCGACGGGGGCTGGCAGCGCTACCTGCTCGGCGTGTTCCCGGCCCTGGCCCTGCTGTCGAGCGAGGGGCTCGTCCTGCTCGGCGGCAAGAGCGCCTGGCGCAAGGCGGCGGTCGCGGCCCTCGTCCTGGCGCCCGGCCTGTTCCTCTCCTGGCGATATGTCGCCGACCTGACCTTGCCCGACACGCGCGCGCAGGCCGAAGCCTGGATGACGGAGAACATACCGGCGGGGGAGACCGTGCTCCTCGACCTGCCCCACGCCTCCCCGCGCGCGATCCCGTCGAAGGAGCAGTGCGAGGACCTGGCCGCCCGCACCGCCGCCGCGGGCTCGCCGCGCTCGAAGCTGTGGCGCGCGATGGCCGACCGTCATCCCGGGGGCGGCTGGCGCGTGTACCGCATCCAGCGCTCGGCGGGGGACCTGTTCTCCTCGCCGCGCCATGTCGCCGCCTCGCAGGCCGACGGCGATTTCCTCGACGTGCGCCCCGGTCTCGACCCGGTGCGCGCGGTGCGCGCGAGGTACGTCGTCACCTCCAGCTTCGGCGCCGATCCCCGCCGCGCCCGGGAGCTCGCCACCTTCTTCGCGGAGCTCGCCGCCGGCGCCGAGCTGGTCCGCGAATTCCCGTCCGAGCCCGGCTCCACGATGGGGCCGTGGCTGCGCGTCTGGCGCCTGAGGAGATGAGATGGCCCTTCACAACCTGATCGAGAACCTGATCCACTCCCTGCGCTACCGCGAGGTGGTCCCGCACCTGCGCCGCTGCCGGCGCATGGCGGACCTCGGCTGCCGCTTCGACCACCACTTCCTGACGCGCGTGCGCGGACTCGCCGACGAGAGCTGGGGCCTCGACGTCACCGTCGAGGACGGCAAGGACGGGACCATCACCTTGCTCAAGGCCGACATCACCAAGAACCTGCCCTTCCCCGACGGCCACCTCGACCAGATCACCATACTGGCCGTGCTCGAGCACATCGCCGACCCCAAGGCCGTCTTGTCCGAGGTCCGCCGCTGCCTGGCGCCCGGCGGCCGCCTCATCGTGACGACCCCCACCAAGCTCGGCATCAAGGTCCACGACGTCCTGGTGCACACCGGCCTGGTGCGCGACGTGGAGCCCGGCGAGCACAAGGACTTCGACGTCTCGCCCGAGGCCCTCGCCTCCTGGGCGCGCGACGCCGGCCTCGTCGTCGAGGACGTGCACTCCTTCGAGCTCGGCATGAACGCCTTCCTCCTCGCCAGCCGCCCTTCCGGGTCCTGACTATCCTCAAGGATAGTCGCGCGCAAGGGCGAACTCGCACCGGTGCGAGTTCGACGCTCCGGCCGATAATGATAGGATTGCGATCGTGACGGAGACGAGAAAAACGGTGTTGATGACGGGCGCGACCGGCTTCATCGGGCGCCGCCTGGCGATACTCCTCGCGGAGAAAAACGCGGTCCGCTGTCTCGTGAGGGACGCCTCCCGCGCGAAGGAGCTGCTCCCGCCCGGCGTCGAGCTCGTCATGGGCGACATGACCGACGCCGCCTCGCTGAAGGCGGCCGTCGCCGGCGCGGACGCCGTCGTGCACCTGGCCGCGCGCAAAGGCGACGAGCCGGACGTCGTCGCGGTCAACGTGGGCGGCGCCCACAACCTCGTCGCGGCCTGCCGCGCCGCCGGGGTCAAGCGTGTGATCAACATCGGCAGCCAGGCCTCGCGCCTCGCGCGGCGCGGCGCCTACGGCGAGACCAAGGCGCGGTCCGACGAGGCCTTCGCCGCCTCCGGGCTCGAGGTCACGACGGTGGTGCCGAGCCTCGTCTATGGCCCGGACGACACGGGCGTTTTCGGCAAGCTCGCTCGCGTGACCGCTTCCGCGCCTTTCGTGCCGGTGATCGGCGACGGCTCCGTCCGCTTCCAGCCGGTGCATGTCGACGACGTATGCGCCGTCATCGCGGGCTGCCTGGCCGAGCCGAGGACGATCGGCAGGACCTACGCCGTCGGTGGTCCGGCGAGCGTGACCCTTGTCGAGCTCATCGATCTCATCGGCGCCGCTCGGGGCAGGAAGCCGCTCAAGGTCCATCTTCCGTACTGGGCGGCGATGGGGATCGCCCGCGTCCTGGGGCTTTTCCTCGCCAAGCCGCCCCTGTCGGTCAGCAACGTGACCGGCGCCGTCCAAAGCGCCCCCGAAGCCGACTACGCCGCGGTCTTCTCCGAGCTGGGCCTCGAGCCGCGGGCCCTCGCCGAGGGCCTCAAAGACGCCCTGACATAGGTCCGCCATCCGCCTGAGACAGGCCTGCCATTTCCTATAATGTGGGCCTCATGGCCAAGCCCAAAGTCATCGTCGTCATGCCCGCCTACAACGCGGAGAAGACCCTCGAGCGCACCATCAAGGACATCCCCGCCGGGTCCGTGGACGAGGTCATCCTCGTCGACGACTGCTCCAAGGACGGCACCGTCGCGCTCGCCAAGAAGCTCGGCCTGACCGTCATCCAGCACGCGACCAACAAGGGCTACGGCGGCAACCAGAAGACCTGCTACACCGAGGCGCTGCGCAAGGGCGCCGACGTGGTGATCATGGTCCACCCCGATTACCAGTACGACGCGCGTCTCGTGCCGATCATGTCGGACCTGATCTCCCACGACATCTGCGACATGGTCTGCGGCAACCGCATCCGCACCCGCTGGGAGGCGCTCAGCGGCGGGATGCCGGTGTACAAGTACGTCTTCAACCGCCTGCTGACGATGTTCGAGAACTCCGTCACCGGCCAGAACCTCGGCGAGTGGCATTCGGGCCTGCGCGCCTACTCGCGCAAGTGCCTCGAGACGATCCCGTGGGAGGACAACTCCGACGACTTCGTGTTCGATCAGCAGTTCCTCATCCAGGCCGCCTACATGAAGCAGCGCCTGGGCGATGTCCCTGTCGCCGCGCGCTACTTCGCGGAGGCGTCGTCGATCAACTTCGTGCGTTCCTGCGAGTACGGGCTGTCGGCGATGTGGTGCCTGGGCCAGTACGTCCTGCAGCGCCTGGGCGTCATGCGCTTCGCCCTGTTCGAGCCGAAGACCGCGAGATGAGCCGAGCCGCGGCGGCCTTCGCGCTGCTGACGGCGGGGCTCGGCGCGCTGTCCGCCGCCGATTCCCTTTGGGTCGCGCTGCGGCCGGGCTGCGTCCCCTTCGTGCTCCTCGCGCTGACCATCCTGCTCGCCACCGGCTCCGGCCGCGTCCTCGCCGGCAAGCTGGGCCTGAGCGACATGAGCGAGTCGCAGAAGACCCTGTGCGGCATGACCTTGGGCCTGGGCCTGCTCGCCCTCGGAGGCTTCTTCCTCGGGGCCCTCGGCCTGTTCAAGCCCTGGGCCGCCTCGGCCCTCCTGGCCGCGCTGTGGCTGATCGGCTACGCGGAGCTCAAGCCGGCGCTCGCCTCGCTCGCGCCCGACCAGAGCCTCCTGCGCGAGCGCCCGCTCGCGGCCGCGGCGGTCGCGCTGCCCCTGCTCGCCGCGCTGTGGATGTGCCTCGTGCCGCCGCATCAGTACGACTCCCTCGTCTATCATCTGGCTTTGCCCCAGGCCTATCTGCGCGAGGGGCGCCTGTTCGCCCCGCCCGGCATCGTTTACGCCCATTTCCCGCAGAACGGCGAGATGCTGTTCTCGCTGGCGCTGCTGCTCGGAAGCGACCTGCTCGCGCAGATGTACATGTGGCTGTCGATGGTGCTCTCGATCTGGTGGGTGTTCTCCCTCGGCCGGCGCGAGGCGCCGATGAGCGCGGTGGCGCTCGCCTCCATCTTCATCGCCACGCACTCGGCCCTGCTGCTGATGTCGTCGACGACCTACGTCGAGCCGCTCGTCATGCTCTGGATAACGGCGGCGGCGCTCTCCTTCGAGCGCTGGCGGCGGCTGGCGCCGGAGGGCGGGGGGCCGCGGGGCTGGCTGATCCTGGCGGCGGTCTTCACCGGCCTGGCCCTGGGGACCAAGTACTACGCGGGCATCGGCGCCGCGGCGTTCGGACTGCGCCTGCTGTGGGCGTTCGCCTTCGACCGCCGCAGGCGGCGGGCGGAGGACCTGGTCCTGTTCACCGCGATCGTGAGCGCGCTGTTCGCTCCGTGGCTGATCAAGAACTGGGTGTGCGTGCGCAACCCCGTCTTCCCGTTCCTGTACAAATGGTTCGAGAACACCGGCACCGGCTGGAACGCGGACCTCGCCGCGGGCTACTTCAGCGTGCTGACCGAGTACGGCCACATCGGCGGCTTCTTCCACAGCCTGATCTCGTTGCCGATCCTCCTTCTGCGCAACCCGCTGCGCTTCGGCGGCGGCATGGACGTGCTCGGCGACCTGGGCTGGGACATCTCGCTATGGCTGCTGCCGCTCGGGGCGTGGGCGGCGTCCAGGAACCGGAGCCTGCGCGGGCTCCTGCTGTTCTGCTTCCTGTGGGGCGCGGCATGGTTCTCGAGCGGCGTCGTCCTGCGCTTCCTGACCGTGCTCGTGCCGATCATGGCTTTGCTGGGCGCCTGCGGCCTGGTCGCCCTGTGGGCCGTGCTCGACCGCTGGTCGCGCGTCGTCATCGCGGGGGCGCTCGGGGTCATGACCTTCGCGCACCTGTTCCTGTTCGTGTTCGTCCACTCGACCTTCGGCTCGGGGTCGACGGCCTTCGGGCTCGAGACCCGCGAGGCGTTCCTGACGCGCCGCCTGGACTACTACTCCTGCGCGGACTGGCTCCGGGGCAACCCCGCCCAGAATGATAAAATACTGGTCGTCGGGGAGCAGCGCGGCTACTATCTGCCGGCCGACCACCTTCCCAGCACCGTGCACATGCCCAACCTCTTCATCCGCCGGGCCAACGAGTCCGCCGACCCCGCGGCGCTCCTCGCGTCGCTGCGCGCCGACGGCTTCACCCGGGTGCTGATCGTCCCGCGCGAGGCCGCGCGCCTCGGCCCGGGCCTCGGCACGCTCACGCCCGCCGGCGCCGTCAACTGGAAGGGCCTCGAGGACACGCTGAAGACCGAGTTCACGGGCCGCGGCTGCGTCGTGGGGCGCCTGTGAAGAGCTACACGGGCCTCCTGCTGACCTCCTTCATCTGCTCGGCGGGGGTGTCCTTCTTCATGACCCCGCTCGTGCGCCTGCTGTCGGTGCGCCTGGGCGTTCTCGACACGCCCGGCTCGGCGGTCAAGACGCACAAGGAGCCGACCCCGGTGTTCGGCGGCGTGGCCATCTACCTGGGCTTCATGGCGACGATGCTGCTGCTGCGCCTGACGACGAACTTCCCGACGGGCACCTTGTACAACCTGCGCGCGCTCGTCCTCGGCGGCTCTTTGATCTTCGCCCTCGGCCTCATCGACGACCTGAAGCGCCCCGAGGGCGTCGACTACAAGCCCAAGTTCCTGGTGCAGATACTCGCCGCGGCCCTGCTCATCCTGTTCGGCCTGCGCATGCGCTTCCTGTCGCCCGCCTACGTCGCGGCGGTGGTGACCGGCGTCTGGATCGTCGGCGTGACGAACGCCTTCAACATCGTCGACATCATGGACGGCCTGTCCGCGAGCCAGGCGGCGATCGCCGCGCTCGGCTTCCTGATGATCTCCCTGCCGACCGAGGAGCTGTACGTCAACTTCGCCTCCGCGGCGCTGGCGGGCGCGGCGATCGGCTTCCTCCCCTGGAACCTGTCGAAGAAGCGCAAGATCTTCATGGGCGACAGCGGCAGCCTGCTCATCGGCTTCCTCCTCGCGGGCATCTCGCTCGGGACGCGCTACTCCGACGTCAACGACGCGGGCGTCTTCGCGCCGCTCCTGATCCTCTTCGTGCCCGCCTTCGACACGTTCTTCGTGAGCCTCCTGCGCCTGAACCAGGGCAAGTCCCCGTTCCTCGGCTCGAAGGACCACTTCGCCCTGCGTCTCGAGAAGATGGGGTTCGACCGCGGCCAGGTCGTCCTGATGGCGGGGGCGGCCGCGGCGTTCCTGAGCTTCTGCGCGTTCCTCGTCACGCAGCTGCCGCTGGGCGGCGCGGTCGCCGTCTACGCGCTGGTCGCGCTCCTGGTCGGCTGGATCGGGCGCCGCATGGCGCTCGTCGAGATGCGATGAAGGTCGACGTCCTCGTCCTCGGCGGCGGGCTGGCGGGGCTCTCGGCGGCGTATCACCTGCGCGAGCGCGGCGTCTCCTCCCGCCTCGTCGTCGAGGCCAAGGACCGCGTCGGCGGCACGGCCGGCTCGGTGACCACGGGCAGGTTCACTTTCGACTACACCGGTCACCTGCTCCATCTGCACGATCCGTACGGCAAGTCCCTCATCCTCGACCTGCTCAAGGACAACGTCGCCGCGCACGAGCGCAAGGCGTGGATCTACTCGCAGGGCGCGTTCACTCGATATCCTTTTCAGGCGAACACGAAGGGGCTGCCGCCCGAGACCGTCGCGGACTGCGTCGCGGGCTTCCTCGAGACCGTGCACCGGCCGACGCCCCTGGATCGGAACACTGATTTCCTGTCCTGGTGCCGGGCGACCTTCGGCGACGGGATCACGCGCCGCTTCATGCGGCCCTACAACCAGAAGCTGTGGCGCCTGCCGCTGACGGAGCTGACGACCGAGTGGCAGGGCCGCTTCGTTCCGAAGCCGACCGCCTCCGAGGTCATCTACGGCGCGCTCACCGACAGCAACGCCCTGTTCGGCTACAACGCGACCTTCCGCTACCCCGTGCGCGGCGGCATCCAGTCCCTGCCCGACGCGCTCGCCGACCGCCTCGAGCCCGGCGTCGTGCGCGTGGACAGCCCCGTCTTGGCCGTCGACCTGCGCGAGAAGATCGCTCTGGTGCGCGGCCTGGGCGAGGTGCGCTACGAGCGGCTCGTGAACACCCTTCCCTTGAACGTGTTCCTGGACCTCTCTAAGCCGCTGCCGGCCGCCGTCAAGGAGGCGCGGAAAGACCTGCGCTGGAACACCGTCTGGAACCTCAACCTCGGCATCGACCGCCCCGCCCCGGCGGACAAGCACTGGATCTATTACCCGGAGCAGAAGTTCCCGTTCTATCGCGTCGGCTACTCGAGCAACTTCTCGCCGCACCTCGCCCCGGAGGGCCACGCCGCGCTGTACCTCGAGGCGACGCGCCCGGGCGGGGCGCGGGTCGACCGCGACAAGCTCGAGGCGGACATGATCAAGGGCCTGCGCGAGGCGGGCCTGCTGCGCCGCAGCGACGAGATCTCGGCCAAGGTCTGGATGCCGGTGCCGGTCGGCTATGTCGTCTACGACCGCGCCCGCACGCCGGCGGTGAACGTCATCTTCCGCCACCTCGCCTCGCTCGGAGTCGAGTCCATCGGCCGTTACGGCGGCTGGAAGTACTCCTTCATGGAGGAGACCATCCTCGACGGCAAGCGCTGCGCGGAGCGCCTCACCGGGGGCGAGGCGGCCCCGGAGCCCTCCTCCTCCGCGCCCCCTCTGAGGGCGCTCAAATGAAACGGATCCTGCCCCTGCTGGCCCTCGTCGTCCTCTCGTCCTGCGTGGCGGAGACCGTGGAGCGCCGCAAGCCGCGCAAGGGGCCGATCAAGGAAGTGGGCTTCGTCGATCTGGGCGGGGGGAACGTCCGCTACTCGGTGGAGGGCTGGGGCTGGTTCGTCTCCGGGCGGCGGCGCGACGCCCTGCGCCGCATGCGCCGCAACTGCGGCAAGCTCCTCTCGCCGCAGATCCTCGACGAGTATCAGCGCCAGGACGCCGACATCTCCTACGCCGGCACGGACATCGCCACCAGCCTCGACAAGGGCATGGACCATTTCAAGATCGCTCCCTTCCACCACATCGTCTACGAGTGCCGGCCGAAGGACGCGAAGTACGAGCCGCCGCAGCCTTCGACCGCGGCCCCGCGCGCCTTCCTCGTCGTGCCGCCGACGGCCCAGGTCTCGACGACCACCGTGATCGAAGCCCCCGCCGTGTCCACTGCCCCCGTCTCCCAGGAGCCGCCCAAATGATCAAGCTCGACCGCGCCATCTGCATCTTCGACCTGGAGGCCACCGGCGTCAACCCCCTCGAGGACCGCATCGTCGACATCTGCATCTTGCGCCGCGAGCCCGACGGCTCCGAGACCGTCTTCTCCTCGCTCGTGAACCCCGGCGTGCCGATACCGCCCGAGGCCACCGCGATCCACCACATCTCCGACGAGATGGTCAAAGACCAGCCCCGCCTCTCCGACCTCGCCCCCAAGATCCTCGAGATGTTCAAGGGCGCCGACCTCTCCGGCTTCAACGCCGCGAAATACGATATCCCGCTGCTGACGGCGGAGTTCAAACGCTTCGGCGCCGAATGGCCAGAGGCAGGGAAACGGGTCGTCGATTCGTTCACGATCTTCCAGCGCAAGGAGAGAAGGGACCTCACGGCGGCGTACAAGTTCTACTGCGGCAAGGACATGACCGGCGCCCACCGGGCCGAGGCCGACGTGCGCGCGACCGCCGAGATCCTCTGGGCCCAGATCGAGCGCTACACCGACCTCCCGAAGGATGTGGCGGGCATCGAAGCCTGGTGCAATCAGATCGATCCGAGCCGTGTCGATGTCGAAGGGAAGTTCGTCTGGAAGAACGGCGAAGCGGCGTTCGGTTTCGGGAACAAGCACAAGGGCAAGACCATCCGCGAGGTGGTGAGGGCTGATCGCGGCTATTTCGCCTGGATGATCGAGAAGGGGAACTTCAGCGCGGATGTGATCAGGATCTGTAAAGAGGCGTTGGAGGGCAAGTTCCCGGAGAAGAAAGGGTAGTGGCGAAGAAAAAAGGAATCGCCGTCGTCTTGCTGTCGGGAGGCTTGGACTCCACGACGGCGTTATACTGGGCCAAGAGGGAGTACTCTTCCGTTATCGCTTTATCCATCCGTTACGGTCAGAGGCACGTTAAAGAGCTTTCCGCCGCCCGCGCCGTTGCGCGGGCGGCGAAGGTATGGCTCCACGAGGTCGTGATATCTCTGCCGTGGCTCCAGGGCTCGTCTTTGACTAATTCGTCCCTTCGAATCCCAGACATGCCGTTGAAAAAGATCGGCACCGGCGGCGTCCCTTCCACGTATGTCCCCGGACGCAACACCATCTTTTTGTCGTTAGCCGTGTCGTTGTCCGACGCCGTCGGCGCCTCCGCCATCGTCATCGGCGCGAACGCCCTGGATTACTCCGGCTATCCCGATTGCCGTCCCCCGTTCATCCAGGCTTTCGGCAAGGTCGCCAAGGAAGGCACGAAGCGCGGCTCCGAAGGCAAGCCGTTGAGGATACTCGCCCCTCTCCTGCGCCTCGACAAGAAGGGCGTCGTGAATCTCGCCCGTCGCGTCGGCGCCCCCCTGAACCTGACCTGGTCGTGCTACGCCGGCGGCGCTCGTCAGTGCGGCCGTTGTGATTCCTGCAAGCTCCGCGCCAAGGGCTTCCGAGAGGCCGGCGTTCCGGATCCCGCGGCGTGACCCAGTCCCTCAAGCTGTCCGACGAGTCCCGCGCCCGCCTCGTCGAGATCTTCTCCTCCCTGCAGGGCGAAGGCCCGCGCCTCGGCGAGCGCCAGATCTTCGTCCGCCTCGGCGGCTGCAATCTCTCCTGCGATTACTGCGACGAGCCGGACACCATCCCCATTCCTTCAGGGATCGTCCGGTCCTCCGAATTCGTCAAGAACGAGATCGAATCCCTCGCCCATTCGCGCTCCCACCGTTCGATCTCCTGGACGGGCGGCGAGCCCCTCCTCCACCCGCAGTTCCTGATGCCCCTGATGCGCTGGGCGCATAAGCGCGGCCTCGAGAACCATCTCGAGACCAACGGGACCTTGCCGGTCCCCATGTCCGCGCTCGCGCCGTTGTGCGACCTGGTCGCGATGGACATCAAGCTGCCGTCCTCGACGGGCCGCGACACCTGGGGCGCTCACCGCGACTTCATCCGCGTCCTGCCGCCGCGCGCGTTCGTGAAGGTCGTGCTGAGCGACCGCGCGACCGAGGACGAGTGGAAGACGGTCGTCGAGCTCGTGCGCCGCGCCCCGCACCCGCTGCCGCTGTACCTGCAGCCCGCGACGCCGGTCGGCAAGGTGAAGACCATCCCCGCCGCCCGGGCCCTGCGCTTTGAGGCGATGGCGCGCCGCGCCGTCAAGGAGGTGTTCCTGCGCCCGCAGTGGCACCACCTGTGGAACCTGCCCTAGGGCCGCGGCGGCCTTTCGTTGAGCAGCGCCCAGAAGACGCCGACGGTCTTCACCGCCGAGAAGAAGTCCTCGAACTTGACCGGCTTGACGACGTAGGCGTTGACGCCGAGCCGGTAGCAATCGTTCAGGTCGGCCGGCTCCCGCGACGAGGTCAGCATCACGACGGGGATGGTCTTCAGGCTCTCGCTGCCCTTCATCTCTCGGAGCACCTCTATGCCGTTGAGCTTGGGAAGCTTGATGTCGAGAAGGACGACGATCGGGTCGCCGTCTCCGCGGCCGGCGAATAGGCCCTCGCGCCTGAGGAAATCGAGCGCCTCGGCGCCGTCCCGGGCCACGACGACCTCGTTGGCCACCTCGGCCACCCGCGTCAGGACCTCGACGGTCATCTCGACGTCCCCGGGATCGTCCTCGACGAGCAGGATCTTTCCGAGACCGCTCATGCCTCCTCCTTCTTCGGCGCCGGCAGGGTGAAATAGAACACCGCGCCTTTGCCGACCTCGCCCTCGGCGCAGGTCTGCCCACCGTGCTTGGCGACGATCCGGCGGACGTGCGCCAGGCCGATGCCCGTCCCCTCGAAATCCTCCATGCGGTGGAGGCGCTGGAACACGCCGAAGAGCTTGTCCGAGAAGCGCATGTCGAAGCCCGCCCCGTTGTCGCGGACGCGGACCACCAGGCCGTCCGTCTTGTCTTCGCGGGCGTCGATCTCGATGACGGCCGGAGAACGGCCGCGGCTGAACTTGAGCGCGTTGCCGATCAGGTTGGCGAATACGAGCCTGATCATCCCGGCGTCGCACACGGCCTTCGGCAGCTCGGCGACCCGCCACTCGACCGCGCGCCCCTCGAGGTCGTTCGTGAGATCCTTGATGACGTCATCGACGAGCACCCCGAGGTCGACGGGCTCCCGGCGCATCTCGACGCGGGCCGTCTTGGAGAACGCGAGGAGCTCGTCGATGAGGACGCCCAGCTTCTTGGCCGCTCGGGCGATCTTGTCCATCAGGTCGCGGCCGCGCTCATCGAGCTTGCCGGCGGAGTTGCGGGCGAGCATCTGGATGAACCCGTCGATGTGGCGCAGGGGCGCCCTCAGGTCGTGGGCGACGGAATAGGAGAACGCCTCGAGCTCCTTCTGGGCCGCCTCGAGGCGGGCGGCCTCCTTGGCCTGCGCCTCGATCTTCTTGCGCTCGGTGATGTCGACGATCGACGCCAGGACGAGGCCTTCCGACGCCTCGATCGGGTTGAGGCCGATCTCGACGGGGACCTCCGAGCCGTCCTTGCGCAGGCCGAACAGGTCCCGTCCCGCTCCCATCGCGCGGGTGCGGGGATCCGCGTGGAAGCCCGCGCGGTGCCCGGGATGGGCCGCGCGGAAGCGCGGCGGCACGAGCAGCTCGATCTTGCTGTCGAGGAGCTCCTCGCGCGCGTAGCCGAACAGCTTCTCGGCCTGGGAGTTGACCATGACGATCTTCCCCGTGCGGTCCACCATGATCATCGCGTTGGGGGCGGCCTCGACGGCCAAACGGAAGCGTTCCTCGGATCTTTTCAGCCGCTCGAGCTCGTCGAGCGGGACCGTCGAGCCGGGGTCTCCGGGGGCGTTGGTCATCGCCCGTAGACTCAACCAGTTATTTGTTTATGCCGCGTGCCCGCGGCGATAACCTTTGTTGACGAGGTCCGTGGGCTAGGCGGTCGCGCAGGCCATGATGCCGCGCGCCTCGCAGACGCCGTCGAGCAGCGCGTTCAGCGCGTCGCAGGCGTCGGACACCGCGGCCTTGAGCTCGGCGCCGAGAGCGGGGTTCTTCTCCAGCTCCGCGACGAGGACCTGCTTCTCCGACGAGGAGTGCCAGGCGTCCATGGTCTCGTGGACCGAGAAGAAGCCGAGGGCGTTCTTCGAGTCCAGGCCGTACTTCGACTTCAAGCCCTCGATCTTGGTCTTCGCGACGGCGGGCTGCTGCGCCTCGTAGGCGTACAGCGCGGCCAGGCCGGCCTGCCAGGAGCCGCGGGACAGGCGGTCGAAGGTCTCCACGCACTTCGTCGTGCCGGCGTGGGCCTCGGCGCCGAGGACGGAGGCGCGGTCGGCGCCGACGGTCTCCGCGAAGCGCAGCCACAGCTCGGGGTGGTTCTCCGCGCCGGCCTCCTCGTGCGTCAGGTTCTCGAGGAGCATCTGGCGCGTCGCCAGGTCGGGGGTGTTGGAGTGCACGGCGCTGACGTAGCGCGGGAAGCGGGCTTCCTGCTTGTAGTACTGCTGGGCGTAGTGCGCGAGGTCCTCGCGCGTGAGCGTGCCGGCGGTCCAGGCCTGGTAGAAGGGAT
>Ga0255338_1002137_pt1 | contig 31374 bp, 28 predicted proteins | sample MeOH1_35cm_T4_19_FD_203715 | JGI IMG/M metagenome (GOLD analysis project Ga0255338, IMG submission 203715) | Sandy soil microbial communities from University of British Columbia, Vancouver, Canada - MeOH1_35cm_T4_195 | ecosystem: Engineered > Artificial ecosystem > Sand microcosm > Unclassified ... | reverse complement strand
GGGTGGTGGGCGGGGTGGGGGGGGGGGGGGGGCGAGCGCTGGCGAAGGAATTTCTTAACCATGACAAGCTAATGTTGCGGTGACCTTTCCTGTCAGCGTGGCATCGCCCCATGAACATGATCGACCGCAATAGCCATCCCTTCTCGATCGACGTGCCGGTCTGCGAGCGTCGCAGCGGCGCCATCCATATCGAACCGATGATGATGTGGTGTTCGAGCGTCTTCCGGCGCGAAGACTGGCGCCCGCGCAATCGTCGCGAGGTGGTGCGCTTCTGCTTCCGCTCGGAAGATCAGGCGGCGCAATTCGCCGAAGCGTGGCGGCCCCGTCTCTAGTTTTCAGCCGCCGATTTTCGTCAGGCCTTCACACCTGCGCCTGGCTTCGCCTGCGCGGCCGGGTCGAGCGGCCAGCGCGCCAGCGGGCTGATTTCAAGCCCATCCTTCATGCCCATCGCGAAACGTTCCGCGCCTGCCCAGGCGATCATCGCGCCGTTGTCGGTGCAGAGTTTTGCCGGCGGCACGATGAAATCGAAGCCGTGCTCGACCGCCGTTGCTTCGAGGCGCGCGCGCAATGTCTGGTTGGAAGCGACGCCACCCGCCACGACGAAACGCCGCGACCCTTCGGGGAGGTTTGCCATTTCCATCGCATGGGCGACGCGGTCGGCGAGGACGTCCGCCACAGTCGCCTGAAAGCTTGCAGCGATGTCGGCGCGAAGTTCGTCCGTCAACTCGCCCCCGGCCTCGATGCGTTGCGCCTCGATGAGTTGCCGCACCGCGGTTTTGAGGCCCGAGAACGAGAAATCGCAGCCGGGCTTGCCCATGAGAGGGCGGGGCAGGTGGAAGCGGCTCGCATCGCCCGCCTTCGCCGTGCGCTCCACGGCGGGGCCGCCCGGAAAGCCGAGGGCCATCATTTTGGCCACCTTGTCGAAGGCTTCGCCCACGGCGTCGTCGATCGTGGTGCCGAGGCGGCGATAGCGCCCCACGCCCTCGACCACGAGAAGCTGGCTATGCCCACCCGAAACAAGAAGCAGTAGATAGGGGAAGGCGATCCCGTCGGTGAGCCGGGCCGTCAGCGCATGGCCTTCGAGGTGGTTGACCGCGACGAGCGGCAGGCCACGGGCGAGCGCTATGCCCTTTGCCGTCATAAGCCCGACAATGACGCCGCCGATGAGACCAGGACCGGCCGTCGCAGCTATGGCATCGAGGTCCTCCCAGTCCACTTTCGCGTCTTCCAGCGCCCTCGCAATCAGCCCATCCAGATGCTCGATATGGGCGCGGGCGGCGATTTCCGGCACCACGCCGCCATAGGGTGCGTGTTCCTTGATCTGGGAAAAGACGGCATTGGAGAGGATTTCGCCCCGGAATCCGCCAGAATCCGCAACACTTTCCCCGGCATGACGGCGCACGACGGCCGCCGCCGTCTCGTCGCAGCTCGTCTCCAGCCCGAGAATGGTGAGCACGCCCTTGCGCGTCATGTTGTCCGTCGCTCTTCCGGTGGAAAGGGGTCTTCCATGCCGCTTCGATCGTCTATAAGAGCGGCAGGCCCTTGTCGGGCTTGGCATAACACCCGGAAGAAGGCTCATGCAACGTCGGCTCCGCATCGGCACGCGCGGCTCCAAGCTCGCGCTCATTCAGGCAAATGACGTCGCAAGGCGCATCGGCATCGCGCTCGGCCTCCCCGCCGAGGAGGCGGCCGAGATCGTCGTCATCAAGACGACCGGCGACCGCGTGCAGGACCGCAATCTGTCGGAACTGGGCGGCAAGGGGCTCTTCACGAAGGAAATCGAGGATGCGCTGCTCGATGGCGGCATCGACCTCGCGGTCCATTCGATGAAGGACATGCCCACCGTTCTGCCGGACGGGCTCATCATCGACTGCATTCTCGAGCGCGTCGATCCGCGTGACGCCTTCCTGTCGCCCAAGGCCACGTCCATCGCCACCTTGCCGCAGGGCGCCATCGTCGGCACCTCGTCGCTCCGGCGCGGCGCGCAGGTGAAGGCGCGGCGGCCCGATGTCACCGTCGTTCCCTTTCGCGGCAATGTCGACACGCGGCTCCAGAAGCTCGCCGATGGCGTCGCCGACGCGACGCTCCTTGCCATGGCCGGCCTCACCCGCATGGGCCTTCTCGATAAGGTGACCGCGCCGCTCTCAACCGATGAAATCCTTCCCGCCGTTGCGCAGGGTGCGGTCGGCGTCGAACGCCGCATCAATGATGCGGAAGTCGCGGAACTGCTGCAGCAGCTCCATCATGTGGAATCGGGGCTTCGCGTCGCCGCCGAGCGCGCGACGCTTGCCGTGCTCGACGGTTCCTGCCGCACGCCCATCGCGGCGCTTGCGATCATCGACGGAAAAAAGCTCGCCATGCGCGCGATGATCCTTTCTCCGGACGGATCGGAAGTGATCGAGACGTCGCGTGAGGGGCTTGCTTCGGATGCCGTGGCGTTGGGCGCCGACGCAGGCGAGGAACTGAGGGGACGCGCCGGTCCGCATTTCTTCGACGAGGTCTGAGAGCCCCATGCGCCTTCTCGTCACGCGACCAGACGAGGATGCAGGCCCGCTTGTCGAGGCGCTGGCGGGGCTCGGCCATGAGGCCATCGCCGCACCACTTCTCGCGATCCGGCCGGTCGAGGATGCCGCTATTCCCGACACGCCCTGGCAGGCGATTCTCATCACCAGCGCCAATGGTGCGCGGGCCATCGGCGCTCGCCGTGAAATGACCCGGCTCTCGCAAATTCCTGTTCTTGCCGTGGGCGAGGCGAGCGCTGCGGCGGCTCGCGTCGCGGGCTTTGCAGAGGTCGCAGTTGCGGGCGGCGATGTTCATGCGCTGGCCGGGCTGGTGCTCGGCCGTCTTTCGCCGGGCGGCGGTCCGCTCCTCCATATTGCCGGCGCGGTCACGGCAGGCGATCTCAAGGGCATGCTCGAAGCGCGGGGCTTCAGCGTCGATCGCGTCGTCCTTTATGAGGCCGTGACGGCGGACGAACTTCCCGCAGCGGCGGTTGCAGCGCTGCGCGGCGGCGAGGCCGATGGCGTCCTTTTCTATTCTCCGCGTACCGCCCGGCAATTCGCCCAGCTCGTGCATAAGGCCGGGCTCGAACAAAAACTCGTCACGCTGACGGCCTATTGTCTGTCCGCCGCCGTGGCGGAGGCGCTGAACGGCCTTCCCTTCAAGATGACGGCGGTTGCCGCCGAACCGAACCAGACATCGCTGCTCGAACTGCTTGCGTGATGCGTCATGAACCCCGCGTCATTTAGCGGCATGGGGAGGCGCGGGACCCGGAAAGGCCGAAATCCGCCAATCCTGCCTTTCCGGTGCCACGATCCTCTCTATAGTAGGGGTCTGATTTTCCGAAGAGGCCGCATCTACCCATGACCGACGCGAACGGAAACAAAGAGACGCCCGCCTCTCCCGAGGCTGAAGTCCTTGGGCCTGAAAAGGCCGAACCGGGGCCCCGTCCGCGCAAGGAGCCGCCTGTCATCGATGGCGAGGCAGAAGTGCTTTCGAGCCGCACGGGCGGAACCGGGGCCCAGGCGGACCCGCAGCCCGCCTCGCCTGAGGCTGAAGCGCCGAAGCCCGATCAGCCATCGACGCGACCCGTCGGCCTCGCCACCGTCATCATTGTCGCGCTCGTGGCCGCCGTTGCGGTGGGCGTTGTCGGTTATCTCGCCATCGGCCAGATGGGCAATGCCTCGGACCAGGCGCTTGCCGGTCTCGGCACGCGCATAGATGCGCTCGAACAGAAGAGCGAGGCGAGCGGGCAGTCGCTCGCAGCGGCGACCGACAAGCTCGATGCGCGCCTTGCCGCCGCAGAGCAGACGCTTGCACAGCAAGCGCCGGAGAGCATCGCTGCCGCCAATGCGCGGCTCGACAAGCTCGCCGCCGAAACGGACGCGCTGAAGCAGTCGCTTGCCGAAGCGCAATCGGCTTCGCAGGGAACCCAGCAGAAGCTCGATGAACTCGGCAAGTCTCTCCCGCCTGCGGGTATCGCCGATCAGGTGGCGAAGGTGGAGGCGATGCTGCGCCTTCTCAACGGCGCGCTTGATCAGCTGACGCCGAAAGTGGATGCGATGGAAGCGCGGCTCGCGGCGCTTGAAGCGAAGAAGGAAGATCCGGATGCGGCGGCCCGCGCTGCGCTCGGCCTCGCGCTCGCCAATCTTGCCCGCGCCGCCGAAGGCCCCGGTTCCTTCAAGGCGGAACTCGACGCGGTCGCAGCCTTTCTTCCGAACGAGCCGGAGCTTTCCGGGCTTGCCCCTGTCGCCGCGCAAGGCGCCGTGACGCGAGCGCGACTGAAGGAGGATTTTCCCGCTGCCGCGCAATCGGTCTTCGATGCGGAACGACGCGCGACCAGCGATGGCTTCTGGGCGCGTTTCGTTGCCAATGCGCGTTCGCTCGTGACCGTGCGTCGCACCGGCGAACTCACCGGTGACAGCACGGAAGCCGTGATCGCGCGGATGGAAGAGCGGTTGAAACTCGACGATCTCGCGGGCGCGGCCGATGAGGGCGCGAAGCTCAAGGGTCCGGCGGCAGAAGCGGCGAAGCTTTGGCTCGACCAGGCGCGGGCGCGCATCTCCACCGACAGGCTCGTTCGCGATCTCTCCGCGCATGTCGCGGCGCGGCTCACCACGGCAGCGGGCGGGACCGCAGCACGGGGGATTGGGGACTGATGCTGCGCGCGCTTTACAGCTTCCTCATCATCGCCGCGCTGTCGGCGCTTGCGATCTGGCTTGCCGACAATCCCGGCGATCTCGTCATGCATTGGCGCGGCTACGAGATCCGCACCAGTTTCGTCGTCGGCCTCGGACTTCTCGTCGTCGTCGCCTTTCTCGTGCTCTTCGTCTATCGCCTCACGATGGGCGCTCTTCGCGCGCCGGCCGGCCTTTCCTCCTATCTCGTTCAGAGCCGTCGCCGTCGGGGCTTTCTCGCGCTGACGCGGGGCATGGTCGCGGTGGCCGCGGGCGATGCCTCGGAAGCACGTCGCTATGCGGGTCGTGCGAAGCGTTTTCTCGACGAGACACCGCTGACGCTGCTTCTCGCCGCGCAGGCCGCTCAGCTCGAAGGCAAGGAAGACGCCGCGAAAGGTTATTTCGAAGCGATGCTCGCAGCGCCCGAAACGGAATTCCTTGGGCTTCGCGGACTCTTCGTGCAAGCGCGCCGCGCGGGCGACAAGACGCGCGCGCTCGAACTCGCGCGCCGCGCCTTTTCGCTCCGTCCGAAAACGCCATGGGCCGCGCAGGCCGTTTTCGAGATCGAGACGTCGGAGGAGGACTGGGAAGCATCGCTCGCCACGCTCGACCGGATGCTTTCGGCAAAGCTGCTGCCGCGCGACGCCGCGCGTCATCGTCGCGCCGTGCTGCTGACGGCGCTGGCGCAGACGGCGGAAGAGGCGGCGGCCGCACAGGTCGGTGAGGCGAGGCGTGCGCCTCGCGAACGCGCGTTGTCGCTTGCACTTGACGCTGCCTCGCTTGAGCCCGATTTCGTGCCCGCCGTGGCGCTTGCCGCGAAGCTTTGCGGCGAGACGGGCCGTGTTCGCAAGGGCGCGAAACTGGTCGAGCATCTTTGGGCTCGCGCGCCTCATCCCGATCTTGCCGACGCCTACATGAACCTCATCGAGGGCGAAAGCGCTTACGACCGCTTCAAGCGAATGCGCCTTCTTGCCGGTCACAATCGCGACCATATCGAAAGCCGCGTCGCGCTGGCGCGAGCGGCCGTGGCGGCGCGCGATTGGCTCGCGGCTCGCGGCGCGCTCGAACCGTTCGTCGGTGTCAACGCCACCGAGCGGCCCTCGCAGCGCATCTGCGAACTCATGGCGGCAATCGAGGAGGGCGAGCATGGCGATCGCGGCAGCGCGCGCGAATGGCTCGCTCGCGCGCTTCATGCGCCGGAGGATGCGGCGTGGGCGGGCGAGGCCTGGCGTTCGCATCGCTGGTCGCCGATCAATCCCGTGACGGGCGAATTCGACGCGCTGACATGGCGCGCGCCCGGCCTGCGCCTTGCGCCTGTTGTGGTGCCGTCAGCGCCCGTTGCGGCCTCCGCGCCGGTGGCGCCTGTCGCGGAAGAAAAGCCGGTCGCGGTACATCCTCTGCGCCCTCAGGTCGAAGAGGATGAGGCCGTTGCGGCCACGCCGCCCCTTCCGGACGATCCCGGCCCGAGCGGGGTAGATGAATTTGACGCCGATGGGGGGCAAAAATGGTGAAGCGCATTCTTCAAGGCGTCGGCGTTCTGATCCTGCTTGCGCTGGTCGTCATCGGAGGCTCGGTCGTCCGCTTCGACAGGAGCAAGGATGAGCTTCTTCCCAAATATGCCAATGCGGCATCGCAGTTCATCGCGCTGCCCGATGGCGCAGTGGCGCATGTGCGCGATCAGGGCAACAAGACGGGCCCCGTCCTCGTTCTCGTTCATGGCTCCAATGCCTCGCTCCACACCTGGGAGCCATGGGTTCATATCCTCGGCGCGACCTACCGCGTCGTTACCATGGACATGCCGGGCCACGGGCTCACCGGCGCCGTGCGCAATGACGATTACAGCCGGACCGGCATGGTCAATTTCGTCCATGAGGTGACGCGGAAGCTCGGGCTCAAGCGCTACGCCATCGGCGGCAATTCCATGGGCGGCGGCGTTGCGGCCCAATATGCCGAAAGCTTTCCCGACGAGGTGGCGGCCCTCATTCTGGTCGATGCGGCCGGTATTCCGCGCAAACCCCAGCCGGACGGCAAGATTCCGCTTGCCTTCCGCCTCGCGCAAATACCCGTCCTCAACAAGATCCTGCTCTATGTGACGCCGCGCTCGATGGTCGCCGAAGGGCTGCACAAGGTTTTTGTCGACCAGTCCAAGGTCACGGACGAGATGGTGACGCGCTACTACGACCTGACCCTTTATGACGGCAACCGCCGGGCGACGGGCATTCGCTTCCGCCTGCCGCCTGACGACGAGGCAGTCGCCGAGCAGCTTGGCGCGATCAAGGCGCCGACGCTCATTCTCTGGGGCGAGAAGGACGGGCTGATCCCGGTCGAGTACGCGGCTGAGTTCGCCAAGCGCATTCCGGGTTCGAAAGTCGTGATCTACTCCAATGTCGGCCATATCCCGATGGAGGAGGTGCCCGAGAAGAGCGCCGCCGACTTGGCTGCTTTCCTTGGTCTCGCCTTCGCGGCGGAAGCCGCCGGAACGCCTCCTCAGCCGGTCGAAACGGCCCCCATCCACCATGACGGCAAGGTCGAGGTCATGCCGGTCAGCCCCGAATAGGGCTTTTCGGCTCCGGGTTCTCACAAAAAGCCCCGCAAGCCTGTTGCCAAAAGGGGTAAGGCCGGGGTATCTCAAGGCCCGTCGACAGGGCCGCTGGCCCGGAGACGCCGGAGCCGCTTTAGCTCAGTTGGTAGAGCACCTCATTCGTAATGAGGGGGTCAGGTGTTCGAGTCACCTAAGCGGCACCACTTTCCAGCCTTTTCCCCAAAACCTGCCATTCAGGTCACCGGTATATCCGCGTGCCGATATTCGGCGTCGGCTAACCCTTCTCCGCAGGCACCACCGCGCGGCGGTAGATGTGCCATGAGGCATGGCCGAGCAGTGGGAAGAAAAAGATCAGCCCGACAAAGAGCGACAGGAAGGACAGCGCGACCAGAAAGCCGATGATCGCGAACCAGACGAGCATGGCGCGAGGATTGGCGAGCACGGTGCGGACGCTGGTGATCATGGCGGTCACGAAGTCGACGTCGCGGTCGAAGAGCATCGGGAAGGAAATGACGCTCAGCGAAAAGACGGCGAGCGCGATCGCTGCGCCGACCGTGTTGCCGACGATGAGGAAGGCGAAACCCTCGGGCGTCGAGAAGATCATCGAGACGAAGGCCGTGAAGCTCGTCGTCGAAAGGCCGAGAAAGCCGAAGGTCAGGAGCGCGGCAATATCCATCCAGATCACAAAGGTGAAGGAAGTGACGAGCGCCATCCATCCCATGTCGCGGCCCGAGGCGGCTCGGATCGAGGATGCGATGTTCGGCCAGTTCACCGCCTCGCCCGTCTCCAGCCTGCGGCTGATCTCGTAAAGCCCTGTGGCGATGAAGGGCGCGATCAGCGCGAAGGCCATGGCGAGCGGGTAGACGAGATAGGGAAGGTGCGCCTTGACGAGCAACAGGGCGAGGGTCCATCCGCCCAGGGCGAGGAAAACGCCGAAGGCGATGCTGTGGCGGAAGCCCGCGCGCAGATCGCGCATGCCGGCGGCCAGCGCCTCGAGCACATTGTTGACTGTTACGGTGCGGATTTCGATCGGGGCCCTTTGCGGGGCCTCGACATTGTCGATGCTCATGCGTTCCCTCCCTCGCGCGACATCTTGCGAAGCACCTCCCCGTGCGCCGCTATCCATGAATAGTGCCGGATTCCGCACATTTTGCCAGCGCCGCCATGCCGTGCGCGGCCGCGCGGGCGCTAAAATTGCGCGTTTTGCCGCGTTGACCCCCGACGCAGGCCAATGGGACCTTCATCGCCAACAGACGGAAGGCGATCTTTCATGAGCGAAGCGGACATGCAGGCGGCGGATGCGACCGAGAGCGGCGAGGCGAAGCCTCTCACGCCCTATGATCTCATTGGCGGCGCGGAGGCGGTGCGCCGCCTGGCGGACCGGTTCTACGACATCATGGATGAGGAGCATGCGGCGGCGGGCATTCGGGGCATGCACGCGCAGGATCTCGGACAGATCAAGGAGCGGCTCTTCGAGTTCATGAGCGGTTGGCTCGGCGGTCCGCAGGACTATTTCCAGCGCGCCGACAGGCCCTGCATTCGCTCCGCGCACAGGCCTTATGCCATCGGCGCGGATGAGCGCGACCAATGGCTCATGTGCATGAGCCGCGCGATGGTCGAAACGGATGTGCCGGAGCCCGTGCGCAAGCTTCTCGATCAGGCGTTTCTCCGCATGGCCGACATGCTGCGTTCGCGCTGAGCGCCTTCAGGACCAGCGCGTCGTCGGGAAGAATTCGAGCGCGTCGTCCCGGCGATAGAGATAGGCCACGCAGCGCTCGGCAGGCACGCCGCCCGCGAAGAGATGCGCCGCCGTTTCCACGTCGCCGATAGGGAAGGGCAGGAAGCCGATATAGGCGGCCTGAAACGAGACGCTTCCATCGACATGGTGCCCAAGGCCCGCGAGCCAGGCTTCGAGGTCGCTGCGCCAGTGCGGATCGAGGCCGCCCGCGGGGGGCATGTCGGCGACGAGGCTGCAGGCCTTTTCAAGCGCGGGCATGGGCAGCGCGAAAATCAGATAGTCCGTCTGCCCTTTCTGATCGCGCATCGTTTCGGTGAAGGCGAGCGCCGGAACGAGCGCGCCGTCCGGCAGGCGCGCCTTGCCGCGGCGGCGCAGCGTGCCCGCCGTTGCCTCGGCGGGCACGAGATCGCGATGTGTCCAGAGCGCATCGAATGCCGCAAGCAGACGATCGCGCGAATGGGCGCCGAGTTCGATGACGATCTCGTAATAGCCGCCATGTCCGACTTCATCGGCTTCGAGCAGCTCGCCGGCATTCGCGCTTGCGCCAGCTGCGCGTGATGCCGCGCGGTCCGGCTGCCTGCCATTCACCTGTTCTCTCATCGTCTGCCCCATCTCACTCCCCGACCTTGTTACCCAGCGGCTTTCCGCATTGCGTCTGTTGCGCCTCGCCCGCGCAGCTTCCTTCCACATCGAGGCAGCGGCATCCGGCAAGCTCGGTCTCGGCCAGCATTGCGACGTGAGCGTCGAGCGCATCGGTCAGGAATTCCTGCGTCGTCATATGTGTACGCGCGGCGGCGATGCCGAGGCGGCGGAACTGATCGTCGGTAAGGCGCAACGCGATCCTGTGCCGCGCGGCGGTGTCGGCGGAGGTGCGCGATTTCGGGTTGGCGGCGATCGGCGCCGCGGGCTGCGGCTTTGCAACCAGAGGCGAGATGCGGGGCGGCGCGACATCGGGCGCACTCGGCGCGGTCTGCGGCGCTCGCTCGTAGCGGCTCTCCTGCGGGCGCGTTTCCTGCTGTCTCAGCGCATGCTGGGGAAGGGGATCGCGCAACTGCATGCCGGCGGAAGGTCCCGCTTCGCCTTTTCGCATGAGAAGACTTCCCGTGATGCTGGCGAATTTGCGGCTCATCTCCGCTTCTCCACGAAGCCCGGCTGCGGCGCGCGGTCGGCGTTGCGGCGTCCGAAGACGGTCATGCGGCGCTCCGGCATTCCGGCGGGAGGACGGCCTTCGGGATTCTTGCGGCGCTCCTCACCATTGCGGCGGTCGAAGCCGACGGGCGAAACGGATTCCACGGCGGGAATGGGAGGCGGCGTCGGCGTGAAGAAACTGTCTTCCGCAAAGGCCGCGAGAACGGGCTCTTCCTCTTCCGCCTCGGTCTCCGTTGCCGTGGCACCGAGCGGGGACAGGGGCCGAACGCCAAGCTCCGCGACGCGAGCCTTCTGTTCGACGTCCATGGCGCCGTTCATGCGGACGAGGCGATTGGCGATATAGGCCCAGAGTTCGGAGATTTCCTGCGCCGATTTGCTCTTGGGGTCGACCTCGCCGATGGTCCGGCCATCGACCATGCTTGCCGCGTAATCGACGCGATGGTGAAGCGTGACCGGAGCGACGGTGCCGTGCTGCGAAAGCGCGACGGCGGCCTCGCCCGTGATCCGTGCGCGCACTGTCGCCGCGTTCATCACGAAGATGAGGGGCTTCTTGTGCGCTTCGGCAATGTCGATCGTCGCACCCACGGCGCGAAGGTCGTGGGGGCTCGGCCGCGCCGGGATCACGACCAGGTCGGCAAAGGAGACGACGCGGGAAATCGAATGCGTGATCGCGGGCGGCGTGTCGATGATGGCGAGGCGGAAGCCCGACTGCCGGAGGTGGTCGAGGCCCTCCTCGAGTTCGTCGACGGCAATTCTGGCGAAGGCGGGCGCCGATGCGCCGCGCGCGTTCCACCAATGCGAAAGGCTCGCCTGCGGATCGGTGTCGATCAACGCCACGGGCCCGGCACCGGTCTTTTCGGCTTCCACGGCCAGATGCCCGGACAGAGTGGTTTTTCCCGAGCCCCCTTTCTGGGAGGCAAGAACGATGATCTGCATGTCGGCGTCGCTCCAAGCGCGGCTGGAATTGCGTCGCCTCAATCAAATAACGGGGCCTTTTAAGCTTCCGATAAGAAAACTGTTCAAATACCTAACGAATTGGAACGATCGGCCGCGATGCGCCGCACTTGTTGCCTTCGCCGTTCTGTCGCAATCTTGATCGATGTTGCGGTAGCGAAGGGGTCTTGAGCGTGAACGGGGGCGTGAGCGTGGATCGGGTCGGCGAGGCAAGGCGTCTGGCGAAGGGGCTCGACTGCTGGTCGGGGCCGGTCGAGCCGGAGCCACTGACGGGCGGCATCACCAATCTCAATTTCCGCGTCACCGACGCCGGCCGGAACTTCGTCGTGCGTATCGGCGAGGACATTCCCGTCCATCAGGTGATGCGCTTCAACGAGGTCAATGCGGCAAAGGCGGCTTTCAAGGCAGGCATCTCGCCGGAGATCGTTTATGCGCGGCCCGGCGTCATCGTGGCGCGCTTCATCGAGGGCGGCGGGGCGCTGTCGGCAGACGGGGTGCGTGCATCGGGCTTCGTCGAGCGGTTCATGCCCGTCCTGAAAGCATGCCACCGCGAGGTGCCGAAACATCTGCGCGGTCCCGTGCTCGCCTTCTGGGTCTTTCATGTGTTGCGCGATTACGCGGCGCGGCTCCGTGAAGAGGGCAGCCAGCATGGACCGAAGCTCGACGGGCTCGTTGCCCGCGCCGAGGAGCTCGAACGGGCGGTCGGCAAGATCGACCTTGTCTTCGGTCACAATGACCTCCTGCCCGGCAACATCATCGACGACGGCAAGCGGCTCTGGCTCATCGACTGGGAATATTCCGGTTTCAACAGCCCGCTTTTCGATCTTGCCAATCTTGCATCGAACAGCGAGTTCGACGAGGCGGAGGAGCGGCATATGCTGTCGCTTTATTTCGACGGTGCGCCGGATGCGGATCTCTGGCGGCGCTACTCAGCCATGAAGGCCGCCTCGTTGCTGCGCGAAGCGATGTGGAGCATGGTTTCCGAACTCCATTCGAAGATTGCCTTCGACTATGCTGCCTATACGGTCGACTATCTCGCGCGTTTCGACCGTGCCTATCAGACCTTTCGTCAGCTCTAGAGTGCATCCATGACAGCTATTCCCACACAGGCTCGCGCCGTCGTCATCGGCGGCGGCATCGTCGGTTGCTCCACCGCCTATCATCTGGCGAAGCTCGGCTGGAAGGATGTCGTTCTGCTCGAACGGGCGAAGCTCACCAGCGGCAGCACGTTTCACGCGGCGGGCCTTGTCGGCCAGCTCAGAAGCTCGGCCAATATCACGCAGCTTCTCGGTCATTCGGTGGCGCTTTATGCGGCGCTCGAAGCCGAGACGGGCCTTGCGACCGGCTGGCGCATGACGGGCGGTCTGCGGCTTGCCTGTTCCGAGGCTCGCATGATCGAACTCAAGCGCCAGGTCACGACGGCGCGGAGCTTCGGCCTGGAGATGCATGTGCTTAGCCCGAAGGAGGCGCAGGATCTCTGGCCGGTGATGGATCTGAAGGGCGTCCTCGGTGCGGTCTTTCTGCCATCGGACGGGCAGGCCAACCCCTCCGACATCACGCAGGCGCTGGCGCGCGGCGCGCGCATGAACGGCGCGAAGATCATCGAGGATTGCCCGGTCACCTCCATCGAGCGCGACGCCAGGGGAATCACCGGCGTCGTCACGCCCTTTGGCCGCATCGCCTGCGAGAATGTGGTGATCTGCGGTGGCCAGTGGACGCGGGCCGTTGCGGCTGAGCTTGGCGTCAACGTGCCGCTCGTTTCCGTCGAGCATCAATATCTCATCACGGAGCCGATCGAAGGTGTGACGCGCGATCTGCCCACCATGCGCGACCCGGACAATCTCATCTATTTCCGCGAGGAAGTTGGCGGCCTCACCATGGGCGGCTACGAGCCCAACCCGAAGCCATGGGCGATCGACGGCATTCCCGAAGGATTCCATTTCTCGCTTCTCAACAATGATGTTGAGCATTTCGAGCAGATCATGGAACGCGCGATCATGCGCGTGCCTGCGCTCGAAAAAGTCGGCATCAAGGACTTCATCAACGGCCCGGAGAGCTTCACGCCGGACGGGAATTTCATTCTGGGCGAAGCGCCGGAATGTCCGCGTTGCTTCATCGGCGCGGGCTTCAATGCTTTCGGCATCGCGTCCGCAGGCGGCGCGGGCAAGGCGCTGGCCGAATGGGTCGTCGCGGGCGAGCAGCCTTACGACCTCTGGCCTGTCGATATCCGCCGCTTCGGACGACCGCATCGCGATGTGGACTGGGTGCGGGCGCGCACGCTCGAACTTTACGGCAAGCATTATTCGATTGCATGGCCGGGCGAGGAACATGCGAGCGGACGGCCGCTGCGCCGTTCGCCGCTCTACGACCGGTTGCGGGAAAATGGCGCGGTCTTCGGCGAGAAGCTTGGCTGGGAGCGGCCCAACTGGTTCGCGCGCGGCGATAATGAGCGCGTCGAACGCTACAGCTTCGCGCGGCCGAACTGGTTTGACGCGGTGGGGCATGAGCACAAGGCGACGCGCGAACAGGCGGCGCTTTTCGATCAGAGCTCTTTTGCGAAATTCATGCTGGTGGGCAAGGGTGCTGGCGCGGCGCTCGACTGGATTTGCTCCAACCATGTCACCAAGGCACCGGGCACGCTGACCTACACGCAGATGCTGAATGCGAAGGGCGGCATCGAATGCGATCTCACCATAGCGCGGCTTTCCGAGGACCGTTTCTACATCGTCACCGGCACCGGCTTTGCGACGCATGATTTCGACTGGATCGCGCGAAACATTCCCGAAGGTTGCGACGCGGAGCTTGTCGATGTGACATCGGGCTACGCAACGCTGTCGCTGATGGGGCCGCGTGCGCGCGACGTCCTTTCGCGGATCACGCGGGACGACATTTCGAATGAGGCATTCCCCTTCGGCCATGTGCGCGGGATCGTCATCGCCGGCGCGCCTTCGCTGGCGCTGCGCGTGACCTATGAAGGCGAGCTCGGCTGGGAGCTTCATATCCCCACGGAATTCGCGCTCACGGTTTACGATGCGCTGAAGCGCGAGGGCGAGGCTTTCGGGCTTGTCGATGCGGGTTACCGCGCAATCGAGTCGTTGCGCCTCGAGAAGTTCTATCGCGCATGGGGCTCCGATATCGGTCCCGACCACACGCCGCTCGAAGCGGGTCTCGGCTGGGCGGTGAAGCTCAAGAAGGACATTCCCTTTCTCGGGCGCGAGGCGCTTGTCGCGCAGAGTGCGGCACCGCTTACGAAGCTGCTCGCCTGCTTCACAGTCGACGATCCTGACGTGACGCTGTGGGGCCGCGAAACCATCCTGCGCAATGGCGAGCGCGTGGGCTGGCTCTCAAGCGGCGGCTATGGCTATACGGTCGAGCGGAATATCGGCATCGGCTATGTGCGTCGCGCCGAGGGCGTCGGCGCCGATTGGTTGCGCGAAGGACGTTACGAACTGGAGGTCGCGACCGCGCGGGTGCCTTGCGAGATTCACATCGAGCCGCTTTACGATCCGAAATCGGCGCGGGTGCGGATGTAGCTCAGCGAAACTGCGCGCGAAGCTCAGCGCCGTCTATCTCGACGATCCGGCCAAATCCCGCAACGAGGTGGCCGCTTTCGATCGTCATGGCGTAGAAGGCGAAATCCGAAAAATTGGCATAATCCGACGCCTCGGGATGGGTGCTCAGATATCGCTCCCGGGCCTCGGCCGAATCCATGCGGGCGATCGTGCCGACAAGGGTGAGGCGCGAGCCGGTCAGGGGGTCGTTGCCTTCCTCAGGCACATCGCTCTCCCGCAACAGGAGCGAGACGCGGGGGTCGCCCTTTATGTTGCGTGTATGAAGCGCAAGGTTGGAGAGAAGGAAGAGCGGCTCGCCCGCCCCGGTCGCAGCGACGCTCACAAAGGTCACGCAAGGCTGCCCGCCGGGCAGAAGGGTGCCGAGAGCACCGGTTTTTGCCTCCCGGATGTGGCGGGCGGCAGTGGAAATGGCTGAATTGTCGGCCGTCATTTGAGGCTCCGGGATAGTTCGCAGGCCATTGTCGGCCCTTCGCCGCGACGTGCCCTATTTTCCGCGCGGCCTCGAATGATAGTATGATGACGCTTCAATAACCGGAGTAAGCCGTTCCGATGAATAGAAAACTCGCCGCCATCCTGATGTTGCTCATGGCCGTTGCCGTGACCGCCTGTGGCACGGTCGAAGGCGCTGGCCAGGATATTTCCGACACGTCGCGATGGGTCAGAAAACAGCTCTGATCGTCTTTTCGGACCGCTATTACAATCGTTCACATTTCGTTAGCCGGTGCTTTACCTGCTGGCGCTAGACTCGCCGCACGGATGGATTCCGAATTGGGGGGTGATCGTGACGTTGCGTGCAGGCTTTATCGGATTGCTCATGGCGCTTGCCGGCGCCGGAACCGCATCGGCGGCCACCCTTTCAAAGAACGAATATACGAACTCCTCCTATCTTGCGCTGATCGGCGTCACGCCGACGCTTCAGGCCAGCGCGAATTATGGTCAGGGCATCGTCTTCGGCGTCATCGACACGGGCGCCCTGGCAAGTCAGGCGGATCTCGCCGGCGGCGTCGACACTGCCGACAGCGCCTGCACGATCACAGGTTCGACCTGTCCGAACTCCTATGCGATCACCGATAACAATGGCCATGGCACGTTCGTCACCTCGGAAATGATCGCCCGCGCCAATGGTTATGGCGTGGTCGGCGTCGCGCCGCTGGCGAGCGCGATCGAGATGAAGGTTCTCAATGCGAGCGGGTCGGGCACGACCTCCAGCGTGGCCGCGGGCATCAAGCTTGCCGCCGACCGCGGCGCCCAGATCCTCAATCTGAGTCTGACCTTCCTGCCGACCTCCGATATTCTCGCGGCAATCAATTATGCCGCGTCCAAGAATGTCATCATCGTTTTTGCCGGCGGCAATTCCTCGCAGGCGTTCCAGAACAACGCGCTGATCCGTGGGCTGACGGACCAGGCGATCAAGCAGCTCTTCTTCATGGGCTCGACCAGCGCCATCAAGGTGCTGAGCTCGTTCAGCAATACGGCGGGCACCGGCGGGTTCGTCTCGACGACCGGTCAGGTCTATTACTTCAAGGACCATTGGCTGATGGCCGATGGCGAAAACCTCTGGGGCGCATCGAATTATTGCTCCACGCAATATGGCTGCACCTACTACACGCAGATGTCGGGCACTTCGATGGCGGCGCCGCAGGGCGCGGCGGCCGTCGGCCTGCTCGCGGCCCGCTGGCCCTTCCTGCTCAATACCAATCCGGGCGGAATCGTCAGCATCATGATGCAAACCGCCCAGGACCTCGGCGTGACGGGACACGACAAGACCTATGGCTCGGGATTCCTCCGCGTCGATCTCGCTTTCCAGCCGGTAGGCCAGCTCGCGCTCACCGTTTCGGGCGGCGTGACCACGACCTCGACGGCGACGACCACGCTTTCGGGCGGACGGACGGTCGGCGTCAGCGGAACGGCCGTCGGCGCAGGCGGCCCTGTCGGAAACCTGTCCGGGCTCACCAGGGCGCTCTCCGGCATCGTGGCCTTCGACGACTATCACCGCGACTTCGGTGTCGATCTCGGCTCCACCGTGTTGGCGCGGCGGACGGGAAGCGTCGTCGCGCCTTTCCAGGCGCTCTCGGTCGACGCCGTGCAACGCACCGTCGAATTCAGCGACGGCGCCCGTCTTTCCTATTCTGGCGAGATGGCGCGGCCCATGTTCGATCCGGCGCAAGGGGCGCGCCGCGAAGGTTTCGCCGACTCCCCGCTGCGGCGCTCTGCGCCGCGCCAGTGGTCGATTTCAATGACCAATGATGGCGCCTACACAGGAGCGGGCGAGGGATCGGGCGCGGCCATGTCCTTCAGCGAGGCGCGCTGGATCGGGACGAGCGCATTCCGGGGCACCGACGCCGAAGCCTCGACGTCGCTGCTCGGTCTGGTGGCCGACACACATTATGCGACGACAGGCTTCAATCTCCGCTATGGCGAGCGAATCTCCTTCGCATCGTTGCGGGGCGAGGACGCCTCGGTCACGCCGCTCGGCAATGTGCCCGACGCCTATGGATTCGCCGCCGCCTATACTTTCCTCCCGCAGGGCGACCCGGCCTGGCAGGTTTCGCTCACCGCGACGCTGCTCGATGAAAGCCAGATGTTGCTCGGTTCGCCTTCAGGCGGCGGGTTGAGCTTCGGGCGCAATGGGAGCACCTCGGTTGGCGTTGCCACCAATTTCAACCTCGGATCGGGCTATCAGCTCGGCTTCGATGCGGTAACCGCATTGACCAAAACGGGAACATCCTCGTCGAGCATCATTTCGGGGATGTCGGACCTGAGGAGCGTCGGCTTCGGCGCCGTGCTCGCCAAGACCGGCGTCGCCGCGGACGATGATTCGCTCACTTTCACGCTCAGGAAGCCGCTGCGCGTCGTTTCCGGCTCTGCCACGCTCAATGTGGCTACCGGCAACGACCTCTGGGGCAATGCCGTCATGGAGCGGCGCAGTGCGAACCTTGTGCCGACCGGTAATGAAACCGATTTCGGGGCGACCTACGACCGGATGCTCTTCGACGGTGTCAGCGCCAGCCTCCATGCGGGTGCGCGAATGGATGCCGAGCAGGTCGCCGGTGCACTCGACCTCGGTTCCATGCTGCAACTGCGAATGACCTTCTAGGCTTTCGGTAGCGGCATGGGCGCAGTCGCGCGGATTCGTGCCTTGGATTAGGATCGAGACCCTAACCATCAAAGGCACACCACCATGCAGTCACACTCTGCCCATTTCGCCCGGATCGGGCGGGCGCTTCTCGTTCTCCTGAGCCTGGGACTTTTCGCGGCGCCGCCGGTTCTCGCTCACGCGTACAAGCTTGGGTCGCTCGACATCCATCACCCCTGGGCGCGACCCACGGCCGGCAAGACGGGCGCCGTCTATTTCGTCGTGAAGAACGGCGGCACCGCAGGCGACGCCCTTCTGCGCGTCGAGACCGATGTTTCCGACAAGGCGCAGATCCACACCATGACGATGGACGGGGATGTAATGCGCATGCGCAAACTGGACCGGCTGGATATTCCGGCAGGCCAGAGCGTCGCCGTCGCGCCCGGCGGCATTCACATCATGCTCATCGGTCTCAAGGCGCCGCTGAAGGCGGGTGACAAGTTCCCGATGAAGCTCGTCTTCGAGAAGGCGGGCGCCGTCGATGTCTCCGTTTATGTTCAGACACCGGAGGAAATGCAGAAGAGCGAGCAGAAGCCATCCGGCAGTGGCGGCATGCAGGGCATGCCCGGCATGGAAGGCATGCACTGATACCTGAATTTTCCGCCAACGGATCGTTTGCGCCCGGCCCAATCAAAGGCCGGGCGTTTTTGTTTTTGCGACGCGAGAAGAGTTGTTGTTGCGGCGCAATAAACGGATGCGCGGTGGCGAAAATTCGTAGGTGAACCAAACTTAGGTGTTTTATTTATATACGTGTCAAAATTGCAATAGAGGGAGTCAATGTGCCCGCGTAGTCGGCAACGGTGGCGAACTCCGCCTTGACTTGGGCGCACTTTGCAGGTGGGCTAGGCGTTGAGGGATGCTGACTGGCTGGGGGGCAGTCGACAACCGATTCAACCTCCCGATCCAGCTGCAAAGTTAGTGAAGCCATCGAGGATCGAGGAGGATCACTCAATGAAAACAAGGCACGTGAATACGTGGCTGATGGGGAGCTTGGCCGGCGCGGTCATGCTGCTGGGAGCGGGAACCGCCCAAGCTGTCGACTTCAAGTTCGGGGAGATTGACGCCAAACTCGACACGACCGTGTCCGTTGGTGTCGGCATCAGGACCTCAGGTATCGACTGTTCCAAGATCGCTCTGGACAACGGCGGTTGCACGACGACCGGTGCAAAGTCGGCGCGTACGTTGGGAGCTACGGGCTCAGGCTATAGCTTTGGCGTCAACAATGATGACGGCAATATCAACAATGGCCGGTGGCGGCCCTATAGCACCATCGCGAAGGTAACGTCCGAACTACAGCTCGACTGGCAGAATTACGGCGCCTTTATTCGCGGCAAAGCCTTTTACGATTATTGGGGTGCTCATCAGGTGGGTGAGCACAGCTCCGGTTACGGTACGCGTCCGCTGAATGACGCTGCCCGTGGCAATGGCATAACCGATAACAACAATGGCGCAGGCCACGGCATCAAGCTGCTCGATGCCTTCGTCTATGGTAATTTCACTGTTGGCGGGCAAGCGCTCAACGTTCGCCTTGGCAATCAGGTCGTCAACTGGGGCGAGAGCCTGATTTTGCAGGGTGGCATCAATTCGTTCCTGCCGATCGACGTTGCGGCGATCCGTACGCCCGGTTCGCAGCTCAAGGAAGCCTATCAGCCGGTTCCGATGATTTACGCCCAGCTTGGATTGCCGGGAAATTTCGGCATCGAAGCCTTTTATGAATTCGCCTGGACCCGGACGCGTCTCGATTCATGCGGAACATTCTTTTCCGGGAGTGATGCCTATTGCGAAGGCGGCGCATACGTCATGAACGCCTACGAGTATAATCATTCCGTTGCGGCGCTCGGCGGCATTCCGTCCCAGAGTTATCAGGGCGTGTTCGTCCCGCGCATAGCGTCGGAGTATGCCCGCAATTCCGGCCAGTGGGGTGTCAAGGGCAGCTATTACGCCGATTGGCTCAACGATGGCACCGATCTGGGTGTATACTACACTAACTTCCACGCCAATCTGCCGATCGGTACTTTCACGGCGGCAGGCGTACCGGGTATGAATGGGGCCGATTTTTGCGCCGGTGCCGCAGCCGGTGCGAGTTTAGACCCTGCTACTACTCCTGTCGAAAAATGCCTGGGCCCGTTGGCTGGCGCAGTGTTGATCGGTGGCGCCCATTATGGGAAAATTCGCACACTTGCTCAGTATCCTGAAGACATCCATATGTTTGGCGCGAGTTTCAACACGACCCTTGCCGATCTTCTGGGCGGTACGGCTCTTTCAGGTGAACTGACCTACTCGCCCAACATGCCCTTCCAGGTTGCCGACACAACGATTAACGCCAACAGCCTGGCTCTGTCTTTGAGCGAGCAGCTTGCCGCTTATATTGCGGCGAATCCGACCAATTCTATTGCGCAGGCGCAGGCCGATCTTCATGGCGGTACGCCGACGACGGTCCTGACCAATGGCCGCCCCCTCACCGCGGCAGGTGATGTGATTCCGGGTTATGATCGCCATCGCGTCATGACGGGCCAGATTTACACGATTTCGACACTCACCACGTCCAATCCGGTAACGGAATTTTTGGGCGCGGATCTGATGCCGCTCATCGCCAATGTCGGCTTTCAATATCTGAATGGCACCCACAAGAACCTCGCCGTTCCGATGTCGGGCGCATATTCGAACAATGCCATTGTCGATTATATGCTTGGCTCGGGCGCCTGCCCTGGCGGTCCGGCGACAAATGCGCTCAACCTTTCTACCGCTTCGTGTCCTGACGCTCAGTACGCCACCACTTTCTCGTGGGGCTACCGTCTGGTCGCCATTGCTAACTATAACAATGCTTTCAACACGGCGTGGACGGTTTCTCCGTCCATTCAGTGGGCGCATGACGTTAGCGGTTATTCCGCAGGACCGACGGGTCCCGGTTTCATCGAAGGTCGCAAGGCAGTGACCCTTGGTGTTTCGGGTTCCTTGCAGAACACCTGGATCGTGTCCGCCAACTGGACATCCAGCTTTGGCAACAAGTTCCAGGACATGATGCACGATAAGGACTTCGCGCAGTTCAACGTTTCCTACGCGTTCTGACCGAACATCGGGACCGGCGGACTTTCCGCCGGTCCCGGCTTCTTCGCACTTCGGCTCACGCAAGCAGAGCGAAGTGGTCCAACAGGTGGGCGTACCGCACCTTTACGGAATACTCTGTTTACGGAGGAAGTCGATAAAGAGCTTGGCTATCTGTTGGCTCGGACTTTCGGTCGCGCAGGATGCTGGATGACGACAGAATCGCACGTGGATTTGTGTTTGTGCCGTTTTGCCGTTTTGATATGATCTCAAGAAAGTTGGCGGGAAACCCAGCCCCGATGGAAAACCATCGGGTGTCAGACAAGAAATCAAGTGGAGGGAAGTTATATGAAAAGGACGACCTTGTTGGTCTCCGCCCTGGTGTTCGGTGCGCTCGGCACGAGTGCGCTGGCCGCAGTGCCGGATGCCCAAGTCAACCGCCTGGGGAACGATCTCACCCCGATCGGTGCCGAAAAGGCGGGCGAAGGCGATATTCCGGCCTGGACCGGCGGTCTTTCGACGGTTCCGAGCAATGTCACCTACAAGCCCGGCGACCGTGTGCCCGATCCGTTTGCCAGCGATCCGATCAAATACACGATCACGCCGGCCAACGAGGCTCAGTACGCCAATGTGCTGACCGACGGCCACAAGGCCCTCATGAAGGCCTATCCGGATTACAAGCTGAACGTCTATCCGTCGCGTCGCAGCTGCGCCTATCCGGATCGTGTCTATGCCGCGACGAAGAACAACGCCAAGATCGGTGAGCTTACCGGTGGCGGTTCGGGCGTGGGCAAGGCGATCATGGGCTTCCCGTTCCCGATCCCGAACAATGCCTACGAGATCATGTGGAACCACACGCTGCGTTATCGTTCGTTCAAGCTGACGCGGCAGTTCGCGGCGGCGCCTGTGACGCGCGGCGGCGACTACACGCTCAACATCGTGCAGGACGAAGCCATTCTGCAGTGGTCGGATCCGTCGAAGAAGTCGGCTGAAGATCTGAACAACATCTCGCTCTACTACCTCGCCAACACGATCGCTCCGGCGCGCGAAGCAGGCAACGTCATCCTCGTGTACGAGGCCCTGAACGCGACGCTCAATGGCGGTCGCCAGGCTTGGCAGTACAGCCCCGGTACGCGTCGCGTTCGCCGCGCTCCGAACATCGCCTACGACAATCCCGGCACGAACACGGACGGTCTGTCGACGTCGGACGCCTTCGACGGCTACAACGGCGCCCTCGACCGCTATGACTGGACCGTCATCGACAAGAAGCCGATGATCATTCCGGTCAACGACTACAAGGCGGAATCGACCAAGTACAAGGACTACGTGAAGCCGCTCCACCTCAACCAGGATTCGATCCGCTACGAATTGCAGCGCACCTGGAACTTCGAGGCGAAGCTCCGTCCGAACACTCGCCACGTCTACGCCCGCCGCGTCTATCACAATCATGAAGACGCCTGGGAAGTCTCGGTGGCCGAGCTTTATGACGGCCGTGGCCAGCTCTGGCGCGTCCAGGAAGTCCAGGAGCTTCAGCGCTACCAGGTTCCGCTCTGCGGCACGGGTACGGAAGCCGTGTACGATCTGCAGTCGGGCCGTTACCTTGCCTTGGGCATGCAGAACGAAGAGCCGCCGGTTAACTACGCCGCCGACGAGCTCGATCCGAGCCGCTATACGCCGAACGCCATTCGTCAGCTTGGCGTGCGCTAAAAAAGCGCCTAATCTATATGGGCCGGACCTCGGGGAACCGAGGCCCGGCCTTCTTTCTGTCTGAACCCCTGCGCTGGCTGGCATGCCGCGCTTGCGGACTTCAGGCTCGCCGGCCTGTAAAGTAGCAACCAAACCGGTCATAAAGAGCCGGACATCAATAGAGCGCGCCGCGACCGCCAAACCGGACGGTACTGCGACGCCGACGCAGCGGAAACGCCCGAGTTAGGAGCCCTAGTCATATGAAATTCCATCAGTTTTTCCGGACCGTCATCGAGCGTCCGGTCATGGCCGCTGCCCTCGCGCTGGTTCTCGCGGCGGCGCCGCTCGGCGCACAGAGCGCACATGCCGAAGACGCCTCGGCCGATGCCGTCGAATATGCGACGCCGTCGAAACTTGCGACCAAGGATCTCCTGCTCGCGGCCACCAAGGTCGGCAACCGCCTCGTTGCGGTTGGTGAGTTCGGCCATGTCGTCTATTCCGACGACATGGGCGCAACCTGGGTGCAGGCGGCCAAGGTGCCGACGCAGGTGACACTCACTAGCGTCTACTTCGTCAACGACAAGGTCGGCTTTGCCGGCGGTCACGACAGCACGGTGTTGCGCACCGACGATGGCGGCGTCAACTGGACGCTTGCCTATCACGACGTCAAGGCGCAGTCGCCGATCATGTCGGTCTATTTCGAGGACGCGAACCACGGCTTCGCCATGGGCGCCTTCGCCTTCGTGATCGAGACCACGGATGGCGGCAAGACCTGGAACCAGCGCAAGCTGGTCGAGGGCAGCGATCTCGACTCGCACCTCAACATGGTCTTCGGCGAAAAGAGCGGCACCGTCCTCGTCGCCGCCGAATTCGGCTCGGTCTTCCGTTCGACCGACAAGGGCAAGACCTTCCAGGAAATCAAGACGGGTTATGAAGGCTCGTTCTGGGGCGGCCTCGCGCTCTCCGATGGTTCCGCGCTGATCTTCGGCATGCGCGGCAATGTTTATCGCAGCACGGATGATGGCGTGACCTGGGCCAAAGTGAACAGCGGCACCGACAAGTCAGTCAGCGGCGGCGTCGAGCTTCCCAATGGCACGGTCGTGCTCGTCGGTCTGCAGGGCTATGTGGGCTACAGCAGCGACAAGGGCGCCAACTTCACCGAAGTCGTGCGCGCTGATCGCCTGGGCTACGCCGCGGTCACGCAGGGCCCGGCGGGCCAGATCGTGGTCTATGGCGAGCCCGGCGTGAAGGTTCAGCCCGATACGCCCGTCGAAGCGGAAAAGGCCGTCGGCTTCCACTTCACCTCGGGCAGCTAAGGCGCCAGCCACCAGCATCGCCCTGACATTGAAACCCCGGCCCTTGTGGCCGGGGTTTTTCTTTGTGCCGCGCCATAGCGTGCTTTCCATTGCTGGAGCTGCAGGTCAAAATCGATGCAATAAATAAAACGGGGAGGGAAGAATGTCGGGAACCGGCGCCGCAGATTTCGCGCGCTACACGCGTATCAAGGCAAGCCGCCAGGGACGCGTACTCACCCTCGCGCTGTCGAATCCGGCCTTGATGAATGCCGTCGACGGCGAAATGCATCGCGAGCTGTCGCAGGTCTTTCTCGACGCGGCCGACGATCCTCACTCCGACGTCATTGTGCTGACGGGGGAGGGCAAGGCCTTTTCCGCGGGCGGCGATCTCAACTGGATGAAGCGCTCCTTCGAAGTGGGTGAAATCGGCCCCGATGCAGCAGAAGCAAAGCGCATCGTCTTTTCACTTCTCGATCTCGAAAAGCCGATCATCGCCAAGGTGCGCGGGCCAGCCGTCGGCCTTGGCGCGACGCTCGCCCTGATGTGCGATGTGATCTTCGCCAGCGACAATGCCCGCTTCGCCGATCCTCATGTGCGGGCTGGGATCGTCGCGGGTGACGGCGGCGCGATCATCTGGCCGCAACTCGTCGGCTATGCGCGGGCCAAGGAATATCTGATGACGGGCGATCCCGTCCCGGCCGCAGAGGCGGAACGCATCGGCCTCATCAATCATGTCGTGCCCGATGCCGAACTCGACGCGAAGGTCGACGCATTCGCGGCGCGGCTCGCGGGCGGTGCGACCATGGCGATCAAATATTCCAAGGTTGCGGTCAATATCGGGCTGAAGCAGCTTGCCCACTCGATCCTCGACGCCTCCATCGCCTATGAGATGCAGACCTTCGCGACCGGGGATCATCGCGAGGCCGTGCATTCCTTTCTCGAAAAGCGCGCGCCTCAATTCAAGGGGCGCTGAGCATGGATGCCCTCACGGAAGATCAGCCGCTCAATTTTGACGAGCCGCAACATGTCCGCATGCTGCGCGACAGCATGCGCCGCTTCGTCGATGCGGAAATGCCGCGCGAGAAAGCGCGGGAATGGGATCGCGGCAATATCTTTCCACGCGAGGTAATGGCGAAGCTCGGTGCCACGGGGATGATGGGCCTCACCACCGAGGAGCGTTACGGCGGCGCCGGCATAGACATCTATGCGACCATGGCCGTGATCGAGGAGCTTGCGAAGCGATCCGTCGCGGTTGCCTGTCCCTACATCATGGCGGTCTGCTATGCGGGGATGAATCTCGGCGAGCGCGGCAGCGAGGCGCAGAAGCAGGCGCTTCTCCCGAAGGTCGCATCGGGCAATCTTCTTTTTGCCTATGGTCTCTCCGAGCCCAATGTCGGTGGGGATATCGCCTCCGTTGAAACGCATGCGCGACGCGAGGGCGACGAGATCGTCATCAACGGCTCCAAGCGCTGGTGCACCGGCGCCCATATCGCCGATTACATTTTCTGCCTGTTGCGCTCGGGCCCGAAGGAGGCGCGCTACAAGAATCTCTCCATCGTGCTCGTGCCGCCGACGCTGCCAGGCATCTCCGTCACGCCGCTCGGCCACCTCGGCATTCGCGGCGTCGAGACGAAAGACGTGTCCTTCGACGAGGTGCGCGTACCGGCGGCGAATATTCTCGGTGGCGAGGAAATGTGGAACCGCGGCTGGGAGCAGCTCGCGGGCCGGGCCCTCGAAGTCGAGAAGCTGGAGCTTTCCGCCTGCGCCCTCGGCCTTGCGGAAGCGGCCCTCGCCGATGCGTGGACTTACGCGGAGGAGCGCGTGCAGTTCGGCCGCGCCATCGCCGATCATCAGGCCATCCGCCACACGCTCGCGGATGCGCGCACCAGGGTTCGCGCCATGCGGCTGATGCTCTACAGCGCCGCATGGCTGGCGGATCAGGGGCGGTCTTGCTCGGTCGAAACCTCCATGGCAAAGCTCTTCTGCTGCGAGGCGGCCGCGGAAGTCACGCAGCTGTGCCAGCGCGTCACGGGGGCTTACGGGCTTTCCGACTCCATGGACATGGAACGTTATGTCCGCGACGCGGTGAGCCTGCCCATCGTCGGCGGCTCGTCCAACATGCAGAAGAACAACATCGCCAATCGCCTGAAGCTGGGTGCCTAATGGAGAGGATGAGGGGGAGAAGATGAGCATGCCATCCGCCACCATTCTGCCCGATCCGCTCGAAGCGGCGGAGACCTATGCCGCGGTGCTCGCGGGGCGCTCCATCGAAATCGAGCGCAACCGTTTCCTGCCGCAGGATCTCGCCGACCTCTCGGCGCGGCTCGGCCTCCACCGGCTCTGCATCCCTGCCGTCTATGGCGGGCATGAGGCGCATCCGCTGGTGCTTGTCGATGTGGTCGAGCGTCTTGCCCGCGTCGACGGGTCTGCGGCCTGGTGCGTCTTCATCGGCGCGACCTCCGGCATGACCTCGGGCTTTCTCGCCGCCGATGAAGCGCGGGCGATCTTCGGCGATCCCATGACGATCACCGCGGGCGTCTTCGCGCCCCGCGGGCAGGCGGTCAGGGCAGAGGAAAAGGGCGTCGCGGGCTACCGCGTCAGCGGGCGCTGGCAATGGGGCTCCGGCTCGCGCAACGCCCGCTGGATCATGGGTGGCGCGCTCATTCTGGGCGATGACGGCAAGCCGGAAATGGCGCCGGAAGGTGTCCCCCAGAACCGCATGATGATCTTCCCGGCGGATGACGTGATCATGCTCGACACGTGGGACGTGTCGGGCCTAGCCGGCACGGGCAGCACGGATTTCGAGGTGAAGGACGTGTTCGTGCCTGCGTCCCGCGCGGTCAGCCTCATCAGCGACAAGCCGCTGCCTCTGCCACTCTATTGCTTTCCCACATTCGGTCTTCTCGGCATCGGCATTGCGGGCGTCGCGCTCGGTCTTGCGCGGGGCGCGATCGACGAGCTCGTGGCGCTGGCGGGCGGCAAGACCCCGCAAGGCGCGTCGAAGCCTCTCGCGATGCGGGCCAAGGCGCAGATCGACGTCTCGGAGGCCGAGGCACTGGTTCGCTCGGCCCGCGCCTTTCTCGATGTGGCGGTCAATGCCACATGGGATGCCGCCTCGCGCGATGGTGCAATCACGGTCGAGCATCGCCGAGACATCAGGCTCGCAACGACGCATGCGGTGCGCTCCGCTGCGCGCGCCGTCGATCTCATGTATACGCTGGCGGGCGGCAGCTCGGTCTATCGCAGCTCTGCGCTGCAACGGCATTTCCGCGACGTTCATGTCGCTACCCAGCACATGATGGTGAGCGAGGCGACCTACGAGCTGACAGGTCGTCTCTTTCTCGGCGTGCCGTCCAATACGGCGATGCTCTAGGCGAGGGAAACATGGGCGACTTCACACGCATCGAGCGCGAGGGGCGCGTGGCGATTGTGCATTTCGATCGCGGCGACAGCCTCAACGCGCTGTCCGCAGCGGCGATGCGCGAGCTTACCGCCATTGCGCGTGGCTTCGAGGACGACCTCGAAACGACGGCTATCGTGCTTACGGGAACGAAGCGCTGCTTTTCGGCAGGCGCCGATCTCACCGATCCCGAGACTGCCTCTCGCAAGGAGAAGGGCCTTCTCGCCCGGCGTCACGCAATGAAGATCGGGCCCGACATGTGCGACGCATGGGAGCGGCTGGAGCAGGTCACGATCGTTGCGGTGGAGGGCTTCTGCATCGGCGGCGGCGCGGCGCTGGCGGCGTCCTGCGATCTTCGTGTCGCGGCGAAGAGCGCCTATTTCCGCCTGCCGGAAATTCCGCTCGGCATGAACATGAGCTGGCACAGCAATCCACGGCTGGTGAACCTGATGGGCCCGGCGCGGACCAAACTCTTCACCATTCTTGGCGAAAAGCTCCACGCGCCGCAGGCGCTCGAATGGGGTCTCGTCGAGGAGGTGGCGGAAGATGGAGTCGCGCTCGAAGCGGCGCTTGCGCTCGCGCGGAAATTCGCAGGCCTGCCGCCGGTCGCCGTGCGCATGTCCAAACAATCGATCGACATGGCGGCCAAGGCGCTCAACGCCGCCGTCACCTATATGGACCGCGATCAGTTCGCGCTGACAGCGACCTCGAAGGATCAGCAGGAGGCGCTCAGCGCCTTCCTCGAAAAACGCAAACCAAACTTCACAGGAGAATGAGATGGCGGAACGCAAAGGGCGCGTCGAAGGCAAGATGGCCTTCATCACGGGCGGCGCGCAAGGATTGGGCAGGGCGGCGGCGCTGATGCTGGCAAAGGAAGGTGCCAAGGTCACCGTCGCCGACATCAATGCGAAGGGCGCTGCCGCCGTGGCCGACGAGATCAACGCGCTTTATCCGGGCAAGGCTTTCGCCGTCTCCCTCGACGTCACGCGCGAGGATGAGTGGAAGGCGGCGTTGGCCGAGGCGGACAAGGCCATGGGCGGCATCAACGTGCTCTTCAACAATGCCGGCATCGGCGGCGGCACGACGGTCGAGGACACGGATTTCGAGACCTTCAAGAGAGTGCAGGCGGTCGACGTGGATTCGGTGTTCCTCGGCTGCAAATATGCGATCCCCTACATGGTGCCGCATGCGCCGGGCTCGATCATCAATACCTCGTCCATCGCGGGACTGATCGCCGGTCACAACATGGCCGCCTATAACGCCGCCAAGGCGGGCGTCTGGCTGCTGTCGAAGTCGGTGGCGCTCCACTGCGCCAAGCGCGGCTACCGCATCCGGTCGAACTCGATCCATCCGACCTTCATCGACACGCCGATCCTCGACGGCATGGCGCGAGGTATGTCCAGGGAAGAGCTGACCCGCAAGCTCGCCAAGCAGGTGCCGCTCGGCATCATCGGCGAGCCGGACGACATCGCCTATGCGGTCGTTTATCTCGCCTCCGACGAATCGAAATTCATGACCGGCGCCGAACTCAAGCTCGATGGCGGCATCAGCGCCATGTGACGCGGGGGCGAGCGCCCGCACTGTGACCAAAATGTCCCTCGCCGTCGCTTAAGGAGGCGGGGGACATAATTTCGCCTTCAGGCCGCCTTGAAACCGGGCGGCGCGAAGGCAAAACTATTTGAAGCATGACCCGCCGCGTTCTCATCATCCTCCATCAGGAGCGTTCCAATCCGGGCCGAGTTGCCCAAGGGCTGCGCGCTCGGGGCTGCGAACTTGATATTCGCCGCCCGTCACTCGGCGATCCCTTGCCCCCGACCATGGATGAGCATTCGGCCGCCGTGATTTTCGGCGGGCCGATGAGCGCCAATGACAATCTCCCCTTCATCCGTGCCGAGACGGACTGGATCTCCGTACCGCTGAAGGAAGAGAAGCCCTATCTCGGCATTTGCCTCGGCGCGCAGCTCATGGCGAAGAATCTCGGCGCCCGCGTCTATGGCCGCGAGGACCAGCGCTGCGAGGTCGGTTATTTTCCGATCCGCCCGACCGAACATGGCGGGCATCTCTTCGACAATCCGCAATATGTCTATCAATGGCACGGCGAGGGGTTCGACCTCCCGCGCGGCGCGGTGCAGCTTGCGGAGGGCGATGATTTTCCAGTGCAGGCCATGCGTTATGGCAAGTCGGCCTATGGCATCCAGTTTCATCCCGAATTGACGTCGCTGATGATGAACGCCTGGCTGATTATGGCGCGTCATCGCCTCGGACAACCCGGGGCTCAGCCTGACGAGCATCATCGCATCGGCCGCCTGCAATATGACGCCTCGCTCAAGGCATGGCTGTCGAACTTTCTCGATCACTGGCTTGGCGAGGCCCAGCCCGTCTGATTTGCGCAGTCATGGCGGCGGCGCTATCGTTGCGGCGAGTTCAGCCATGAAAAGCCATTCCGCTTTACCATTGACGACATCTGCGCTGCGGCGGCTCGCTTTCCTCGCCGCCCTTGTCGTTGCGCCAACGGCGCAGGCTGCCGATGCCAGCCTTGTAGGCGCGCATTTCGAAGTGCGGATTTCCGATCTTCCCGCGCCTTATCAGTCGCTCGCCCAATCCGATGCGGCGCCCGAGCCCGACCATGTGCCGGTCGAACAGATTCCTCGCGCGCAAGCGACGCTTCCGAAAGTGCCGCAGGGATTCGAAGTCGGCATTTTCGCCGAGGGTCTTTCGGGACCGCGCGAGATGGCGGCCGCGCCGGGTGGCATCGTCTTCGTTGCGCAGATGCATGAAGGCGAGATCGTCGCGCTGCGCGATGCGGATGGCGACGGCGTTGCCGAAACCAGTTCGGTCTTTTCGTCCGGCTTTCGCGAGCCTTCCGGCATCGCCTATGCGAATGGCGCGCTCTATGTCGCCGATCGCCGCGCCGTCTGGCGCATCGACTTCGATCCGGCGACATTGAAGGCTGCTCCGCGCATCATGGTCACACGGCCCGGAGCACTCGGAAAAGGCGACGGCCACGTCACGCGGGAACTTCTCTTCGAGCCAGACGGCAGCCATTTCTTCGTCTCGGTCGGCAGTGAGACAAATGTCGGGGAAGACCCCGCACCCAGCGCCTCCATCCAGCTCTTCCGCGCCGATGGACAAATGCAGGCAAGCGTTGCTACCGGGCTTCGCAATCCGGTCGGTCTCGCATTTTATCCGGGAACGGACGATGTTTACACCGTGGTCGATGAGCGTGAAGGGCTCGGCGCAGGCTTGGTGCCGGATTATCTGACGCGGGTGAAGCCTGGCGGCTTCTACGGCTTTCCCTATGCCTATCTGGGTCCCCATCCCGATCCCCAATTCGGCGATCTCCGGCCCGATCTCGTCGCGGCGACCGAAACGCCGGACATGCTTTTCGCGCCGCGCTCCGGCCCATTCGGGCTTTTCTTCTGCAAGGGAGAGAGCTTACCGCCCGATTATCAGGGCGACGCGCTGGTGGCGCTGCACGGGTCCTGGCAGGAGGATGGAAATCCGCCCGTCCATGGAATCGCGAGAATACGCTTCCATGATGGCAAGCCGGAACCGGGCTACGAGATGTTCATGGCGGGGTTCGAGGAAAAGTCCCGGTCCGGGCCCGGCTCGCCGCCGCGCATCTGGGGGCGGCCGGTCTGGCTCGTGGAGGCGGAAGACGGCGCGCTGCTCGTTTCCGACGACGTTGCGAATGTGATCTGGCGGGTGCGCTGGACGGGGAAGGACGCGGACGTTGCGTCAGTGGGAGCGCCCGTGGGGCCGTCCACGCCGGAACCGGAGCTGCCCGACTTCATGGCCATGCCGACCGGCCTTTTCGAGGCGCCGGCGGCGGCTTTCGCAGAGCCTTCAACGGCCCAATTTCCGGGAATGGTGGAGCCGAGCGGGATCGAACCGCTGACCTCCTCATTGCGAACGAGGCGCTCTCCCAACTGAGCTACGGCCCCGGAATTGAGCCGGTTCTTTAGGCGGAGCCGCGCCGGGTGTCAAGAGACTGTCGGCATTCAGTTTGAAGGCACGGCTTGAACCCGGGAGTGCCGCCCTTTACATCTGATCTACGCGCGGGCCCCCGGCCTGCAATCAGGGAAAAAAGCAGCCAACAATGTTCGCTCTCATCAATCTGATCCACACCGTCATTCAACTCTATATCTACGTCATCATCGGCGGTGCGGTGCTGAGCTGGC
>Ga0255338_1002136_pt1 | contig 31403 bp, 20 predicted proteins | sample MeOH1_35cm_T4_19_FD_203715 | JGI IMG/M metagenome (GOLD analysis project Ga0255338, IMG submission 203715) | Sandy soil microbial communities from University of British Columbia, Vancouver, Canada - MeOH1_35cm_T4_195 | ecosystem: Engineered > Artificial ecosystem > Sand microcosm > Unclassified ... | reverse complement strand
TGCGTTCTGCGTTCTGCGTTCTGCGTTCTGCGTTCTGCGTTCTGCGTTCTGCGTTCTGCGTTCTGCGTTCTGCGTTCTGCGTTCTGCATTCTGCGTTCTGCGTTCTGCGTCAAGCATCCTTCCAACGCCATAAATGCAAACAGGCATAGGTTCGGTAGGGACTCCATTTGGCTGAGATCTTCAGCATTCTCTCCTTCATCTCTTTTTTATTGTCCGGATCCAGTTTGTACAAATGCGTCATCGCCTGCTGTATGCCGAGATCATCCACGGCAAATACATCTTCGCGGCCCAGGGTAAACATCAGCAGCATTTCTACCGACCATTGGCCGATTCCTTTGATCTGTACCAGCAGCTTAATGATCTCTTCATTGCTCATGTCCAGCAATTTCTTGTCTGTGATCTTATGTTCGATACAGAAAGACGCTACATTATGTACATAACTCACTTTGGCATTGCTGAGTCCGATGGCGCGCAGGGTTTCAGCAGGTGTATCCAATACCTGCTGTGGTTGGGGCTCTTTGCCCTTGTACAGATCCAGAAAACGCTGAAAGATCACTTTGGCTACTTTGGTACTCAATTGCTGGCTGATGATACTGGACATGATCCGGACCGGTATATTGGGATGCAGGCTCAGCTGGTGCAGATCCGTACCGATGATTTTAGCCAGCTTTTTATCCTTCTGTAAATGTGTTACATACTCCATGCGGGTAAGTTAAGTATTTTGCAAAGCGATGCAAAGAGAAATTAGATTAACGGCAGACGGATCCCATACAGTGGCCCTACCGGATGCAGGGATTACTTACCATAGTCACCACGGTGCTGTAGGAGAAAGTCGCCATGTATTTATAGAAGCCGGATTACAACCGCTTTTTCAATCAGTTACAGCGCCAATACATGTGCTGGAACTGGGTTTCGGAACCGGACTCAATGCCTTACTTACTTTACAGGAAGCAAGACAACAGCAGCAAGCCGTTTTGTATACGGCGATAGAATTATTTCCGCTGAGCCCGGAAGAAATGGTCCAGCTTAACTACGGACAACTATTACAGGATCAACCGGGCTTCCTCGCCATTCACCAGGCCAACTGGGAAGAAGCGATCGCCCTTGACCCCTATTTTACATTGAAGAAACACCAAAGCTCACTGCTTACACTGGAAGGAGTGAACGATGTTACCTGTATCTATTTCGATGCCTTCTCTCCCACCTACCAGCCCGAACTGTGGACCGAAACCGTATTTCAACAATTGTATAACCTGCTTTTACCCGGTGGCATACTGGTTACCTATTGCAGCAAATCGGTGGTAAGAAAAGCCATGGCAACAACCGGCTTCCGGGTAGAAAAAATACCCGGCCCCTGGGGCAAACGCGAAATGGTGAGAGCGAGGAAAGGATTAACGAATTAACGGATGGCGGATTATCGGATTAAAGAATCTGCCAATCCACTAATCCGCCATCCGTTAATCTATTTTAATTCGTAGCTTAACCCTATAATCTGCATACATGAAACTCTTTTTAACCCTGCTTACTACTGTAACCCTTCTTACTGCTTCTGCACAGAGCAAAGACGAACAAACCATCCGCAACCTGCTGGCCAGGCAAAACAGCGATTGGAACAAGGGCAATATTGCCGGCTTTATGAACGGGTATTGGAATAACGACAGTCTCCTGTTCGTGGGTAAGAGCGGACCCAATTACGGTTATCGTACTACCCTGCAGAACTACCTGAAAAGTTACCCGGACACAACGGCGATGGGCAAACTCCATTTTGATATCCTGAAAGTGCAGGCTCTTTCACCAGATTGCTATTTCGTGCTGGGCAAATGGATGCTGACAAGAACGATCGGCAATCTGAGTGGGCATTATACCCTGATCCTGCGGAAGATCAAAGGCAAATGGGTTATCGTATCGGATCATAGTAGTTAGTGTAATATTCGGATCGGTTCTGCGACTAACAATTAACTAAGCTAAAAGCACGCATATGATACTCATTATCCTCGGCATTATCCTGTTGGTTACAGCCATTGCCATGAATAAGGAAAGGGAAGATTTACGGAAACTGGCCGTTGGCCTGCGTATTTCAGGGTTAGCAGTGATTGTGATCGGTGTAATGACCTCCTGTATCAAACAGGTCGATGCCGGACAGATCGGTGTAAAATCCCTGTTTGGAAAAGTAGACAATGAGATCCTTACCAGCGGATTGAATTTCATCAACCCACTGGTAGATGTAAAGACCATTGATATCAAAACACAGAACTATACCATGAGTGGTGTACATGATGAAGGCGATAAAGAGGGAGATGACGCCATTCGTGTGCTTACTGCCGATGGACTGGAAGTGATCATAGACCTGACCGTTTTATACCGTGTAACCAGTACCGAAGCGCCCAACATTGTAAAAGAAACAGGACTTGATTACCGCGACAAGATTGTTCGCCCGCTTACCCGTACCAAGATTAGAGACAATGCGGTGTACTTTACTGCAGTAGATCTGTATTCCAACAAACGGGATCTTTTCCAGGGACGGATCTTTAAAAGCATCGAAACCGATTTTAAAAAACGCGGCCTGGTACTGGAACAATTACTGGTTCGTAATATTACCCTGCCCAATACAGTAAAGGGTTCCATTGAAGAAAAGATAAAAGCGGAACAGGATGCCCAGAAAATGGAATTTGTTTTACAGAAAGAAAAACAGGAAGCTGAGCGCAAACGCGTAGAAGCCCAGGGTATTGCCGATTACCAGCGCATCATCAGTTCCGGCCTGGGCGATAAACAGCTGCAATACGAACAGATCCAGGTAATGAAAGGATTGATCACTTCCCCCAATGCAAAAGTGATCATCATGGGTGGAGGTAAAACACCTGTGATCCTGGACACCAAAGACGGAAAGAATTAATCATAACTCCTTTAAACCTCTTCTCTTCGTTTCTCTCTTATTGACATAAAAAAAACTCACAAAACAGTCTGTTACAAAGCAGACTGTTTTGCCTGTGCCATCTGCGAGCCCATCAAACGGCCAAATACCAGGTGCCCGCAGAATACACCGATCACAGAAGAAAAAATATCGAGGTAATCAAAGGTTCTCCCGAATACCGGGATCAGTTGCAGGTATTCATTGATGATCACTAACAGCAACCCGAAAGAACAGGTAAACGTTAGGTCTTTGGGCGTCTGCAACCTGAAATAACGTTGAAAAAACCAGCAGGCACCAAAAGGCAGCAGGAAAGAACCGATCAGGTTAGGAGCAAAACCAACCAATGGTTGCAAAAAAGAAGGAATAGGTACCAGGGGTCTGATCAGGAATTTAATGGTCCAGATCAGCAATGTGCCACTGATCACGGTCCATCGGGAAATGTTTTTCAGGTACATATCTTTTCAGTTTCGCAACTGAAAATAAGGAAAAGCCGATGCAATTGATTTATCTGTCTGTAATTATTTTACAAAAGGCAGGTGCTGTTATTGTTCAAAATCGATCGGCTTGCGCCACAAACGGATCGCCCAACGCAATAAGAAAGCAAAACTGAGCAGGAACCAAACATAAAAAAGCACATTGCCGATCCTGATATGATCTTCTACAAAAGCATATCCGAACATGATACCCGCCGTACTGTTAATCGCCATCCACAACAACGCCACAGACATCGTATTCACAATACGCAGCAGATATTCCCTAACACCAGGTTCCACAGAAAAGAGATTGATGAATCAGTATTACAAATTAGGCAGATAAATGTTCTGAAACAATCTATGGCAGCAAAAGATTAGTCAAAACTCTGGTTGCTGGCAGCCGCCAGTTTCAGGATCCGGTCAAACTGTGCCGGTGTAAGATCGTTGTAGAAATAGTAGATCGGATCTACCGGTATACCTCCCCTATGCACTTCATAGTGGCAATGCGGTGCGGTACTCTTACCAGAGTTTCCTACATAACCGATCACTTCGCCCCGTTTTACCGTTTCGCCCACCCTCGCTTTGATCCTCACCATATGGCCATACAGGGTTTCATAACCAAACCCATGTGATACCACTACCCGGTTACCAAAGCCTCCAGTATGATAACCAGCGTCTTTCACCCGGCCATCGGCAGTTGCATAAATCGGGGTACCCATCGGGGCACTGAAATCCAGTCCCATATGCGCTCTGCGGTCTTTGTAAACCGGATCAATCCGATAACCAAAACCCGAAGCAATACGGTTCAGGTTTTTATTACTGATGGGTTGTATAGAAGGAGTGGACGCCAGTAGTTTTTCCTTGTTTTTTACCAGGCTGGCAATTTCATCGAAAGATTTTACCTGGTAGGCCGTGCGCAGCGACAGGTTATTCAGCTGACCGGCAATACTTTCTACCAGTTCCGATTCGCCCATGCTTTGCACCAGTTTTACTTCTTTCCGCAGCTCGATGTCCTTGATACGTGCACTGTCAGGTATGGGTGTGGCCCCGAAAATGGAGCGGTATACTCCATTATCGCGGTTCTCGATCTCGTCCATTTTCAGCTCCAGCTGCTTTAATCGCTCCATGAAAACACTGTAATTATTGCTCAGGTCCTCATTCTGCTGGCGCAGGTATTTCTCTTTGGGCGAATCGATATAGCGGAAAGCGATGGCAAAAATGATGGCACCCGTTACAATCGATGCCGCAATGAAACCGATCAGCTGCAATAACCGCACCCGCAGGGGAACTTCCAGTTTTTCGTACCGGAGGGTATGGGTATTATAGTAGTATTTGACCTTTTTCATCAGCTTTTCTGCTTTTACGGGGCTGAGAGAGGGAGAAAACAGTGATAAATGGGCGCAAAATCATCCTTTTAGCCATCCGATTCACGCCTCACGATTCACGCATTCACACCCCAATTCCTTACCTTTGATGCCCCTAAAAAGCCTCCAAATATAGTTTCTAACGCCCTAACAATTTGTTTAAAATTTTTTGATAGATGATGACCAGTGCCGAAATACGTCAGAAATTCCTTGATTTTTTTGCCTCAAAGGGCCATCAGATCGTGCCATCGGCACCCATCGTGGTTAAAAATGATCCCTCTCTTTTGTTCACCAATGCGGGGATGAACCAGTTCAAAGACTATTTCCTGGGTAACAAAAAGCCGGAAGCTTCCCGCATCGCGGATACGCAGAAATGCTTACGCGTAAGCGGCAAACACAACGACCTGGAAGAAGTGGGGGTAGATACCTATCACCATACCATGTTCGAAATGCTGGGTAACTGGAGTTTTGGCGATTATTTTAAAACCGAAGCCATTGCCTGGAGCTGGGAACTGCTGACAGAAGTATACAAATTAGACAAAGACCGATTATATGTAACCGTTTTTGAAGGCGACAGCAAAGAAGGATTACCCCAGGACGAGCAGGCTTACCAGGAATGGAAAAAATTGATCGCGGAAGACAGGATCTTACTCGGCAACAAAAAAGATAACTTCTGGGAAATGGGTGATACGGGACCCTGCGGCCCCTGTACCGAGATTCACGTGGACTGCCGTAGTGATGAGGAAAGAAAAAAAAATCCGGGGCATACGCTCGTGAACAACGACCATCCGCAGGTGATCGAGATCTGGAACAATGTGTTTATGCAGTTCAACCGCCTGAAAGATGGAACACTGCAACCACTGCCCGCGCAACATGTAGATACGGGAATGGGCTTTGAAAGACTGGTGCGTGTGATCCAGGGAAAACAGAGTAACTACGATACCGATGTGTTCACCGGCACCATTGCCGCCACAGAAAAGATCACCGGTAAAAAATACGATTACAGCGATAGCAAAGAAGCCATCGCCTTCCGGGTACTGGCCGATCATATCCGCGCCATTGCGTTTACCATCGCCGATGGACAATTACCCGCCAATAACGGCGCCGGTTATGTGATCAGGCGGATTTTGAGAAGGGCCGTAAGGTATTATTACTCCTATCTCGATTACAAACAGCCCCTGTTATTTCAACTGCTGCCCATACTGGCCGATCAGTTCAGTACGGTGTTCCCTGAATTGAAAAAACAACTCGACTTTGTAAGCAAGGTAGTGAAGGAAGAAGAAGACGCTTTCCTGAAAACACTGGATAAAGGATTAAAGCTGATTGATGATATCATTGCGCAATCCAAACAACAGATAGAAGGCAAAGCCGCATTTGAACTGTTTGATACATTCGGTTTCCCCATCGATCTTACCCGTTTGATTGCCGCAGAGAACCAGCTCACGATTGATGAAAAAGGTTTTGAAGCAGAAATGCAGCAACAGAAAAACCGCAGTCGCGCAGCCGGCACCATTGATACAGAAGACTGGATCATACTTGCCGATACTGCTTTGAACGAATTTGTAGGATACGATTCGCTCGAGATCAAAAGCAAAGTGATCAAATACCGCAAAGTAAAAGCCAAGGGCAAAGAAGCCTACCAGTTGGTACTCGAAGCCACTCCTTTTTACGCAGAAAGCGGCGGTCAGGTAGGCGATACGGGCACCCTGGATTTTGAAGGGGAAGTAGTGGCCGTAACGGATACCAAAAAAGAGAATAACCTGATCATCCATTTTACTGATAGTTTACCCGCTAATATTCAGGCGGCAGTTATGGCCAGGGTAGATGGTAACCGGCGCCAGTCAACCGCCATACACCACAGCGCCACTCACTTACTGCATGCCGCTTTACGCAAAGTGCTGGGTACACATGTGGCACAGAAAGGTAGCCTGGTGAATGAAGAACAGCTCCGTTTCGACTTTTCCCATTTCGCCAAAGTAACGGAGGAAGAGATCGCACAGATCGAAAGCATTGTGAATGAAAAGATCCGTGCCAATATTCCCGTATACATCAAAGAAATGAGCAAAGACGAAGCAGTGGCCATGGGTGCCATGGCTTTGTTTGGAGAGAAATACGGAGATATTGTTCGCGTAGTGGTTATGGACCCCGCCTATTCCATCGAACTCTGCGGTGGTACCCATGTAGGGTATACCGGTGAACTGGGATTTTGTAAAATCAAACACGAATCTGCGGTTGCCGCAGGTGTAAGAAGGATAGAAGCCGTAAGCGGTAAAGCGGCAGAAGCCCTGATACACGAGCAGTTTGAACAGGTGAACCTGATCCGCGAAGCGCTAAAGCATCCGAAAGAGATCAGCAAAGCCGTAGAAGCCTTGCAGGCTGATAATAACGAACTGAGAAGACGCATCGAAAGCCTGGAAGCCAAACAACTCATCGTTACCAAAAACGAATTATTATCACAAACAGAAACCATCCAGGGAATCACTTTCCTGGGTGCGGTAGTAGAAGTAAGCAGTGCAGACAGCCTGAAAAAACTCTGCTTTGAAATGAAAACTGCCTTAACCAATTATGTGGTAGTACTGGCAGCACAGGTAGATGGTAAAGCACAGGTAGCTATTTTACTGGATGAAACGGTGAGTGTTTCCAAAGGACTGGAAGCACCAAAAATCATCAAGGAACAGGTGGCAGGTTTGATCAAAGGTGGTGGTGGCGGACAGAAAACACTGGCCACGGCCGGTGGACAGGATGCCTCTAACCTTCCAGCCGTGATTGAAAAAGTGAAAGCGTTACTGGTATAATCGTATTCTTTAATTTAGCCACAGATCCACAGAAATCATCGGTGTATCTGTGGCTTTTTACTGCCTGTATATGACTAATCTCTTCTCCTCTCAACGACTGTTTTTCCGTGAATTCACGGAAGGAGATGCCGCACTGATGTATGCATTGAACAAAGACCCGGAAGTAACCCGTTACCTGCACGAGTTGCCCACTTCTGATGAAACGGTTGCTTTGGAAGTAATTACAAGCAGAATTATACCCCAATACCAACTGTATGGTTATGGCAGGTGGGCAGTATTACTGAAAGAAAACAATGCATTCATTGGTTGGTGTGGTTTAAAATACCGGCCCGAAAGAAACGAAACCGACCTCGGCTACCGCTTTCTGCGCAGCTGCTGGGGTAAGGGGTATGCCAGCGAAGCGGCTGCCGCTTGTCTCCGATATGGTTTTGAACACTACCAACTTCCAATCATCACTGCCCGGGCGCATGTAGAGAACCTTGCCTCGCAGCGGGTGATTGAAAAATGCGGGATGCAGTTTACCTGCCTGGAAGAGGTAGAGGGCTGCCCGGTAAAAACCTACCAGCTCCGGCATCCGGGCTAATCCTGAATCTGCCCCTTGCCACTGACTCTTTAACCTTTTTTAACATTTCCGAATTATTTCGTATTTGACAAATCTCCTACATTTGATCTACCAACAAATTCGTACATCTAAATTGTCTGTTATGAATAAGAGAATTGTACCCCTGCTCCTGCTGGTGATGGGCTGCGCCACACTCGCTACCGCACAAACCAAAGAGAAACCGAAAGTAACCAAAGAAGAAAGCATCACCATCCGTAAAAAAGGAGATGCCAAAGAAAAAATGACCATCGTAGTAGATGGCGATAACATTACCGTTAACGGCAAACCATTGGAAGATCTCAAAGACACGGATATTGAGATTCTGCGAAACAGCGATCATATGCGTGCCATCCTGCCCAAAATCAAGGGACGTTTGGCACCCCTGGGCAGCCTGAAAATGATGGGCGATGATTTTCCTTTTGGCGGTAACCGCGCTTTCCTGGGTGTGGTAACAGAAAAAAATGAGAAAGGTGCCAGGATCACATCTGTAGAAAAAGAAAGTGCCGCCGAAAAAACGGGGCTTATCAAAAATGATATCATTACCCAGGTAGGCGATAAAAAAATCGAAAACAGCGAAGACCTCTACGATGCCGTGGGCGCATACAAACCCGGCGATAAAATTACCATCACTTATCTGCGCGATGGCAAATCAGCTACGGCTACTGCCACACTGGGTAAAAGCAAATCGGCTGAACTGCGGGTATTTAATATGGACAGGAACAATAATTTCAATTTTGAAATGCCCGACATGCCCCGTATGGATGGCCGTGATTTTAATTTCCATTTTAACGATAACCGTAAACCTCGGCTGGGAGTAAGTATCCAGGACCTGGCAGAAGGAAAAGGTGTAAAAATTCTGGACGTAGAAGAAGATACACCCGCCGCCAAAGCTGGTTTGCAGAAAGACGACCTGATCACCGATATCAATGGTACAGCCGTTAACTCAGTAGATGAGCTGAAAAGCAAAGTAAAAGACCTGAAAGAAGGCGACAGCGTAAAACTTACCTACCAGCGGGCCGGTAAAACACAGACCGCTGAGATCCGCTTCCCTAAAAAATTGAAGACAGCCGAACTATAAATCGGTTGCTGCAGAAAAAGGTGTCAGGCCGCTGTAGCGTCCCGACACCTTTTTGGATTTTTCTCATGTTCGCACCGCGTCATTCCTGGCGCGGTTTTTTTGGTCGGGACGCTGCAGCGGCCTGAACAAAAAAACTCCCCCACCCACCCACTCACTCACTCATTCATCCATCCTCCCCTCCCACCTATTCTTTGAAACACAAGCTGCACACCCTACCTTTATTGCTCAATCCCATTTCATGAAAAAGCTATTCACCCTCACTTTCCTGCTTGCCTCTTTCTGTATTCATGCACAGGTATACAATGCCAAACAACCGCTGGTACACACTTATTCCATTGTAGCCAGGGATGAAAAAACAGGTGAAATGGCTGTGGGTGTGCAGAGCCATTGGTTCAGCGTAGGTACTTCAGTGCCCTGGGCAGAAGCGGGAGTAGGTGCCGTTGCCACACAATCTTTTGTTGACAAATCTTATGGCCCCAAAGCATTGGCCCTATTAAAAAAAGGATTCACACCACAACAGGCATTAGACAGTCTGACCAAAGCCGATCCCGGAAGAGAGGTAAGGCAGGTAGCCATCATTGATACCAAAGGAAATGTGGCATCACACACTGGTAAAAATTGCATTCAGGTAGCCAACCATATCAAGGGTAGTAATTTCAGTGTACAAAGTAATATGATGCTGGGCGACCAGGTCTGCACTTTTATGGCCCGGTCTTTTGAACAATCAACCGGCAAACCGCTGGCCGAAAGAGTATTACTGGCACTGGAAGCTGCACAAAAAGCCGGAGGTGATATCAGGGGTATGCAGGCCGCAGCCATAGTAGTGGTGCCGGGTACCCCAACCGATAGCTGGAACAACAAAACGGTAGACCTCCGGGTAGATGATTCGCCCAAACCCTTGCAGGAACTCAGGCGTCTCTACCAGGTACAGGTCGCTTACGAACACATGAACAGCGGCGATCTGGCCGTAGAAAAGAACGATATGGTCAGGGCTATGAATGAATACAATGCCGCCATGAAACTGTTCCCGGACAACCTCGAAATGCAATACTGGACGGCTATCACCCTCGCCAATAACAAACAGCTTTCCAAAGCCCTGCCCATGCTGAAAGGCATTTTTACCAAAGACAGGAACTGGAAGGAACTCACCCGCCGCCTGCCACCGGTAGGATTGCTCACCGTGACGGCTGCGGACCTGCAAAAGATCCTGTCTTTATAAACTGTTAAGCAAATCATACCCTTCCTGCCAACTATCTGCGGAATCATACAAACAATCCGCGAAATCAGTGATTAGGGTTATTTTTGTCGCAACATGTCATGGAACGATAAATATGATGCCGTTATAGGCCTGGAAGTGCACGCACAGCTGGCCACCAGCAGTAAATTGTTTTGCGGAGACAGCACAGCTTTTGGCGCTGCACCCAATACACATATCAGTCCTATTACCATGGGGCATCCCGGCACTTTACCCAAAACCAACAAAAAAGCGGTAGAGTATGCCATCCGCATGGGACTTGCCTGTGGTTGTGAGATCGAGAAAGACAACTATTTTGCCCGTAAGAATTATTTCTATCCCGATCTTCCGAAGGGATACCAGATCTCGCAGCATACCACACCTATCTGCAAAGGCGGTTATATTACTATTCAGACCCCAACGGGTGAGAGAAAAGTACAGTTGAACCGCATACACATGGAGGAAGATGCCGGCAAAAGCATCCATGACCTTGACGAAGCGTTTACCTGTATTGACCTGAACCGGGCCGGCACCCCGCTGGTTGAAATTGTAACAGAGCCTGATCTGTTCTCTGCCGAGGAAGCCTGGCAATATGTAACAGAAGTGCGTAGACTGGTTCGCTGGATCGGGATCTGTGATGGCAATATGGAAGAAGGCAGCCTGCGTTGCGATGCCAATGTATCTATCCGCCTGAAAGGCGAAACCAAACTGGGTACCAAAGTTGAAGTAAAGAACCTGAACTCGATCCGTAACGTGAAAAAAGCGATCGAGTATGAAATAGAAAGAATGGTGGCATTGGTTGAGAAAGGTGGAACCGTGCAACAGCAGACCCGCAGTTTTGATGCAGCCACCGATACCACTTTCGCGATCCGCGATAAAGAAGAAGCCAATGATTACCGCTACTTCCCCGACCCCGATCTGGCGCCGTTCCATTTAACAGATGCGTTTATCCAGACCGTACAGTCGGCTTTACCTGCCTTACCGGCCGAATTAAAGAAACAGTACCAGTCTGATTATGGTTTGAGCGCTTACGACGCGGCCCAGCTCTGTGATGAAAAAGAAACCACCAATTATTTCACAGCAGTGATCCGCCATACCCAACAGTATAAAGCAGTGGCCAACTGGATGTTGGGCCCCCTCCGCCAATACCTGAATGAGAAAGGGATTGGATTCGCCGGTCTTGGTTTACCTGCCGAACAATTGGCAGAACTGATAAAAATGGTGGAAGATGGTAAGGTTAATTTTTCTGTAGCGTCTTCTAAGTTACTACCTGCTTTACTGGCCGGCGAAGGCTCGCCCATGGCTATAGCAGAAAAAATGAACCTGTTGCAGGTAAGTGATAGTACTGAACTGGAAGCCTGGGTAACCGGCGCGCTGGACAGTATGCCGGATAAAGTGGCTGAATATAAAAAAGGTAAAAAAGGATTGATCGGCCTGTTTGTTGGCGAAGTAAAAAAACGCAGCCAGGGAAAAGCAGATCCGAAAATGGTAACCCAGTTACTCGAACGGAAATTAAACAATTAAATGATCACAGCTCATCTCCTATGCAGGATTGATGAGACTGGCTCAAACCAACCATATGAAAAAAGTACTCTTTGTTTTAGTAGCGCTGATCACCCTTTCTGCCTGCCAGGAAAAAAAGTATGGCGCTTTTACCGTTAGCGGTAAAATAGACAATGCCACCGGTAAAAAGATCTTCCTGCAGGAATTACCTTATGGTGGTCAGCAACCTATCATCCTGGATTCAGGCACCCTGAAATCCAATGGCAGTTTCCAGTTACGGGGCATGGGTAAAGAAGAAGGCCTTTACCGGGTAGTGATCGAAAACGGACCCGATGTACTGCTGGTAAATGATAACAAAAGTATCAAACTTCAGATGGACCTGAATAATTACAGGGCTTACAAAATAGAAGGCTCACCGGCCAGTGAGAGCCTGCATACCCTTTTCGAAGAGTACCGTGGTAAAGATTCTGCACTCTATGCAACATTCATGCAGTTAGATACCCTGCAGAAGCAGAATGCCAGCGACAGTGTCCTCAGCATTGTCCGCAGCCAGCGTGATGCGCAGATCAAAGTAATGAATACCATGGTATCAGCATTCATTAACCAGTCTAACAGCGCCGCTGCCAGGTACTACGCGCTTGGCATGGCATCACGTACCATGAAACAGGAAGAACTGCTGGTCCTCGCCAATGCTTCTTTTGATAAATTCAAAGAGCATAGCGGTCTGGCCAAGATCAAAAGCCTGCTGGCAGTACAACAACCCGCCGCTCCCAAATATCCACTGTTGGATCAAACGGCGCCGGAGATCAGTCTGCCCGATGTAAATGGCAAACCCTTCCTGCTCAGCAGTCTGCGCGGGAAATATGTATTGGTTGATTTCTGGGCCAGTTGGTGTGGCCCTTGCAGAAAGGAAAACCCGAATGTAGTAAACGCCTATAATAAGTTCAAGGATAAGAATTTTACCATCCTGGGTGTATCGCTGGATAAAGAAAAAACAGACTGGGAAGAAGCCATCAAAAAAGATGGGCTTACCTGGACGCATGTTAGCGATCTCAAACAATGGGAAAGCAGCATGGTGCCGCTGTACCAGTTTGATGGGATTCCTTTTAATGTGCTTGTTGATCCGCAGGGTAAGATCATTGCTACCGGCTTACGCGGTGAAGAGCTGGAAAGAAAACTGGCAGAGGTACTGAAATAACAGATACGCTACCCGATAATGAAAAGAGGGAGGTTATAGCCTCTCTCTTTTTTATGCAGCTGATAAACTACTGCAAGGAATTATAATACTTTAAAACATCTACCAGTTCCGTATCCTTTCTGAAAGAATATTTTTTCTCGTTGATATAAGCCTGTATTTTATCCTGCTTATCATTGAGTGCGGCCAATACTTCCTGTTTGTTCAGCTTCAGGAATTTGAGCTTCCCGTTTTTGCCGATATAATACTTGGCTGTGTTGGCAAAGGTTTTCACAATACCCGCATTGATCTCGCTCATTTCGGTAAGCTGTTTCACATCCAGTTTGTATAACCCCACTTCCGCTTCCAGCAACACCTGTACAAACTCATTTCCCCGAAGGTCTGCACCCGAGATCCTGCGTTTGTATACCATATGCGTAGCAGGATCCTCTTTAGGCATCAGCGTAAAAGCAAGCACGTCTTCTTGAAACTCGAAAGACTCGTCATTTTTATTAAAGAAAAGTGAATTATCATACACATTATATTTCAATTCGAGGTTCTGGTAAACGCCTCTGGAGATTGAAACGGATCCTTTAATCCACTTATCTACCAGGAAAGGAGTGCCCCGGATACCCGAGTATTTATCCGGATTAAAATTCTTGGAACTGACAGGGTCCTGCAGTTGGTAAACATTCTGCGCATAGGTTGCTCCACTTAACAGGAGCAGGGAAGCGATCATAACGGCACCTATTTTCATATCGGCTGTATTTATCATCAACAAAAGACTATCCAAATATAAATCTGTTTTGCTGGCGAATCAACTACCGTTCGTTAAAATAATAAAGGCCGCCCGAAGGCAGCCTTTATCAGTCTATTCAAATCAGCATCCGATTAATAACCGGCATTCTGCTGTGGTTTGATTTGTGGGTTGGCATCCACTTCCACCTGCGGGATAGGGAATAACCTTCTGAACACAGTGTAAGGAACCGTTCTGGAAGTAGCAGGGTAGTTGGTACTACGAACGATAGTACGCTTCAAACGCTGCATATCGTGGAACCTGTCTCCTTCAAAAGCCAGTTCTTTTCTTCTTTCAGTAATGATATCTTCAAACAACTGAGTACCGGTAGAAGCAATTGCAGTTGCACCTCTTCTGCTGGTAATGTAGTTCGCATAAGTTAACGCATCTGCTTCGTTGGCTGGCAGAGAAGCTTCGGCAGCGATCAGGTACATTTCACTTAAACGCAGCACTTTGGTATCACTCAGGTCGCCCTGAATAACCGGATACTTATTTACAAATGCAGCAGCCAATCCAGCTCTAGTACCGGTTGGGTACAAAGCTTTACGAACATCAGTTGCATCGAAAGAAGCATACAGGTCATCGGCACAAAGCAGGTCACCGTAGTTACCAGCCTGGCTATACAGGTAGCTCAACGCATCAAATGAAAGGTTACCTACCGCATCGGAAGAAACTTCAAATAAAGTTTCCAGTTTGCTGGTTGTAACTGCAGAACTGCTCCAGTAAGAAGCATGGCTGGCCGCAGTTATAGAAGTAAATCCACCATTGTTGATCACATCCAGTGCAGCCGTTTTAGCATTGGTTTTATCGCCCATGTTCAGGTAAACTTTTGCCTGAAGGGCTTTAGCCGCATATTTGCTGAACTGAGAAGAGTTGGTGTATTTGGTCATCAGGGTATACGCTTTGTTCAGGTCATCAACCATCAAAGCATACACTTCAGAAACCTTGTTACGAGCTGGTTTCAGGTCTGGATTGTAAGTAGTTACAATAGGTACACCCAAAGCAGCAGGATCATCGCTGTACGGTTTGGCAAAATGACGTACCAGTGCAAAATAAGCCAGGGCACGGATCGCATAAGCTTCCCCTCTGTACTGATCCACGTTAGCATTAGAAGCTACGGTGGTATTGATGATATTATTGGCACGCAGGATCACGCTGTAAGCAGAAGTCCACAGACCCGACACGTTACCATCAGCGGCAGTAGCACCTTTGGTATCGCTGTAATCATTAAAGAAAGTATAACGGTTGGTGTTCAGTGCAGACTGGTAAGTATTGTCTGCCATGATATCACCCCAGATAGGCATAGATCTTCCGTAAAAATCCACCCCACGCAAACCGGCATAGGCACCACGGAGGGCCACCTGTAGGTCAGCTTCTGTACCCAACGCCTGCTCAGGCGTTAAGGAAGTAGGTGAGCTCAATTCAATGAAGGTTTTTTTACAGGATGACGCAGTTACCAGTAACACTATTACCAGTAACGTCTTATAGTTTAATATTCTTCTCATAATTGAAAGTGTTTTTTTAAAACTGTAATTAAAACGCTACGCTCAGACCTACAGTTACAGTTTTAGGGATGAATACGTTCAAGTTACTTGCACTATTGGTACCCTGCTCAGGATCGAAAGCCAGATTCTTGTCCTTCACCCATGTAAACAGGTTGGTACCTCTTACGTAGAAATTGGCACTGCTGATACCGGCTTTTGTCAGGAGTTCCTTGGGCAGGTTGTAACCAAGTTGCACTTCACGTAACCTGATAAAATCTCCTTTAGCCAGGTAGAAAGTAGAGGAACTCTGGAAGTTCCTGTTACCCCCGTATATATACCTGGGCACATCGGTAACATCACCGGCTTTTTGCCAGCGGTCAAGTACGCGGGCCACTTTGTTGAAAGTAGCACCAAAACCAGCACCGGTGTAATAACCACCCCATGTATCATATACCATGTTACCATAGTTATAGTACAACTGGGCACTCAGGGTAAAATTTTTGAAAGTAAAGGTATTGCTGAAAGAACCAAAATACTTAGGTTGAGCAGGACCTGCCAGTATCCTTGCAGCTACACCAGGATATACATTGGTGGTAGCACCATGTGTATTATCGGCATACCATTTAGGATCTCCAGTAGCTGGATCTACACCAGCATACTCTCTCACATAAAAAGTATTCAGTGCTACACCTTCACGAATGATGAGGTTTGCATTATTGGGACTAATAATATCAGCACCCCCGGGTAATGAAAGAACTCTGTTTTTGTTATTGGCAAAGTTGAAATCCATATCCCATTTAAAATTTCTTGTCAGTACCGGAACCACACTCAGAGCCAGCTCTATACCCGAGTTCTTCAGCGAACCAACGTTTCTGGTGGCAGTTGAAAAACCTGATGTACGCGATAAAGGAACAGACAGTAACAGGTCTGATGATGTTCTGGAATAGTATTCAGCAGTTAAACTGATCCTGTTCTTCAGAACACTAACATCAATACCTATGTTAAATGGTTTGTTCAACTCCCAGGTCAGGTTAGGATCACCTACGTTGGCAGGCGCACTACCTGGTAACTGGTTGTAGTTATTACCATAACCGTACAGAGGAAGCGCATCGTAGTTACCGATGGCGGTATTGCTACCGTTTACACCATAAGAAGAACGGAGTTTCAACTGGGTAATGAATTTTACATTCTCCATGAATTTTTCTCTGTCAACATTCCAGGTTCCACCTACTGACCAGAAATTACCGTATTTGTTGTTAGGACTGAATTTAGATGATCCATCACGACGGAAACTTCCTGATACTACAAAACGGTTCTGGTAATTCACAGCCGCAGAAGCAAACTGGGAAGCAAATGAATACTCAGAAATAGTGGCAGAAGCTGTGAAAGGACTGGCACCGGATGCAGGGTAAGTTAAAGTAGTAGTGGGAGGAAACTGGTCGGCACGGAGAGAACCAAAGTAACCGGAAGACTTCTGTGCTTCATAACCCAACTGGGCGTTGAAAGACAGATCGCCACCACGGGTAATGTTCTGCTGCAGATCCAGGGTGTTGGTCCAAACCCAGTTAAAATAACGGGTATAATAAGCAAAAGCTCTACCACTTGAAGCAGCACCATCACCATGTAAAGGGTTGTTATACTGGTCTTCTTCCAGTACGTTGTAGTCTACACCATACTGAGATTTGAATTTCAGGTTCTCCAGGATCTTGTACTCAGCAGATACGCTTCCACGCAGGCTGGCTTGTCTCAGGAACCTTTTATCCAGTTCGCTCAGGGCGATGGTATTGTGTAAACCACCCAGGTTGGCACTGGTCAGGTTATAAGTACCATCCGCTTTGTAAGCAGAATAGGTGGGTAACAGGAAGTAAGAAGACAGAACCGGGTTACCAAAAGCACCGCCTGCTAAAGGCGCACGCTGGTTAACCACACCACCATTCAGACTGAAACTGAGCTTCAATTTATCGGTAGCCTGGTTAACGATATTCACGTTACCATTGGTTCTTGCCATCCTTGAGTTAATGGTGGTACCATCCTGAACGAACCGGCCTCCTGAAAGAAAGAACTGTGTTTTATCGTTACCACCCGAAGCGCTAACGTTGTATTGTTGCTGGGTGCCATTCCGTACCACATTGTCTAACCAGTTAAAATTGATTCCATTACCCAGACCCAAAGCGGTCAAAGTTGCAGTAACGTTAGCAGGTGTCTGACCTGCATTAACCAGACCTTCACGTGTAATATCCAGGTATTGTGGTGCACTCAGGGGTTTGTATTTATCATTGGTGTAAGCAGTATTGCTCTGACCAATCTCTGTATCAAACCTGAACTTGGTTTTACCACCTTTACCTTTTTTGGTAGTAACCACAATTACACCGTTAGCAGCACGGCTACCGTAGATCGACTGGGAAGCCGCATCTTTCAGTACAGAAATGCTTTCAATGTCGTTAGGGTTCAAGGTACTCAGCAGGTTGGCAGTGGTTTGCAGGCGGGATGCATTACCTGTATTAACAGGGATACCATCGATGATCCACAAGGGGTCACTGCTACCATTAATGGTGCTGATACCACGGATGATGATGTTCTGAGAAGCACCTGGCTGACCAGAAGCAGCTACAGATTGCAGACCGGCTACTTTACCTTGTAAAGCCTTGTCCACAGAAGAGAAAGGCAGGTTCTCGATCTCGGCCGCTTTTAAAGTGGCTACAGAACCGGTAAGGTCTGATTTCTTCTTGCTACCGTAACCAACTACCACAACCTCCTGGAGGTCCTGCTCAGTTGATACCAGAGAAACAGTGATATTGGTTTTGGTACCAATAGCCACTTCCTGGCTGGTAAAATTCAGAGAAGAAATTACCAGCGATTTGGCTGAAGCTGGCACATTGATTGAAAAATCTCCATTGGCATCAGAAGTTGTACCGGTTGTAGAACCTTTTACAACTACAGAAGCATTGGGAATAGGGTTACTTTTTGAATCAGTAACTTTTCCTTTTACTGTACGTGATTGGGCCGCTATTTGGGTAATAGCCAACACCACGCACAATAACATTGTGACTAATTTTCTCATAATTCAGTTTTTAGTGATTGCGGGGGCGCAAATTAATTAAAGAAACCTTAACATAACACTCTAAGACAGGATTATGTTGTTTTATGCTGCAATTTTTAAAAATTATTATATTGAAAAGGTTAAAAATTAATTTTTATTAATTGTTTATCAATATATAACAAATAATACTTTATCAAAGTTCAAGCACGTAATTTTGCTTATTTTTTGTATTTTTTCCCTTTATCGTAACCAATATTGCTTGCCTTTTAGTGATTTTTCGGTTGAAAAGCCTGCTTTTTTCTCATCCGTCCCGCATATCAGACAATTGCTTAAACTTTAATTATATTAAATATAATACTATGTGACCGGTCGGCGCCATTCGCCTTCAGGGCAGTCGGATACAGGCATAAAAAAAGCGTTCCCATGGGTTCATGGGAACGCTTTTACAAGAGGGAGGAGGGTATCTTATTTATCCCAGAAAACCCTTACCAGTAAATTAGCTTTTTGTGGAGGTGCGTTTTTATTCGCATCAATCTCACTCTGTGGGAAAGGCAGCGACCTTGGGATATCGGTAGTTACCGCATTCACCACTTTTGTGATGGCGGGATAACCGGTTCTTCTCCAATCGGTCCATGATTCCTGCATCACACCATAGTTAGCCACAAATTTTTCTGAAATGATGGCTTGTATTTTCTGCGCTTCTGTTCCTGCCAAAGTACCGTTGGCAGCAATATAAGTAGCAATATTAGCAGCAGAAACACCTGCAGCCTGCATGCTGGCGGTAATACCTGCCTGGAAAAAGGCCTGTGCATCACCAGGTGCACCGTATACAGCCGCTTCTGCACGGATAAAATTATACTCCGCAAAAGTCAGCATCCGGATCGGAGCAGTACCATCATAGGTAATACCTCCTGCCGCAGGCAATGGGTTTAAAGAACCATCAGTATTAGCCGTACCACCGGTTGCTGCACCACGGAGATATACGTGCATCCTGGAATATTTCTGCGACTGGGGATCAGCAGCAGATGCTCCAACATAATTTGTTGAATTATAAGGGAACGGTGTAAAGTAGAATGGCCGACGCGGATCAGCTTTGGCATTCATCGCATCTACCAGCGTTTTATTCGGGAAGAGGTAGTTGGTACGGCTGATCTCAAACTGGTGTATCGGATTCTGCCTGTTGGTAACATTGAAAAAAGGCATTTCAAAGTTATCGGCATTGGCAGCAAAAAAACTAACCCCGGCCTGGTTCACCAACGCAGTAATCTTGGCTACGCAATCTGCTTTATTCAGTTTCGAATAATGAATCAGCAACCGCAGTTTTAACGTGTTACCGAATTTGATCCAGTTGGCTCTACGGGTAGTAAATGATCCGGAATAAATAGTTGAATTCGTACCCGGAGCAAGACCTGTTGATGTACTGTTCAGGTCAGCCAGCGCTTCATCAATGGTAGTAAGAAGCGAAGTATAAATAGTGGCCCCGTTATCAAATTTAGGTGAAGGGTTTCCGCCTGCCTGTTGTGCTTCGCTGTAAGGCACATCGCCATATGCATCTACCAGGTGCTGGTATTGATAGGCTTTCAACAGTTTGGCTACGCCTCTGTAATAAGGTGCATTCTGTGCTGTAGCCAGTCGGATGATCACTTCCATGTCATTTAACGTAGTGGCATAGGCAGACGACCACATGTTATTGACATCAGAAGACTGTAACAGGTATTTTTCATACTGCTGTGTTTGTGTTTCCCCACCCGTGGTTTGTCCGGAAAACTGCTGCACCAGCAAAGCAGCATAGCGGTTAAGGTCACTACCACTGGCAAAACCTATGTTCACCGTTGCGTTTGTTAATAGTAGATCAATCGGTGCCGCCGTTTCGGCGATACGGTCGGGGTCTTTATTAATGTCGAGGTATTTTTTGCAGGAACTGAGCCCAACTAAACAAAAGGCAGATGCTGCGATTAATATTTTTTTCATTGTCGGATGTTTAAGGTAAAAGTAGTAGGTTGATTAAAGTGTCATTCTAAGGTTTACACCAACAGTTCGGGTTGAGGGATTCGCATTGAATTCCAGACCCTGAATATTGCTTGCACCCAATGCATTCTGCTCCGGATCCAGGTGCGGTGCACCCTTCGCTTTCAGGTACAGGTTTCGGCCAAATATGCCCAACTCTATATTTCCGAAAGGTGTTTTATCAACCAGCTTTCTGGGAAGTTTCATGGTCAGGTTCATCTCCCTGATCCTGAACCAGGAAGTGCTTACCATAAACCCTTCTGCTGCTACATACTTTCCTGCATTACCCCAATACTGATCGGCACGGATCGGAATATTTACCGCTGCACCTGTGGCATCAACGCCCTGGAACTGGTAATTACGCAGCGGTGTTGTATTGTCTTTATCAAATCTTGGCAGAGAAGCTGTTTCTGCTACTACCCCGTTTCTGCGCAGGTCGGCCAGGTTACGGCTATACAGATCACCTCCTTCACGGATATCAATCAACATATCCAATGTCAGGTTTTTGTAAGTAAAAGTATTGGTCAGACCAATCGTGTATTTCGGATTGGAATTACCAATCTTGAATACGCCTGAAGTGGGCAGGGGTAGTCCGGCGTTATTCCCGGTTGTCTGCAGAATCATCTGACCACTTGCATTACGCTGGTACATATTACCAAAGATGGCACCATATTCTTCACCCTCTACCAGACGGATATTAGGGGTGGTGAAACCCGCCAGTGTAATTACAGATACACCCGGAGCCAGTTTGGTTACCATGCTCTTGAATTGTGTATAGTTGGCATTGATGGACCAGGTAAAATCATTAGACTTAATAGGCACTAACCCTAAAGTAAGTTCCGTACCCTTGGTCTCAATCTCACCCGCATTCTGGAACAAGGAAGTTACACCTGCTGCAGGAGAAACCGGCACACCGAATAACCCATCAGTTAGTTTACGCTGGTAATAGTTGGCCTGGATAGTTACCCTGTTATCAAACAGGTTCAGATCGGTACCAATCTCCCACTCTGTAGTAAACTCGGGTTTCAGTTTTGGATTACCGGCTGCGTTGGAAATGGTATAACCGGAAATACCGTTAAACGGATACGCCACAGAAGGACCAAAACCATCTGCTGCACCACCCAGTGCTGCATAGTTATCAGTATTATAAGCAGGAGCCGCACGACCCACTTTACCATAGTTGGCGCGTAATTTCCAGAAACTGATCACTTTGCTTTTCAGCGAAGGAAGGGCATCGGTCATAACCGCACTCAAAGCAGCAGCAGGATAGAAGATAGATCTGGAGCCCGGTGCCAAGGTAGAGGCAAAGTCGTTCCTCGCTTTTACGTTCAGCGATAACCATCTTTTAAATTCTACCACTACATCACCAAAAACACCTACGGTTCTGGTTTGTGAAGTTCCTACAGCAGGTGTATTTAACACGGTAGCGTTACTGATCTGGTCAAAACCACGGATAGCCAGTCCGGTACTGCGGGCAGACATATTGTTAGAGTAATTATCAAAGATTTCATTACCCACTGTTCCTGATACATTGAAGCTTCCGAATTGTTTCTGTGCATTCAGTGTAAGGTAAGAGTTCAGGTTGCGGAGGTTATTCCTTGCATCCAGAATACCACCGGTTCCGTTGGCACTGGTATTACCACCACCTCTTGAACCAATTTCATCAAATCCATGCGCACGGAAGGTCTGGATATCACCACCTACTTTCAGATCGGCATTTAACCAACTGTTAAATTTATACCGCAGGCCGATATTTCCCAGAAAACGGTTTACCTCATCATTATACTTGACGTTGTCGATACTCCAGTAAGGATTGTCTTCTCCGCCAAAGAACCACTGGCTGCCTGTTGCATCATAATAAGGTGAGCCTGTAAGATCATAACTGCGAGGTGTAAAAAGCGCCCTGAATACAGGATTCGATAACTGATTACCCTGCTGGGTTCTGATAGATGAAGTGTTGTTCACACTCAGATAAGCGCTCACTGTCAGTTTATCAGATATCTCAGAGTTGAGGTTAAGCGAGAGTACATTTCTGCTTAATTCGTTGGAGCGGATCACATAAGTTTCCCTGGTGTTGTTATAAGACACACGATAGGTGGTCTTATCACTTCCGCCACTGAAACTTACTGAGTTCTGGAGGTTGATTCCGTTAGAGAAGAGATCTGAAACGTTATTAGGGTAAGCCGTTAAACTTTCCGGCTTGCCAAAAAAGTTGGTTACTGTCTGGCCCAGAATTCTCGGACCCCATGAAGTAGACGCCAGTGGATTGTATACACCTACTGTGGTAGTAGCAGTAGCAGCACCGGTAGAAGTACCCTGTGCATATTCGTTCTGGTAATCGGGCAGCATATTTACACTTACACTCTGGTAAGAAGAATTGATATCAATGCTGTTTTTACTTTTCCGTTTTCCTTTTTTGGTGGTGATCAGAATTACACCTGCCGCACCACGTGAGCCGTAGAGCGAGGTAGCTGCCGCACCTTTCAGTACAGTCATTTCTTCAATATCATCCGGATTGATATCAATGGCACGGTTAGAGTTGGTAACACCATTCTGTAATGCTACACCACCACCACCATTATCGATAGGTACTCCGTCTACAACAAACAAGGGAGCACTGTTACCTGTCATAGACGTATAGCCTCTGATCAGGATAGCCGAACCTGCAAAAGAACCACCGGTACCCTGTGTACGAACACCGGATACTTTACCCACTAATGCATTGGTAATATTGGTGTTTCTTACCTGGGTAAGGTCTTCTGCGGCAATGGTTGGGGTTGAGTAACCGAGTGTTTTTTTATCTCTTTTGATACCGAAAGAGGTAACCACTACTTCTGACAGATTATCATCTTTCCCAACCAATACGGTTGACAAAACATTGGAATTACTTACCTGTAATTCTTTTGTTTCAAAATTCAGGGCAGTGAACACAAGGGTTCTTGCGCCAGAGGGAAGACTGATCCGGTAATTACCTTCCGCATCAGTAATGGCTCCGGTGTTGGAACCCTTCACTGTAACAGATACACCTGCCACAGGTGCGCCTTTGTTGTCAGTAATTTTTCCGGTGATAGTTCGGGACTGTGCAAGCGCCTGGGATAGGCACATAACAATGCACAATAGCATTGTAACAATTTTTCTCATAGTGCAGGTTTTAGTGTTTTGAAGAATCAAATTTAAGGAAATCAATATGCATTCGTTCCTTATGACAGCCATATTCTGGGATATGCTGCAACCTTCTGAAAGAAAGGCAAGAAGAAAAAACTATCTAACAAAATGACAATCGCTTGATTATAAAAAATAAAACCCAATTCCTATGTAATTGATCCAGCTTTCACTGGAAATTTATACCTCAATCTACCGCAGAAACGGGCTTTGGTCTGTGTTTAGTTACCCTTACACCATGGATTCAGCAACAACTCTTCTGAAGAAATAGGCGGAATATATTGCTGACCAGTATTAGGAATTGGACTCACACCTGGTTTCGCAGGCAGTGGTAATCCTAAACGGCTAATATATGTACCAGGTAATCCTTATGACAAAAGGATACAATTTCGTGCAGGTGCAAGCCTGTTTTGGTTTTCAAAGGGGGGGGGAATTAGATGCGCTTACCCAATAACAATGCTTTTGGCAAACTCCTTTCAATAGAATAGTAACCGCAAAATGACTGCTCTGCCTAGTTTTTAGGGATGGAGGCTGCGGAAAATAAAAGAGACCTATTGACAGGTCTCTTTTAGTAAATATCAGCATGACCTGTTACCAGCTTTGCCCGTTCTGGGTGTTCACAATATTAGGGTTACCGGCAGCCTGTTCCATCAGGCAGGCGTAACCAAGCCAGAGATTTTGATTCTGCAGATCTGTGAGTGTATTCGCATAATCCCGAACACCCTCAGATGACTCAGCAAATGTTATACACCATCCACCCCATGTGCTCGCTGTTATGCCATACATGCCAATAGTGATCACTACAGTGTTGCTATTACTTACGGAAACTTCTTTCTTCATAATGCCTGCAGAACCATAATTGACCATCTCCTTGGCGGCATCAAAAGCAAAACAGAATCCCCTGATAAAATCAGGATCACTCGAGAAAGAAAGAGCAGTCATGTATGCGGGATGCTCCCAACCCGGGCGATACCAATCGAGGTCAGGAGTTGCATTTACTTCTGTAAAGGATACGAGAATAGCGGCTGACAGGAACAGCCTGAAAAACAGTTTTTTCATGGGATTTTATTTTAAGTGAAAAAAAGCTTATCGGAATACTCAGGTTTGATTAATGTAAATTGTAAAATCAAATACCCCACTAAAAATTTTTAAACCCTTTTTATTTTTTCATGAAATATGATATTATTCCTATAAAGGCAGTCACATACAGCTATGACATCCTATCCACTTCTATTAAATATAATTTAGATTAAAAAAAACAAAGTAAAAGGCCTCCTGGCGCATGTTAAAGGAGATTTGTTTTCAACTACTCGCCAAACCTATTATTCGAGGTGACTATTTTCTACCACTATATAAGGCTTTTCTGACGGAGGCCACATATTAACAACGCCAAGATTATCAATTATTTTTTTCTTCCTGAAGTGGACAGGATCAGTACCGGGAGCAGAATCAGGTTGGTCAATGTACCTACTATTAAAGTGAGGGAGGTAAGCCAACCCAAAGCCTTGGTACCTCCAAAATCACTGATACAGAAGATAATAAAACCCGCAATCAATACCAGGGAAGTATAAATGATACTGATGCCTGTATGACGGATGGTTTGTACCAGCGTTTGCGACACCTGGTGATTGTAATGGGGCAATTCCTGTTTATAGTTGATGAGGAAGCGTATCGTGACATCGATGGCAATACCGAGCGCCACGCTGAACACCAGTACGGTAGAAGGTTTCAGCGCAATACCTGCCCAGCCCATCACACCTGCGGTAATCACCAACGGAATCAGGTTGGGGATGAGCGAACAAACCAGTATACGGAAAGAACGGAACAGGTATAACATACAGAGCGTGATCAATGCAAAAGCCCATACAATACTTTCCTTCAATCCGCGGATGATAAAACTGGAGCCCTCGAGAAAACTGATACTGCTGCCGGTAAACGTTACTTTGTACGATGCGGTATCAAAAATCTCGTTGGCTTTCTGCTCAAAATGATTCAGCAAGAGAGGCAGTTTGGCACTACCGATATCTTTCATGTTCACACTGATGCGGGCTACCTGTTGCGAGCTGTCCATAAAACTGCTGATCAGTTTGGAAACTCCTTTGGGCGATGTTGTTTTAGCTGTATCATTTTTGGCCTGCAGGTAAGGCGCCATAAATACGAGATCCGACTCATAGGGAATGGTGTAACTCATGCTATCGCCATCAAAATAAGCCTGCTTGGCAAATTTCAATCCCTCTACAAAAGACAAAGGTCTGGCAGTAGCAGGATCGGCTTCGATATACTCCGATAACTCATCGATCTTACTGATCGGTTTACTGCGGAAAATTCCTTTTTTCTTTTTGGTATCCACCAGTATCTCCAGCGGCATTACCCCGCCGAACTGTTGTTCAAACCATTTCAGGTCGGTGTATACTTTATCGTTCCTGGGCAGATCATCTACAATAAATCCTTCACTCTTTATTCGGAAGATGCCGAGAATGGCAAAAATGGTAATGACTGCTGTTACACCATACACCCAGCGCGCATGCAGGAAGGTCCATTTTTCGATACGAAGCAGGATCTTCTCCAGCAACGCATTTTCGAGGTAGCGGGTATGTTTGGCTTCGGGTGGTGGGAGGTAACTGAGTACAGCCGGGATAAAGATGAGCGAGATCAGGAACAATGCCATGATATTGATACCTGCTACGGCACCAAACTCTTTCAGCAGATCGCTCTTGGTTAAAGCAAATACGGCAAAGCCGATAGCTGCTGCTATATTACAGAACAAAGTAACAATTCCCATCCTGCCTACCATGGTGATCAATGCCTTGTCTCTGTCACGTATATCCAGATAAGCTGTATGGTATTTATTGAGGAAGTAAATACAGTTCGGAATCCCGATCACCACTACCAGCGGGGGGATCAGTGCAGTTAACAGGGTGATCTTATAACCCAGTAAAACAATGGTTCCCAAACTCCAGATTACACCGGCACCTACCACGGCCAGGCTCATCAACGTAGCACTCACTGAACGGAAGAACAGGAACATGGTAACCACCAGCAACACCAGCGAACCGATGAGGAACCAGTTCATTTCATTTTTGATGCGGTTACCGATGGTGGTTCTGATATAAGGCAATCCACTCGCGTAAACAGTTGTATTGGTTTTCTTCTCAAACAACTGCACCTGCTGCAGGATATCGTTGATGAGTCTGGTTCTGCTTTTACTGTTAATAGTGTCTTTATTTACATTCACACCCATTAGATAACTACGGGATTCGGGATTGTATAACAAGCCACGGTAAAAAGGCAGGTTTTCCAAAACGGCACGGTCACTGTCGAGCAATGCCTGTGACGTGTAGGGATAATGAAATATCTTCTCCGGCAGCAGGCGGTGTTCGGTACTATCGTTTTTGAGGTTTACCACTTCCGGGATACTCAGGATATCCGTAACACCCGGTATTTTTTTTAATTCCTGGTGCAGTGCCCCTACTTCATTAAAAAAAGCGGTAGTAAAAAACCGGTCAGACCCGATTCCTATGACCATGGTATTGCCATCGCCACCGAATTTTTTGAGGAAAGACTGGTAATCCTGGTATTTGGGATTATCGGTAGGGAGGGCACGGGTAAAATCATAGCTCAATTGCACTTTAGACGCCTGCCAGCCCATAAAAGCCGTAGCGATCGTCAATATAACAAGGAGCGGAAAACGGAAACGGAGAATGAATTTGCCTGCTTTATACCACATGGAGGTCGGTTGATAGAATTTATACTACAAAGAAAGCAATAAAAAGTCACATCAGATTACGGTTGATTACACGTGCCGGGCAGTTGTTTACACGGAGTTTTGCAGGAGATGGTTTTAGAGGCTGGATTAAGGCGTAATTTCAAGTATCCAATATCAACTAACGCGTTTTCAATGCACGCGCTGGTTGAAAATCCAATATCCATGAAAAGGAACAGGTATCCATATCTGTTAACACTGCTTATGAGCATGTACCCCGGTGTCGGCATTATTGCCCAGGGGGTATGTTCCAGTAGTGCCCTTGCTCCTGTATATAGTGAGACTTTTGGTACCAGCACTTCTTCTACCAAAAAAAATACCATCCCCGCCGGTTTTGTAACCAACTACACCTTCAACGGCAGTTCTGCGCTGAGTGATGGTGAATATATGGTAACGCCATTGGGAAAGAATACCGGAAGAAACGATTGGGCGCAGGGCCGCGACCATACCGGCAATACCAACGGCAATATGTATATAGTGAATGCAGGCAAGCCCAATAGCGGTCCGGTAGACCTGTTCTTTTCCAAACAGGTGGATAACCTTTGTCCGGGTTCCGTCTATAGTTTTTCTGCCTGGATGGCCAATATGAATACCATTTCAAATACCAAATCGATTTGTGGTGCGGGACTGGTTTGGCCAAAAGTCACTTTCAATATCAAAAACACTTCGGGCACCATTCTTCAGTCGTACACCACCGATACCTTACCCTTAACAGCCAACACTACTTTAGCCCCCAACTGGAAACAATATGGTTTTCAGTTCTCTTTACCTGCGGGTACTACTTCACTGATACTGGAGATGAGGGATGCACTGGGCGGACAGGCATCTTATTGCGGTAATGACCTGGCCATTGATGATATTATATTCTCTGCCTGCACCCCTACGGCAACGGCTGTGATCAGTACGGCTTCTACCATCTGTTCCGGTACGTCTACCAGCATTGATTGTTCGCTGGTGAACAGTCCGTTCAGCACCCCTGCCTATCAGTGGCAGAAAAGCACGGATGCAGGTACCACCTGGAGCAATATCGGTACACCGGGCTCTTCGGCCATGAGTTATGTTATTGCAAACGCGATGGTGGCTGATGGTGCTACCTACAGGGTTTTGGTAGGGCCAGATGTGGCCAGTCTGACCAGTTCCACCTGTGTTACTGCTTCGAATACGGTAACCCTGACGGTAAATCCATCTCCATCCGTTACACTGAGCAGTGCCAGCCCGCTCTGTTCGGGCAATACGCTTTCGCTTACATCTACTGCTACCGGCGGTACAAGTCCGTATACTTATAGCTGGACAGGCCCCAACAGTTTTACTGCAGCCACGGCCAATGCCAGTATCAGCAATGCAACAACAGCTGCTACCGGCACATACACCATTTTGGTAACCGATAACAAAGGTTGTACCGCTTCAGATGCCAAAACCGTTACTGTTAATAGCACCCCCACTGCAGGAACCATCACCAGCGGCAGCACGGGCGGTTGTGTTGGTACGCAGATCGCCTTGAGCAACGCTACAACGGGCGGGGTCTGGAGCAGCAGTAACACGGCCATCGCTACTGTGAGCAGCAGTGGCAACGTAACAATCACCGGTGGCGGTACCGCCACGGTTTCGTATACAGTAACCAATGCCAACTGTTCTGCAGTAGCCACTATCAGTATCACCGGTGCCAGTGCGCAATTGCACCCGGATGTGATTGAGTGTAACAACGGAATTGCCCATTTTGATGCTACAGATAGTTATTATGGCGTTACCTACAGTAACAATAACCCCGGTAACCTTTTTGCGTGGAGTGTTAGCGGCGGACCTTTTACTTTTCAGGGATCATCCAATGCATCCAGCCAGTATCCGGGCATGCAGTTTCAAACCGGTAATACCTACCAGGTAATACTCAAATTCACTACCAATGGGGTGAGTTGCAGTGACACACAGATGATATACAAAAATGTAACGGCGGCAGATACCATTCAGGGGTCAAAGGATACCACTGTTTGTTTTAACAGTGCCCCCATTTCCCTGAGCGGTAAAGTATCGCCTGTTACGAACACTTACCAATGGAGCACATCCGGGAGCGGCGTGTTTTCGAATCCCACTGCACTTAGTACTACTTATACACCCGGTGCAGCCGATAAAGCAGCGGGTGTGATCAAGATCTATCTGACAGGTTCCTCCACCCTGAATGCTACGGGTAATTGCGGAACGGCATCCAGCATCGATTCGATGATATTACGGATCTACCCGGATAATGTAGGCACCAACAGTACGCAGGTGATCTGTTCTAACCAGGCATTGAACTTTATACCGGCTTCTGCCATTCCGGGCAGTACCTATTCCTGGGTATCTGCGGTAAGTGCGGGCAGTATCACCGGTAATTCTCCCAGTGGAACGGGTTCTGTTATTGACTCGCTGGTAAACCTTTCGCACACCAATGATGCAGTGGTGGTATATACCATTACACCGTATGCCTTTACCCCTTCCAATGTAAGCTGTAGCGGAACCCCATTCACTTTTACGGTAACAGCAAGACCCAACCCTGCCATCACCATTACCAATGCCACGGGTTCTCTTTGCACCGGCAGTACCACCAATCTGCAGTTCAGCAGTTCGCTGGCGGGCAGTACTTACACCTGGAACTCGTCTGTCATTTCAGGTACTGTTACCGGTAATTCCGGCAATACCACGCCAACTATCACGAATACCATCACTGACCAACTGGTGGCCGGTTCTGGCAGCAATGCGATTGTACGCTATCGCATCACGGCAGTTTCGCCACTCGGTTGCAGCAATACAGATTCTACAGACGTATTGATCTATGGAGTATCCAGCACAGCGAATGCGGGAGCTGATCAGATTTTATGTAACACAACCAGCACTTTGCTTACAGCGAATAATCCTGTATTAGGCAACGGAAGCTGGACACAGGCAGCAGGGCCCTCTACTGCTGTTTTTGGATCAGCATCCTCCGCAACTACTACCCTGAGCGGGTTGGTAGCCGGAACTTATCGCCTGGTGTGGAGCATTGGTAACGGCAATTGTCCGGTGCAAACAGATACCGTTATTGTTATCAATGCACCGGCTTCCGTATCAGGAACTCTTTCGGCTGATGCCACTGTATGTGCAGGAAACAACACCGGTACATTAACGGTAAGCGGTTATACCGGAACCATCATCCGCTGGGAATCATCTACCGATAACGGTTCTGTATGGAACAGCATCAGTAATACCAATAATACGTATACTTACACAAATATCAATACCACTACCCTTTTCAGGGTGGTTATACAGAGTGGTGTGTGCAATGAGGTAAATACGGCGCCGGTCACTATTCTGGTAAACCCGATATCAGTAGCGGGAACCCTTTCATCAGATGCCACGGTTTGTGCATCCAGCAATAGTGGTACACTTAGTCTTGCCGGTTATACCGGAAACATTCTCCGCTGGGAATCATCTACCGATAATGGCAGTACCTGGAGCAGCATCAGCAACACTACTGCCAATCACGACTATACAAACCTGCCTGTTACAACACTTTACAGGGCAGTGGTACAAAGCGGGATTTGTGGTGCCCTTTATTCCAATACCGTAACCATTACGGTAACTTCTGCAACTGCGGCCGGAACAGTTAGTGCCAATGCAACAGTTTGTGCAGGATTGAATAACGGTACACTTACACTGAGCAGTTATACAGGTACTATTCTGGCCTGGCAATCATCTCCCGACAACGGCGTTACCTGGAATACAATTGCCAATACTACCGATCAGCTCACTTATAACAATCTTACTGTGAGTACGCAGTACAGGGCCACTGTGCAAAGTGGCAGCTGTCCGGCTTTTGCATCTGCTATTGCCACCATTACTGTGCTGCCAGCAGTAACCACTGCCAATGCAGGTGTTGACCAGTCGCTTTGTAACGTAACCTCTGCTACTTTAAATGGAAATACACCGGTATCGGGAACAGGTACATGGTCTTTTGTGTCGGGGCCTTCCACTGTCAGCTTCTCCAATGTCAATGATCCGGCAGCTG
>Ga0255338_1002135_pt1 | contig 31429 bp, 29 predicted proteins | sample MeOH1_35cm_T4_19_FD_203715 | JGI IMG/M metagenome (GOLD analysis project Ga0255338, IMG submission 203715) | Sandy soil microbial communities from University of British Columbia, Vancouver, Canada - MeOH1_35cm_T4_195 | ecosystem: Engineered > Artificial ecosystem > Sand microcosm > Unclassified ... | reverse complement strand
CGAGCGCCGGATACAGGATTTCCTCGACGACCGGCGAGAGCCGGTGGATCTCGTCGATGAACAGCACGTCGTTGGCTTCGAGGTTGGTCAGCAGCGCGGCCAGGTCGCCGGGGCGCTCGAGCACGGGGCCCGAGGTCTGGCGCAGGTTCACGCCCATCTCGCGCGCGATGATGTGGGCCAGCGTGGTCTTGCCCAGGCCGGGCGGGCCGAACAGCAGCACGTGGTCCAGCGCCTCGCGCCGGTTGCGGGCCGCGTGCATGAAGATGTCCAGCTGGCCACGCACCTTTTCCTGGCCGACGTATTCGTCCAGCAGCTTGGGCCGCAGGGCGCGCTCGAAGGCCTCCTCGTGCGTGGAGGCGGGGGTGGCCGAGATGACCCGTTCGGGCAGGCGCTCGGCGCCGGAGAGCTTGTCGGTTTCAATCATGGCTGTGCGGATGCGGTAAGCCGCTATCTTACGCGTCTCCGCGCCGGCCGCGCCGTCGGGCTTATCCCTTCGACAATGCCTTCAGCGCCAGCTTGATCCCGTCGGACACGCCGGTGCCGGCCGGCACCTGCTTGGTGGCCTGCGCGGCTTCCTTCTCGGAGTACCCCAGCGCCAGCAGCGCGTTGAGCACGTCCACCGCGCTGTCGGCCACCGGCGCGGTGCCCGGCGCGTGGCCCAGCTCGGCGCCCAGCTTGCCCTTGAGCTCCAGCAGCAGCCGCTCGGCGGTCTTCTTGCCGATGCCCGGGATGCGCGTCAGCCGGCCGGCCTCCTGCAGCGTGACGGCCTGCGCCAGTTCGCTCACCGACAGCCCCGACAGCACGGCCAGCGCCATGCGCGCGCCGACGCCGGTGATCTTGATCAGCTCGCGGAACGTGTTGCGTTCGGACGCCGTGCCAAAGCCGTAGAGCAGGTGGGCGTCCTCGCGCACGATCTGCTGCGTCAGCAGCGTCACCGGATGGCCCACGGCGGGCAGGTTGTAGAACGTGCTCATCGGCACGTCGATCTCGTAGCCCACGCCGTGGCAGTCAACCAGCAGGTGGGGAGGATTCTTCTCGAACAGGGTGCCGGCAATGCGACCGATCATGATGGGGCAGGGAATAGGGGGAGAGGGAGCGAAATTGCCGGCAAGTGTAGCGCGAGAATGCGCGCGCGGCCCCCACCGCGCACGCTATTGGCGCGGCGCGGTGTCCACGGCGCGGCGGCCCAGGGCCGGATCGTCGGTGAAGATGCCATCCACGCCGGCCGCCAGGAACGCCTGGATCTCGCGCACCAAGCCGTCGGGGCTGCGCGTGGCGTCGTCGCCGGCTGCGCGCAGCGGCCGGGGCAGGAAGCTGTTCTCCGGCCGGAACGTGTACGGATGCACCAGGAGCCCGGCCGCGTGGGCATTGGCCACCAGCCCCGTGGGCGCGCCGAGTGCGCCCTGGGCGTCGCGCGGCACCACGTTGCCCTTCTCGGGGCCGATGCCGTTGGCATACGTGGCCACCTCGCGCAGGCCCAGCGGCGTCAGCATGTCGGCGTAGCTGCGGGTATCGCCGGCCAGGCGCCAGTCGGCGGGGCGGTTGCGGGGGTTGCCGATCAGCTGCACGAGCCTGACGTTGGGCATCGTGCCGAGCAGCCGCTTCATGGTGCGCAACGGGCCGGCCTCGAACGACTGCACGTAGACCGGCGCGCCATGCGCGTAGGCGTTGCCTTGCAGCGCCGCCGCGACCTTTTCCTCGAGCGGCAGCCCGATGCCCCGGAAGTAGCTCGGGTGCTTCAGTTCGGGGTAGAGGCCCACCGGGCGGCCACGCTTCTGCGCCGCCTGGGCGGCCAGCCGCAGGATCTCGTCGAACGTGGCGATCTCGAACTGGTCGTTCAGCTTGGCATTGAGCGGGCGCAGGTTGGGAATGCGTTCGCGCGCGCGCAGCGTCTTCAGCTCGGCCAGCGTGAAATCCTCGGTGAACCAGCCGGTCAGGCGCTCGCCGTCGATGACCTTGATGCGCTTGCGGTCGGCAAACTGCGGCACCTCGGCCACGTTGGTGGTGCCGGTGATGTCGTTCTCGTGGCGCGCCACCAGCACGCCGTCGCGGGTCATGACGAGGTCGGGCTCGATAATATCGGCGCCATCCTCGATGGCCTTGGCATAGGCCGCCAGCGTATGTTCGGGCCGCAGCGCGCTGGCGCCGCGGTGGGCGATGACGAGTGCCGCGGGGGCGGGCGCCGCCGCCGGAGCCGGGGCGGCGGTGGGCGCCTGGCGTGGCGCGACGCAGCCCGCGACCAGCGTGGCGGTGGCGGCGGCAAGCGTCAGGCGGGGGAGGAGGCGGAGGAGGCGCGACATCGGGTCAGCCGATCAACCTATCAGGCGGCCGCGCCGCACGCGCAGGCCCTTGCGGGCCAGGTCGGGCGCCAGGCCCGCCAGCGTGCCGAGGGTGTCGCCGCCGTTGGCATGGCAGATCGCCATGCCGAGCGCATCGGCCGCATCGGAGCTGGGCCGTCCGGACAGCGCCAGCAGCCGCATCACCATTTCCTGCACCTGTTCCTTGTTCGCGCGGCCATAGCCGACCACGGCCACCTTGAGCTGGAGCGCCGTGTATTCGAAGACCGGCAGGCCATGGCCCACGAGCCCGCAGATCGCCGCGCCGCGCGCCTGGCCCAGCATCAGCGTGGATTGCGGATTGACGTTGACGAAGACCTTCTCGATGGCGGCGCAGTCGGGCGCATAGGTGCGGGCCACTTCGGCAATGCCGTCGTAGAGCGTCTTGAGCCGCTCGGGCAGGCTGGCGTTCCCGTCGCTCTTGATGGTGCCGGACGCCACATAGGCGAGCTTGCTGCCGTGTTTTTCCAACACGCCAAAGCCGGTGGTGCGGAGGCCGGGGTCGATGCCGAGGATGCGCATGGGTTTGAATGCCTCAGGGTTTTCTCCCCTCTCCCTTTGGGAGAGGGGCCGGGGGAGAGGGCGGGCGCATCAATTCCCGCCGCCGCCCATCAATGCCGGAAATGCCGCGTCCCGGTCAGCACCATCGCGATGTTCCGCTCGTCGGCGGCGGCGATCACCTCGTCGTCGCGCATCGAGCCGCCCGGCTGGATCACGCAGGTCGCGCCGGCATCCACCACCACGTCCAGCCCGTCACGGAACGGGAAGAACGCGTCGCTGGCCACGGCCGAGCCCGCCAGCGTCAGGCCGGCGTTCTGCGCCTTGATGCTGGCGATGCGCGCCGAATCCACGCGGCTCATCTGGCCCGCGCCCACGCCCAGCGTCATGCCGCCACCGCAGAACACGATCGCATTCGACTTCACGAACTTGGCCACGCGCCAGGCGAACATCAGGTCGTCCATCTCCTTCGGCGTGGGATGCCGGCGCGTCACCACGCGCAGCTCGGACGGCTGCACGTTGCGCGCATCGGGGCCCTGCACCAGCAGGCCGCCACCCACGCGCTTCAGGTCGTACTGGTTCACGCCCTTGCCCAGCGGAATCTCCAGCAGGCGCACGTTCTGCTTGGCCGCGAACACGTTGCGCGCGGCGGTGCTGAACGACGGCGCGATCAGCACTTCCACGAACTGCTTCGCCACGGCCTGCGCGGCCGCTTCGTCCAGCTCCACGTTGAACGCGATGATGCCGCCGAAGGCCGAGGTCGAATCGGTCTTGAATGCCTTGTCGTACGCTTCCAGCGCATTGACGCCCACCGCCACGCCGCACGGGTTGGCGTGCTTGATGATCACGCAGGCGGCACCGGCGGTGGCGTCGAACGACTTCACGCACTCCCACGCGGCATCGGCGTCGGCGATGTTGTTGTACGACAACTCCTTGCCCTGCAGCTGCACGTAGTTGGCCAGCGCGCCGTCCACGGTCTTCAGGTCGCGGTAGAACGCGGCCGACTGGTGCGGGTTCTCGCCGTAGCGCATCTCCTGCACCTTCTCGAAGGCCAGGTTCAGCGTCTGCGGGTACGCGCTGCGCCCCTGGTGCGACTTGTCCGCGCCCAGGCTGGTCAGGTAGTTGGTGATCGCGCCGTCGTACTGCGCGGTGTGCGCGAAGACCTTGGTCGCCAGGCGGAAGTTGGTCTCGTAGCCCACGCTGTTGCCGCCGGCGCGCATCTCGTCCAGCACCACGGCGTAGTCGGCCGGGTCCACGATCACGGTCACGTCGCGGTGGTTCTTGGCCGCCGAGCGCAGCATGGTCGGGCCGCCGATGTCGATGTTCTCGATGGCGTCGGGCAGCGTGCAGTCATCCTTGGCCACGGTCTGCTGGAACGGGTACAGGTTCACCACCAGCAGGTCGATCGTCGGGATGCCGTGCGCGGCCAGCGCGGCCATGTGCTCGGGCAGGTCGCGCCGGGCCAGGATGCCGCCGTGCACCTTGGGGTGCAGCGTCTTCACGCGGCCGTCGAGCATTTCCGGAAAGCCGGTGTAGTCGGCCACCTCCGTGACGGGCAGGCCGGCGTCGGCCAGCAGCTTGGCGGTGCCGCCGGTGGAAAGCAGCATCACGCCGAGCGCGTTCAGTTCGCGCGCGAAATCGACGATGCCGGTCTTGTCGGAAACAGAGAGAAGGGCTTGCTTGATCATGGCTTGGGGGAAGGCTTCAAAGTAAACCGTGTTGCTGCAGCTTCTTGCGCAGCGTGTTGCGATTGATGCCGAGGTAGGCGGCCGCCAGCGACTGATTGCGCTCGGCGCGCGTCATCACGGCTTCCAGCAGGGGCCGTTCCACGGCATCCAGCACCATGTTGTACATGTTGGACGGCTCCTCGCCGTCCAGATCGCGAAAATAGGTATCCAGGCTGTCCCGGATGCATTGGTCGATGGCGTTGCGGCTCATGCGGCAAGCAATTCCTGTTTTTTGTTGTTGTCGTCGTCCACATAGACCAGGCGGTCGGAAATCGCCGCCTGCTCGTCGAAGAACGCGTTCACCGCCTCCAGCTGCGCCGTGGTGGACTCCAGCGTGTTCATCCGGTGCCGGAACAGGTTGGCGCCCTGCAGGCCGCGCGTGTACCAGGCGATGTGCTTGCGCGCGGTGCGCACGCCGGTGAACTCGCCATAGAACGCGTAGTGGTCGGCCAGGTGATGGTTCATGATCGCGCGGATCTCGGCCACCTCGGGCGGCGGCAGCAGCTCGCCCGTGGCCAGGTAGTGCCCGATCTCGCGGAACAGCCACGGCCGGCCCTGCGCCGCGCGCCCGATCATGATGGCGTCCGCGCCGGTGACCGCCAGCACGTGCCGTGCCTTCTGCGGCGTGGCGATGTCGCCGTTGGCCACCACCGGAATCCGGATCGATGCCTTGACCGCCGCAATCGTCTCGTACTCGGCCTCGCCGTGGTACAGGTCCGCGCGCGTGCGGCCGTGGATCGTCAGCATGCTGATGCCGGCGTCTTCCACCATGCGCGCCACGCGCAGCGCATTCTTGTGCGCGCGGTCCCAGCCCGTGCGGATCTTCAGCGTCACCGGCACGCGGTCGCCCACGGCGGCCACCACGGCCTCGACGATGCGCACCACCAGCGGCTCGTTCTGCAGCAGCGCCGATCCGGCCGCCACGTTGCAAACCTTCTTGGCCGGGCAGCCCATGTTGATGTCGATGATCTGCGCGCCGCGGTCCACGTTGTAGCGGGCCGCCTCGGCCATCATGCCGGGCTCGGCGCCGGCGATCTGCACCGAGATCGGCTCGACCTCGCCCGCGTGATTGGCGCGGCGCATGGTCTTCTCGCTCTTCCAGAGCTGGGCGTTGGACGCCACCATCTCCGAGACCGCATAGCCGGCGCCCAGCTGCTTGCACAACTGGCGGAACGGCCGGTCCGTCACCCCGGCCATGGGGGCGACGAACAGGTTGTTGCGGAGGCGATGCGGGCCGATCTGCACGATAGGTATGGCGACAGGACAAGGCCCGCCCCGGCCGCGATGCGGCGCTTGTGGCGGGTCGTTGGGGGTGAGGCGCGAGGGCGGCATTTTACCGCCAAACCGTGCCGGGTGCTCAAGAATTGAGCAAATATCGCTCAGCGCCGGGCGCCGTACATCATGTGCCGGGCCAGCGCGTGCTTGAGCGGGGCCACGCAGGCCAGCGCCGCCAGCGATGCGCCGCGCGCGTGCGCGGCCAGCGGACCGCCGATGCCGAACACGCGCGGCAGCAGGTCGGTCACGCCGATGGTCATCGCGCGGTCCACGCGGTGGCGGCTGGCAAACGCCTGCAATGCCTGCGGCGTGCAGCCGGCCCGCAACGAGTCGGCCAGCGCGAACGCGTCGCGCAGGCCCAGGTTCAGGCCCTGGCCGGCCACCGGATGCAGCGTCTGCGCGGCGTTGCCAACGGCGGCGATGCGCCCGTCCACGGTCACCGGCGCCGCGTTCAGGCCCAGCGGAAACGCGTGCCGCTTGCCCACGAGCGTGAAACGGCCCATCCGTGTGCCGAACGCCTGGCCCAGTTCCTCGGCAAACTCGGCCGCGGACAGCGCCAGCCGCCGCATGGCCGTGTCGGGCGGGCAGCACCAGACCAGCGCATAGCCCGGCGTGCCATGTTCGTCGTGCGGCAACAACGCCAGCGGGCCTTCCTCGGTAAAGCGCTCCCAGGCCCAGCCCGGTTGCGGTTGCGTGCACGTCACATGGCCGATGATCGCGGTTTGCTGGTAGTCGTGCCGGCGGGCCGCCTCGGTGCCGCGCGCGAGGCGCTGTGCCTGCTGGTGGAACAATCCGCCTTCGGCCTGCACCACGATGCGGGCGGCGAATGCGGCGGGCAGGCCTTCGTGATCGGCGTGCGAGGTGCCGCTCAGCCGCACCACGGCGGCCGGCTCGGACGGGGTTGCCTTGCCGTCCCGGGCGATGTCGTCGATACGCATCTCGAACGCGCGTTCGAGCCGGCCCGGCGCGGCGTCGGCGGCACGTGCCAGCGCGCGTTCCAGCGTCTGGCACAGGTCGCCGTAGCGCACCACGTAGCCCAGCGCCGGCACGCCATAGTCGTCGCGATGCAGCTTCACATGGCCGAAGCGGCCACGCTGCGACACGTGGATGTGCTCGATCGGTTGCGCCGGCACCGGCCAGGCGCCAATCTGCTCCAGCAACTGGCGGCTGCCGTGCGACAGCGCGATCGCGCGCGGGTCGCGCGCGGCGCGCGCCGGCGTGGCGGCATCGATGAGCACGATGCGCCACGGCGTGGTGCGCAGCAACTGGCCGGCCAGCGCCAGCCCCACGGGGCCGCCGCCGACGATGGCGATGTCATACGGCTCGGCGCTATGCGCCATGGCGTGGCTGGGGGTCGGATTCACGGTGGTTGTCATCGTTGGCCTCCTCGGCGGCGGGCGTGGGGAGCCCGCGCTTCCACAGGATGGCGTCCGAGCGCGACTTGCCGGCGGCGGCATCGCGCAACGCGTTGTCGAGCTTCTGCTGGCTGAAGCCGGGCAGGGTTTGCAGCCGCGTCACCAGCGCGTCGCGGTTGGCGGCATCCAGCGGCGCCACGCAGCCTTGCCGGCTGTCGGCATCGCCGGCCAGGATCAGCCAGGCGGCGCCGGCCCAGGGTGCGCGGTCCATCACACGCACGATCACGCGCTCCAGCGCGTCCCAGGCCAGCTCCTCGCGCTGGCCGTCGGGGCGATGCACGACCACGCGGTCGTCGTACAGGTTGATCACGAACGGCTCGCCCGGCGCGGCATGCCGCGTGGCGGTCCGCTGGTGCGGGTTGCTTCGTTGGCTGGAGTGGCCGGCGCCGCCCAACAGCTTGCGGAGCAGGGTCATCATCGTGTCGTTCCTCCGGGGTTGTCGCGCATCAGCGCCTCGATTTCATCGGCCTTCACGGGCACGCCGCGTGTCAGCAATTCACAGTCGCCCGTGGTTACCACGGCGTCGTCCTCGATGCGGATGCCGATGTGCCAGTAGCGCTCGGGCACGTCCTCGGCCGGGCGCACGTAGATGCCCGGCTCCACGGTCAGCACCATGCCGGGCACCAGCGGCCGCCACGGGCGTTCGCCATCGCCGCCGGCGGCGGGCAGCGCGCCCGGCACGCGGTACTCGCCCACGTCGTGCACATCCATGCCCAGCCAGTGGCCCGTGCGGTGCATGTAGAAGCGGCGATAGCTGCCGCTGGCCAGCACGTCGTCAAGCGTGCCTTCCTTGTTGCGGTCCAGCAGGCCGGTATCGAGCATGCCCTGGGCCAGCACGCGCACGGCGGCGTCGTGCGGCACGTTGTACGGCACGCCGGCGCGGGTCTCGGCAATGGCGGCTTCCTGCGCGGCCACCACCAGGTCGTACAGCTCGCGCTGCGCGGGCGAGAAGCGGCCCGAGACCGGGAACGTGCGTGTGATGTCGGAGGCATAGCTGTCCAGCTCGCAGCCCGCGTCGATCAGGCACAGGTCGCCATCGCGCAGCTCGGCCGGGCCGGCGCGGTAGTGGAGCACGCAGGCATTGGCGCCAGTGGCCACGATCGAGTTGTATGCCACGCTCTGCGCGCCCTGGCGGCGGAATTCGTGGAGCAGCTCGGCCTCGAGGTGGTACTCGCGCAGGCCCTGGCGCGAGGCCCGCATGGCCCGCACGTGCGCCTGTGCCGAGATCTCGCCCGCGCGGCGCATGATCGCCACCTCGCCGGCATCCTTGAACAGTCGCATTTCGTCCAGAACGGTGCGCACATCGAGCGCGACGGACGGCGCCGATACGCCGGCGCGGCCCTGCATGCGCACGGCGTCGAGCCAGCCGCGCACCTTCCGGTCGGTCCCTGCCGACGCGGCCAGCGGGTACGCCACCTGGGCGCGGTTGGCCAGCAGCGGGGGCAGCAGCGTGTCGATGTCTTCCACCGAGTGCGCCTCGTCCATGCCGAACGTGGCGCGCGCGCCCTCCGGGCCATAGCGGAAGCCGTCCCAGATCTCGCGTTCCTCGTGCTTGGGGCGGCAGAACAGGATGCTGCGGTCCGCGCCGGGGCCGTCACCGGGGCCGCCGGCCACCAGCACCAGCACCGCCTCGGGCTCGGTGAAGCCGGTCAGGTAATAGAAATAGCTGTCGTGCCGGTACGGATAGTCGCTGTCGCGGTTGCGCATGGCCTCGGGCGCGGTGGGCACGATGGCCACGCCGCCGCCGCCGGCGCGCAGGTGTTGCAGCACACGGGCGCGGCGGTCGTGGCAGGCGCCCATCAGGACGGAATCGGGTGCGGACATGGCTTGGGGGTGCGGTGAGGGGAATGGTGCCGATTCTAAACCCGTCGGCGCGTGATGCGGGCGGCTCGCGGCTGGCGCGGGCCGTGCGGCGTCATGGCGGGACGTGACTCAGGCGCCGCGCGTGCCGGTGGCGGCCGCGCTGGCCGGCCCGGACAGTTCGGCGTCCAGCGCCGCCAGTTGTTCTGGCGTGCCCACGTTCTCCCAGCGGCCGTCGAAACGCTCGCCGGTCGCGGTGCCCGCGGCAATCGCGGCGTGGTAGTACGGGGTCATCGCCACCTTCTGGCCGGGCGCGATGCCGCGGAACAGGCGCGTGTCGTACAGGCCGATGTTGCCGAAGGTCAGCGCCTCGCCCGCGCCCGGGGCGTCCGGCAGCCGCAGCAGGCCGTCGGCGCCGAGCGCAAAGTCGCCGCGCGGGTGGAATGGCGGATTCGGCACCATCACCAGGTGCATGCGCGGCAGCGCGGCGCCGGCCATGGCGCGCGCGCGCGGCAGCAGCATGCCGAAGTCGTAGTCGCAGAAGATATCGCCGGACACGGCCACGAAGATGTCGCCATCGCCGGGATTGGCCGTCAGCAGCGGCAGCGCGTGGGCGATGCCCCCGGCGGTCTCGAGCGCGACGCCCTCGGCCGACCAGTGAATCCGCACGCCCAGCCGCGCGCCGTCGCCGAGCGCCGCCTCCAGCTGGTTGCCCAGCCAGGCATGATTGATGACGATGTCGGTCAGCCCGGCGCGCGCCAGCGCCTCGATCTTCCAGGCGATCAGCGGCTTGCCGCCCACCCGCAGCAGCGGCTTGGGGCAGGTATCGGTCAGCGGGCGCATGCGGTCGCCGCGGCCGGCGGCCAGGATCATGGCTTTCACAATAGGGACTCCAGGGCGATCAGGGTGGCCATGCCGCCGGCAATCGTCCAGCCCACGCTGCGCGTGTACGCGGCAATGACGATGGCCACCAGCCCGGCCACGAGCCGCGCGTTGAGGGGGCTGACATAGAGCGCGCCATCGCGCATCAGCAGGTCCGGGGCGATCAGCGCCGACAGCATCGCGGCCGGCACGAACTGCAGCGCGGTGCGGAACCATGCCGGCAGCCGCACGCGGCCTTCCACGGCGATGAACGACAGCCGGATCAGGTAGGTGGCGAGCCCGGCGCCCAGGAACACCCACAGCAGCGTCAGGGGGTTCATGCGGCGGGCTCCTTGCGCGGCGCGCGGCCCGGCGTGGGTTGCCCGCGCCCAAGCAGCAGCATCCCCGCCGCAATGCCGCCCAGCGCGGCCACCATCAGGCCCAGCTTGTGCGGCATGCCGAAGCACGCCACGGCCAGCGCGGTGGCCACCAGCGCCGCCGCCACGTGGGCGCGGTGCTTCAGGTTGGGCACGATGATGGCGATGAACGTCAGCGGCAGGAAGAAATCGAGCGGCCAGTCGCGCGGCACCTGGGCGCCCACCAGCACGCCGGCCAGCGTGGACAGCTGCCAGCTCGACCAGAGCGAGAAACCGGCGCCAAAGTAGAACCAGTGGCGATAGCGCGCGCGCTCGCCGGCGTCGCCCAGGCGGCGCGTCATGGCCGCGAACGCCTCGTCGGTCAGCAGGTAGGCCACCAGCGCCTTCCAGCGGCGCGGCAGCGGGGCCAGCGACGGCGCGATCGTGGCGGAATAGAGCGCGTGGCGCAGGTTGACCATCGCCACGGTGAACGCGATGACCAGCGCCGGCGTGCCGGCGGCCCAGAGCTGCGTGAGGATCATCTGCGACGCGCCGCCGAACACGATGGCGCTCATCGCGCAGGCCAGCCATGCGGGCATGCCGGCATTGACCGCCAGCACGCCATAGATCAGGCCGAACGGCACCACGCCCAGCAGCATCGGCGCCAGCGCGCGCACGCCGGCCCACCATTCGCCGCGGCGGGTGGCGGGCGCGGGACCGGCATGCGTGGTGTTCAAAACGTGTACCCGGGCGCGCGCTCGGTGCCTTCCAGCGTGTCCAGCAGGCGTACGAGCTTGCGCAGTTCGGTGTAGCGGCCGGCCACGTTGCGGGTGTACTTGAGCACCAGCGGCAGGTTGGCCAGGTAGCCGTCCTTGCCGTCACGGTGGTACAGGCGGGCGAAGATGCCCAGCACCTTCAGGTGGCGCTGCAGGCCCATCCACTCGAAGTCGCGGTAGAAATCGCCAAAATCGGCGGTCACCGGCAGGCCCGCGCGGCGCGCGCGCTCCCAGTAGCGGATCAGCCAGTCCAGCTGCTGCTCCTCGTCCCATTCTATATAGGCGTCGCGCCACAGCGAGACCGCGTCGTAGGTCACCGGCCCGATCACCGCGTCCTGGAAGTCCAGGATGCCGGGGTTGGCCCCCGAATTTGCCCCATCCGGCAGCACCATCAGGTTGCGCGAGTGATAGTCGCGGTGCACGTACACCTGCGGCTGGGCCAGGTTGTTGTCCAGCACGGCGTCGAAGACCTCGCGCAGGTCGGCCCGCCGGGCATCGGTCAGCGTGGCGCCCAGGTGCCGGCCCACGTACCACTCGGGAAACAGGTCCAGCTCGCGCTGCAGCAGCGCGCGGTCGTAGGCGGGCAGCGTGCCGGGGCGCGTGGCGGCCTGGATCTTCACCAGCGCGGCGGCGGCATCGCCATACAGGCCGGGTGCGGACGCCTCGTCCAGCTTCGACAGGTACGTCTGGCTGCCCAGGTCCGCCAGCAGCAGGAAGCCTTGCGCCAGGTCCTGCGCGAGCACGGTGGGCACGGTCACGCCGGCCTGGCCGAACAATTCGGCCACGTGGATGAACGGCCGGCAGTCCTCGTGGGCCGGCGGCGCGTCCATGACGATGGCCGTGGGATGGGCGGGGTGGCCCGTCCGCACGCGGAAGTAGCGGCGGAAGCTGGCGTCGGCGGATGCCGGGGCGCAGGAATCGGGGTCGATCGACCATGCGGCGCCGAGTCCGCCCACCCAGGTCTTGAGCTGCGCGATGCGCGGGTCGGGGGTCAGGTCTTTCGCCGGGTCGTGAATAAGTGCTGCCATGCCGGATGAGGTGGATACGATGCCCCGTATAATACCCGACCAGACCCGGGCGCCGGGTGGCCCCCGGGAGGGGCCGTTTGTTGCCCCGCAGCCTGCTCCGGCAAGGGTTGGCGGGAATCACGGAACCGTTCGCGGCGCCGTCCAGCAGCCCGACGCCGAGCCGACCGATAACCGTCCGCATGACCGAACAACAACGATCACCGCATCATCCGGCCACCCGACCGCCACCGCTGCGAGGCCTGGCGCCTCGCGTGCGCGCCGCATTGCCGGCCAGCGCCCTGCGTCCGCTCGTGCTGGCCATGGCGGGCCTGTCGGTGAGTGTGCATGCCCAGTATGGTGGGGGCTCGGCCATTCCCAACATCGACGTGGCCGGGCCTGCCGTCACGCAGTCGCCCGAGGTCATCCCGCCGCCGGAGCCGGGCGAGCTGGTGCCGCGCCTGGACGAGGCGCCGCCCAAGCCGGCCACGGCCAGCGGCATCGGCATTTCGCCAGGTTCCACGCCGTCGAACCCCGACGCGCCGGCCTATGCGTCCGGCGACCGCATGACCGGCTTCAGCGAGAAGGGTGTAGCCCTGGAAGGCAATGCCGAGCTGCGCCGCGACGGCGCCGTGGTCAAGGGCGACAAGCTGACCTACGACCAGGACACCGACGAGGCCCATGCCACGGGCAACGTGCGCCTGTCGAAGAGCGGCACGCTGGCCGTGGGCCCCGAGGCCAGGCTGCGCGTGGAGGCCAACGAGGGGTACATGCTCTCGCCGGACTACTACTTCCAGCAGACCGGCGGCTCGGGCCGCGCCGAGCGCATCGACTTCATCGACCCGGACCGCAGCACGATGAAGAAGGCGTCGTACACGACCTGTTCGCCGGACAACGCCGACTGGTACTTCAGCGCCAACAAGATCGACATCGACAACGACCGCCAGGTGGGCACGGCCTACGGCGGCGTGCTGCGCTTCTTCGACGTGCCGATTGCCGGCGCGCCGGCGTTCACGTTCCCGCTCAACGACGAGCGCCGCAGCGGCGTGCTGGCGCCGCTGATCGGCTACGGGTCGAAGTCGGGCCTCGACATGACGGTGCCGTACTACTTCAACCTGGCGCCGAACCGCGACCTGACGCTCTATCCGCGCGTCCTGTCGTCGCGCGGCGTGCAGCTGGGCGGCGACTACCGCTACCTTGGCGACGGCTACAGCGGCCGGCTGCGCGCCGAGTTCCTGCCCGACGACAAGAAGGCCGACCGTGACCGCTGGGCGTATTCGTTCCAGCACAGCCAGCGCATCATCCCGGGCATGACGGCCTATGCCAACGTCAGCAAGGTGTCCGACGACCAGTATCCGGACGACCTGACGCGCTCGGTCTCGCAGTCCACGCTGCGCCAGTACACGCAGGAAGGCGGCGTGATTTATAACTGGCAGGACTTCACGTTCATGGCGCGCGTGCAGAAATTCCAGACGCTGCGGCCCAGCGAGCCGTCGTACGAGCGCGAGCCGCAGTTGAACGGCCGCTACACGCGCTATGACTTCGGCGGCTTCGATGTCTCGGTGGAAGCGGACTACACGCGCTTCCGGATTCCGCTGACGTCCACCGGCTTCCAGCAGCCCGAAGGCAACCGGGCGTTCATCCAGCCGGTGATCAGCTATCCGATCATCCGGCCGGGCTGGTTCGTGACGCCCAAGGTGATCTTCAACGCCGCGCAGTACAACATGGATGCCGGCACCAACACCACCGGCGCGACCAACTCGTTCGGCCGCGCGATTCCGACCGTGAGCCTGGACTCGGGCATGACGTTCGACCGCGAGGCGCCCGGCGCGAGCCGGCTGTTCGGCGTGAACTACACGCAGACGCTGGAACCGCGCCTGTTCTATGTCTACACGCCGTTCCGCGACCAGAGCCAGTTCCCGCTGTTCGATACCGTGCAGACGGACTTCGGCTACGGGCAGATCTTCAGCGAGAACGCGTTCACCGGCAACGACCGGATCGCCGACAACAACAAGCTCACGGCCGGCGTGACCACGCGCCTGATCGAGTCCGAGACCGGCATCGAACGCTTCCGCGGCACACTGGCCCAGCGCTTCGACTTCACCGGCCAGCGCGTGCAGCTGTCCGGCACGGCAACCGATACCAAGCCGAGCTATTCCGACCTGCTGGCGGCGACCACCATCCAGATGTTCCGCGGCTACTATCTCGATGCGGGTATCCAGTACAGCCCCGAAGACAACCGCGTGAACTACTCCAACGTGGCGTTTGCGTGGCGTCCCGAGTCGCGCAAGCTGGTCAACGTGGGCTACCGCTACCGCCGGCCCACGTCGGTGACCGACAACACCGCCATCGACCAGTTCGAGCTCTCGGGCCAGTGGCCGATCACGCGCCGCACCTACGGCGTTGGCCGCGTGGCGTTCGACAAGTCGGCCAACCAGCTCGTCGATGCGCTGGCCGGCATCGAGTACGCTGCCGACTGTTGGGTGGGACGCGTGGTATACCAGCGTTTCCGCAACACCACGCAGGGCTATACCGGCCGGATCTTCCTGCAGGTGGAGTTCCGCGGGTTGTCCAAGATCGGTTCCAACCCGCTGGACATGCTGCGCCTGAACGTGCCGGGCTACGAGCCTGTTACCGCACGTCCGGTGCCGACGTCCCAGTACGATCACTATGAATGACGGACCAAGATGAAACGTCAAGCTCTTAACGCGCTGTCCCGCATCAACCGCCTGAACCCCTGTCAGCACCTGCTGCTGTCCGTGGTGCTGGCCTCGCTGGCCCTCCCGGCCGCGGCCCAGTTGAAGGCGCCGTCGGCGCCGTCGTCCGGCGGCCGTACCTCGGGCATCTTCCTGCCGAAGGCCGGCCAGGAGACCGCGCTGCCGTCCAGCCAGCCCCAGATGGCCGTGCCGCAGCCGGGCCAGAAGCGTTCGCAACTGGTGGATGAAGTGGTGGCTGTGGTGAACAACAGCGTGATCACGCGGCGCGAGCTGCTGGATCGCGCCGACGAGATCGAGAACCAGCTGCGCACCGCGCAGCGCGAGGTGCCGCCGCGCGCCGACCTGCTGGGCGAAGTGCTCGAGCGCCTGGTGATGGAGCGCGTGCAGACGCAGGCCGCGCAGGACGCCGGCATCCGCGTGACCGACCAGGAAGTGGATCGGGCCATCGAGTCGGTGGCGCAGCAGAACCGCCTGTCGGCCACCGACCTGCGCAGCCGCGTGGAAGCGAGCGGCATGAGCTGGACCAAGTATCGCGACGAACTGCGCAAGCAGGTGCAGGTGATCCGCCTGCGCGAGCGTGAGGTGGACTCGAAGGTCCAGGTCTATGACGGCGAGATCGACAACTACCTGGCCGCGCGCAAGGGCGGCGCCGCGCCGGCGGGCCCGCCCGAGTTCAACGTGTCCCAGATCCTGGTGCGCGTGCCCGAGAATGCGTCCGATGCGCAGAAGGCACAGCTGAAGGCCAAGGCCGAGGGCCTGCTCAAGCAGGCGCAGGGCGGGGCCGACTTTGCCGAGCTGGCCAAGGCCAACTCCGAGGCGCCCGAAGCGGCGCAGGGCGGCGCGCTGGGTTTCCGCGAGATCGGCCGCCTGCCGGCGCTGTTCGCCAACGCCGTGGTGGACCTGCAGCCGGGCACGGTCGCGCCCGAAGTGGTGGAATCGGCTAACGGCTTCCACGTGATCAGGCTGGCCGCCAAGCGCGCGGCACCTGCCGCCAGCCAGCCGCAGGCCAGCGAGCGCATCGCGCAGACCCAGGTGCGCCATATCCTGGTCCGCACCGGCCCCAACATGCCCGAGGCCGAGGCGCGCCGCCAGATGACCACGCTGCGCGACCGCATCACGCACGGCGGCGACTTTGCCGACGCCGCGCGCCGCTACTCGCAGGACGGTTCCGCCCAGCAGGGTGGCGACCTGGGCTGGGTGTCGCCGGGCGAACTGGTGCCCGAGTTCGAGCAGGCGATGAACCGGCTGCGTCCGGGCGAGATTTCCGATCCGGTAGTCACGCAGTTCGGCGTGCACCTGATCCAGGTGATGAATCGCCGCGAGACCGAGGTGTCGCCCGAGAAGCAGCGCGACTTCGCCCGTTCGGAAGTCCGCGAGCAGAAGCTGCGCGCCGCCTATGATGACTGGGTGCGCCAGCTGCGCAGCGCGGCGTACGTGGAATACCGCATCAACCGCCAGCGCTGACGCACCGCCGCCCGCCCATCCGCCATGCCTGACCCTGACCCGCTAGTACTGGCCATTTCCACCGGCGAACCCGCCGGCATCGGCCCCGACATCACGATCGGGGCGTTGCTGCAGCTTGCCGGCAGCAATGGCAACCGCAGCGGCCACTACCGCTTCCATGTGCTTGGCGATGCCCGTCTGCTGGCCAGCCGCGCCGCGGCGCTGGGGGTGGGGCATGCGTGGGCGCACCAGATCGCCGACGGCGACGTGGTGGTGGAGGACGTACCGCTGGGCGTGGACTGCGAGCCGGGCCGGCTCGACGCGCGCAACGGCCGCTACGTGCTGGCGCTGCTGGATGCCGCCGTCGACGGCATGCTGGCGGGCCGGTTTGCGGCAATGATCACCGCGCCGGTGCAAAAGAGCACGATCAACGACGCGGGCGTGCCGTTCACGGGACACACCGAGTACCTGGCCGAGCGCGCCGCCGTGCCGCGCGTGGTGATGATGCTGGCCGGGCCGCAGCCCGCGCACGACAACGCCATGCTGCGCGTGGCGCTGGCCACCACGCACCTGCCGCTGCGGGCGGTGCCCGACGCGCTGAACATCCCCATGCTGGTGGAGACGCTGGGCATCGTCGACCGCGACCTGCGGCACCGCTTCGGCATCGCGCGGCCGCGCATCCTGGTGACGGGGCTGAACCCGCACGCGGGCGAGAGCGGCCACCTGGGGCGCGAGGAGATCGACATCATCGGCCCGGCGCTGGCGCAGGCCGTCGATGCAGGCATTGACGCGCGCGGCCCGTATCCGGCCGACACGCTGTTCCAGCCGCGCCATCTGCGCGACGCGGACTGCGTGCTGGCGATGTACCATGACCAGGGACTGGCGCCGCTCAAGTACGGCACTTTCGGGCACGGCGTCAACATCACGCTGGGCCTGCCTTTCATCCGCACCTCGGTGGACCACGGCACCGCGCTCGACCTGGCCGGTACCGGCCGCGCCGAGCACGGCAGCATGATCGAGGCCATCCGCAGTGCCATTACCATGGCTGGCCACGCCAGCGGGCGGCACCACGACGGCAATGCCGGCGTGTGGCCCGCGTCCCGCTGACGGCCAGCGCAAATACCATGCGTTCAAACGTGCATCAGGGCCATGTGGCCCGCAAACGGTTCGGACAGAATTTTCTGGTCGATGACGGCATCATCCACGGCATCGTCAGCGCGATCGACCCGCGACCGGACGACATCGTGGTGGAGATCGGCCCCGGCCTTGGCGCGCTGACCGACCCGCTGCTCGAGCGCCTGCCGCAGATGCAGGTGGTGGAGCTCGACCGCGACCTCGTCGAGCGGCTGCGCCGCCGCTACGGCGACCGCCTCGTCGTGCACGCCGGCGACGCGCTGGCGTTCGACTTCGGCAAGCTGCACGAGGCTGGCCGGCCGCTGCGCATCGTCGGCAACCTGCCATACAACATCTCCAGCCCGCTGCTGTTCCATCTGATGGAATTCGCCGATATCGTGCGCGACCAGCATTTCATGCTGCAGAAGGAGGTGGTGGAGCGCATGGTGGCCGAGCCCGGCAGCAAGGCGTTCGGGCGGTTGTCGATCATGCTGCAGGTGCGCTACCACATGGAACACGTGCTCGACGTGCCGCCCGGCTCGTTCAATCCGCCGCCGAAGGTGGATTCCGCCGTGGTGCGCATGATCCCCTGGCCACGCAGCGAGGATGGCCGGCTGCGTTCGCCGTATGCCGCCTGCGATGCGGGCGTGCTGGGCGACGTGGTGGCCGCCGCGTTCTCGCAGCGCCGCAAGGTGCTGCGCAACACGCTGTCTTTCCTGCGCGACCAGGTGGACTTCGACGCGCTCGGCTTCGACCTTGGCCGCCGCGCCGAGGAAGTGCCCGTGGCCGAGTATGTCGAGCTGGCCCGCACCGTCAGCGACCGTGCCGTGCCTGGCGTGGCCTGATCGCATGGCCAGTATCGAAATTATCCTGAATATCCTGAAGTCTCAGCGACGCACATGACCGCCACTACGCAAACCGCGCAAACCGATAAGCGTCCCGTCATCCTGACCGGTGACCGCCCCACTGGCCCGCTGCACCTGGGTCACTACGTCGGCTCGCTCCAGAGCCGTGTCGCCCTGCAGGATTCGCACAAGCAGTATCTGCTGCTGGCGGACACGCAGGCGATGACCGACAACGCGCACGATCCGGACAAGGTGCGCCGCAACGTGCTGGAGGTGGCGCTCGACTACCTGGCCGTGGGCATCGACCCGGCCAAGACCACGATCACGGTGCAGTCGCACCTGCCGGCGCTGGCCGAGCTGACGCTGATGTACCTGAACTTTGTCACGGTGGCACGGCTGGAGCGCAACCCGACGATCAAGGAAGAGATCCAGGCGCGCGGGTTCGGCCGCGACATCCCGGCCGGCTTCCTGTGCTACCCGGCGTCGCAGGCCGCGGACATTACCGCCTTCAAGGCCGTGCTGGTGCCGGTGGGCGAGGACCAGGCGCCGCTGATCGAGCAGACCAACGAGATCGCGCGCCGGATCAACCATCAGGTGGGCCGCGACGTGCTGCCCGAGGCCGCCGCGCTGATCCCGAAGCATGGCCGGCTGCCCGGCGTGGATGGCAAGGCCAAGATGAGCAAGTCGCAGGGCAACGCGATTCCGCTGGGCGCCTCGCCCGAGCAGATCAAGGAAGCGGTGCATCGGATGTACACCGACCCGAACCACCTGAAGGTGTCCGATCCGGGCCAGGTGGAGGGCAATGTCGTGTTCACGTACCTCGATGCGTTCGACCCGAACGTGGAGGAAGTGGCCGCGCTGAAGGATCACTACCGCCGTGGCGGCCTGGGCGACATGGTGCTCAAGCGCCGCGTGGAGGGCATCCTGCAGGAGATGCTGCGCCCGATCCGCGAGCGCCGCGAGCAGTTGGCCAAGGACCCGGGCTATGTGTTCGACATCCTGAAGAAGGGCACGGCCGAGGCGCGCGAACTGACCCAGCAGACGCTGGAAGAGGTGCGGGACGCGCTGGGGATGTTCTCGTTCCCGCGGTAAGCGCCAGTAGGGGATCGAGGCGCCGGCCCTCTCCCCCGGCCCCTCTCCCGCTTGCGGGAGAGGGGAGCCAACCGACAGCAGTTCAAATGCTGTGGGTTGTCTTCCCCTTACGGACGCGCGGCGTCGCGCGTGGAGTGGCGCTCGATCAGTTCGATCTTGTAGCCGTCCGGGTCTTCCACGAACGCGATCACCGTGGTGCCGCCCTTGACCGGGCCGGCCTCGCGCGTGACCCTGCCGCCCGCCGCGCGGATGCGCTCGCAGGTCGCCGCCGCATCGCCGGTTTCCAGCGCGATGTGGCCGTACGCGGTACCCAGCTCGTAATGGTCCACGCCGTAGTTGTAGGTCAGCTCTAGCACGGCCGTCTCGCTCTCGGGGCCGTAGCCGACGAACGCGAGGCGGTATTTGTACTCGGGATTGTCGCTCTCGCGCAGCAGCGTCATGCCCAGTACGCGCGTGTAGAAGTCGATGGAGCGCTGGTAGTCGCCAACGCGGAGCATGGTGTGGAGGAGTCGCATGGGAGCCTTCCTTGGCATCGTTGTTGTTGCGAGGCTCGTATTCTAGTCCGGATGGCGAGCCCTCGCCGGAAGGCTCAGAACGTCGGCAGCAGTTCGGGCGGATGCGCGCGCAACTGCGCGCGGGCGTCGCGGAACTCCGGGAAGATCGACTCCACGGTCTCCCAGAAGCGTGGGCCGTGGTTCATTTCCTTCAGGTGCGCCAGCTCGTGCGCGGCCACGTAGTCGATCATCGACAGCGGAAAATGCATGAGCCGCCAGTTCAGGCGGATCTTGCCGTCGGCGGTGCAGCTGCCCCAGCGCGTGGCGGCCGAGGTCAGCGCGAAACCCGTGTGGCGCACGCCCAGCTTGTCGGCATAGACCTCGAGCCGCTCGGGCAGCAGGCGGCGTGCCTGGTGCTGTAGCCAGCCCTGCACGCGGTCCCGGATCTGCTGCTCGTCGGCGTGCGTGGGCAGCGCCAGGTGCAGCACGCGCATATCCGCATCGAACAGCAGCGCGCCGGCCGGCGATTCCAGCCGCAGCGTGATCGGCTTGCCCAGGAACGGCAGGCTCGCGCCCGCGCGCCATTGCACCGTGGGCAGCACACGGCGCGCCTCGCGGTGGCGCCATTCGCCCAGCTTGTTGAAAATCCAGCGCTGCTTCTCCAGGATGGCCGCCTCGATATCGGTCAGCGTGACCCAGCGCGGCGCCGTGATGGACAGGCCGCGGTCATCCACGGTGAAGCCGATGGTCCGCCGCGACGACCGCTTGAGCGAATAGTGGACCATGCGCTCGCCCACGTGCAGCGTGCGGCCGTTGGGCGGCGCGGGGGGCCAGGTCTCGGGTGGCGGGGCCAGCAGTGCCGCGTCCGCCGCCATGGGCGCGACGGGCGCCGCCGGATGGGCGTCCGCGAGCGGCAGTTCCATCTGTGCGCCGGGGGAGTCCGAAGTGGGGCGCAGCAGCTTCATGCGGCGGCTTCGCGAGGGGTGCGGCGATAGCTTTCGGGGTCGATCCGGCGCATCTCGGCCTCGACCCACTTTTCCACTTCCTGGTTCAGCACGTCGGCGGTCTTGTTGGCCGACGAAATGGGCGCGCCGATCGAGATCGTGATCGTGCCGGGATGCTTCAGGAACGAATTGCGCGGCCAGTGGCGGCCCGAGCTGACCGCCATCGGGATCACCCACGCGCCGGTCTCCACGGCCAGGCGCGCGCCGCCGCTCTTGTAGCGCGGACGCTCCAGGCCGGCGCGCGTGCGCGTGCCCTCGGGGAACATGATGATCCAGGCGCCCTCGGCCAGGCGTTGGCGGCCCTGGCGCGCGGCCGATGCAAACGCGCGCGGGCCTTCCTTGCGGTTGATGTGGACCATCTTGAGCATGCCCAGCGCCCAGCCGAAGAACGGCACGAACAGCAACTCGCGCTTGAACACGAAGCACAGCGGCTTGGGCACCAGCGCCACGTAGGCGATGGTCTCCCACGCGGACTGGTGCTTCGAGAGCAGCACCACGGGCTTGTCGAGCATGGCGTCCATGTGCTCGCGGCCCTCGATGCGGTAGCCGATGCCGCAGATCCCGCGCGCGGCCCAGATCACCAGCCAATTCCAGCCGCGCACGAAGCGGAAGCGCCGTTCGGCGCTCATGAACGGAAAGACGATGAAGCAGGCGCACGCGTACGGCGGCGTCAGCACCACAAGGTACAGCGCGAACAGCAGGGAACGGATAAAGGTCATCGTGTGGCTGGAATTTCAGTGTGCGGGTGACGAGGGCGTCGCCGAGGGCTTCTGCGCGCCATCGCCGGCAATTAGCCAGCGGGCGAACGCGGCCAGGTCGTCATGGACGCGGGTGCCGGCGGGCAGCGCGCCTTTTTCCAGCGTCTTCGCGCCCTTGCCGGTACGCACCAGGTGCGGAATGCAGCCAACGGCCACGCCGGCCTCGAGGTCGCGCAGCGAATCGCCCACCACGGGCACGCCGCGCAGCTCCAGGCCGAAGCGCTCGCCAATCTGCTCGAACAGGCCGGACTTGGGCTTGCGGCAGTCGCAGTTGTCGGCGGCCGTGTGCGGGCAGAAGAATACCGCGTCCACGCGCCCGCCCAGGTTGGCCAGCAACTTGTACATCTTCTCGTGCATGGCGTTCAGCGCGCTCATCTCGAACAGGCCGCGGCCGATGCCGGACTGGTTGCTCGCGATCACCACGCGGTAGCCGGCCTGGTTCAGCGCGGCAATGGCCTCGAGGCTGCCGTCGATGGGCACCCACTCGTCGGGCGTCTTGATGAAGTGGTCGCTGTCGAGGTTGACCACCCCGTCGCGATCGAGGATGACTAAACGGGGCAGGGGCTGTGGCATGGCAATGCTCCCGGGGTCAGGCGGCCAGCTTCGAGATGTCCGCCACGCGATTGGCCAGCGCGTGCAGCGTGGCCAGCAGCGCGAGCCGGTTGGCGCGCAGGCGCGCGTCCTCGGCCATCACCATCACGTCGTTGAAGAAGCGGTCCACGGCGTCGCGCAGCTGGGCCAGGTCGCGCAGCGCGGCGGTGAAGTCGCCGCCGGCAAACGCGGCCTCCACACCTGGGCGCACGCGCTCGATGGCGGTGTGCAGCGCGCGCTCGGCGTCTTCCTGGAACAGCGCCGGGTCCACCGTGCCGATGGCCTCGTCGGTCTTGCGCAGGATGTTGGTGATGCGCTTGTTGGCGGCGGCCAGCGCCTCGGCCTCGGGCAGCGCGGCGAACGTGCGCACGGCCTCCATGCGGCCCAGCACGTCGTGCAGTTGCTGCGGGCGCAGGCTCACCACGGCCTCCACCTCGTTGGTGGTGTAGCCCTTGTCCTTCAGGTAGCCGCGCACGCGGTCGAACAGGAAGTCGGTGATGGCCTCGCGCGCCGGCTTGACCGCGGCGATGCCCGCGAATGCCTGCCCGGTCAGCGCCAGCAGCGTGTCCAGCGGCAGCGCCAGCGGGCGCTCGATCAGCATGCGCAGGATGCCCAGCGCGTGGCGGCGCAGCGCGAACGGGTCTTTCTCGCCCGTGGGCTGCAGGCCGATGCCCCAGATGCCCACCAGCGTCTCGAGCTTGTCGGCCAGCGCCACGGCGGTGCTCACGGCGCCGTCGGGCAGGGCGTCGCCGGCAAAGCGCGGGCGATAGTGCTCGGAGCATGCCAGCGCCACCTCGTCGGCCTCGTCGTCATGGCGCGCATAGTAGGTGCCCATGGTGCCCTGCAGCTCGGGGAACTCGCCCACCATGTCGGTCAGCAGGTCGGCCTTGGCCAGCTCGGCGCCGCGCATCGCGGCGGCCTTGTCCACCGTGACGCCGGCCGCATTCATCGCATCGGCAATATGGCCCGCGATCTGCTGCAGGCGCAGCACCCGGTCCAGCTGGCTGCCGATCTTGTTGTGGTACACCACGTTGCCCAGCTGCGGCACGCGCGAGGCCAGCGTCTTCTTGCGGTCCTGGTCGAAGAAGAACTTGGCGTCGGCCAGGCGCGGGCGCACCACGCGTTCGTTGCCGGAGATGATCGATTCCGGTGTGTCGGTGGCCAGGTTGGACACGATCAGGAAGCGGTTGCGCAGGTGGCCGGCGGCGTCGGTCAGCGCAAAGTACTTCTGGTTGGTCTGCATCGTCAGGATCAGGCATTCCTGCGGCACGGCCAGGAACGCTTCCTCGAAATGGCACGGGTAGACCACGGGCCATTCCACCAGCGAGTTCACTTCATCGAGCAGGGCGTCCGGCATGACGACCTGGTCGGCGCCGGCCTCCTTGAGCAGCGCGGTGCGGATGCGCTCGCGGCGGTCGGCATAGCTGGCCACCACGCGGCCCTTGTTCTCGAGCAGCGTGGCGTATTCGGCCGCGTGCGGGATCTCGATCACGCCCTGCGACAGGAAGCGGTGCCCCTGCGTGATGTTGCTGGCCTGCAGGCCCAGCACCGACACCGGCACGATCTCGGCCCCGAACAGCGCGATCAGGCCGTGCGCCGGCCGCACGAAATGCACCGTGCTGCCGTCCGGGCGCTGGTAGCTCATCAGCTTCGGGATCGGCAGCTTGCCCAGCGTGTCGTCCAGCGCGGCCTGGAGGCCGCCGGCCAGCGTGGCGCCCTTGGCGGTATAGCGATAGAACAGCGCATCGGCCTTGCCGTCGGAGGCGCGCTCCAGCGTCTGCCAGTCGATCTCGGCCACGCCGACGGACTTGGCCAGCGCGGCCAGCTTCTTGCCGAGCGGGGCGGTCGGCGCGCCATTGGCGTCCAGCGCCACGGAGACGGGCAGGACCTTCTCGCGCTGCTCGCGGTCGGGGGCGCCGCGGCGCACGCCGGTCACCAGCGCGGCCAGGCGGCGCGGCGTGGCAAACGGCGTCACGGTGGCGCCAGGCTCCAGCAGATCGCGCGCGCCGAGGCCGTCAGACAGGCCCTGCGCGAAGGACTCGCCCAGGCGGGCAAGCGCCTTGGGCGGCAGTTCTTCGGTGAACAGTTCGATCAGCAGCGAATCGGTCATGGGTTGCGACATGAATCGTATCCAACGGGTATGAAAGGCGCGCGCTGTCAGCAGCGCGGCGCGAGATTGGGTTCCACGCCAGACAGCAGCCACAGGCCGTTCTGCTGGCGGAATTGCAGCGTGGTGTAGGCGCACTGCACCACCGCGCCGGAGGCGCCACGGGCGCCCGCGGCCGGAAAGCGCGCGTCGATCCGTTGCAGCCGGCGGTCATAGCGGATTTCGTCGATGCGTCCGCCCACCCAGAAATCAATCTTCTGCGGCAGCTGCGCCGCTGAATAATAGTTGCGCACGGTGCGGCGCGAGTGGCCGTTGCGGTCTTCCCACGTGGCCCACTGCAGCGGATAGCGGATGGCGCTCTCGTAGGCGCGCAGCGGCACGCGGTGCCAGCCCAGGTCGCGCGAGCCCGAGAGATCGCACGAGAACGAGCGCACCAGCTGCGCCCACTGGTCGATGCTCGACAGCGACGACCGCCAGTGGCGCGTGATGGCCTGTTGCAGCGCCTGCGGGTCGGCCTCGCAGATATTGGCGAGGTCGGCCGGCAGGTACAGCGCCTGCGGCACGGGCGCCGTGGCGGCCATGGCGCGGCCCGGGCACGGCAGCAGCGCGAGCGCCACCAGCGCGCCCATGGCGCCCAGGGCGGTCAGCGTGGCGGGCGAACGTGCGCCACGCACGCGGGGCATCATGCGCGGGCCCCGGCATTGCACATGGGAAAGCCCAGCGCCTCGCGCGAGTCGTAGTACGCCTGCGCCACCTGGCGCGAGAGATTGCGGATGCGGCCGATATACGCGGCGCGCTCGGTCACCGAGATGGCGCCGCGCGCATCGAGCAGGTTGAACGTGTGTGCGGCCTTGAGCACCTGTTCGTAAGCCGGCAGGGCCAGCCGCACGCCGGAATCCTGCTTCTCGCCATCCGCGCCGGCCTCTCCCATATCGCCCATCAGCCGGCGGGCTTCGCCCTCGTACTCGGAGAAGTGGCGGAACAGGATGTCCGTGTTGCTGTGCTCGAAGTTGTAGGTGGACTGCTCCACCTCGTTCTGGTGGTAGACGTCGCCATAGGTCAGGCGGCGTGTTTCGCCGTTCTCGACCCATTCGGTCCAGACCAGGTCATAGATGTTCTCCACCTTCTGCAGGTACATCGCCAGGCGTTCGATACCGTAGGTGATCTCGCCCGTGATGGGCTTGCAGTCGATGCCGCCCACCTGCTGGAAGTAGGTGAACTGGGTCACCTCCATGCCATTGAGCCAGACCTCCCAGCCCAGGCCCCAGGCGCCGAGCGTCGGGTTCTCCCAGTCGTCTTCCACAAAGCGGATGTCGTTCTGCTTCAGGTCCAGCCCCAGCGCCTCCAGCGAGCCCAGGTACAGCTCGAGGATATTCTCGGGCGCGGGTTTCAGCACCACCTGGTACTGGTAATAGTGCTGCAGGCGGTTGGGATTCTCGCCGTAGCGGCCGTCCTTGGGCCGGCGCGACGGCTGCACGTAGGCCGCGCGCCATGGCTCCGGACCGATCGCGCGCAGGAATGTGTGCACGTGCGACGTCCCGGCGCCGACCTCCAGATCGATCGGTTGCAGCAACGCGCAACCCTGCCGGTCCCAGTAGGCCTGCAGGGTAAGAATCATTTGTTGGAAGGTCAGCATAGGAAGACGAAAAAGGAAGCTGGCGGGCAAGTGCGCGAAACGTCTCACGCGGGGATTGCCAAACCCTGAATTCTATCGGGTTTTTGTCCCATGCCCGCCCGGAACAGGCGGCAATCCAGCGCGTTGCGTCACGAAACAACCTCACGGCGGTGCCAATGGATGGGGCGCGGCCATGTCGGGCTTTCGCAACGGGTCGGGTAAATCCTGACATGCCATTCAGATCCGGCCCGTAGGTGCCGATGCCATTTTTGTATACAGTGGAATTGCACAGCCACTGAAAAGTGGCGGCTCCCGGGCAGCCTCCTCAGGAGGACAACCGCTCAAAAAAGGTGTCCGGGCAACGATAACTTTTGGGGATTGGTCATGAAATTGCTTTCTCGCAAACCTTATCTTGTCGCCCTGGCCGTCATGGCCGCCGCAGCCGCGGTATCGGTCGCGACATCCGTCCTGGGCTAACCGCGCGGGATGTCAGGAAAAACGGGCCCGGCAGGCCCGTTTTTCATTGGCGAACCACGTCGGCGGCGCTATTGGCCGACCCGGCCCCGCCTGCCGGCGCGCCGGCGTGCCGCGAAGGCCAGTCCCAGCACGATCAGGCATCCGGCCAGCGGCGGCAGGTTGCCCCAGCGGATATAAGGGGTGAGCCCCTGCATGCCCTGGACGCTGGCCTCGAGCGTGCCAAGCGCGAACGTCGGCAGCCGCGCCTGCACCGTGCCATCGGGCTTCACCACGGCCGTCATGCCGGTATTGGTGGCGCGCAGCATCGGCCGGCGGGTCTCCAGCGCACGCATGCGCGAGATCTGCAGATGCTGGTCCAGCGCGATGGTGTCGCCAAACCAGGCCAGGTTGGTCACATTGGCCAGCATGTTGGCCGGCGTGGGCTGCTGGCGCAGCGTGGCGGCGATTTCCTCGCCGAACAGATCCTCGTAGCAGATATTCGGTGCCACCCGGATGCCGCGCACGGGCACGGCCGGCTGGTCCAGCCCGCCGCGCCGGAAGTCGCCGAGCGGCATTTTCATCATGTCCACGAACCAGCGGAACCCGAACGGGATGAACTCGCCGAACGGCACCAGGTGGTGCTTGTTGTAGCGGTAGAGCGTTGGCTGCTCCGGCCCGATGGCGAACACGCTGTTGGTGAAGTCCACCGGCGAATCGGCGCCGGCCGCGCCGAACAGCACCGTCGAGCCGGTCGACTCCATATACCGGCGCACGGCCCGGGCGATATCGACCGGCAATTCCTGCAGGATCACCGGAAATGCGGTTTCCGGCGTCACCACCAGGTCGGCCGGCGCCGCCGTGATCAGGTCGCGATACAGCTCCAGCGAGCGCTGGATGCCCGCGGGCTCGAACTTGATGTCCTGCGCCACGTTGCCCTGGAGCAGCCGCACCGAGACGGGCTGGCCCGCCGGCGTGGTCCAGGCGATGGGCGCCAGTGCCGCGCCCACCGCCGGCAGCCCCACGAGCAGGCCCAGCACGGTGCCGAGCCGGGTACCGTCGCCGCGCCGCAAGGCCGCGCGCACGGCCGTTACCAGTAGCGCGGCCAGCGTAGCGGCCAGCGCGGCAATGCCGTAGACGCCGATCAGCGGCGCGAAGCCGGCGAGCGGCCCGTTGGTATGCGCATAGCCGCTGCCGAGCCACGGAAAACCGGTGAACACCACGCCACGCAGCCATTCGGACAGCGCCCACGTGGCGCCGAACGCCAGCGCCGGCAGCACGCCGTCACGGCCACGTTGGGTCAGCCAGTGCCAGGCGCCGCCGGCCAGCGCTGGCCAGATCGACAGGTAGCCGGCAAACAGCACCACGGCCAGTGCCGCCATCCAGGCGGGCATCTCGCCGTACACGTGCATGCTGATAAAGAGCCACCAGATCCCCGAAAGGAACCAGCCGATCCCGAATGCGTAAGCGGTGGCGGCCGCCGCGCGGGGGCGCGGGGCATCGGCCAGCAGCGCCACGAGCCCCGCCAGCGACAGGATCTGCAGCCACCACCAGTCGTGCGGCGCGTAGGCCTGCGTATGGGCCACGCCCAGCACGGCGGCCAGCAGCAGCCGGAATGCGGCGCCGGTGCGCGAGGGCGCGCGTGGCGATTCTGTGGTCTCGGTGGTCTCGGTGGGGTAGGCTGGCACGGCGGTGCCGGTACCGATACCGCCCTCGGTACGATGGGCGCTTGCTGTATGGGCTGCGCCGGCCCGGACCTCGCGCGTCATGCGTCGGCCACGGCCACGGTGTCGGGTGATTCACGGCGCACCTGCAGCAGGTGCACCTGCCGTGCGTCGGCGCGCAGCACTTCAAAGCGGAGCGGCGGCAGCGTAATGATCTCGCCGCGATGGGGCACATGGCCCAGGTGATTGGTCAGCAGCCCGCCCACGGTATCCACGTCGTCATCGGGAAATGCGGTGCCGAATGCCTCGTTGAATTGCTCGATCTCGGTCAGGCCGTGCACCCGCCAGGCGCCATCGGCCGTGGGCAGGATGTTGTCGTGGTCTTCGTCGAGGTCGAACTCGTCCTCGATATCGCCGACGATCTGCTCGAGCACGTCCTCGATGGTCACAAGGCCCGACACGCCGCCGTACTCGTCCACGACGATGGCGATGTGGTTGCGGTTGATGCGGAACTCGCGCAGCAGGATGTTCAGCCGCTTGGATTCGGGGATGAACACGGCCGGGCGCAGCGTCTCGCGCAGGTCGAACGTCTCGTCGGTGTAGTAGCGCAGCAGATCCTTGGCCAGCAGCACGCCGATGATGTTGTCGCGGCTGCCCTCGTAGACCGGAAAGCGCGAGTGCGCGGTCTGCTGCATGAAGGGGATGAAAGCCTCGGGCGCGTCGGCGATGTTGACGGCGTCCATCTGGGAGCGCGGCACCATGATGTCGCGGGCGGTCAGCTCCGAGACCTGGAACACGCCTTCGATCATCGAGAGCGAATCGGCGTCGATCAGGTTGCGCTCATGCGCATCCTGAAGCACTTCCAGCAATTCGGCGCGCGTGTCCGGCTCGGGAGAAATGAAATCTGAGAGTCGTTCGAGAAGGGACCGGGGACGATCCGCCTGCTTGTGATTGGCAGGTTTCGAACTGGGATAGGGGTCGTTCATGTCGCGGCTTGGCGCGTGATGGAGATCGTCTGAAGGATACACGAAAAGGCCGGCACCTTATGTGTGCGGTATGCCCCACCTGTTGGGTGTGATATCCCTCCGCCGCTCCCCTCACCGATACGGATCCCCAAACCCCAGCGCCTGCAGCGTTTCCGTCTCGATCGCTTCCATTTCTTCCGCTTCCGCGTCGTCCTCGTGCTCGTAGCCTTGCGCGTGCAGCACGCCGTGCACGATCAGGTGCGCGTAATGGGCTTCCAGCGTCTTGCCCTGTTCGCGCGCCTCGGCTTCCACCACCGGGCAGCACAGCACGATGTCGCCGGTCACCAGGTCATCGGCGTGCTCGGCGTACGCAAATGTCAAGACATTGGTCGCGTAGTCCTTGCCGCGATAGGAGCGGTTCAGCGTGCGGCCTTCCTCTTCATCGACAAAGCGCACCGTCAGCGCGGCGTCGGCGAACAGCGCCGATTTGACCCACTTGCCGATCTGCTTGCCCGACGGCAACCCGTCGCGCTTGCGCATGCCATCGCCATACTGGACGTCCAGGTCCACAGCCGGCGGCGTGGCCGGCGTGCCCGTGGTGGTCACCAGCGGCGTGGCGGTCACGGCCACGGATACCGAGTCGTGGTTGTCCGGGCGGACCAGCAGGCCGGCTTGCTGGTGCGTGTCGGTGTGCTCGGCCAGCAGCGCCACCACGCCGTCGGCGGCCTGCGAGAGGTCCACGGTCAGGCTGCGCCCATCGGGCAGTTGCACGCGCAGCGCGTGCGCGGCGCTCTTGCGCGCGCGGCCATCGGTATCAAAGAGGATCAGGCTGGCGGCGGGAGACTTCTTGGTCAAGATCAGGCGTCCTTATGCTGGGCGTGGAATTCGTCATAGGCATCGACGATGCGCGCCACCAGCGGATGGCGCACCACGTCGATGCTGGTAAAGCGCGTGAACGCCACGCCGCGCACTTCGCGCAGCACGTGCTGGGCTTCCACCAGGCCGCTCTTCTGCCCGCGCGGCAGGTCGATCTGCGTGGTGTCGCCCGTGATCACGGCCTTGGAGCCGAAGCCGATGCGCGTGAGGAACATCTTCATCTGCTCCGGCGTGGTGTTCTGGGCTTCGTCGAGGATGATGAACGCGTGGTTCAGCGTGCGGCCGCGCATGTAGGCCAGCGGCGCAATCTCGATCATCTGGCGCTCGAACATCTTCTGCGTGCGGTCGAAACCGAGCAGGTCGTACAGCGCGTCGTAGAGCGGGCGCAGGTACGGGTCCACCTTCTGCGCCAGGTCGCCCGGCAGGAAGCCCAGGCGCTCGCCGGCCTCCACGGCCGGGCGCGTCAGCACGATGCGCTTCACGGCGTCGCGCTCGAGGGCATCGACGGCGCAGGCCACGGCCAGGTAGGTCTTGCCCGTGCCCGCCGGCCCGATGCCCATGGTCAGGTCGTGCGTGAGGACGTGGCGCAGGTACTCGCGCTGCATCGCCGTGCGGCCGTGCAGCCCGGTGCGGCGCGTGTGCAGCACCGGCGAATCGTCAACGCCGCGCGGGTCGTCGCCAATGCCGGTGGGCGCGTCATCGGGCACGTAGCCGCCATGCGCGGACACCTGGCGCGCTTCCACCAGGCCCAGCTGAATGTCGTCGATCGACAGCGCCACGCGGGCGTCGTTGTAGAAACGCTCGAGGGCCAGCGCGGCATCCTGTGCGCGCGCGCCACGCATCGTCATCCGGTGCCCCCGGCGCTGGATCGTCACGTCCAGCGCCTGCTCGATCTGGCGCAGGTTTTCGTCAAGCGGCCCGCACAGGTTCTGCAGCCGCGTGTTGTCGTCCTTGGGGGCGACGAATTCCGCCGTTGGAATCTTCATACCGTCCTTACTGGCGCACCACGATCTCGCCGCGCAGCGAGTGCGGGAACGCCTGCGTGATGCTGACCTCGGCCATCTGGCCGATCATCTGGTCGCGCCGCGCCTGCGGCACGCCCGGCAGCGCGAAGTTGACCACGCGGTTGTTCTCGGTGCGGCCGTGCAGCTCGGTCGGGTCCTTGCGCGCCGGCCCTTCCACGAGGATGCGCTGCACCGTGCCAACCATGCCCTGGCTGATGCGCTGCACGTTGTCCTCGATGGTGGCCTGCAGGTGCTGCAAGCGGCGCAATTTCACCGCGTGCGGCGTGTCGTCGTGCAGGTTGGCGGCCGGCGTGCCGGGGCGCGGGCTGAAGATGAACGAGAACGACGTGTCGTAGCCGATTTCCTCGATCATCGCCATCAGCTTGTCGAAGTCGGCCTCGGTCTCGCCGGGAAAGCCGACGATGAAGTCCGACGACATCGACATGGTCGGGCGGATCGCGCGCAAGCGGCGAATAATGCTCTTGTACTCGAGCGCGCTGTAGCCGCGCTTCATCGCCATCAAAATGCGGTCCGACGCATGCTGCACGGGCAGGTGCAGGTGGTTCACGAGCTTGTCGCAGCGGTCGTAGAGTTCCACGAGCCGCGACGTGAATTCCTTCGGATGGCTCGTCGTGTAGCG
>Ga0255338_1002134_pt1 | contig 31453 bp, 28 predicted proteins | sample MeOH1_35cm_T4_19_FD_203715 | JGI IMG/M metagenome (GOLD analysis project Ga0255338, IMG submission 203715) | Sandy soil microbial communities from University of British Columbia, Vancouver, Canada - MeOH1_35cm_T4_195 | ecosystem: Engineered > Artificial ecosystem > Sand microcosm > Unclassified ... | reverse complement strand
GGCCAGCGACGAACAGGTGCGCGAGGCGCTGCAGTGGAACAAGGGCACGGGCTGGCCCTGGGAGCGCTACGGGCCGGCGATCATGGCCGCCGTGCGCGCCGGCGTGCCGGTGGTGGGCGGCAACCTTTCGCGCGATCAACTGCGCCAGGCGATGAAGGACACGACGCTGGACGTGCTGCTGCCCGGCCCCGCGCTGAAGGCGCAGCAGCAGGCGATCCGCCGCGGCCACTGCGACATGCTGCCGGAGACCCAGGTGCAGCCGATGACGCGGGTGCAGATCGCGCGCGACATCTCCATGGCCCGGGCGATCTCGTCGTCCGCGGCGCCGGGCAAGACGGTGGTGCTGCTGGCCGGCTCGGGCCACGTGCTGCCCGACCTGGGCGTGCCGCAGCACCTGCCGCGCACGCTGGTCGCCCGCTCGGTGCTGCTGCCCTCGCAGCAGACCGGCCGGGACTACTGCGAGGAGTTCCGCAAGCAGCAGGAGCACGTGCAGCACCGGAGGCAGGCGGCGCGGTAATCCGTCCCCGCTTGCCCCGGGGTGACGCTCAGGCGTGCGCCTTCACCGAATCCGCCAGCGTGTTCACCAGGCGGTCGATGTGCTCCTTCTCCACGATGTACGGCGGCGCGATCACCAGCACGTCGCCGGCCGGGCGCACCAGCGCGCCCTTCTTGAAGCAATCGAGGTAGATGTCGAAGGCGCGCTTGCCCGGCGTGCCGGCGATCGGCGCCAGTTCCACCGCCGCCGCCAGGCCCAGGCTGCGGATGCCGATCACGTTCGGCAGGCCCTTGAAGGTGGAGTGGAAGGCGTCGCCCAGCACCTTGCCCATCTCGCCCGCCCGCGCGAACAGGTTCTCCTTCCTGTACACGTCCAGCGTGGCGATCGCGGCGGCGGCGGCGACCGGGTGGCCCGAATACGTGTAGCCGTGGAAGAACTCGATGATGTGCTCCGCCGCGTCGGTCTTCATCATCTGCTCGTAGATCCGGTCGCGGCAGATCACGCCGCCCATGGGGATCACGCCGTTGGTCACGCACTTGGCGAAGTTCAGCATGTCCGGCACCACGCCGTAGAAATCGGCGCCGAAGTTGGTGCCCATGCGGCCAAAGCCCGTGATCACTTCGTCGAAGATCAGCAGGATGCCGTGCTTGTCGCAGATCTCGCGCAGGCGCTTCAGGTAGCCCTTGGGCGGGATGTACCAGCCGGCGGAGCCCGCCACCGGCTCCACGATGACGGCCGCGACGTTGCTCGGGTCGTGCAGCGGCAGGATGCGGTTCTCCAGCTCGGCCAGGAAGTCTTCCTGCGACTCGGGCTCCTGGTTGTGGATGAAGGCGTTGGCCGGGTCGTGGATGAAGCGCAGGTGGTCCACCCGCGGCAGCAGCGCCGTGCCGTACACCTTGCGGTTCGACGCAATCCCGCCCACGCTCATGCCGCCGAAGCCGACGCCGTGGTAGCCCTTCTCGCGGCCGATGAAGACGTTGCGGTGCCCTTCGCCGCGGGCGCGGTGGTAGGCCAGCGCGACCTTCAGCGAGGTATCCGCCGCCTCGGAGCCCGAATTGCAGAACAGCACCTTGTTCAGGTCGCCCGGCGCCATCGCGGCGATCGCCTCGGCGGCCTTGAAGGCCTGGTCGTTGCTGGCCTGGAAGGCCGTCGCGTAGTCCAGGGTGTCGAGCTGCTTCTTGATCGCCTCGTTGATGGGCTTGCGGTTGTGGCCCGCGCCCACGCACCACAGGCTGGAGATGCCGTCGATCACCTTGCGCCCGTCGTGGGTGGTGAAGGTCATGCCGTCGGCGGCGACGAAGACGCGCGGCTCCTTGCGGAACTGCCGGTTGGGCGTGAAGGGCAGCCAGTGGCTGTCCATGCTGAAGTCGTTATAGGCCATGCGGGGTCTCCTTGACGAAAGGCCATTGTGCCCCTGCCCGCCGGGCCACCCGAGTTGTCCCCTTCCCACACCCGCCTCGCCGAAAGGTTGATCGGGATCAAGCTTGCGGCCGCACCCTATTAACAGTCAGCCACCGCTCGCCAGAGTGGACGTAGCCGCAGGACCAGGAAACAGACCCCCTGCGGACGCACCCCGGCGCGCCCGCCCCGGGGCCCGAATGGAGTGGACGACGTTGGAGACTGCAATGAACAAGCTCTTGAAGGTATTGGCGCTCGGGGTTCTGGCCCTGGGCTTCGTCGCGACGGCAGGCGCCGCCGAGCGCGCGACCCTCGACGAGGCCAAGGCGATGGTGAAGAAGGCCCGCGCCTACATCCGCGAGGTGGGCCCCGAGAAGGCCTTCGCCGAATTCAGCAATCCCAAAGGCCGCTTCGTCGACCGCGAGCTCTACGTCTTCGTCAACGACAAGACCGGGGTCAACCTGGCCCACGGGGCCAATCCGCGCCTGATCGGCAAGAACCTGATGGAGCTGCGCGACACCGACGGCATCTACATGACCAAGCAGTTCTTCGGGGTCGCCAGCAAGGGCGGCGGAACGGTGGACTACAAGTTCCTCAATCCCGCCACCAAGGCGATCGAGGCCAAGACCGCCTACGTCGAGATGGAAGGCGAGTACGTGGTCGGCTCCGGCATCTTCCGCGCCGCCAAGTGAGCGCGCTGCGCAAACTCCGCATCGGCACCCGGCTGGCCATCGGCTTCGCCCTGGTGCTGGCGCTGCTGGCGTCCGTGGTCGTCGGCGGCAACGTCGCGCGCGAACGCAGCATGCAGCAGTTGCAGGCCGGCCTGGGGAGTGCCACCGCCAAGGTGGCGCTCGCCGACCGCATGAAGACCGCCCTGCTCGAAGGCGCGCTGGCCACCCGCAGCATCGCCTTGCAGGCCGACGTGGCGGCGACGCAGGCCGAGGAGGCCAAGGTCAAGGCGCAGCGCAAGCGCTACGGCGAGGCGCGCGACCAGCTGGCAAGCCTCGGGCTGAACGACGCGGAGCAGGAGATCCTGGCCACGATCGCGCGGCTCGACGGCGAGACGCAGCAGCCGCTGCTGGAAGCCGTGGGCCAGTCGCTGCTGTTCAACACCGAGGAGGCGGCCAAGGTCATCACCAACCGCGTCGACCCGATCCAGCGCCGGATGAGCGACGAGATCAACAAGCTCGCCGACCTGCAGCAGGCCGCGCTGCGCGAGCTGATGCAGCGCACCGCGGCGGCCGCGCGCCAGCTGGACACCCTCCTGTACGGGCTGGGTGCGCTGGCGCTGGCGCTCGGGGCGATCTGCTCCGTGGCCATCACGCGCAGCATCACCGATCCGCTGCGCTGCGCCGTATCGGCCGCGCGCAAGGTGGCCGACGGCGACCTGAGCTCGGAGATCGCCGAGCCGGGCCGCGACGAGGCCGGCCAGCTGCTGCAGGCGCTGCGCGACATGACCGCCAACCTGCACGGGCTGGTGGGCGACGTGGCGGCCGGCGCGCGCACGGTGGCGGACACCAGCGCCCAGATCGCGCAGGGCAACCTGGAGCTGTCGCAGCGCACCGAGGAACAGGCCAGCACCCTGGAGGAAACCGCCAGCTCGATGGAGGAACTCACGGCCACCGTCAGCCAGAACGCGGAGAACGCGCGCCAGGCGAGCGCGCTGGCCGCCCAGGCCAGGGAGGTCGCGCGCAAGGGCGGCCGCGCCGTGGCCGACGTGGTGAGCACGATGACCGGCATTTCCAGTTCCTCGCGCCGCATCGCCGACATCATCGGCGTGATCGACGGCATCGCCTTCCAGACCAACATCCTGGCCCTCAACGCCGCGGTGGAAGCCGCGCGCGCGGGCGACCAGGGCCGCGGCTTCGCGGTGGTGGCGGCGGAAGTGCGCACCCTCGCGCAGCGCAGCGCGCAGGCCGCCCGCGAGATCAAGACGCTGATCGGCGAGTCGGTCGGCCAGGTCGAAGCCGGCACCGCGCTGGTGGCCGCCGCGGGCGGCACGATGGAGGAGATCGTCGAGGCCGCCCGCAAGGTGAGCGAGCTGGTGGCCGAAATCGCTTCGGCCAGCCAGGAGCAGAGTTCCGGCATCGGCCAGGTCAACACCGCGATCACGCAGATGGACCAGGTGGTGCAGCAGAACGCGTCGCTGGTCGAAGAGGCCGCGGCGTCGACCGAGTCGCTGAAGGACCAGGCGAGCGCGCTGCTGCGCAAGGTCGCGCGCTTCCGGCTCGCCGGCGCGCCGGCCGCGGAGGCGCCGCAGCCCGCCGTGGCCCGCGCCGGGCTTCAGCGCAGCGCGCCGAACACCTTCGCCAGCAACGCGCTGCCGGTGCCCACGGGGTCGCGGCGGATCTTCCTCTCCTCCTCGCCGATCATGAAGTAGAGGCCGTCCAGCGCCTTGCGCGCGACGTAGTGGTCCACGGTGGGGTCTTCGGGGCGGTACAGCCCGAGGCCCTGCGCCTTCTGCGACACGCGCTCGTACTTCTCCACCAGCCCCACCTTGGCGGTGGCCCGGTGCACCACCGGCAGGAAGGTCCCGGTGAGGGGCGAGCGCGTCTTGTCGGCGAAGAATTCCGTCACGGAGGTCTCGCCGCCGGTGAGGATGCGCTTGGCGTCCGCCACCGACATGTTGCGCACCGCGCCCACCAGCAGGTTCTTCGCCATCGGCACGGCCGCCTCGGCGGCGCGGTTCAGGGAGACTTCCAGCTCCTCGAGCTGGCGCCGGAAACCGATCGCGGACAGCAGGCCGGACAGCTGCTGGATCGCCGGCGGCAGCGGGATGTGCACCTGCGGGTTGGCCAGGAAGCCGTCCGGGCGCCCGAGCAGCTGCACCGCGGCCAGCGCGCCCTTCTCGAGGGCCGTGCGCACGCCCTTGCCGGCATCGGCTTCGCTGAGCCCCGCGAGCAGCGACTGGGCGCGGACCGCGCAGGGAACGAGGAGGAGCGGGAGGGCGGCGGCGACGATCTGGCGGCGGTGCATGGCAGGCGGCAAAGCCAAGGATGAGCCATGATGCCGGAGACCGCGCCGGACGGTCAATCGCGCGCCTGCCACAATTGCAAGCTTATGTCCGACGCCTACATCCTCACCCTGTCCTGCCCCGACCGCCCCGGCATCGTCCACGCCGTCTCCGGCTTCCTGCTGGAGCGGGGCGGCAACATCGAGGAGGCGGCGCAGTACAACGACCACGGCACGGGCCTGTTCTTCATGCGGGTGCGCTTCGCCTGCGGCCAGCTCACGCAGGAGGACCTGGGCGTGCAGCTGAAGCTGTTCGCCGATGGCTTCCAGATGCAATGGCGGCTGCATGCCTGCGCGCAGCCGATGAAGACGGTGATCTTCGTCAGCCGGGAAGGCCATTGCCTGAACGACCTGCTGTTCCGGTGGAAGAGCGGCCTGCTGCCGCTGGACATCCGCGCCATCGTCTCCAACCACCGCGACTTCTACCAGCTGGCGGCGAGCTACAACGTGCCCTTCCACCACATCGCGATCAGCGGGGCGACCAAGGCCCAGGCCGAGGCGCGCCAGTACGAGGTGATCGAGAACGAGGGCGCGCAGCTGGTGGTGCTGGCGCGCTACATGCAGATCCTCTCGGACGACCTGTGCCGCAAGCTCTCGGGCCGGGCGATCAACATCCACCACAGCTTCCTGCCCAGCTTCAAGGGCGCCAAGCCTTATTACCAGGCGCACGAGCGCGGCGTGAAGCTGATCGGCGCGACCGCGCACTACGTGACCGCGGACCTCGACGAGGGCCCGATCATCGAGCAGGACGTGGCCCGCGTGGACCACAGCTACACCGTCGAGGATCTCACCGCCACCGGCCGCGACACCGAGGCCATGGTGCTGGCCCGCGCGGTGAAGTGGCACAGCGAGCACCGCGTGCTCCTGAACGGCCACAAGACGGTGATCTTCCGCTAGCAGGCCGCCCATGAACGCACCCGAACCGGTCGAAGTGCTGCAGCGCCGCGAGCTGCAGGCCCAGGTGGTGCAGGCGCTGCAGCAGGTGCTGCCGCAGGGCGCCCTGCTGTGGCACAACGAGGACACCACGCCCTACGAATGCGACGGCCTCACGGCCTACCGCCAGCGACCGCTGGTGGTGGCGCTGCCCGAGAGCGGGCAGCAGGTGCAGGAGGTGCTCAAGGCCTGCCACGCGCTCAAGGTGCCCGTGGTGGCCCGCGGGGCGGGCACCGGCCTTTCGGGCGGCGCCATGCCGCATGCGCTGGGCGTGACGCTCTCGCTGGCGAAATTCAACGCGATCCTGAAGGTCGATCCGGCGTCCCGCACGGCGGTCGTGCAGTGCGGCGTGCGCAACCTCGCGATCAGCGAGGCGGCGGCGAGCTACGGCCTGTACTACGCGCCCGATCCCTCCAGCCAGATCGCCTGCACCATCGGCGGCAACGTGGCGGAGAACTCCGGCGGCGTGCACTGCCTGAAGTACGGCCTCACGGTGCACAACGTGCTCAAGGTGCGCGGCTACACCGCCGCCGGCGAGCCGGTGGAATTCGGCAGCGACGCGCTCGACGCCCCCGGCTACGACCTGCTCGCCGTGATGATCGGCAGCGAAGGCATGCTGGCCGTGGTGACCGAAGTCACGGTGAAGCTGATCCCCAAGCCGCAGCTGGCGCGCTGCATCATGGCCAGCTTCGACGACGTGCGCAAGGCGGGCGACGCGGTGGCGGCGGTGATCGCCTGCGGCATCATCCCCGCCGGCCTGGAGATGATGGACAAGCCGATGACGGCGGCCGTCGAGGACTTCGTGCACGCGGGCTACGACCTCACGGCCGAAGCGATCCTGCTGTGCGAGAGCGACGGCACGCCGGAGGAGGTGGAGGAGGAGATCGGCCGCATGAGCGCGGTGCTGCGCGACGCCGGCGCCACCGCCATCGCCGTGAGCCGCGACGAGGCCGAGCGCCTGCGCTTCTGGAGCGGCCGCAAGAACGCCTTCCCGGCGTCGGGCCGCATCAGCCCCGACTACATGTGCATGGATTCGACCATCCCGCGCAAGCGCCTGGCCGACATCCTGCTCGCCATCCAGGAGATGGAAAAGAAGTACCAGCTGCGCTGCGCCAACGTGTTCCATGCCGGCGACGGCAACCTGCACCCGCTGATCCTGTTCGATGCCAACGATGCCGAGCAGCTGCACCGCTGCGAGAAGTTCGGCGCCGAGATCCTGGAGACCAGCGTCGCCATGGGCGGCACCGTCACCGGCGAGCACGGCGTGGGCATCGAGAAGCTCAACTCGATGTGCGTGCAGTTCAGCCCCGGCGAGCTGGAGCAGATGCGCGGGCTCAAGCGCGCCTTCGACCCGCGCGAGCTGCTGAACCCGGGCAAGGTGATCCCGACGCTGAACCGCTGCGCCGAGTACGGCAAGATGCTGGTGCGCGGCGGCCGCATCTCACGCCCGGACCTGCCGCGCTTCTGAGCCCCCAGGGTCGCCGCAGCGCGGCGCCCGGCTCCGATGGGGCGCAAGGAAACTGGGGGCGGCCCGGCGTCCCCTTGAACCGCCGGCGCCCCGTCAGCGCTTGCAGGCGGTATCGGTGACGACGATATCGTCGCGGGCGTCGTTGCGGTCGCGCCGCTGAAGCGGCCGGCCCGCCTCCACCAGCCGCTGGAAGCCCTGCTGGAAGTCGGTGCCGAGGTTCACCACCTCGCGCACTTCGGCCAGCGCCAGCTGGCCGCCTTCGTTCGCCGGCGGCGGTTCGTTCACCACCGGCGGCGGCGGGATCACGGGCGGCGGCGGCTCGACGACCGGCGGCGGCTGGATCACCGGCGGCGGCGCACTCGGCGCCAGCGCCCTCAGCGCGACCCCACCCGTCCCGGTGCTGGCCGCGACGCCGTCCACACCGGCCGGCCGCGTGGTGCCCGCCGCCTCAGCCACCTGCGGCAGCCCCGAGGCCGTCATGCTCGCGGCCTGCAGCACCTGCACGCTGTCGCCGGGGGCGAGCGTCGCACCCGGCGCGTACCTCACCAGCACGCGGCTGTCACTGCCCGTGGTGGCTCCGCCCGAGACCTTCAGCTGGTCGAACGCGCTCGCCGACCGGACATCCACGGCCAGCGTGGCGCCGGCCTGCTGCACGAGCTTGCCCTCCAGGGCCAGGGTGCCGAGGCTGCCGTCGCCGCCCGGGGCGATCGTGCCCTGGTTGGCGATGGTTCCGGTGCCGTTTGCCACCCGCACGGTGCCCGTGCCGGCCAGCGTGGCGCCGGCGAGGTTGTTGAAGTTGCCCGCGAGTGCCACCACGCTCGCACCGGTGACGTTGACGATGGAAGCGTTGTTCCAGGTCCCATCGAGCGTGAAGTCGCCCTCCACTTCCACCGAGGTTCCGGTGGCCGCGAAGGATCCGGCCGCGCCGTTCACCCCATTGGCTGCGGCTTCGCCGCCGGCCACGAGCACCTCGGGCGAGCGCAGGCGCACCGCGCCGCCGCGCGACGCCAGCAGGACGGACCCGCCCGCACCGCCGCTGCTGACGCTTGTGTCGCTGCCACCGGCGCCGCCGCGTGCATCCAGCACTGTGCTGTCGTCGAACACGAGGTCGCCGCCCGCGCGGGTGAGCGCGATGCTGCCGCCGGCACCGCCCACCCCCGCCGAAGCCGTGCCGCCGCCGGCGCTCACGAAGGGAAGGCTGAACGCCGCCGCCTCCAGCGAGACGGCGCCGCCGTTGCCGCCGCGGGCGCCGTCTCCGCCGACGGCGCGGATGCCGCCGAGGACGTCGACGTTGTCCGGATCGGGCACCTGCACCGTGAGCGTGCCGCCGGCCTTCACCTCGACGCTGCCGGCATTGCCGCCCTGGGCCACACCGCTGCCGCCATCGGCCAGGATGCCGAACAGGGGAAGGCCATCGGCCTGGGTGAGGAGGGTGACGTTGCCGCCGGCCGTGATGCTCACGTGGCCGCCGGCGCCGCCGACCTGGGCCGTGCCGAACTGTGCCGGGAATCCGGAACTGACGCCGACGATGGTGTCGTCGAACGCGACCCCGGAGCCGCCGTTGGCCATGATGCCACCGACCGTGACGCCACCCCCGGCGGCGATTCGGACGGTGCCGCCCGCGCCGCCGGTGCCCGCGCCCGTGTCCGGCGTCGTGCTCGCCGTGGTGGCTGGCACGCTGGCCGCGACCCTGGGCGTGCTGGGCGTGCTGGCGGCGAGCGTGGGAACGCCGGGGCCAACCGACAGGAACTCGCCGTCGAAGAAGATGGACGGAAGCACTTCGGCGCTGGCATCGATGAGGGTGGTGCTGACGTTGCCGCCGGCTTCCAGCGACACCAGGCCGCCGGCGCCGCCCACGCTGTCGGGGCCCGGCCCGAGGGCGATGCCGCCCCCAGCCAGGATCTCGCCCAGCGCGAGATTGCCGCCCGCCCGCATCTCGATGGTGCCGCCCTGGCCCGGCTGCTGCCCGAAGCCGCCGATGGCTACGGCCCGCGTGGTGCCGGCCGTCCTGATGTCGCCGCCGAGGGCGGACAGGTTCAAGCTGCCGCCTCCGCCCGCTGCGCCTTCGAGCGAGAAGCCGCCGCTCACGTCCAGCAGCCCGCCCAGGCTGCTGACGGAGCTTTCGCTGCCCTGGTCCAGCAGCGTGGTGCCGAGCGTGATCGAACGAGACGCCTCGAGGACGATGCTGCCGCCCTTGCCGCCCGCGGTGGGAACGAGGCCGGTCTCGTCGACACCGACGCCGAAGCCGCCGCGCGCGCTGAGCATGGCGGTGCTGAAGCCTTCCGGGTCCGCGATGTCGATCAGGCCGGCGTTCGGCCCGGTGCCCAGGGCGCTCAGCCGGATCGAGCCGCCGGCGCCGCCGCTCGCGCTGCCGCTGGGGCCGCCATCCGCGTGCACGAAGGCCAGGTGGATGTTGCCGGCGCGGGAAGTGACCGTGATGTCACCGCCCTTCGCGCCGGCCTCGCAGCAGGCCGCGCCGCTGGCGTTGATCGCGAGTCCGCTGATATCCTGCTGCGCATCGAGCGTGATCTTGCCGCCGGCCGCAGCCGAGGAGTAGCCGCTGGAGTTGATGTCGCCGAAATGGATGGAGCCGGCCTGCGCGCTCAGGGCGACGGGTCCACCGTCGGCCCAGTAGCTGCCGTTGCCGAGGATGCTGTCGCGGGCGATCACCTCGATGCCGCCGTTGGCGGCGGGCGTGGCGAAGGCTTGAATGCCGCCGTCGACGGTGGCGTCGCCGGCCATGGCCTTGAGGACCACCTTGCCGTCGACAGACTCCACCGAGTTGGCGCGGATGAAGCCGCTGTGCGTGAGCGTGCCGGCGAAGATGGCGACGGCGTCGCCTTGCAGGCGGCCCAGGTTGACGGCTGCCTTGCCATTGGCGGCCACCGTCATCACGATGCCCTCCAGCCCGCGGCCGGTGACCTGGAAGCTGTCGCCCGCGGCCAGGATCGCCGCGCCGCCCTGGGCAAACAGGCTGCCGTTGGGGCCGACCAGGACGTCAGGGCCGATCAGCCTGATGTCGCCGGAACGCGCGGTGATGCTGCCGTCGACGGACAGCTGGCCGGGCGTGATGCCCGGCGTGCGCGCGAACGTGAGCTTGCCGTTCGCGTCGGGACCGGTGACATCCAGCGTCGATGCGGTGAAGGCCGCGGTGTCGATGACGGCGCCCTGCCCCACTGTGATGCCGGACTGATTCACCAGCACCAGCCGGCCGTTGGAACTGAGGGTACCGAAGATCTCCGAGGGATTGCTCGTCACCACGCGGTTGATCGAGGTGCTCGTCGGCAGCGGCTGTTCAAAGCGCACGGTAGCGCCGGTGCCGATGATGGAGAAGGTCTGCCAGTTGATCGCGGAGTGGCTGGTCCCGGCGCCATTGGTGGTAGTAACCGTCATCAACGAACCCGAGGTGTCGATGCGGGCCGCTCCATGCACCGCCACGCCTCCTGTGGGCAGCACCGCGGTCTGGCCCCACGAGAGTTGCGGCTGCATTGCCCACGCCGCCATCACAGCCACCATCACCGCCGTCGGCCGCAAGGCACGCACGGACTTCGATGAAATTCTCGACATCCTCTTCTCCTGCCTGCCCTCGGGAGCGGCAACGGTAGCACAGCGCCCGAGCGCTCCGCAATGCAACCGATGGGGGAGGCCCGGTCCGGACTGGCCAGGCTATTCGCCGCCGCGCATCACCTGCTGCGCCAGGCACAGGTCGGCCCAGGCCTTGGCCTTGTCCGGCAGGTTGCGCAGCAGGTAGGCGGGGTGGTAGGTCACCACCACCGGCACGCCGTTGTAGCGGTGCACCCGCCCGCGCAGCCGGCCCACCGGCTCGGTGGTCTGCAGCAGCGTGTGCACGGCGAAGCGGCCCATGGCCAGGATGATCTTCGGCCGCAACAGCTCCACCTGCCGGCGCAGGAAGGGCTCGCACTGCGCGATCTCCTCCGGCTGCGGGTTGCGGTTGCCGGGCGGGCGGCACTTCAGGACGTTCGCGATGTACACGCCCTTGCGGCGACTGATGCCCAGCGCGGCCAGCATGTTGTCCAGGAGCTTGCCGGCCTGGCCCACGAAGGGTTCGCCCTGCAGGTCCTCGTTCTCGCCCGGCGCCTCGCCGACCACCATCCATTCGGCCTGCAGGTCGCCGACCCCGAACACCGTGTTCGTGCGTCCTTCGCACAGGCGGCAGGCGCGGCATTCGGCCACCGCGCCGGCGAGCGCCTCCCACTCCATGTCGCCCACGCCCGGCGTGCGCTGGCGCAGCGGCGCTTGCGCGATCGCCGGCGCGGGCCGCGACGGCGGCGCCCCGAAGGCCTCGGGAGCGCGGGAGGGCATCGGCGCTTCGGCGTGGACCGGCGTCTCGGCGTGGACCGGCGCTTCCGCACGGACCGGCGCTTCCGCACGGACCGGCGCTTCCGCACGGACCGGCGTTTCGCCGCGGACCGACGTTTCCAGCCGCACCGGCGCAACCTGCACCGCCGCCTCCGGCTCGGCGACCGCCGCGGCCGGCCAGAACAACTCGATCCCGATCTCGCGCAGGATCCCGCGTTGGCGTTCGTCGAGGTCGAGGCTCACAGCTTGTAGCTCATCACGATGGCGTCTTCGCGCCCATGCTCGGCGGGGTAGTAGTTCTTGCGCTCGCCCACGCGCCGGTAGCCGTAGCGCTCGTACACCTCCTGCGCCCGCTTGTTGCTGGTGCGCACCTCCAGCCACACCCAGTGGGCATTCTGGCCGCGGGCCCAGAGCGCGAGGGCGTCCAGCATGACGCGGCCCCAGCCCTGGCCCTGGTGGGGTGGGTCGACCGTGATGTTCAGCAGATGCACCTCGTCGACGCCCAGCATCGCCACGAAGTAGCCGATCACCACGTCGCCGGCGCACAGCAGCTGGGCCTGGTAGCCGGAGCGCAGCGAATCGGAGAAGTTGCCGCGCGTCCACGGGTGGCCGTAGGCCCGCCGTTCGATCGCGACCACCGTCTCGAGCCGCGACTCGGTCATGGGCTCGAAGCCCGCCTCGATGGTCTTGAATACTGCGCTCATGAGGAAGATTCCGCCGCCGGGCGGTGCAGGTCCTTGCGCGCCCGCTCGGCGGCGCGCTCGGCCGTAGTTTGCGCCACTTTGTCCCGGATGTAGAGCGGCAGGGCCTCTGCCGCGCCGTGCGTCCGGCCATCGGCCAGCATCGCGGGGGCCAGGCGCAACAGGGCGCGTGCCGTTGGCAAGGCCGGCACCTGCGTGGCCGCCGCAGGAAGGCGCGCACCGTGCAGCTCCAGCACGTTGCCGGCGATGGCCCAGCCGGGGGGCACCTGCGCGTCCTCGGGCCGGCCGAGCGCGGGAGGCGCGCAGGTCACCCAGGCTTCGCCGACGCGCTCGTAGGCCGCGAAATAGACCTCGCCCATCCGGGCGTCGAGCATCGCCACCACCCGCGTCACCCCGGCGACACCGTGCGCCTCCTCGGCCACGGCCAGCAGGGTGTCGATGGGCAGCACCGGCACGTCGGCGCCGAAGCCGAGTCCCTGCGCCACGGCGGCAGCGGTGCGCAGGCCGGTGAAGGAGCCCGGCCCGCGCCCGAAGGCGATGGCGTCGAGCGCGTCCAGGGTGAGGCCGGCCTGCGCCAGCAGGTCCTCGATGGCCGGGATCAGCGCGGCCGAGGCCTGGGCGCCGCCCGGGCCCGTGCGCTCCAGCACGGGCAGGCCAGCGCCGCGCGCGACCGCGATGGACAGGGTTTCGGTGCTGGTGTCGAAGGCGAGGAGGTTCAAGGAATCGCCATTATCGAAGCTTCGCCGCACCCATAATGGCCCGCATGCCGCGCTGGTCCCGCCTCGCCTGCATCCTCCTGCTCTGGGCCTGGGCCGGCGCGCAGCCGCTGGCCCAGCCGCTGCCGCCCGAAGCCGAGGCGGTGCTGGCGCAGGGCGAGCTGCCGCGCGACGCGGTGACGGTGCTGCTCGCGCCGGCCGAAGGCGGCCCGGCGCGCATCGCCCACCGGATCGACGCGCCGGTCAACCCCGCTTCCGTCGCCAAGCTGGCCACCACCTTCGCGGCGCTGGAGATGCTCGGCCCCACCTACACCTGGACGACGCCGGTCTACTTCGACGGCCCCGTGCGCGAGGGCGTGCTGCAGGGCAACCTGGTGCTCAAGGGCCAGGGCGATCCGAAGCTGGTGGTGGAGCGGCTGTGGCTGCTGCTGCACCAGGTGCAGTCGCTGGGCGTGCGCAGCATCGCCGGCGACATCGTGATCGATCGCAGCGCCTTCGCCCTGCCGCCGCACGATGCGGCGGCCTTCGACGGCCAGCCGCTGCGGCCCTACAACGCCAGCCCCGATGCGCTGCTGGTGAACTACAAGGCCGTGACCCTGACCTTCACGCCCGACAACGGCAGCGCCCGGGTGCGCGCCGAGCCGCCCCTGGCCGGCGTGCAGTGGCCCGCCGCGGTGCCGGTGGCCACGGGCACCGAATGCGGCGACTGGATCACGGCGCTGGCGGCCGATTTCCGCAACCCGGCGCAGGTGCGCTTCGGCGGGCGCTTTCCCGCCGCCTGCGGCGAGCGGGTGTGGCAGCTCGCCTTCCCCGACGCGGCCGGCTACACGCTGCGCGCGGTGGCCGCGATGTGGAGCGGCATCGGCGGCCAGCTGCGCGGCCAGGTGCGCGAGGGCCTGGTGCCCGCCGGCCTGAAGCCGGTGCTGGAATTCGCCTCGCCGCCGCTGGCGGAGGTGGTGCGCGACATCAACAAGTACAGCAACAACGTGATGGCGCAGCAGGTGTTCCTGACCCTGAGCCTGCAGCAGCGCGGCACCGGCACCTTCGAGGGCTCGCGCGAGGTGCTGGGCGACTGGTGGCGCGGCCGCTTCGGCGGCGAGCCGCCGCACACCGAGAACGGCTCCGGCCTGTCGCGCAGCGAGAGCATCACGGCGCGCCAGCTCGGGCAGCTGCTGCAGGCCGCCTGGGTCTCGCCGCTGATGCCGGACCTGGCCGCGTCGCTGCCGGCGCTGGGGCTGGACGGCACGCTGCGCCGGCAGCGCCAGAACATCGGCCTGGCGCACCTGAAGACCGGCAGCCTCAGCGACGTGTCGGGCGTGGCCGGCTACGTGCACGGCCAGCAGGGCCGCCGCTGGATCCTGGTGGCGATCGCGAATCACCCGCGCCGCGCTTCCGTCATCCGCAACCTGGTGCCGGTGCTGGTGGAGTGGGCCGCGCGGCAGTAGCTGCCCGCGTGGCGGGGAGGAGGGCCGGCGCCGGCCCAGGCGTCGGGACCGAGCCCGAGCCCGAGACCGAGACTGGGCCCGCGCCCGCGCCCGCGCCCGCTGCCGACGCGCCTACCAGCGCTCGCGGATGCGATTGAAGGCGAAGTCGCCGAAGATCACGTGGCCGCGCGGCGTCGGGTAGACGCGGTCGGCGAACAGGAAGCGGTTGTAGTCCGCGCCGGCGGTGACGGTGGAAGGCGTGCACAGGTTCGAATTCACCTGGCCCGCGCCGGTGCCGATGCCGGGGCCGGGATCGACCGAGGTGCACACCACGGCGGTGCCGTTGGTGAGGTCGAAGCCGCTGGCGCCGGGATTGGCCGTGACGAGGTTGAATTCCAGCGCCGCGTCGATGTACAGGACGTTGGCGCCGAGGTCCACCATCGAGATCAGCAGCCGCTCGTTGAAGCTGCGCGGCTGGTTGGCGCCGGTGTTGCCGGAGACGGCGCTCAGGCGCTCCAGCAGCCCGGCCTGCCCGGTTTCGAGCGCCCAGGCCGAGCGGCCCAGGTTGTAGGGGCCGACCACCGCGACGTGCTCCGCGCCGGCGTTGACGAGCCGGCGCACCTGCGCCGCCAGCTCCTGGGCCGCCTGCTGCACGTTCTGCTGCGCCTGCGCTTCGGTGATCGCGCCGTCGAGGACGGCCTTGGCCTGCACGATCACCTCCGAGGTGCCGGCGCTCACCAGCACCAGGTCGTTCGCGCCGAGGGTGTTGGCGGCGAGGAAGGTGTCGACCTGCTGCGCGACCGAGAGGGTGCCCGTGTTGCCGGCGGCATCCGTGCTGGCGCTGACGCGCGCATTGCCGGTCGCGAACGACAGGCCGCCCGCGGCGCTGGGCGCCAGCGGCAGGCCGAAGCCATTGGCGACGAACTGGGTCCAGTTGTTCACGCCGCCGTCGTTGACGGTGTAGCGCTGGCCGTTCTGGCCGAGGTCGCCCATCGCATCGCCGAAGGCGACGACGCGCGTCGGAGTGAAGCTGGATTCGATCGAGCCGCCGCCGCAGGCGGCGAGCAGCAGGGCCGAGGCGCAGGCGGCGATCAGCCACGCGCGGCGCAACCACTGAGAAGGCATGGAAATCTCCGATGAAACAGGCGAGTGTACCGAGGGCCGGTTAACCGCTCGTAAGCGCGGGCTGCGCCTATTCGGCGGCGGCGCGGCGCAGGCGGTCGCGCACGCCCTCCCACTCGGGCGACTCGGGCGGCGCCTCCACCCAGATCAGCCGCACGCCCGCGGCATCGAAATCGCGCAGCACGGCGAACAGCTGGCGCGCCGTTTCGACCGCGTCGTCCGGCATGCGCCGGTAGTGCGGCGTGCGGGTGCGCAGCGGGCTGCGGGCATACACGGCGACGGCCGCGGCATCGGCGCCGAGCACGTCGAGCGCGGTCTGCAGCGCCCGGGCGTCCATCAGCCGCACCCGTGCATTCGGCGCGTAGTGCGAGGCCAGCGTGCCGGAGGCGCGCGGCCCCGGCTCGGTGCGCTCCTCGGGCAGCCACACCCGCTCGCCGCAGGCCGCCTCGATCTGCGCCCGGGTGAGCGTGCCGGGGCGCAGCAGCACCGGCACCTCCCGCGTGCAGTCCACGATGGCCGACTCGATGCCGACCGTCGTGGCGCCGCCATCGAGCACCGGCAGGGACTCGCCGAACTCGCTCGCCACGTGGGCGGCGGTGGTGGGGCTCACGCGGCCGAAGCGGTTGGCGCTCGGGCCGGCGACGCCGAACACGGGCGGGCTGGCCTGGGCCGCCGCCAGCAGCAGCGCGTGGGCCACGGGATGGGCGGGGCAGCGCAGGCCGATCGTGTCCTGCCCGCCGGCCGCGGCGCGCCCCAGCTCGGGCCGGCGCGGCAGGATCAGCGTGAGCGGGCCGGGCCAGAAGGCGTCCATCAGGCGCTGCGCGACGGGCGGAACGCCGGCGGCGAAGCGCCGCGCCGCCGCCGCATCGGGCACATGCACGATCAGCGGATGGTCGCTGGGCCGGCCCTTGGCGGCGAAGATGCCGGCCACCGCGGCATCGTTGCCGGCGTCGGCGCCGAGGCCGTAGACCGTCTCGGTGGGGAAGGCGACCAGGCCGCCCGCCGCGAGCACGCGCGCCGCTTCGGCGATGGAGCTGTCCTGCCGGCCGTCGAGGATCATGCGGCTCAGAAGGCTTCGATGCCGAGGCGTTGCGCCGCGTCCAGCGCGGTCGCGCGCACCGAGGCCACGCTGGGGCCGGTGACGGTGAGGTGCCCCATCTTGCGGCCAGGCCGCGCCTCGGCCTTGCCATAGAGGTGCAGGTGGGTGCCGGGCAGCGACAGCACGCCGGCCCAGTCGGGCGTCTGCGCGGTCGTGGCGCCGGCGCGGAACCAGAGCTCGCCCAGCAGGTTCAGCATCAGCGCGGGGCTGTGCTGGCGCGGCTGCACCAGCGGCAGGCCGGCGAGCGTGCGTACCTGCAGCTCGAACTGCGAGACATCGGCGCCCTCGATGCTCCAGTGGCCGCTGTTGTGCGGCCGCGGGGCCATCTCGTTGACGACCAGCGAGCCGTCCGCCAGGCCGAAGAACTCGATGCACAGCACGCCGACGTACTGCAGGCCCTCGGCGATGGCCTTGGCAGCCTCGATCGCGCGCTGGCCCAGGGCGGCGGGCACGCACTCGCCGTGCACCTCCGTGACCGCCAGGATGCCGCCGCGGTGCAGGTTGCGCTGCACCGGCAGGTGCACCATCGCGCCGTCGCGCCCGCGCGCCACCACCACCGAGCATTCGAAGGCGAGCGGCAGCATCTTTTCGAGCACGCAGTCGGCGCGCTTGAGGCTCTCCCAGGCCGTGCGCAGCTCCGCGCGGGTGGCCACGCGGACCTGGCCCTTGCCGTCGTAGCCCAGGCGCGCCGTCTTCAGGATGCCGGGCAACAGCTCGTCGCCGGCGGCGGCGAGCTGCGCCTCGCCCGCGATCACCGCATGCGGCGCGCAGGGCACGCCGCAGCGCAGGAAGTGCGCCTTCTCCTCGACGCGGTCCTGCGCGATGGCGACCGCCGACGCGGCGGGCGCCACGGGCCGCTGCTGCGCCAGTTGCGCCAGCGCGGCGGCCGGCACGTTCTCGAACTCGGTGGTGATCGCGTCGGCGTGGCCGCACAAGGCGGCGAGCCCCTGTGCGTCGAGATAGTCGCTGCGCACGTGCCAGTGGCTCACGCGCCCGGCGGGGCTGCCCTGGTCGGGATCGAGCACCGCGGTGAAGTAGCCCATGCGCTGGGCCGCGTGCACGAACATGCGACCAAGCTGGCCGCCGCCCATCACGCCGAGCGTGGCTCCCGGAAGAATCACTGTCATGCCGGGTCCCGCGGCGGCGGCAGCGTCATGGCGCGCGCCGCTTCGGTCTGGCGGGCGCGGAAGGCTTCCAGCTTCGTGCGCAGGGCGGCGTCCTCGTTGGCGAGCATGGCGACGGCGAACAGGGCGGCATTGGCCGCGCCGGCCGCGCCGATCGCGAAGGTGGCCACCGGAATGCCCTTGGGCATCTGCACGATGCTGTGCAGGGAATCGACGCCCTGCAGGTGGCGGCTGGCGACCGGAACGCCGAGCACCGGCACCGCCGTCTTGGCGGCCAGCATGCCGGGCAAGTGGGCTGCGCCGCCGGCGCCGGCGATGATCGCCTTGATCCCGCGCCCCGCGGCGGCCTGCGCATAGGCGAACATGTCGTCCGGCATCCGGTGCGCCGAGACGACCCGGGCCTCGTGGGCGATGCCGAACTCCTGCAGGATCTGCACCGCGTGCTGCAGGGTCTCCCAGTCGCTGCTGGAGCCCATCACGACCCCGACCGTCACGCTTGCGCTCATGTCCATAGAATTCCTGCAAAGACCCCGAATTTTACTTTTGCGAGCGGAGGAACCCCGGCCATGATCGACATCACCATAGAAAACTTCGAACAGGAGGTGGTTGCCGCCTCGATGAGCCAGCCCGTGCTGGTGGATTTCTGGGCGCCCTGGTGCGGCCCGTGCAAGGCCATCGGCCCGATCCTGGAGAAGCTGGAGGGCGAGTACGGCGGCGCCTTCCGGCTGGCCAAGGTCAACTCGGACGAGGAGCAGCAGCTCGCCTCCGCCTTCGGCATCCGCAGCATCCCCACGGTCGTCCTGATGAAGAACGGCCAGCCGGTGGACGGCTTCATGGGCGCCCTGCCGGAAGGCAAGGTGCGCGAGTTCCTCGACAAGCACGTGCAGGCGCTGGCCGGTGCGGAAGAGGAGGAGGAGGCCGAGCTGGAAGAGCCCGAGGCGCTGGACGCCGAGGGCCGGCTGGAGAAGCTGCAGCACGCCGTGGCCACCGACCCGGCCAACGACGACGCCCGCTTCGACTACGTGAAGGCGCTGCTGCTGGCGGGCCGCCAGGGCGATGCGCGGCGCGCCTTCGAGCCGGTGGCGAACAAGGCGGGGCTGTCGCGGCGCATCGATGCGCTGGCGCGCTGGCTGGACGCGATCGAGTTCGCCGCCGGGCATGCCTCGCCGGCCGACCTGGACGCGAAGATCGCCGCCAACCGGCGCGACTTCCAGGCCCGCTTCGACCGCGCGCGCCTGCTCGTGGCGCAGCAGCGCTGGACCGCCGCGATGGACGAGCTGCTGGAGATCCTGATGCGCGACAAGGCCTGGAGCGAGGACCTCGCCCGCAAGACCTACATCGCGATCCTGGAGATCATCGAGCCGCCGAAGCCCAAGGTGGCCGAAGGCCAGGTGCCGCCGGAAGATCCGACGGTGGCGACGTACCGGCGGCGGTTGTCTAGCGTGGTGCTGTCCTGAGACCTGCGGTCGGTAGCCGGCGGCTAGCGGCCGGCGGCCGGCGGCCGGCGGCCGGCAGCCGGCAGCCGGCCGCCTGAGTTTCAGCCCGCCGTCAAGCGGTCGAGTGCCTCGCGGTACTTGGCCGCCGTCTTCTCGATCACGTCCTTGGGCAGGCGCGGCGCCGGCGGGGTCTTGTCCCAGGGCTGGCCGTCGATCTTCACGCTCTCCAGCCAGTCGCGCACGAACTGCTTGTCGTAGCTGGGCGGGTTCTCGCCCTTGGCGAAGGCGGCCTGGTAGCCCTCCACCGGCCAGTAGCGGGAGGAGTCGGGCGTGAGCACCTCGTCCATCAGCACCACCTCGCCGCGCTCGTCGAGGCCGAACTCGAACTTGGTGTCGGCGATGATCAGGCCCTTGGTCAGCGCGAAATCCGCCGCCTCGCGGTAGATGCGGATGCTCAGGTCGCGGATGCGCGCGGCGAGCTGCGGGCCGATCGCCTCCACCACCTTCTCGTAGCTGATGTTCTCGTCGTGGCCGCTCGCGGCCTTGGCGGCCGGCGTGAAGATCGGCGCGGGCAGCTTGCTCGCGTTCTTCAGGCCCGCAGGCAGCGGCACGCCGCAGACCGATTGCGTGGCCTGGTACTCCTTCCAGCCGCTGCCGGCGAGGTAGCCACGCACCACCGCTTCCACCAGGATCGGCCGCAGGCGCTTCACCAGCATGGAGCGGCCCTGCACCTGCGGCACTTCGGCCGGCGTGACCACGCTTTCGGGCGCCTCGCCGGTCAGGTGGTTGCGGCAGACGTGGCCCAGGCGCGCGAACCAGAACAGCGCCATCTTGGTCAGGATCTCGCCCTTGCCGGGAATCGGCTCGCCCATGATCACGTCGAAGGCCGAGAGCCGGTCGCTCGCCACCATCAGGATCCGGTCGCTGCCGACGGCATAGTTGTCGCGCACCTTGCCGCGCGCGAGCAGGGGCAGGGAGGTGAGGTTGGAGGTGTGGAGGGCGGTGGGCATGGGGATCGCGGCGAGGGAGACTGGCTCCTCATTGTCGCCTACCGCGGCACGGCTCCGGGGTCCCCGCTTCACGCGAAGCGAAGGCGCGGCTCGATGGATGCAATGCGCTCGAAGTCCCGGTCGGCGTGCAGCAGCGGTTCGTCGGCTTCCACGGCGCAGGCTGCAATGAGGCAGTCGTTCGGGCTGCGCAGGGTGATGCCTTCCCAGCGGCAGCGGGCGTACAGCCAGGCGGCGTGCCGCGCCGTCTGACGCGGCGCCTCGGGCAGGAATGGGCGCACCTCCTCCAACTGCTGCTGAAGCCGGACGAAATGCGGGATATCGCGCGCGCCTTGGAGAACCTCCTGGAAGACGACGTCGGGCATGAGGACGATCTCCCCGGCGCGCAGCGCTGAATCCAGGCGCCGCGCCGCGACCGATCGACGCGCGCGCAGGAACTCGATCCAGGCGGACGAGTCGGCAATCATCGCGAGCGTGGCTTCTTGCGGCTCGCAGGACCTGCCTTGGCACCCTGCAAGGGACGCCGCGGTTCCGCTACGTGCGGCACTTCCCGGAACAGCGCCTTCGGATCGTAATCGTCCGCGATCACCCCCGAGCCCGCCAACGCGAGCAAGCCGGCGTAGTCGGGCTTGCGTACGTACGCGCGCAGCGCTGCCTCGACAGCGGCTTTCTTCGTCTTGACGCCGGCGCGCTCCATCGCCCGCGCGATCAGCTCATCGTCGAGGACGATGTTGGTCCTGGTGTTCACGCCTACACCTCCGATGTGTATGCATTATGGCTCGCGGCCGCCCATGAGAAAAGCCGCCCGCAGGCGGCTTTTCGGCGGGGGCGCAGGCAGTTCAGTTCACCACTTGCGCGAGCTCGCCCTTGGCGTACTTGCCCGCCACCGCCTGCAGCGGCGCGCCCTTGATCTTGCCGGCCTGGCCTTCGCAGCCGAACTCGAGGTAGCGCTGCTTGCAGATCTGCTTGGCCGCCTCGCGGGCCGGCTTCATCCAGTCGCGCATGTCGAACTTCTCGGGGTTCTCGGCCATGAACTTGCGCACCGCGCCCGTCATCGCCAGCCGGATGTCGGTGTCGATGTTGATCTTGCGCACGCCGTGCTTGATGGCTTCCTGGATCTCCTCCACCGGCACGCCGTACGTTTCCTTCATGTTGCCGCCGTACTGGCGGATGATGGCCAGCAGCTCCTGCGGCACCGAGGAGGAGCCGTGCATCACCAGGTGCGTGTTGGGGATGCGGCGGTGGATCTCCTTGATGCGGCCGATCGCCAGGATGTCGCCGGTGGGCTTGCGCGAGAACTTGTAGGCGCCGTGGCTGGTGCCGATGGCGATCGCCAGCGCGTCGAGCTGCGTCTTCTTGACAAAGTCGGCGGCCTGCTCCGGGTCGGTCAGCAGCTGGTCGCGCGTCATCGTCGCTTCGGTGCCGTGGCCGTCCTCCTTGTCGCCGCGCATGGTTTCGAGCGAGCCGAGGCAGCCCAGCTCGCCTTCGACCGTCACGCCCAGCCGGTGCGCCATGTCCACGACCTTCTTCGTCACGTCGACGTTGTAGTCGTAGCTGGAAATGGTCTTGCCGTCGGACTCGAGCGAGCCGTCCATCATCACGGAGGAGAAGCCGAGGTCGATCGCGCCCTTGCACACGTCGGGGCTCTGGCCGTGGTCCTGGTGCATCACCAGCGGGATCTGCGGATATGCCTCGATGGCGGCCTGGATCAGGTGCTTGATGAAGGATTCACCGGCGTACTTGCGGGCGCCGGCGCTCGCCTGCAGGATGACCGGCGCGCCGACTTCCTTGGCCGCTTCCATCACGGCCTGGACCTGTTCGAGGTTGTTGACGTTGAAGGCCGGGATGCCGTAGCCGTTGGCGGCGGCATGGTCCAGCAGTTCGCGCATGGAGACGAGAGGCATGACAGTTCCTGGGGACGGCGACGATGAAACCGCCCGTTCGCTGGAACCGGGCGGCAACTGCGGGCCATTCTAGCGACGGACGGATGCCGCACGCCGCGCCGGCGCGGGTCGGCAGGCCCCTGGATCCGAGAAGGTGTGCGCCCGCTTCGCAGTCAACCGGATCCGACGACAGGCAGGCAGCAGCCGACCGACGGGCGGCACCGAGAAGTTTGCGGCAGCGCAAGTTGGGGAATTCGCCTATCAAGAATTCTTGTGGTAGGCCGTTAATAGCGGAATCCCACTGCCAGTTCCATGACGTACCTGCCCTTTGCCTGCGAGCCGGGATCGCGCACCCGCCACGGTCATGGCCTGGCGCGCGTGGTCGCGGCGATGGCTGCTTGTGCGGCTCTCGCCGTCCCCGCCGAGGCCGTTGCGGCCAGCGGCAGCATCGGCGTGGCGGCGCATGTGCGGGCCTGGACCCGCGTGGAGACGGCCGGGGCGCCCGTTGTGCTGGTGGTGACGGCGGCCGATGTGCAGCGTGGCTGGGTGGAGCTGAGCGAGCCGGTCGTACTGACGGTCCGCAGCAATGCGCAGCGCGGCCCCGCCGTCGTCGTCTGGACGAGTGAGAACCTGGTCCGGCAAGGCGTGCTCACCGGCTTTTCCGACCCGGTGCGCCTCGGCCCGGGCCAGGGAACCATCCAGCTGCCGCCGCAGAAGCCGGCCGACCAGGTGCGCTACCAGCTCCATGTGCGCCTGCAGCTCGCCACCGGCGTCACGCCGGGTGAATACGCCTTCCCGCTGCGGTTCCTCGCGGTCGACGGCGAGACGGTCTCCGCCGCCCTGCGCTGAGCGCGCCGAGGCTCACGGCGTGACGGTCATGGTGACGCTGTCGCTGTAGGCGCCGGGCGAGACGTCCTGGTTGGCGGCGATGCGGCCGTAGTACGTGTAGGTTCGGCCTGGCCGGTTGGCAAATTCCGACCCCGTGGTGAGGACCTGCGTGCGGGCGGCGTCGCTGTACAGCTGGTATTGCAGCGCGTCGCGGCCGTTGCTCATGCTGCGCGCATTGACGTTTCCGGAGCTGCCTGCGCTGAAGCTGTAGCTGGGGCGGTCGCCGCCTGAGTCGCACACGTAAGTGACGTTGAACGACGCGTCCAGCACGGTCGCCTGAGCGGCCTGGTAGGTTCCGAAAGCCAGCGGATCGACCGTGATACTGCAGGCCGCCTGCGCCGACCCGCCAGCCAGCACGAGCACTGCGCCGAGTACGCGGAGCCGCGCCGCCATGGTGCGCTTCATCTGGAACATTGCATCTCCACTACGACTGGCCCGTCCTTGGGCACGTCCACCTCGCCTGCACAGCTGCCGTCGGCGGTCGTGACCTTCTGCTTGCCGGTCAGGAGCCCCGTCACGCGCGCCGTGCCGTTCTTCAGCAGCGCCGAGACTTCCGCACCTCCTTCGGAGCTGAAGTACAGGCGCTGGTCGCGCAATTGTGCGCCGCGGACGCCGACCTCCGCGCTGCGCACCTCCCGGATATCGAACTTCACGCCCACCACCGACCCTGGCGCCGGGCGCACCGCGTGCACGTCGCTGCCGGAGTACCAGCGGTTCATCGGGATCGCGTTTTCATCCAGGCTCACGCGCAGCTCCTCGTAGCCGGGCAGGTCGCTCACCCAGTAGTAGCCGCGCGCGTCGGTGGTGCCCACGCGCATGCCGTTGCGGTAGACGCCGACACCGGGCAGGCCCTGCGCATCGACCACCACCGCGGCGTTGGACACGTTGCTGCCGACGGTATGCGTGCCGTAGCCCGCCATCAGGCCGCTGTGCCAGGCGAGGCGCCAGGCATTGGCGGCGCCGCTGGCCTGCACGTTCGCCTTGACGGTACCCGGCCCGGTGTCCTGCTCGGCGTAGCCGGTGAACGATCGCTCGCCGTGTTGCTGGCGCGCGTCCACCCGCCAGGCCGAACCCCCCGGCGTGGGCAGCTTCGCGTAGGACAGCTGCTGCGTCGTGCCGCTGCGGTCGCTGCTCGTGAAGGAGGAGCCGATGTAGCCGGGCACCGGGGTCCAGGTGAGCATCAGCTGCACGTTGGCTCCCAGCAAGGTGCTGCGTCCCACCGTCGCCTGCAGGAAGACCGTTTCGCCGAACCGGCGCGCGAAGCCGACATCCCAGAAGGACGTGCGCGCATGGTCGGCGAAACGCGCCGCGCCCAGGTTCAGCGTGAACTGGCTGCCGCGCTCGGTGGCCCACGCCTGGCGGGTGGACAGCTGGGTCGTCCGGCGCTGCACGAAGGTGCCGTCGAGGCCGAAGGAGGGCTCCGGCCGGGACAGCAAGGCCGTGCTGCTGCTCCAGTACCTGGACGTGTACACGTGCGTCAGGAAGAAGCCCCGCGGCGAAGCCTCGTTCCTCGCCCGCCCCACCATCACGCCGGCCCCGACCTCGCCGAACCTGGCGACATCCAGCGCGAAGCCGGCCTGCGCTTCGGCGAACCCCTTGCGCGCCTCCGCGCGGCCCGTGAGCGTCAGGAAGTCGGTGACGCCCAGGAGGTGCGAAGCGCGCAGTTGCAGCCCCTTGTCGGTGTCGTGCGGATCCACCCCGGCCTGGTAGGCGAACTCGTGGGCGCCGGCGCGCACGGTGTTGTTGCCCACGTAGCGGTTCTGCTGCACCACGGTTTCGTTGCCGAACATGTCGCGCAGCACCACGCGCACGTCGGTCGCTCCCGCCGCGAAGCCGCGCAGCCCCTGCAGGTCGAAGGTGCCGGGATTGACGGCGAACGAGCCCTGGCGCACGCCGTTGACGTACACGTCCGCCGTGGAGGGGAACTTCACGGCGGTGGTGAGGCTGGTGGCCGCGAGGCGCGCGTTGGCCGCGGCGCTTCCCGCGATCAGGGTGCCGAAGCTCACGCCGCGCAGCACGTTCCAGGTGGCCAGCCCCGGGTCGGGCACGTCCAGCGTGCCGATGTCGAGGCGCAGGGCGCGCTCCGGCCAGTCGCGCCGGATGGTGGTGCGCAGCGGAAAGGAATGCGTGATGCCGTCGACGAACGTGGCGCTGCGCTCGTCGATGAACTGCCAGGCCTCCAGGGCGGCGTTGAAGCGCGTCGTGGCGTCGAAGGCGCGGCTGCTGCCGCTGCCCGACGTGCCCAGCTCGTAGTCCAGCAGCAGGCCGTTGGCCTGCGACACGGGCGTGCCGGCACGTCGCTGGGCGGTGAAATCCATGGCGGTGGCGGTTCCAAGCTCCGCCGGGTCGAGGACGATCGACAGCCGCGTTTGCGCCTCGTCGAAGCTCACGTCCGGCCCGAGCGCGCGCACGGCGACCGCATCGCGACCGTCCAGCTTGCGGCTTGCGGGGATCTTCTTCAGGCCGAGGGCCCTGGCGTCCTCGACGGACAGCCAGAGTTCGCCGTCCTCCATCCATCCCACGATGCCCGCACGGGCCAGGCCGTTGACGACCACCTCCATCGGGACGCGAGCCGGCGCCGCGAACGCGCAGGCGCAGGCCAGCGCCAGGGCAGCTGCGAAGATGGCCGGCGCGCGCATCGAATCCTTAGCGGCAGGCCTCCGCGAGGTCCGCGTTCAGTTTGATGACCGAATCGTCCTGCAGCCGCAGCTGCAGCTCCTGCATGCGGCCGCGTGCGCAATCCTCCTTGCCCACCGTGAAATGCAGCACCCGGGTGGCGCCGGCCAGCACGTAGGGATTCGGATACGTGCGCGGCAGGCCGCCGAGGGTGATGCCGTCGATGCGCGTGCGGCCGTCGCCCGCGTTGTGCACCTGCAGCCGCAGCTCGCCGCTGGCCACGCCGGTCGTCGCCTGCAACTCGGCGCGCGTGGGCCGGGCGCTCACGAACACGGGAACGCCGAAGTTCACCAGCATGCTGACCTGGGCGCCGCGGGGTCTGCCGGCGTTCGCGTTCTCCACCTCCTTCAGGAAAACGCGGTACGTCTTTTCCACCGGCCCGCCGTCGCCGTCGATGCCCACGCGCACCACCCGCTTCTGGCCGGGCGGCACATTGAGTCCCGGCGGATAGACCGCCAGGTCCTCGGTGGGGCTGTACTTCTCGCTCCCGTCTTCGGCCGTGGTCCAGGCCACGGGATTCACCTCGATCTGCAGCGGCTCGGCCCCTTCGTTGGTGACCGTGATGACGGCCGTGCGGACCTTGCCGCCGAGCTCCAGCTTCAGGGGGGCGACGCCGAAGACGCCGGCCTGCGCGCCCGTGGCGGCCGCGACGAGGGCAGCGGCCGCTGCGCCGCGAAGGAGTTTGTGCAGCATGGGGGAGGCTCCGTGTCTGGGGTAATGCTGGTGCGCTCTGCTGGCGGGACGCATCACGCGCTGGAGGGTGCCGTGCCGGGTTCGGTGGCCGATCGGAGTCGGCCGGCTGCCTTCAAGGCGTGATGCTGACCGTGACGGTATCGGCGTAGGCGCCCATCGTCGCGTTCGCAAAGGCGCCGGCCGCTATGGCGCCGTTCGCGTTCACCGTCACCGTGGTCGCCGCGCCCAGGCCGCTGCCGGTGCTGGATGCGAGCACCAGGCTGTAGGGAATGAAGTCGGCGGCGCCGGGCCCCTTCATGCGCATCTGCGCGCCCGAAGGATTGGCCCCGGTGTTGGCCGAGAGCGTCCAGACCGCGCCTTTGGTGCACCAGAACGTCACCGAACCGGAGGCGTTCACCGCGCCCCCGTCGGCCGGGTCGAGGTTGCCGAAGGCTACCGGCGCGGTACCGGTGATCTTGCAGTTGCCCACGACCGTGGCCGTCACCTGGAGCGTCGACGAGTCGGCGGCGAGCGCATCGGTGGCGATCCCGCACAGCGCGGCCAGAACGATGACGATGGAATTCAGTCTTTTCACAACCAGCACCGCTTCTCGCGGCCCCCATGGCGGAGGCTTGCGAGCGCGGCCCCCTCTTCTTGTACCTGTTGCTCGAACGAGGCGCGCGCGGCGGATCGCGCGGGCCCTTGCCCTACGGAGCGATGGTCACCGTGACGGTGTCGCTGTAGTTGCCCGCAACGGCATCCTGGTAGGCGGTGCCGGTGAGCGAGGCATCGGCGTTCACCGTGATGGCCGTCGACTTGCCCGAGCCGGTGCCCGACCCGGACGCGAGGGCCAGCGTGTAGCTGATGAAGTCCGCCGCGCCGGGCCCCTTCATGCGCTTCTGCGCGCCCGACGCGTTGGCGCCGTCGTTCGCCGTCAGGCTGTAGCTGGTGCCGTTGGTGCACCAGAAGGTCACCGAGCCGGTAGCCGTCTGGTTGGCGGGAGCCATCGGGTCCAGGTCGGGGAAGGCGGCGACGGCGCTGGTGTCGAACTTGCACGTGCCCAGCACTTTCGCGCTCACGCCCACGCCGACGGTATCGGCAGCGGCAACGCCGGCGAAAGCCATCGCCGCGAGGGCGACCAGGAGCTTGGAGGTTTTCATCGCAACGAGTCCTTTTGATTTAAGTGACGACCTCGGGGCGATTTAGGTAATTGCCCTGTGCCGTGCGATGAACTGTAGTGGCGCTGTTGCAATTTGCAAAACTTTCTGTCAGTGAAATCAAAGACTTGCGCTGACAGGCGGGCGCAAACCCGCCGTTCGTCACGACGCGCCGACCTTCCGGCCCGGTCCAGGGATGAGCGGTGCGCCCGGTCCGACGGGCGCACTCAGGTTTCCGGCCGAACGGCCGACGCGGCTCAGGCCGCCCGCACGACCTTCAGCATGTTGGTGCCGCCCGGGGCACCCATGGGCTCGCCGCAGGTGATGGCATAGATGTCGCCGGAGGCGACGATGCCGCGGCTCTTCAGGTGTTCCTCGGCCTGGTGCAGGGCCGTGTCGCGGTCCGCGCTCTGGTCCATCAGCAGCGGGCGCACGTTGCGGTACAGCGCCATGCGGCGCTGCGTCACCAGCTTGGGGGTGAGCGCGTAGATCGGGATGTGGATGCGATGGCGGCTCATCCACAGCGGCGTGGAGCCCGAATCGGTGAGCGCCACGATCGCCTTGCACCCGAGGTGGTAGGCCGTGAACAGCGCGCCCATGGCGATCGACTGGTCGATGCGCGAGAACGCCATGCCGGTGAAGTCGGCGTCGAGCTTCACGTCCTCCGCCATCTCCGCTTCGGCGCAGATCGCGGCCATCTGCTGCACCACTTCGACCGGATACTTGCCCGTCGCCGTCTCGGCGCTGGTCATCACGGCATCGGTGCCATCGAGCACCGCGTTCGCCACGTCGCTCACCTCCGCGCGCGTGGGCACCGCATTGGCGATCATCGACTCCATCATCTGCGTCGCCGTGATCACCACCTTGTCGTGCTCGCGCGCGAGCCGGATCATGCGCTTCTGCAGCGCCGGCACGGCGGCGTTGCCGACCTCCACCGCGAGGTCGCCGCGCGCCACCATGATGGCGTCGCTCGCCTTGAGGATCTGTTCGAGGTTGGGGATCGCCTCGGCGCGCTCGATCTTGGCGATCAGCGCCGGCTTGTGGCGGAATTCGGCGGCCGCCACGTTGCACAGCTGGCGCGCCATCTCCATGTCGGTCGCGTTCTTGGGAAAACTCACCGCCACGTAGTCGGCCTGGAAGCTCATGGCGGTGCGGATGTCCTCCATGTCCTTGGCCGTGAGCGCCGGCGCCGTCAGGCCGCCGCCCTGCTTGTTGATGCCCTTGTTGTTGGACAGCGCGCCGCCGAGCCTGACGGTGGTGCGGATCTGGTCGCCCTTGACGGCATCGACGGTCAGCACGATCAGGCCGTCGTTGAGCAGCAGGTGGTCGCCCGGCTTCACGTCGCGCGGCAGCTCCTTGTAGTCGAGGCCCACCGCGTGGATGTCGCCCGGCTCCTCGCGCGCGGCATCGAGCATGAACTTCGCGCCCGGCTCCAGCAGCACCTTGCCTTCGGCGAACTTGCCGACGCGGATCTTGGGACCCTGCAGGTCCGCCATGATCGCGACCTCGCGGCTGGCCTTCTGCGCCACCTCGCGCACCAGGCGCGCGCGGTCGATGTGGTCCTGCCCGCCGCCGTGGCTGAAGTTGAGCCGCACCACGTTGACGCCGGCGCGGATCATGCGCTCCAGGACGGCAGGGTCGCTGGAAGCGGGGCCCAGGGTGGCGACGATCTTGGTGGCGCGACGTGCCATGACTGGCGATCTCCTCGGAACTCGGTTTTCGATTCTCACATGGATCCGGTTACGTGCCGGTTACCAACACGGGTCCGACCAGCGCAGCCGCGCATGCGACGGCCGGCGCACCGACGCGCTCCCTTACAAGCCCCAGTGATTCCGTACCAACGGAACGCGCAAAGACGCTGGCGCGCGACCCGATGAGCAAGGTGGAATGCGCGCATCGATGAGGTCGGAGGGAGCGATGCACAAGGGCAGCACGTGCAAGTTCGCCGCCGCGCTGGCGTTGCTATCGGCGCTGGCCGCGACGGCGGCGCGGGCACAGGACCAGCGCGAGCAGGCCGTGCAGGCGGCCGTGGCCGACGGCATGACCACCGCCGTCGGCGTGGCCGCCACGGCCGGGGCCATCAACCCGGTGGGTGCGCTGCTCACCACCGCCGGCAAGGCCATCACCTTCCATCGCGCCAGCACGCTGCCGGAGGCCGAGCAGCCCGCGGCCTACGCGGCCGCTTCGGCGATGTGGATCGGCAGTGCGGTGAGCAACGTGTGCATCACCGCCGTCGTCCTCACCGGCGGCGGCTTCGCGCCGGCCTGCCTCGCGCTCGGCGCCGCCTGGGGTTTCAAGACCTGGGACGACAGCGAGGCCGAGCGCCGCTACTGGGAACGCTGCGCGATCCTGCGCCAGTTCGCGCTGCGGCAGGCCATCCCGTGCGCCTACGTGCCGCCGGGGCAGCGCGCGGCGCTGCAGCAGGCGGCCGCGAAAGACGGGCCTGCGAAGCACGGCGCGGTGAAGCGCCGTTTGGTGAGGCAGAGCGCGGGCAAGGGAGTCGCGACGAAAGAAGTCGCGACGAAGGAAGGCGCGGTGAGCGCGGGCGCGGTGAAGACGGTGGCGGCGACGCAGGGCACGCCGAGACGGGGCGCGCCCAAGCGGACCGGGCGCCAGCGGGTGCTGGCGGCGCAGGCCGCGGCGCCTGCACCGGCGTCGGCACCTGCGCCCGCGCCCCTGTTCGCCACGCCGCACGAACTCGAGGCGCCCTGAGGCGCCGGCGCGCCTCAGGCCCGGGCGCGCTTCTCCAGGATCTCGAAGGCAGGCAGCTGCTTGCCTTCCAGCACCTCGAGGAAGGCACCGCCGCCGGTGGAGATGTAGCCCACGTCCTGCTCGATGCCGTACTTGGCGATGGCCGCGAGCGTGTCGCCGCCGCCGGCGATGCTGAAGGCGTCCGACGCGGCGATCGCGCGCGCGATGGTCTCGGTGCCGTGGCCGAAGGCGTCGAACTCGAACACGCCCACCGGGCCGTTCCACACGATGGTGCCGGCCGCCTTCAGTTGCGCGGCGAGCCGGGCCGCCGTCTCGGGGCCGATGTCGAGGATCAGGTCGTCGGCGGCAACGTCGGCGGCCTGCTTCACCGTGGCCGCGGCGTCGGCCGCGAAGTTCTTCGCCACCACCACGTCGGTGGGGATCGGCACTTCGGCGCCGCGCGCCTTCATGGCCTGGATCACCGCCTTGGCCTCGTTCACCAGGTCGGGTTCGGCCAGCGACTTGCCGATCGGCCGGCCCGCGGCGAGCAGGAAGGTGTTGGCGATGCCGCCGCCCACGATCAGCTGGTCGACGTTCTTCGCCAGCGACTGCAGGATGGTGAGCTTGGTCGAGACCTTCGAGCCGGCGACGATCGCCACCAGCGGGCGCCTGGGATGGGCCAGCGCCTTGGTGAGCGCGTCGATCTCCGCGGCCAGCAGCGGGCCGGCGCAGGCGACCTTGGCGTATTCGGCGATGCCGTAGGTGGTGGCTTCGGCGCGGTGCGCGGTGCCGAAGGCGTCGTTGACGTAGATGTCGCACAGCGCGGCCATCTTCTTCGCCAGCTCGGGGTTGTTCTTCTTCTCGCCCTTGTTGGTGCGGCAGTTCTCCAGCAGCACGACTTCGCCGGGCTGCACGTCGACGCCGTCGACCCAGTCCTGCTTCAGCGGCACCGGGCGGCCCAGCAGCTCCGACAGGCGCCTGGCCACCGGCGCAAGCGAGTCCCGCGGCTTCAGCTCGCCCTCGGTGGGGCGGCCCAGGTGCGAGGTGACCAGCACCGCCGCGCCGCCGGCCAGCGCCATCTGGATGCAGGGGACGGAGGCGCGGATGCGGGTGTCCTCGGTGATGTTGCCGGCGTCGTCCTGCGGGACGTTGAGGTCGGCCCGGATGAAGACGCGGCGGCCGCGGGCACGGCCTTCGTCGCAGAGGTCGGAGAAGCGCAGGACGTTCATG
>Ga0255338_1002133_pt1 | contig 31466 bp, 26 predicted proteins | sample MeOH1_35cm_T4_19_FD_203715 | JGI IMG/M metagenome (GOLD analysis project Ga0255338, IMG submission 203715) | Sandy soil microbial communities from University of British Columbia, Vancouver, Canada - MeOH1_35cm_T4_195 | ecosystem: Engineered > Artificial ecosystem > Sand microcosm > Unclassified ... | reverse complement strand
GCTGGCCCACCGTCGTGCGGTGGACCGGGTCCGTGCCGCCGAGGCGGCCTCGCGCCAGGACACGACATACCACCAGCGCACCCAGGCGGTCCCGCACGACGCCACGGCGGAGGCCGCGGAGTCCTCCCTCGAGGCCCGGCGGGTGCGCACCGCCCTCGCCGAGCTCTCCAGGGTCCAGCGCGAGGCGCTGGAGCTGGCCTACTTCGGCGGCTACACGCACACCGAGGTGGCGACGATGCTCGACCTGCCGGTCGGCACGGCCAAGACCCGCATCCGGGACGGACTGATCCGGTTGCGCGACGCGATGGGAGTGGGGCAATGAGCGCCCACGGGAACGGCCACGAGATCCACGCCCTCTCCGGGGCCTACGCGGTCGACGCGCTCGACCCCGCGGAGAAGGCGGAGTTCGAGGCGCACCTCGCCGCCTGCGCCACGTGTCGGGCCGAGGTCGCCGGGCTCCGCGAGGCGACCGCGCTGCTGGCCGAGACCACCGAGGTGGCGCCGCCGCCGGAGCTGCGCGGCCGCGTGCTCGCGCAGATTGCCACCGTGCGGCCGCTGCCGCCCGAGGCACCCGTCGCCGCGAGCGGCGAGGAGGTCGTCGCGCTCCGGTCACGCCGCCGCCCCTGGACGATGCTGGCCGCCGCGGCCGCCGTCGTCGCCGTCGTCGGCGGAGGCGCCGTCGTCTGGCAGCAGGCCTCCGGGCCCGACCAGCACCAGACCCAGCTCTCGGCGGTCGACCGCGTGCTCCAGGCAGCCGACGCCAAGCGGGTCAACGTGTCCCTGCCCGGCGGCGTGCGCGCCAGTGTCGTGCGCTCGGTCACCGAGGGGAAGGCGGTCCTGGTGACCCGGAACATGCCGCCGGCCCCCGCCGGCCGGATCTACGAGCTCTGGCTGCAGACGCCGGGCGGCGCGATGGTGCCGGCCGGCACCATGACCGACGGCGGCAGCCGGACCGTGCTGCTCCGGGGCGACGCGACCAGCGCCACCGGCGCGGGCATCACCGTGGAGCCGGAGGGCGGCTCGGAGTCGCCCACCAGCGAGCCGATCGCGCTCTTCGACTTCTCGCGAGCGACCTAGGGATGAGCACCCACACCACCCGCCGCGTCGGCGTCATCGGCAGCGGCGTGGCCGGCCTCACCGCGGCCCACGTGGTCTCGGCCTCCGCCGAGGTGACCCTCTTCGAGGCCGACGACCGCCTGGGCGGCCACGCCGACACCCACGTGGTGCCGACACCGGACGGCGAGGTCCACGTCGACACCGGCTTCATCGTGCACAACCGCCGGACCTACCCGACGCTGATCCGGCTGTTCGACGAGCTCGGCGTGCCGACCCAGGCCTCGGACATGTCGATGTCGGTCCGCACCGACGACGCCCACGGCGGCACGGGCCTGGAGTGGGCCGGCGCCCTCGGCTGGCGCGGGCTGTTCCCGACCTGGCGCAACGCGCTCCGGCCGGCGTACCTGCGGATGCTGGCCGAGGTCCCGCGGTTCCACCGGCGTGCCCGCCGGCTGCTCGAGCAGACCGACGACTCGGCCGCGTCCGGGGTCGACGACGGCCAGACGTTGGCTGCGTTCCTCGAGGAGGGTCGCTTCTCGGCGTACTTCCGCCGGCACTTCATGGCCCCGCTCGTGGCCGCGGTCTGGTCCTGCGACCCGGCGGTGTCGCTGGAGTACCCGGCCCGCTACCTGTTCGCGTTCCTGCGCCACCACGGGATGCTCAGCGTCCTCGGGTCGCCGCAGTGGCGGACGGTGTCCGGTGGCTCGCGGGCGTACGTCGACCGGGTCGCGGCCGCCCTGGTACGCCGCGGCGGCACGATCCTGCGGGACACGAAGGTCACGTCGGTCCTGGAGACGGGCGAGGGCGTCTCGGTCACCGACGGCAACGGCACCGTGCACCGCTTCGACGCGGTCGTCGTGGCGACGCACCCCGGACAGGCGCTGGCGATGCTCGCGGAGCCGTCGCCCGCGCAGCGCGAGGTGCTCGGCGCGATGCCGTACTCGCCGAACGTCGCGCAGCTGCACACCGACACCTCGCTGCTCCCGCGCCACCGGCGCGCGTGGGCGTCGTGGAACCAGTGGACGCGCCCGGACAACGACGGGGTGACGGTCACCTACGACCTGACCCGGCTGATGCGGCTGCCGCAGGACCGCACCGATGGGGCTGACGGCACCCGCTACCTGGTCACGCTCGGGGCACCCGACCTCGTCGACCCGGCCACGGTGATCGCCACCCGGCACTACGAGCACCCGCTGTACACCCCGGAGTCGGTGGCGGCCCAGCGCCGGGCGGGTGAGCTGGACAGCGACCGGCTCACGTTCGCCGGCGCCTGGCAGGGCTGGGGCTTCCACGAGGACGGCGCCCGCTCCGGGCTCGCGGCGGCCGAGCGGCTCGGCTTCAGGTGGGTCACGCCGCCCGCTCGCGTGGAGGCGCCCGCCGTCTACGAGACGACGATCCGGCACACCCGGCGCACTCCGTTGAAGCACCGGTTCTCGAACCGCTCGCACCTCTGGCTGGTCGACCTCGACGACCTGCCGGACCACGGGACGCTGGGTCCGGTCCTCGGCAGCTTCGAGGCGCGGGACCACCTCGGCGACCCGGTGCGCAGCATCCGCGAGAACGTCGAGTCGTTCCTGGCGGCCGAAGGGATCGTGGTCACCGGCGGCCGGATCCTGATGGCGGCGAACGCCCGCGCGTTCGGCCACTGCTTCAACCCGATCAGCGTGTTCTGGTGCTTCGACGCGGTCGGTGACCTCGCCGCGACCGTCGTCGAGGTGCACAACACGTACGGCGACCGGCACGCCTACCTCGTGCACCCGGACGCCGCGGGCCGCGCGTTCGTGCCGAAGCAGATGTACGTCTCGCCGTTCCACGGTGTCGACGGGCACTACGAGGTCACGGTGCCGGTCCCGACCGACCGGCTGGTGGTCGCCGTCCGGCTGGTCACCGCCGACGGCGCCGTCTTCGACGCCTCGCTGCACGGCCGTCGCTCGGAGGCCGGTCCGCTGCGGGTCGCCCCGGCGGCAATCCGCGGGTCCCTCCTGATCCGAATGCAGGGTGTCGGGCTCTGGGCCCGCCGGTTGCCGGTCCAGCCACGACCCACCCACCACCAGGAAGGTGTCCGATGACGACGACACTCGACGCCACCCCGCTCTCTGTCGACCACTGGTCCGACCTCTCCCCTCTGCGCCGTGGCCCGAGGGCGGCGATCTCGGCGGCGGTCGCCCGCCGGATCTTCCTCCGGGTCTGCGACCGCCTCGGCCTCACCGTCTCGCTGGACGGCAGCCCGGCGGACGTGGTCCTGCACCGGCCCGAGGAGTTCTTCACCCGGCTCGGGAGCGACGGACTGATCGGGTTCGGCGAGTCCTACATGACCGGGGCCTGGGACGCCGGCGACCTCGGCGGCACCCTCACCGTCCTCTGCGAGCAGATCACCGACCTGGTGCCGGCGTGGATGCAGCGGTTGCGGGCGGCGTACGTCTCGCGTCCGCCGCGGCACCAGCAGAACAGCGAGCAGAACACGCGCCGCAACATCGCCCACCACTACGACCTGTCCAACGAGCTGTTCGCGACCTTCCTCGACCCGACGATGAGCTACTCCTCGGGCCTGTTCGAGGCCACGGCCTCCACGGCCGGCCGGACGACCCGGCTGCGGCCGCCGACGCCCGGGTCGGACCTGGCCGCGGCCCAGGGCCGCAAGATCGAGGCGATCCTGGACGCCGCCGGCGTCGGCGCCGGGACGCGACTGCTCGAGATCGGCACCGGGTGGGGCGAGCTCGCGATCCGGGCGGCGCGCCGCGGCGCGACCGTGCGCTCGGTGACGCTCTCCAGCGAGCAGCAGCGGCTCGCACGGGAGCGGGTCGCGGCGGCCGGCTGCAGCGACCGGGTCGAGGTCGACCTGCTCGACTACCGCGCAGTCGTGGGCAGCTACGACGCCGTCGTGTCGGTCGAGATGATCGAGGCGGTCGGCTACGAGTACCTCGACAGCTACTTCGAGACCCTCGACCGGGTGCTCGCCCCGGGCGGCAGGGTCGCCGTGCAGGCGATCACGATGCGCCACGACCGGATGCTCGCCACCCGGCGGACGTGGACCTGGATCCACAAGTACATCTTCCCCGGTGGCTTCCTGCCCTCGACCGAGCTCCTCGACGAGGTCAGCCGCGCGCACACGTCACTGCGGCTCACCGGCCGGACCGCCTTCGGCAGCCACTACGCCGAGACGCTGCGACAGTGGGACGAGCGCTTCGTCGCCGCGCACGACCGGGTGCGCGACCTGGGCTTCGACGAGACCTTCTGCCGGCTGTGGCACTTCTACCTCGAGTACGCGCGGGCCGGGTTCGCCTCGGGATACCTCGACGTCCAGCAGCTGACCTTCACGCGGGAGGCATGATGGGGGTCGACCAGATCCCGGCGGTCCGTCCCGGGCCGCACGACCCCCCTGCGGTGGGTGACCGGTGACCGACTTCCTGCTCGTCAGTGGCGTCGCGGTGGCCGTCTGCGTCGTCGCGATGCTGGTGACCGCGTACGCCGCCCGCCGGGCCGGCCGGGTGTCGGTCGTGGACGTCACCTGGGGCCTCGCCCTCGCGGCGGTGGCCCTCACGTCCGCACTCGTCGGTGACGGTGACGCGCTGCGCCGCTGGCTGCTGGTCGGCCTGGTGGGCGGGTGGGGGCTGCGCCTGTCGTGGCACATCTGGCGGCGCAGCTCCGGCCACGGCGAGGACCCGCGCTACACCGAGCTGCTCGGCTCCCGGCGCGGCGGGCCCCTGGTCCGCGTGTGGATCCCGCAGGGGGCGGCGATCTGGCTGGTGTCGCTGCCCGTCCAGGTGTCGGCGGTGGCCGGGGGCGGCGTGGACGTCGTACTCGCCCTGGGTGTCCTGGTCTGGCTGGTCGGCGTCGTCTTCGAGTCCGTCGGCGACGCTCAGCTGGCGGCGTACAAGCGCAACCCCGAGCGCGGGCCGGTGATGGACCGCGGGCTCTGGCGTTACACGCGGCACCCGAACTACTTCGGCGACGCCTGCGTCTGGTGGGGGATCTTCGTGGTCTGCGCGAGCGCGTGGCCCGGCGTGCTGACGATCCTCTCGCCGGTCGCGATGACCTACTTCCTGGTCTTCGCCACCGGGGCGAAGCTGCTCGAGGAGACGATGATGAAGCGGCCGGGCTACCCCGAGTACGCCGCCCGCACCTCGATGTTCGTGCCACGGCCCCCGAAGCGCTGACCTGCAGGTCATGCTGTGCCACCATGCGCGGGTGGAAGCCCCTCCCTCCGCCGGCGTGCGCGTGCGCTCGGGCGCGGTGCGGTTCAGTGCTGCGATGGCCGCGATCACGGCCTACATCTTCGGGGACTTCCTCGTTTGGCACCTCACCTCGATCGACCTCCATCACGGCCTCGGGCGATGGATGTGGCAGCTGGTGCCCTGGTTGATCGGCCTGCCGTTCCTGCGTCGGGTCAGCATGGCTCCGAGCCAATGGCTGGTGGCGTCGCTGATCCCGTTCGGCAGCTTCTGGCTGCTCGGACGCCTGGTCGACCGGTCGGTCGCCCTGCCCGCGCGCGACTGGCCGCCAGCGTGGTGGGAGGCGGACCGCGTGATCCCCCTCGCCCGGCCCGGCTTCTGGACCTTGGCCCCTGAGCCGGCGGTGGCGGCTCGCCTTCGCCTGGCACCGCCCGCACGGAGCACACTCAAGCGTCGACTCCAGTGGTGGTCGCGCCTGACTTGGCCGCTGTCGTTCACCGCCGCCGGGATCATGGCGCTGCTGGGCGAGTCGGTCACCGCCTGGTTCGCGATCCCCACGGTCCTGAGCCTCTTCCTGGTCTTCCTCGGCCCCGAGCTCGCGTTCCGTGCCGCATGCAAGCCGCGCGAGACGTCAGAGCAGGCGGTCGGGCATGCCAGCACCCCCACCGGGGTTTGATCCCGGCAGGGTGCGGGGCGGGGGAGCTATCGCTCGGGTGGTTCGGGCGGGTCGACCGGCGGTGGGGTGAGATCGGTGGTGCCGGTCCGGTCGCGCAGGTAGGTGTAGCCGAGTGGGCTTCGCCAGAGGAACACTCCGGGCTGGATCATGGAGTAGGTCCAGCCGCCGTGGGTCTTCATCCGATGGTGCAACCGGCACAGACAGGCGAGGTTGTCGGTTGAGGTCTGGCCGGGTGGCCCGTCGGGGTCGTAGGGCGCGAGGTGGTCCAGGTCGCAGCGTCGGGCGGGACGCTGGCACCACGCGAACACGCAGGTCCGATCCCGCAGGCGGACGCTCTCGGCGATCCGGGCGGGGACCTCGTACCCGTCGGCCGCAAGTGGGGTGTTCAGGTCGACCACCGGCTTCACGGTGACCTTGGTGGTGTCGGGGCGACCGCACCACTGGGCGATCTGGCTGCTGGTGAGGAGTTGCCCGCCGGCGTTCTCCAACCAGACCGGGGTATCGGGGTGGCCGGAGCGGATCGCGTCCTCGGCCAGGTGCACGTAGAGCACCACCTGACGGCCGCGACCCCTCGCCCGACCGGCCTCGCCGTCAGCAGCCCCGGTCTCGAAGTCGAGGGCCTGCTCACCGCGGGCCAGCACCCCGACGGCCAGCGACCTGCGGACCTCAAGGGACTCCTCGTTACCGAGTGCCTTCAACTGCTCCGCACCCGCGGTGATGGCGTCTTCGAGGTCCAACGCGTCGGCGAGGTCGAGCTCGCCGTGGACCCGGGCGGTCCCGGCGAACGAGACCTGGTCATGGTCGATGGTGAAGTACCGCTGCTCGGCCGCCCGCACGCGTAGCTCGGCGGCGTGGTCGGGCATGAACCGGGCGATCGCCTCGGCGACGGTGCGTTGGGTCTGGGCGACCCCGACCCGGTGCGCGAACGGCGCCACCGCCACATCCACCCACCCGGCTGCTTCGGCGGACAGGGTGAGGGTTTCGTCGGCGATCCGCCGCGCCCGCCACGGGGCCAGGTCCCCGGCTTGGACCCTCGCCCAGACCCTCGGCAGCCGGTGCGCCAACTCGAGCGCGTGGGCGAACAGGTGCCGCCCCGACCCCGCGGTCAGACCCAACGCGGTGCCGAACTCCGCCACCGCGAACTCCGACACCCACGGGGCACCGGGGCCGGCGAGCGGGATCCCGGTGTCCTGACCCCGCGGACCCGCCGGCCACGTCGCCGCCTCATCGAGATCCTCAACCTGGTGCAACCGGGCCCACTCGACGGCGTCGGCCAGCACCCGCGCTTCGGCCGCGTTCGCCGCAGCTCGGGCACGACGGGCCGAGGTCAGCACGGCGGCTTCCTCGACGGTGGTGGTTCCCGAGATCATGAGTCGAATCTAGACGGGCGCACCGACACTTTCGGGCCCAGATCCCATCCCTGGCAGGGAAATCCCGAAACTCATTGAAGAACTTTCCGACGCTCTGGCTCCTCCGAGGAGGTCTCGACGGATCGCTCGCTGGCTGGCGCTCGCTGCTCGACCACCACCAGGACCGCCAGCCGACAGCAGGAACCAGCCGCGCGCCGTCCCCCGTCGTCGCTGCCAAGACCCCAGCCACGCAGAGACCGACAACCGCCAAGTGGTCTCGACTGGCCGCTCGCTGACGCTCGCTGCTCCCTCGCGTCGAGCCCAGTCGAGACGACCACCACCAAAGGCGAGCCGACAGCAGGACCCAGCCCGGCGCCGTACCCCGTCGTCGCTGCCAAAGAACCCAGCCACGCAGAGACCGGCACCCGCGGAGTGGTCTCGACCGGCCGCTCGCTGACGCTCGCTGCTCCGTCGCGTCGAGCCCAGTCGAGACGACCACCAACGAGGCGAGCCGACAGCACCACGCAGCCCCGCGCCTACCCCCGCGACGTGGAGGCGATCGTCCCGGACCCGACCACGCGGGTGCCGTCGTAGACGACGCAGGCCTGGCCGGGAGCGATGCCGGAGGCGAGGTCGCGCAAGGTCACCGTGAAGCCCGAGTCCGCAGGCACCACCACGGCACGGTGCTCCTCGCCGTGGGCGCGCAGCTGCACTGTGCACTCGAGCGGGCCGGTCGGGGCGGTACCGCACCACAGCGGGCGGATGCAGTCGAGCCCGGAGACGGCGAGCGCCTCGCGGGGGCCGACCGTGACCGTGCCCGAGACGGGCTCGATGTCGAGCACGTAGCGGGGCCGCCCGTCGTCGGCAGGGGTGCCGATCCGCAGGCCCTTGCGCTGGCCGATGGTGTACCGCCAGGAACCCTCGTGGCTCCCGAGGACCTCGCCGGAGGAGTCGACGATGGCGCCCCCGCGGTTCACGTCGGACAGCTTCTCCCCCAGCCACCCGCCCGTGTCGCCGTCGCTGATGAAGCAGATGTCGTGGCTGTCCGGCTTCTCGGCGACCTGCAGGCCGCGGCGGGCCGCCTCCTCGCGCACCTGCGCCTTCGGGGAGTCGCCGAGCGGGAACAGCGAGTGCGCAAGCTGCTCCTGGGTGAGTACGCCGAGCACGTAGGACTGGTCCTTGCCGGCGTCGACGGCGCGGTGCATCTCGATCAGCCCGTCGCGGCCGGTGCGCAGCTGGGCGTAGTGCCCGGTCGCGACGGCGTCGAACCCGAGCGCGAGCCCCCGGTCGAGGACGGCGGCGAACTTGATCTTCTCGTTGCAGCGCAGGCACGGATTGGGGGTGCGGCCGCCGGCGTACTCGGCCAGGAAGTCCTCGACCACCGCCTCGTGGAACTGCTCGCTCATGTCCCACACGTAGAAGGGGATGCCGATCACGTCGGCGGCACGGCGGGCGTCGTTGGCGTCCTCGATGGTGCAGCACCCGCGGGCGCCGGTGCGGTAGGACTTCGGGTTGCGCGAGAGTGCGAGGTGGATGCCGGTGACCTCGTGCCCGGCCTCGGCCGCCCGCGCCGCGGCCACCGCGGAGTCGACACCACCCGACATCGCTGCCAGGACGCGCATCAGGCCGGGTCTCTTCCCGTCGACCTCGACGTGAGGCCGGCGGCCCGGGCGCGTTCGACGACCGGCCCGATCGCGGCGACCAGGGCGAAGATGTCGTCCTCGGTCGAGGTGTGGCCCAGCGAGAACCGCAGCGAGGCCCGGGCCTGCTCGTCGTCACAGCCCATCGCGAGCAGGACGTGGGAGGGCTGGGGTACGCCGGCGTTGCAGGCCGAGCCGGTCGAGCACTCGATGCCGCGCGCGTCGAGCAGCATCAGCAGCGAGTCGCCCTCGCAGCCGGGGAAGGTCAGGTGCGCGTTGCCCGGCAGCCGGTGGTCGACGTCGGAGACCGGGTCGCCGTTGTAGGCCGCGTCGGGGACGACGCCCTGGACCTTGCGGACCAGCCGGTCGCGGAGACCGGCGAGTCGCACCGCGAGCTCAGGCTGGTGCTTGACCGCGAGCTCGCACGCGGTCGCGAAGCCGGCGATCGCGGGGGCGTCGATGGTGCCGGACCGCACGTCGCGCTCCTGGCCGCCGCCGTGCTGCAGGGGGGTGAGCTGGACCTCGCGGCGCAGGAGCAGCGCGCCGACGCCGTACGGGCCGCCGATCTTGTGGCCGGTCAGCGTCATCGCGTCCACGCCCGAGGCCGCGAAGTCGACCGGGACCTGGCCGACCGCCTGGACCGCGTCGGTGTGCACCGGGATGCCGTGCGCGTGGGCGAGGGCCACGACGTCGGCGATCGGCTGCACCGTCCCGACCTCGTTGTTCGCCCACATCACCGACACCAGCGCGACGCTGTCGGGATCCGACTCGATCGCGTCACGGAGTGCGTGCAGGTCGACCCGGCCGAGCCGGTCGACGGGGGTCAGCACGACGTCGACGCCACGCCCGGCCAGCCAGTCGAGGGCGTCGAGCACGGCGTGGTGCTCCACGGTGGTGCTGATGATCCGGGTACGCCGCGGGTCCTCGGCCTGCCGCGCCCAGAAGAGGCCCTTGAGCGCGAGGTTGTCCGACTCGGTGCCGCCCGAGGTGAAGACCACCTCGCCGGGCCGGCAGCCGAGCGCCCGGGCGACCGTCTCGCGCGACTCCTCCACGACGCGCCGCGCGGCACGTCCGGACGCGTGCAGCGAGTTCGGGTTGCCGACGCTGCCGAGCCGGGCGGTCATCGCCGCGGCGGCTTCGGGGAGGATCGGCGTCGTCGCCGCGTGGTCGAGGTACACGGTCATGGCAGGTCAAGGGTACGGCGTCGGCCCCGAATCACCTCCGGGCGCCCTTCACCGGGCCTACGATTCGGGCCATGACGCCGCCGTCTCGGGCTCCCTTGCGTTCGCTCGCCCTCGCACTCGTCCTTGCCTCGACTCTCACGCTGGGAGGATGCGGGAGCGACGTGCCCAGGGTGCAGCCCGCCCAAGGCGACCTCTCGACTTCGGGGACGCCCACGAACGAGTCGAATGCGGAGACCTCGGCGCCTCGCCCCACCACCGGCGACACCCAAGTCGTCAAGGTCAAGAAGTACGGCGTCGCCTTCGAGCTCCCGAAAGCGTGGGTCACGATCGACGCGAAGGCCGCACTCCCGGGCCACACGAGAAACCCGGTTCTTGACGAGCTGGCAGACCGGATGGGCACGACGCCGGAGCGACTCGCCCAGACGCTCTCCTCGTCGGTGCTGACGCTCTCCGTGAGCGACAAGGGTGCTCAACACGGTTTCCTCGACAACGTCAACTCTGTCGGCCAGGACGAAGTGCTCACCGACGACGCGATCAAGCTCCAGCTCGTCGCCCTCGGCGCGAAGCCCGGCGCCTTCGAGCACGCGACCAGCCCGGCCGGCGACGTGACGCGGGTGTCCTACGATCTGCCGACGAAGGCCGGTTTCACGGTCCGAGCCGTCGTCGTCGCCGTCACCGTCGAGGACGCCACCGTGTTCGTCACCGTGTCCTCCAGCTCAGCCCCCGGGGCCGCGAAGATCGCAGACCAGATCCAGGCGTCGCTCGAGACGATTCCCGGGCACGACACCGGCGCCTGACCGGGAGCGAGCCGGACCGGCCACCGGAGCAGACACCGGCGGCCGGTCCGGCCCTGGGGAGGTCTCAGCCGACGCTGACGTCGTCGACCAGGAAGTTGGTGGCCGCCGAGGAGTCCTCGGTGCCGGTGAACCTCAACGTGACGGACTTGCCGGCGAAGGCGGACAGGCTCAGCGTCCGCAGCACGTAGCCCGACGTCGCGTTGACGTTCGAGTACGTCGCCAGGGTGGTCGTCGTGGTCCCGCTGACCACCTGGACGGTCAGCCGGTCGTAGACGGTGCTGCCCACCTCGTCGGTGCTGATCGCGGTGTAGAACCGCAGCGACGGCGTGCCCGCGGGCACCGTGAACGTCTGCGACAGCGTGTCGGTGTGGGTGCTGCCGTAGCCGTCGAGCCACGCGTACCAGGAGCCGGCGTGCGGCGTGCCGCCCGTGGAGCTGGTGATCACCCCGGAGGTCGAGGTCCACGCGGTGGCGCCGGACTCGAACCCGCCGTTGGCCAGGGCGCCCCCGCCCGTGCCGCCGCCGGTCGAGCATGCCTCGGTCGGTGCGGCGTTCACGCCCTTCCAGGCCGCGACGGTGGCGGCGCACTGGCTCGACGTCGCGCCGTACAGGTCGCGGGCGGCCTTCACCATCCCGTTCGCGGCCACCGGGTAGGTGGTCGTCGAGGTCCAGTAGGTGGTCAGCGCGCGGTACCAGATCGCCGCCGCGGCTGCCCGGCCGACGCCGGTCAGCGTGGTGCCGTTGCAGGTCGTGCCGGTGTGCGTGCGGCCGCCGATGGTCTTCGTGCCGGTGCCTTCGGCGAGCAGGTAGAACAGGTGGTTGCCGACGCCCGAGGAGTAGTGCGGGTCGAGGTTCTTCGTCGAGGCCGTCCAGCAGTTCACCGACGAGCCGTCGGCCGACGGGTTGTCCATCCGGCGCAGGTAGGTGCCGTCCTTCATGATCTTCTCGCCGATGTAGTAGTCACCGGGGTCGCTGGCGTTGTTCGCGGAGAACTCCACCATCGTGCCCATCACGTCGGAGGTCGACTCGTTGAGCCCACCGGCGTCGCCGGTGTAGTCGAGCCCGGCGGTCGCGGACGTGACACCGTGCGACATCTCGTGGCCGGCCACGTCGATCGAGACCAGCGAGCTGAGCGTCGAGCCGCCGTCGCCGTAGGTCATGCAGAAGCAGGAGTCGTCCCAGAAGGCGTTCTCGTAGCCCGAGCCGTAGTGCACCCGGGAGTACGCCGCGACCCCGTCGTTGCGGATGCCGGTGCGCCCGAAGGAGCTCTTGTAGAAGTCCCAGGTCAGGGCCGCGCCGTACGCCGCGTCCGCGGCCGCGCTCTGCCGGCTCGACGTCGAGCCGTTGCCCCAGGTGTCGTCGGCGTCGGTGAACAGGGTGCCGCGGCTGGTACTGGTCGAGTTGTTCGCGTCGTACGTCGAGTGCCCGCCCCGCGCGCCGTCGGTGAGGTTCCAGCCGCTGCCACCGGGCGTGGTCGTCAGCGAGACCGCACCGCTGTAGAGCGTGTTGCCCGTCCCGGTGTCGGTCTCGATCCCGGAGTGGACGGCGAGCACGGCCCCGGTGCGCGCGTTGGTGTAGACGAGGTCGTCGACCGGCGTGCCGTCGGGCTTCGTGCCGGTGACCCGGGTCTGCCAAGCGAGCACCGGCCGGTGCAGGGCCGCGAAGACGACCCGGCGCGCGGTGCGGGCGTCGTCACCGCGCGCCGGGGTCGCCTCTTCCGCACGGGCCATTGCGGTGGCCCGGGGCACCGAGGCGGTCGTGGACGACAGCTGGATCCGGGAGGGATGGGCCCAGTCGACCGTGCTGACCGACCGCGTCGGTGAGGTGTGCAGCACCAGGTCGCCGCCGATGACCGGCAGCCCTGCGTACGTGCGCTGGTAGCGGACGTGCTCACCCCCGTCGGTGTCACGCAGCACGTCCTTCACCACCAGTGCTTCCTCACGGCCCAGCTTCAGCTCCCGGGCCGTGGTGGCGCGCTCCGCGCGTGCCTCCTCGACCGCGGCCCGGCGCTCGGCCGGGGTGAAGCCGGGATCGGGCCGGCTGCTCGCCGGTCTCGCCTCCGGCACCGTGGTGCCGGACATGTGGGCCGTCGCTCCCGCCGGGGTCAGACCGGCCAGGGAACCCAGCACCAGGGCCGCCGTGGCCGCCCCGGTCGCCCTGTGAACTCGCCTCTTCACCTGCATCGTGTGGATGCCTCTCTCTGCAGGGTCGCCCGGGATCTCCGGACTGCCCACGGTCGAGAGTGACGACCGGTGTCGAGGCGCGACAAGACGGCAGTTTGTGCGGTGCAGAGGCCTGCAGGTTCGCCCCGCAGCCGGGTTCAGTGCCGGGCGAGCCGGGCCAGCAGCGCCCGGTGGTCGGTGCCGGTGACCTCGTGGGTGCTCGTCGAGATCGCCGAGAACTGCCGGCTGACCAGGACGTGGTCGATGGCCATCGCGCCGAGGCCGAACGGCAGGGCGTGGCCGGCCTCGGGGTCGCTGGGCCAGGTCGGCTGCCAGCCCGCGTTGGCCTGCCGGGCGGCGTCGCTGAGGCCGAGCCCCATCAGGTCCCGCATCGGCCGGTGGTCGAGGGTCGCGTTGAAGTCGCCGGCCATGACGACCGGTCCCCGGCGCGCGACCAGGGTGGTCTGCCAGAGCAGCGAGCGGTGGTCGGAGCGCCACAGCAGTGGCGACGCCATCGGCTGCGAGGTGTGCACCGCCACGAGCGAGAACGGCTTCGGGGCGCCCACGGTCATGACCCAGGCGCCGTTGTACACCTTGATCTGCGACACCTGCGTCAGCGGGTAGCGGGAGAGCACGACGGTGCCCCGCGCTCCGGCGAACGGCTCGCCCGCGAGGTAGGGCAGCTCGCGGCGCAGCCGCTCCAGCCCGACGAACGCGATCGGCGTGACCTCCTCGAGCACCACCACGTCGGCGTGCCCGCGCTCGGCGAGCCGGGTCACCTCGGTGGTGTCACCGAGGCCGAGGCGCAGGTTCGAGGTCATCACGACCAGGTCCGGGCGGCCGGACGCGTGGCTCCCGGCGTACGACGGCACCAGCAGCCCGGCGTGCAGCACCACGCCGAGCACCGACGCCACCAGCGCCGTGGCGGACACCCGGCGGCGGCCGGTGGCTCCGAGCCGGCGCACCGCCCACCAGGCCAGCGCCGCGAGGGCGTAGCCGACCAGCGCGAACGGCACGAAGGCGGTCGCCATCACCAGCTTCTGCGGCGTCGGCGTGAACAGCCGGCAGCAGGTCAGCAGCAAAGACACAGCCAGGGTTGCCACTGCCACGACGGCAGCGACAACCCTGGCCGGTTGTCTCAGACGGGCGAGCAGGTCAGCCCTTGCGCTTGACGACTTCGCCGGTGGCGGCCGGCAGCACGGTGTGCAGGTCGCCGACGACGCCGAAGTCGACCAGCTCGAAGATCGGGGCCTCTTCGTCCTTGTTGATGGCCACGATGGTCTTCGAGGTCTGCATGCCGGCGCGGTGCTGGATCGCACCGGAGATGCCGGCGGCGACGTACAGCTGCGGCGACACGGTCTTGCCGGTCTGGCCGATCTGGAAGGTGTGCGGCTTCCAGCCGGAGTCGACGGCCGCACGCGACGCGCCCACGGCGGCGCCGAGCGAGTCGGCGAAGTTGTCGATCGGCTCGAAGTTGCCGCCGGTGCCACGACCACCGGAGACGACGATCGCCGCCTCGGTGAGCTCGGGACGACCGGTCGACTCACGCGGCTGCGACGCCACGATCTGCGCCTTCTTGGCCGAGTCGGAGATCGAGGCCGCGAACTGCTCCACGGCGCCGGCACCGGCCGACTCCTCCGGAGCGGCAGCGTTCGGCTTGACCGTGATGATCGGCGTGCCCTTGGTGACCTTCGCCTGCACGGTGAAGTTGCCGGCGAACACGGACTGGGTCGTGACCGGACCCGGCTGCACGTCGACCGCGTCGGTGATCAGCCCGGACTCGAGCTTGATCGACAGGCGGGCGGCGATCTCCTTGCCCTCGGCGTTGGAGCTGATCAGGATCGCCGCCGGGCCGGCCTGGCCCGCGATCTGCTGCAGCACCTCGGCCTTGGGGGCGACCAGGTAACCCTTGATCTCGGTGTCGTCGACGACGTAGACCTTCTCGGCGCCGTACTTCTTCACGGCCTCCACGGCAGCGTCGGCCTTGTCGGCACCACCGATGAAGACCGCGGACGGCTCGCCGAGGCGCTTCGCGATGGTCAGCAGCTCGTAGGTCGGCTTGCGGACCGCCCCGTCGACGTGGTCGACCAGAACCAGAATCTCACTCATGTCTCACAAACCCCTCAGATGAACTTCTTGGAGGCGAGGAACTCGACCAGCGCGGTGGCGCCCGACCCGTCCTCGTCGGTCACGATCTCGCCGGCGGTGCGCGGCGGGCGGGCCTGGGTGTCCTCGACCGCGGTCCACGCCGCGGCCAGGCCGACCTCGCTCGCGTCGACCCCGAGGTCGCCGAGCGACCAGGTGTCCAGCGGCTTCTTCTTCGCGGCCATGATCCCCTTGAACGACGGGTAGCGGGCCTCGCCGGACTGGTCGGTCACCGACAGCACCAGCGGGGCGGTGGCGCCGATGACCTCGGTCGCGGTGTCGCCGTCACGCTTGATCCGGAACTGGTCGCCCTGGCTCTCGACGACCGACGCCAGCGTGATCTGGGGCAGGTCGAGGCGCTCGGCCAGCATCGCCGGGACGACGGACATCGCGCCGTCGGTCGAGGCGAGGCCGCAGACGACCACGTCGACGCCGCCGTCGGCCTTGAGCTTCTCGATCGCCGCGGCGAGCACCTTCGAGGTCGCCGGTGCGTCGGAGCCCGCGACCGCGTCGTCGACCACGTGCACACCCTTGTCGGCACCCATCTGCAGCGCCTTGCGGATCGCGTCCGCGGCCTGCTCGGGGCCCACCGTCAGGGCGGTCACCGTGACCGACTCGGGGTCGGCGTTCTTCTCCTTGAGCTGCAGGGACTGCTCGACGGCGTACTCGTCGAGCTCGGACAGCAGGCCGGGGACGGTCACGCGGTCCACGGTGTTGTCCGACTCGAACTTCTGGTCGGCGGTCGCGTCGGGTACGTACTTCACACAGACGACAATGTTCATGCTGATGACGGCCCCTGGGGGCCACCTCCTGAATCAGAGTTGAGTTCGATCAGGTTACTAGCGAGTCCGGCGGCCAGAAACACCGTCCCGGGTGGGGTCGGTCACAGCCACTGACTCGCGTCGTGCCGACGACTGGATGGTCGAGGCCTCAGAGCACCGACCGTGGTGCCAGCAACCGCTGCAGGTAGCGCCCGATCGCCAGGTAGACGATCGCCGCGATCCCCCAGTTGACCACGGCGTCCTTGGTGGCGGCGTTCTCGCCGTGGAACTCGAAGATGCCGTTCTTGCGGCTGAACGGGCCGTCGATCGCGTCGGCGAAGTTCAGCACGAACTTCACCAGCTCGTTGTCCTGGCTGACGTTGTCGCGGGCCGCGACGAGGAACGCGCCGAGCGCGAGCACGACCGAGAACACCAGGAAGACCACGCGGAGGATCTTCGCCATCGTCTCGCGGATCTGGTCCTTCTCCGCGCTCCGGGCCTTCGCCCTCTCGGGGAACGGCTGGTCGGACTTCACAACTTTCGCCACCGGGGCTCCTCGATCTGCCTCTGGTTGGGTCGACGGTAGGGGATGGGCCCGGTCAGCGTCCCTTGAACTGCGCCTTTCCGGGACCGTTCTCGACAAATGAGCTCATCCCGATGGTGCGGTCCTCGGTCGCGAACAGCGCCGCGAACTGCTGCCGCTCGATCTCCAGGCCGGTCTCGAGGTCGACCTCGAGCCCGCGGTCGATCGCCTCCTTCGCCGCGCGCACGGCGTACGACGCGGCGGAGGTGAACTGGCTCGCCCAGGCAACCGCCTCGGCGTACACCTGGTCGGCGGGGACGAGCCGGTCGGCCAGGCCGATCGCGAGTGCCTCGTCGGCCTTGACGAACCGGCCGCTGAAGATGATGTCCTTCGCGCGGCTGGGCCCGACCAGCCGGCTCAGCCGCTGGGTCCCGCCGGCGCCCGGGATGATCCCGAGCAGCACCTCGGGCTGACCGAAGACGGCGTTGTCGGCGGCGATCCGGTAGTCGGCGCACAGCGACAGCTCGCAGCCGCCGCCCAGCGCGTAGCCGGTGACAGCCGCGACGACCGGCTTCGGGATCCGCGCCACCGCGCTGATGGCGGAGGTCAGGCCGGAGGAGCGCTTGACCATGTCCGTGTAGGACATGTCGGCCATCTCCTTGATGTCCGCACCGGCCGCGAAGACCCGCTCGCCGCCGTAGACGACGACCGCCTTGACGTCGTCGCGCAGGCTGGCCTCGCCGGCGACCGCGCGGATCTCCTCCTGCACCTGCTCGTTGAGGGCGTTCATCTTGGGGCGGTCGAGGCGGATGGTGCCGACGCCGTCGGCCACCTCGAGACGGACGAACTCCAGGGCTCGGGCTGGGTCGAGACCACTCATGACGTGCGGGTACCTCCGTGCGACGGCCGACGTGACCCGCACAACCTATCGCCGTCTCCAGCCGCGACCGTCACGACCGGACTGCAATGATCAGCGGGTGGCTCTCGACACCTGGCGCTGGCGTTCCCGCGACGAGCGCGCCCCCGTCTGGCCGGGCAGGTCCTGGCCGCTGGGTGCGTCCTGGTCGGAGGAGGCGACCAACTTCGCGGTCTACGCCCCCGAGGCGACCGCGATGTGGGTGTGCGTGTTCGGCGAGGACGACCGCGAGACGTCGTACCAGCTCACCGAGCACACCCTGGGCATCTGGCACGGTGCCGTGCCCGACCTCCCCGTCGGGACGCGCTACGGCCTGCGCGCGTTCGGGCCGTGGCAGCCGGAGCAGGGGCTGCGGTTCAACCCGCACAAGCTGCTGATCGACCCGTACGCGCGAGCGGTCAGCGGGGAGGTCACCCCCGGCCCGGCGATCTACGCCCATGACCTGGAGAACCCCGAGCGACCCAGCACCACCGACTCGGCCTCGTCGATGCCGAAGAGCATCGTGGTCGACGACGACTTCGACTGGGGTCCCGGCGGCGACCCGCCGATGCGGCGCCGCTGGCGCGACAGCGTGATCTACGAGCTGCACGTCAAGGGCTACACCCAGCTGCACGAGGAGATCCCCGAGGAGCTGCGCGGCACGTACGCCGGGCTGGCGACGCCGACCGTCATCGACTACCTCAAGGAGCTCGGCGTCACGGCCGTGGAGCTGCTGCCGACCCACCAGTTCTACTCCGAGCCGCGGCTGGCCGAGCAGGGCCTGACCAACTACTGGGGCTACAACTCGCTGGCGTTCTTCGCCCCCCACGGCGCCTACGCCGCGGCCGGTGACGCCGGCCAGCAGGTCACCGAGTTCAAGCAGATGGTGAAGACCTTCCACGAGGCGGGCATCGAGGTGATCCTCGACGTGGTCTACAACCACACCGCCGAGGGCGGCGCGCTCGGGCCTTGCCTGTCGTTCCGGGGCCTCGACGACCGCGGATTCTACAAGCGCGTGGCGCCGCCCGACGACGAGGAGATCCCGGCGCACGCCCGCTTCGACGACACCTACTGGGACGTCACCGGCTGCGGGAACACCGTCAACGCCGGCAACCCGCAGGCGCTGCGGCTGATCCTCGACTCGCTGCGCTACTGGGCCGACGAGATGCACGTCGACGGGTTCCGCTTCGACCTGCTCTCCGCGCTGACCCGCTCCGGCTACTCCGTCGACATGACCGGCCACCTGCTCACCACGATCGGCCAGGACCCGTCGCTGCGGCACGTCAAGCTGATCGCCGAGCCGTGGGACGCGTCCGGCGACGGCTACCGGCTCGGCGAGTACCCCCCGCCGTGGGTGGAGTGGAACGACCAGTTCCGCGACACCATGCGCGACTTCTGGCGCGGCCACTCCGAGGGCATCCGTGACGTGGCCACCCGGCTGGCGGGCTCCTCGGACCTGTACGCCGACGACGGCCGGTCGCCGTACGCCTCGGTGAACTTCGTGACCGCCCACGACGGGTTCACGCTGCGCGACCTGGTGTCCTACGAGCACAAGCACAACGAGGCCAACGGCGAGGACAACCAGGACGGCACCGACGACAACCGCTCGCAGAACTGCGGGGTCGAGGGCGAGACCGACGCTGGCACCCCGGAAGGGGTCGAGGTGATCGCCCGCCGGCAGCGGATCGCGGCGAACCTGATGGTCACGCTGTGCCTGTCCAACGGGGTCCCGATGATCACCGCCGGCGACGAGCGCGGCCGCACCCAGCACGGCAACAACAACCCCTACGCCCAGGACAACGAGATCTCCTGGGTCGACTGGCGACCCGACGACGCCTGGCTGGGGATGTGGGAGATGACCCGCACCGCGCTGCGGATCCGCCGCGAGCACGCCACCCTCCGGCAGCGGCACTGGTTCGAGGGCCGCCCGGCGATCACGGGCGGGCCGAAGGACCTCGCCTGGATCCACCCCGAGGGTCGCGAGATGACCGCCGACGACTGGCACGACGACGCGTTGCGCGTGATCGGGATGTTCGTCTCCGGCGACCCGATCCGCTCACCCGGGCCGCGCGGAGAGCAGATCCGTGACTCGTCGTTCCTGATCTGGTTCAACGGCGCCGAGGTCGACTGCGAGGTCCGCCTCCCGGAGAACGCCTGGGTGCAGTCCGGCACCGTCGTGATCTCGACCGACGACAAGGTCGCGACCGGGGCGTCGAAGCGGGCCGGCGAGGCCTTCGTGATGCGGGCGCAGTCGCTGGTGGTGCTGCAGGAGGGCTGACGCTGCGCAGGTACGCCGAGCGGGCACTTGCGTACCGGCAAAGCAGGCCGAGCGGGCACATGCGTACCTGTGAAGCAGGTCGAGCGGGCAGTTGCGTACCCGGATCGACGGCGGCCCTCGTACGCACCTGCCCGCTCGGCAGTCCCCCGTCGTACGCACCTGCCCGCTCGGCGGGCGTCAGGCGAGCGCGACCAGGCCCAGCTCCGCGGGGGACGCGAGCCCGGCGTGCTTCGGCAGGACCCGGACGGTGTAGCCGAACGGACCGGGGCGGTCGAGCACCAGCTCGCCCTCGAAGCGGTGCCGGCCGGCCTCGTAGGTCTCGGCCAGGCGCAGGTCGGCGATCGCCGTGGTGACCAGCGAGTCCTCGCCCTTGACCCGGCCGTGCACCACCTGCACCTCGACGTCGTCGGGCGCCAGCGACCCGAGCGAGACGAACACCTTGAGGTCGAGGCTGCCGCCGACCTCCGGGGAGTCCGAGAGCCCGGCGGTGTCCACGTGGTCGATGCGCACCTCGCCCCAGCCGTTGCGGACGCGCGCCTTGAACTCGGCGAGCTCGCGGGCGCCGTCGAACGTCTCGTTGATCGCGCGGGCCGCACCGGCCGCCGGCGTGTAGAGCTGCTCGACGTAGTCGCGGACCATCCGCGACGAGAGCACCTTGGGGCCGAGCGACTTCAGCGTGTGCCGGACCATCTCGATCCAGCGGGTCGGCAGGTCGTCGCCGTCGGTGTCGTAGAACCGTGGCGCCACCTCGTGCTCGATCAGGTCGTAGAGCGCATTCGCCTCGATGTCGTCGCGGACGTGCTCGTCGGCGATGCCGTCGGCCGACGGGATCGCCCAGCCGTTGTTGCCGTCGTACCACTCGTCCCACCAGCCGTCGAGGATGGAGAGGTTGAGGGCGCCGTTGAGCGCGGCCTTCATGCCGGAGGTGCCGCACGCCTCGTAGGGTCGCAGCGGGTTGTTCAGCCAGACGTCGCACCCGGGGTAGAGCGGCTGCGCCATCGCGATGTCGTAGTTGGGCAGGAAGACGATCCGGTGCCGGACCTCCGGGTCGTCGGCGAACCGGACGATCTCCTGGATCAGCGCCTTGCCGCCGTCGTCGGCGGGGTGCGCCTTGCCGGCGATCACCAGTTGCACCGGCCGGTCGGGGTCGAGCAGGATCCGCTTGAGGCGGGCCGGGTCGCGCAGCATCAGCGTGAGCCGCTTGTACGACGGCACCCGGCGGGCGAACCCGATGGTGAGCACGTCGGGGTCGAGCGCGCCGTCGATCCAGCCGAGCTCGGCCGCCGCGGCGCCGCGCTTCTGCCAGGACCTCCGCAGCCGTGCCCGGGCGTCCTCGACGAGGCGCTGCCGCAGCACCCGCTTGGTGGCCCAGAGGTCGTCGGACGGGATCTTGTCGACCACGTCGAAGACGTGCGGGTCGTCGGTCCCGGTGGCCGCGCCGAGCCGGTCGGCGAGCTCGAAGACCTCCCGGGCGACCCAGGTCGGGGCGTGCACGCCGTTGGTGATCGAGGTGATCGGCACCTCGGCCTCGTCGAACGCCGGCCACAGGCCGTTGAACATGCCGCGGCTGACGTGCCCGTGCAGCAGCGAGACGCCGTTGGCGCGCTGGGCGAGCCGGAAGCCCATCACCGCCATGTTGAAGACCTCGGGGTCGCCGCCCTCGTAGTCCTCGGTGCCCAGCGCGAGGATGTCCTCGACCGATACGCCGCCCACGGGGCTCTGCGCGCCGAAGTACTGCGCGATCAGGTCGCGCGGGAACCGGTCGATGCCGGCCGGCACCGGCGTGTGCGTGGTGAACAGCGTGCCGGCCCGGGTGACCTCGAGCGCGGTCGCGAAGTCGAGCCGGGGGCCGCCCTCGGCGACGGCGAGCTCGCGGATCCGCTCGAGCCCGAGGAAGCCGGCGTGGCCCTCGTTGGTGTGGAAGACCTCGGGCTCGTCCGCACCGGTGATCCGGGCGTAGGAGCGCAGCGCCCGGATGCCACCGACCCCGAGCAGCACCTCCTGGAGGAGGCGGTGCTCGACGGTGCCGCCGTACAGCCGGTCGGTGACGTCGCGCAGCGGCTCGGGGTTGGCCTCGACGTCGGAGTCGAGCAGGAGCAGCGGGACCCGGCCGACCTGGGCGACCCAGATCTGGGCGAGCAGCGGGTGGTCCCCGGGGATGTCGAGCGCCACCTGCGCGTGGGTGCCGTCGGCCTCGCGCAGCGGCGTGATCGGGAGCCCGTCGGGGTCGACCACCGGGTAGGTCTCCTGCTGCCAGCCCTCGCGCGACAGCGCCTGCCGGAAGTAGCCGTGCCGGTAGAGCAGGCCGACCCCGACGAGCGGCACGCCGAGGTCGCTGGCGGTCTTGAGGTGGTCACCGGCGAGGATGCCGAGGCCGCCGGAGTACTGGGGCAGCACCGAGGTGATGCCGTACTCCGGGGAGAAGTAGGCGATCGACCGCGGCAGCGTGTCACCCGCGGACAGGCGCTTCTGGAACCAGCGGTCGCCGGAGAGGTACTGGTCGAGGTCGGCCTCGGCCAGCTCGAGCATGCGCAGGAACTTTCGGTCCGCGGCCAGCTCGCCGAGCCGCTCGGCGGAGACCAGGCCGAGCAGCTTCACGGGGTCGCGGCCCGACGCCTCCCACTGCTCGGCGTCCATCGCCGCGAAGAGGTCCTGGGTCTCGGGATGCCAGGACCAGCGCAGGTTGGTCGCCAGGACCAGGAGCGGCTGCAGCTCCTGGGGCAGGACGGGGCGGACGGTGAATCGTCGGATGGCTCGCACCGGACGACCGTAGCCGACATCGACTTGATCGTTCCAATTGTTCGTCGTCACCGGCCGGCGGGACCCGGATCCGGGACACCGAGGACCTTGGACTCTCCGGTCCGGCCGCGCGCGCTCCTAGCGTGAGGACATGGGGCGTGAGGACATGGGGCGTCAGGACTTGGGGCGTCAGGACTTGGGGACGTGGGAGAGCGAGCCGCTGGGGCGGCTCGCGGACGGACCGGCGGCGCTGAGCTCGCGCGTGCTCGGCCACCTCGGCCTGCCCGGACGTGCCGAGCTCCGCGAGGTCGTCGAGCTGGGGATCAGCACCTTCGACGCCGCCCTCGCCCACGACGCCCCCGAGCTGGTCGCCGACTTCCTCGGCTTCGCGGCCCACCGGGTCGCGGTGCTGGCCCCGGCGCCACCGCTGCCGGGACGGGTGCGTTCGCTCCCCCGTGCCGTGCTCGCCGAGCTGCTCCCGGCCGCGGACCTGGCTGCGGTCGAGGACCTCCTCGGACGCGCCCTCGACCTCGCGCGCGCCCGGCGCACGGACCAGCGTCCCGTCCTCGGTGACCCGGCCCGGGCGTTCCTCGACCACGCGCTGGCCGGTGACCGCGAGGCTGCCGTCGCCGTGGTCCTCGACGCCGCCCGCGCCGGGACCGACCTGGCGGTGGTGCTCACCGACATCCTCGAGGCGGCCCAGCAGGAGCTCGGCCGGCTGTGGGAGGAGGGCACGGTGTCGGTCGCCCAGGAGCACTACTGCACGGCGCTCACCCAGCTGGCGATGTCCGCGCTCTACCCGTACCTGTTCGACCCGGCCGCGCACGGCACCGGGCCTCGGCCCGGTCTGGTCGCCGTCCAGGCCGGTGGCAGCCTCCACGAGGTCGGGCTGCGGATGGTGGCCGACCTGCTCGAGCACGAGGGCTGGGACACGACGTACCTCGGCGCGGAGCCGGACCCGGACCGGATCGTCGCGGCGCTGGTCGAGCAGCACGCGAAGGTGCTGGCGATCTCGGCGTCGATGCCCGCGCACGTCGGCGCCGTCGCCGGCCTGGTCCGCGCGGTGCGCGCCGACCCCCGCACCGCCGGCGTCCGGATCGTCGTCGGGGGCCGCCCCTTCGTGGTCGCACCGGGCCTGGCGGCCGAGGTCGGTGCCGACGGCACGGCGCGCGACGCCCGTGAAGCGGTGGCCGTGTGCACCCGCCTCGCGGAGGCCAGCGATGTCCCCGTCTGACCAGGCCCGCGAGCGCCGGCTGCTCAACGAGCTCAGCCGGATCAACAACGACTACGGGACCCAGCAACGACAGGCGATGCAACAGCTCGCCAGGACCCGACGCGAGCTGGCGTCGGCGCAGGAAGTGCTCGGCACCGTCGCCCACGACCTGCGTACGCCGCTGCAGGCGGTGCTCGGGTTCGTCGAGTTCCTGCTCGAGGAGGACCTCGACCCGCACCAGCGTGACCTCGCCGAGCGGATCTCGCGCGCGGCGGTCCAGCTGTCCGGGCTGACCGACGAGCTGGTGGAGACCGTGTCCGCGACCACCCCGGAGCTGCGCCGGGCAGCCGTCGACGTCGTCTCTCTCGTCGACGAGGTGACCACGCGGCACCGGCTGCTCGGCCCGGAGCGCGTCGTCGAGGTCCGGCAGGAGGTCGCCGTGCCGCCGGGCTCACGGCCGCAGGTCCTCGGCGACCAGGCCCGGCTGCAGCGGGTCCTGGACAACCTGGTCGGCAACGCGCTCAAGTTCTCACCCCCGGGCGGGACGGTCACGGTCGCCCTGACCGTCGAGGGCGACGAGGTGGTGATCGCGGTCTCCGACGAGGGCCCGGGCATCGACGCCGCCGAGCAGGAGGCCGTGTTCGCGCCGTTCCACCGCACCGCGGCGGCGGCGCTCGTGCCGGGGATCGGGCTCGGCCTGACCATCGTCCGGCAGCTCGTCGAGCGCCACGGCGGCAGCGTCGCGCTTCGCTCGGAGCCCGGGCACGGCGCCACCTTCACGGTGCGGCTGCCGGCTCTCCCGGGCTGACCGCCCGCGGTTGAGACCGCTCAGCCGGCCGGCCGGCCGCCCTCGAGGTGCAGCCCGGCGCCGCCTCGTCCCGCGGCGCCACGGTGGGTCACCATCAGGACCGCGCGGCTCCCGTCGAGGAGCCGGTCGAGCAGGCGCTGCTCGGTCCCGGGATCGAGGGCGCTGGTAGCCTCGTCGAGCACCAGGAGCTCGGGGTCGCGCAGCAGCGCCCGCGCGATGCTGAGCCGCTGCTGCTCGCCCCCCGAGAGCTCGGTGAGCTCGTGCAGGGAGGCCTGCAGTCCTCCGGGCAGGGCCCGGACGACGTCATCCACGCAGGCGGCGGACAGGGCCGACCACGCGTCCGCCTCGCTCGGCTGCGCGCCGGGCGCCACCGACCAGACCAGGTTCTGCCAGACGGTGCCGGGCACGAGCACGGTCTGCTGGGGGACGTAGCCGAGCCGCCGGCGCCATCCGGCCAGGTCCTCGAGGGGCGCTCCGTCCACGCACACCACGCCGGTGTCGGGCCGGAGCAGGCCGAGCACGACGTCGAGCAGGGTGCTCTTCCCGGCGCCGCTCGGACCGGTGACCACGACCAGTCCCCCGCGCGGCACCTCCAGGTCGACGCCGGACAGGGCCGGAGCGGTGTCGCCGGCGTACGTGACGCCGACGCCGCGGAGCCGCAGCAGCGGGCCGCCTCCACCCGGCACCGCCGGCTGTCGCACCGGTCCCGGACCTGGCAGCGCCACCGGCTCGGGGTGGGCCCGTGCCTCGGCAGCGAACGCCTGCAGCCGCTCGAGGGCGGTGACGTCGTTGGCGAAGACCTGCGCCGAGGTGAGCAGGCCCTGGGCCGAGGCCAGCAGCCGGGTCGCCACCACGGCCAGGGCCGCCAGCTCGGCCAGCGACATGCCTGCGCCCCGGCCGGCGAGGATGAGCAGCAGCACCGCCACCACCGCCGCCACCCCGGTCGCGGCGGAGATCGCCCCGGAGCGAGCCACGAACGACCGGCGTACGTCGCGCACCCGGCCGGCCTCCTCGCCGACCAGCCGCGACCACGCGGCCGAGGCGTCGTGGGCGCGCATCACCCTCAGGGAGGCGAGCGAGTCGCTGAGGGCGGCACCGAAGTCCGCCATCCGCGCCGACATCGCCCGGCCCAGCCGGGCGGCGCCCCGGGTCGAGCGCGCCGCGACGAACCCGACGACCACCAGGCCGAGCACCGCGAGGCCACCCACCAGCGGCGAGAGCAGTACGGCCACCGCCGCCGTCGCGAGCAGCACCAGGGTGCCGACCACCAGGCGCAGCACCATGGCGAGGGCGCTGTGCACCCGCTCGACGTCGGTGGTGAGGCTCTGCACGAGGTGGCTGCGCCGCTGGGTCGCGAGGAAGGACCAGTCCGAGCCGTAGAGGTCGTCGATCAGCCGCAGCCGGAGCGCGTCGACCGTCGTCAGCCGCAGGTCCACCGCGAGCACCGCCGCGCGCCACTGGACCAGGCCGCGCAGGCACACCACGACGACGACGAGCGTGAACGCCTCGGCCAGGGACAGCCGCACACTCAGACCCGGTACGCCGAGCCGGGCGGACCCGTCCAGCGCCTGGATCACCGGGACGAGCAGGACCAGCCCGAGGCCCTCCATCACGGCCACGGCGAGCTGGAGCAGCACCAGAGCGCCGAGCCGGCGGGGGCCCACGGTCGCCGCCATCAGCGCGAGCGCGGCGCGCGCCCGGCCGATCACGAGGCGCGCCGCCCGAACGACCGCCGCGCCAGGCCGCCGAACCGGTGACCGAGGCCGAGGGGCACGCCGACCCAGGGCGAGGTGGCGTCGACGCGGCTCACCGAGCGACCGGGAAGCACCAGGGTGCCGAGCGCGCGCCGGACGTCGCGTGGGCTCGCGCTCGCGGCGAGCTGGTAGCGCAGGAACTGCGCGGTGGCGGTGCCCGGGGCCTCGTGGAGGGTCCGCACCGGGTGCTCCTGCGCCGCGACCGCGGCGTCGACCAGACGGCCGAGTGTGCGTGGTCGCAGCCCGGCCACCCGGTCCAGCACGTCCGCCGGTGTCGTCGGCGGGAGCCCCACCTGCGCCTGGGTGACGGCGAGCGCCTGGAGCTGGAGACGTCCTGGCACGAACGCGGCCCAGACGCCGTCGAGCCGGGCGAGCCGGTGGACGTCGACCAGGTTGCGCAGCCAGCGGTACTCGTCCTTGGCGGCATTCAGGCAGGCGTGCGACAACGCGTCGCCCCGGCCGAGCACCGGCGCCGCGCCCCCGCCGAGGTCGAGCTCCTCCCGCCGGGCCCACAGCTCGGCGAACTCCGGGAGCGCGTCGAGCGTGGGGTCCAGGCGCCAGTGCAGGTCCACCGAGCACGAGGCCCCGACGAAGGACAGCTCGTGCGCCGCGTGCACGATCCGCCGCCAGGCCCAGCTGCCCGGCTGCGGGAGCGGGTCGGCGGTGGTCCAGCCGTGCGCGAGCAGGTCGGCCGTGACCGCCTCGACGGAGCGCGGGTCCACCAGGACGTCCAGGTCTCCGAACCCGCGGGCGCCGAGCTCGCCGGTCGTCTGCCGGGACAGGGCCGGACCCTTGAAGACCAGGTAGCGGACCCCGGCGGACTCGAGCAGGTCGCGCAGCCGGGCGAGCTCGAGCAGCTGCAGCGGCACCAGCGTCCGGCCCGCGGCCTGGACCTCTCCGAGGGCCGCGGCGAGCCTGTCGGGAAGGTCGAGCGCACCCGCCTGGGCGTGCAGCAGCTCCACGACCCGCTGCCGCACGACGGCGCCGAGGAGGTCTGCGGGAGCGACCTCCCCGGGTCCTCGGGCGTCCGCGTCGGCCCCGACGTACGAGCCGGCCTCGGCGAGAAGGGCGTCGTGGACCCAGCCGCGGACGCACCGGGTCGCGGCACTGGTGGGCTCCACGGGTCACAGGCTAGGTGCGCGCGCACCACCGGCGGACCGAAACGCGCCCACCGGCCCGGACGAGTCACCCGTCTAGTCCATCTGGGTGGTTGTGCGCCGGCGCCGTGACACACGAGTGGCGAGTGTCGTTGTGGGGCGAAAGGGGAACGACCGACAGGAGCTCCACATGACCGGTTCGGAGAAGGCCTACAGCGCACCTCGTCTCGAGTCGCTGAGCCTGCGTTCGACGCGCGACATCGACATCCACCTCGGTGGACCCGGCGGGTCGCACATCGACATCAACATCGGGCTGGGCGGCCTGCTCAGCTGAACGAACACCCCGACAACCGGCGTCCACCCGGACGCCCGATCGAGGCCACGACCATGCGCATCGTTCACCTGGCCCGTGGCTTCACCCGTCTCGGCCACCTGGACCAGGCCCGCCTCGTGGCGGCCTGGTCCCTGTTGGGTCTGAGTCGGCTCGCGATCCTGCTCCTCCCCTTCGGCGTCGTCCGCCGCGCCCTCGGCGAGCACCGCCACCCCGGCTCGCCGCCGGCCGCCCGCGGGGACAGCGAGCGCCGTGCGGGCGAAGGGACGGCCGACGAGCAGACCGCCGCGCGGGCCGCCCGGATCGGCGCGATCGTCCGGCTGGCCGCACGGCACACGCCCTGGCGCTCCGAGTGCTTCCCGCAGGCGCTGACCGCCCGGCTCCTGCTCGGCGCCGCCCGGATCCCGCACGTCGTGTCGTTCGGCGTCCGGCGCGAGGGCGACGCCCTCCTGGCCCACGCGTGGGTGCACGCGGGCGGCGTCGCGGTCACCGGCGGCACCGCGACCGACTACACCGAGGTCGGGTCGTTCGCCTGGGCGCCGCGGGCCGGCCGGGCATGATCATCGTGAACGCCGACCGCGTCCTGCCCCGGTGCTACGGCCTCGTCGTCGACAGCGAGCTCCCGCTCCCCGACCTCGGCCCCGGGTCGCCCACCTCGAGGCCGGCCGACGTGACCGTCCGGCTCGGGTCGCCCGGCCCGGTCCCGGACACGGCGACCCTGCTCCCGCTCGGCCTCTGGCGCGACGGCGACGCCGTCGGCCTGGTGGTCCCGGACATCGCGTCGTACGTCGTCCGGGGCGGGCGCGAGATCGTCGTCGGCCCCGAGCCGGGCGCCGACCCCACTGCGGTCCGGCTCTTCCTGCTCGGCACCGTGATGGGCGCGTTGATGATGCAGCGCGGCCACCTGGTCCTGCACGGCAACGCGTTCCGCGTCGGGGATGCGTGCGCGGTCGTCGTCGGCCGGTCCGGCGCGGGCAAGTCCACGCTCGCGGCCGAGCTGCAGCGCCGCGGACACGACGTCCTGGCCGACGACGTGGTGCCGGTCGACCGCCACGGCCACGCCCTCCCCGGGTACCCCCGGATCAAGCTCTGGCAGGACGCGGTCGCACGTCTCGGCGTCGACTCCGCGCAGCTCGAGCGGGTCGCCCACCAGGTCGACAAGTTCCAGCTGCCGATCGACCGCGGCCCCGCCGAGCCCGGCCCGCTCCCGCTGCGCTGGGTCTACGTGCTCGAGCGACACAACGGCCGTGACCTGCGAATCACCCCCGCCGGCGGCATGGAGACCTTCGGGCTGCTCCACGAGCACACCTACCGCCACGAGCTGGTCCACGGCGAGGAGGCCGTGCGCGTGCACCTCGAACAGTGCGCCCGGCTCGCCGGCCGGGCCCGGGTCAGCCGGGTCACGCGACCTGCCGCAACCATGACCGCGGAGGCCACCGCGGATGCGATCCTGTCCGACATCGCCGCCCAGCCCGCCCAGGAGAGCGCATGAACGCCGCCGCCTACGTCCGCAGCCCCGGCCTGCACGCCGTCGAGATGGACGGCGAGCTGGTGATGATGGGCCTCGAGCAGGGCGAGTACTTCGGCCTGCGCGACGTCGCCGCGTCGATCTGGCAGCACCTCGCCGAGCCGCGCACGGCCGACGAGCTCTGCGCGCTGGTCGCCGACGAGTACGACGTGACCGCGACCGCCTGCCGCGCCGACGTCACCGCCTTCCTCGACGAGCTCCTCGGCAAGGCGCTGATCGAGACGACCTGAGGGCTCCTTCGGATTCGGTTGCACCCGGCTCGATTCGCAGCGGATACTGACCGCAAATCCCGAATCTCGCCACGCATACCGTCACGGAGGCCCGCCGATGAGCGTCACCCACGAGTCCCGCACCGGGGGGCCGGCCCTCCCGCAGGAGCGTCGCCTGGTGACCGCGATCCCGGGGCCGCGGTCGCGCGCGCTCCAGGAGCGCCGGGTCGCGGCCGTCGCGGCCGGGGTGAGCAGTGTCCTGCCGGTCTACGTCGCCGCGGCGGGCGGCGGCGTGCTGGTCGACGTCGACGGCAACTCCCTGATCGACCTGGCGTCCGGCATCGCAGTCACCTCGGTCGGCAACGCCGCGCCCGAGGTCGTCTCCCGGGTGCAGGAGCAGGTCGCCGCGTTCACGCACACCTGCTTCATGGTGGCGCCGTACGACGGCTACGTGGAGGTGTGCGAGCAGCTCGCCGAGCTCACGCCGGGCAGCCATGCGAAGAAGGCCGCGCTCTTCAACTCCGGCGCCGAGGCGGTCGAGAACGCCGTCAAGGTCGCCCGGGTGCACACCGGGCGCAACGCGGTCGTGGTGGTCGACCACGCCTACCACGGGCGGACCAACCTCACCATGGCGATGACCGCGAAGAACATGCCGTACAAGCAGGGCTTCGGCCCCTTCGCCGGCGAGATCTACCGCGCCCCGGTGTCCTACCCGTTCCGCGACGGCCTCAGCGGCCCGGAGGCGGCGGCGCGCGCGATCGACATGATCGACAAGCAGGTGGGCGCGACCAACGTCGCCTGCCTCGTGGTCGAGCCGGTGCTCGGCGAGGGCGGCTTCCTCGTGCCGGCGCCGGGCTACCTGCCGGCGCTCGCCGAGTACGCCGCCACGAACGGCATCGTCTTCGTCGCCGACGAGATCCAGTCCGGCATGTGCCGCACCGGCGCCTGGTTCGCCAGCGAGCACGAGGGCGTCGTCCCGGACCTGGTGACCGTCGCGAAGGGGGTCGCCGGCGGGCTCCCGCTGGCCGCGGTCGTCGGCCGCGCGGAGATGATGGACTCGGTCCACCCGGGCGGCCTCGGCGGCACCTACGGCGGCAACCCGGTGGCCTGCGCCGCGGCGCTCGGCTCGATCGCCACGATGAAGGAACTCGACCTCAACACCCGGGCCCGCGAGATCGAGACCCTGCTGGTCGGCCGGCTGCGCGACCTGGCCGCGGCCAACCCCGCGATCGGCGACGTCCGCGGCCGCGGGGCGATGGTGGCGATCGAGATCGTCCAGCCGGGAACCACCGTCCCCGACCCGGCGATGGCCGCGCGGCTGAGCGCGGGCTGCCACCAGGCCGGCGTACTCACCCTGACCTGCGGCACCTACGGCAACGTGCTGCGCTTCCTCCCGCCGCTGGTCGCGCCGGACCACCTGCTGAACGAGGCAATGGACGTGCTCGCCGAGGTGGCGTCGATCTGAGGACGAGGAGGGTCGCGACGCGACGAGGTCGAGCGGCGGGTCGAGACCCAAGCCGGCTAGGTGAGCTCCTTGATCCCCCAGGGCGCGCCGTACTCGTTCAGCAGGTCCAGGAACGGCACCGCGTCGAAGGCCTCCGGGCCGAGCACTCCCGCGCCGGCCCAGGCCCCGGTGGCGAGCAGCTCGAGCGCGACGACCGGGTTGACCGCGGTCTGCCAGACCACGCACTGGTGGCCGTACTCCTGCATCGACCAGTCGTTGTCCACCACGTGATAGAGGTACGTCGACCGCGGCCCTGTCGAGTTCCCTTGGCCGTCCCTCCCCGTGCCGGTGACCCACAGGCCGGCGCAGGTCTTGCCGTGCATCCGGTCCCCCAGCGTCGCCGGGTCGGGCAGGCAGGCCGCCACGACGTCGCGCGGTGACACCTCCACGCCGCCGACGCGGACCTTCCCGGTGCGGTCGAGCCCGAGCTTGTGCAGGGTCTTGAGCACCTCGATGAACTCGTTGCCGAGGCCGTACTTGAAGGTCGCGCGCTTCGCGTCGACCCAGCGCGGCATCAGCAGCACCTCCTCGTGCTCGACGTTGACGCACTCGACGGGGCCGATGCCCTCGGGGAAGTCGAAGACCTCCGGCTCGCTGAACGGCGCGGTCGTGAACCAGCCACGGTCCCGCTCCCACACCACCGGCG